>Ga0209542_10001046_pt1 | contig 65972 bp, 88 predicted proteins | sample RifCSPhighO2_01_FD_184028 | JGI IMG/M metagenome (GOLD analysis project Ga0209542, IMG submission 184028) | Soil microbial communities from Rifle, Colorado - Rifle CSP2_plank highO2_0.1 (SPAdes) (version 2) | ecosystem: Environmental > Terrestrial > Deep subsurface > Rock core/Sediment ...
TGCCCCTCCGTTTGAAGGTTGCCAAGGATTACAGGAAAATTGTACATTTATTTTCTTAGTTTTTCCAACTCCTAATAATTTCATTACTATAATAAATGCAACAATTACTATTGCTAATATCCATGCGACTGCTACAAATGGTGCTAATGTTCCAGCAAGTGTTGAGGTGGGGGCGAGTACACTTACTCCTATAATTGCTCCTGCTACTGCTCCCGCGGCCGCTAATCCGTAAACCATTGCAGGGTCAAGGCCTTTTCCAATTCCTAAGAATTTTATTAATAAAGTTACAACTGCGAAACCGATTGCTGCACCTGCGAGCGCTCCGCCGAGTGCTTCTAAACCTGGAGGCATAACTACTGCTTCTGCACCTGCTACTCCTGCTGGAATTGTCCCTCCCAATGTGGCTAGTCCAGCACCACTCAAAATACCCGTACCAATTCCTGCTTGCGCCGCATAAATTAAACCGACTCCTGCTATTCCCGAAATCATTCCCAAATTGCCTAGAGCTTTTGCAGGGTCTTTAGGAGAACCTGCTTTTCCTAAATCTTCGGGAATTCCTAAACTTCCGAAAAATTCAGAAATATTTCCTGGCTCGGCTGTTTTTCCTTTTATTACTTCTGCATATTTTAATATTGAATCTAAATATCTTTTAGTTAGTTTAGGTGCATTTTTTACACTATAACTTCCTGTTAAATCGCCTAAATCTCCTTGATAATTTACTGAAGCACCGCAATCTCCAAGACTCATACATAAATCATTCATTTGCTCTGTAAATTGCGCTTTCTCACAATTACAATTTGAAACACATTTCCAACCCGAAATTTTCTTTACATATACGGCTGTGCATTTTTGGCTAGCGAAAGAACAAATTCCTTGAGCACCCTCGTCATTAATATTTAAATCAAATCCTGGAGGATATTTAGGTGAACAAATATTAAACTTGAAATTTTTGTCTATTGAAACTTGCTTTACAAAACAATCAGGATTTTTTGAGCATTTATCCTGCATTTGTTCATTTGTTATTCCAGAAGGATTCTTTGTGCTTTTTGTTTCTGTATTATATTCTATACATTGTTGCCATCTATTTATTCTACAGGCTGCTGAAGAGAAAAAAGTATTTTTTAGAGGGCTCTTTTGTTCAACACAAATTTCATTTCTATAATCTGCACAAGGTTCAGTTTTAATCTCGCCATCAATACAAACTTCTCTGAAATGTCTGCTTCCGGGGGTATCAACGCTTCTTAAGAGATTTGCTGAACCTTTTTCTGTTCCGATTGCCCCCTGATAGTCGCACCAGCTCTCTCCCTGTAACTTGTCCTTAATTCCATCATCATTGCTGTCGCATCTTAAATCTCTACAAACAAAATTTTGAGAGTTATCAGACAACTTTTCGCTTCCTGTTTTTTGCCCACAGATGCTTCCTGTTAGATAATTGCAATTTCCACAATTTGCCTGATTTTTTAGAGGACCTGTTGAACCTCCTAAATCGCAAGAATTATTTTTACTTAATATTAACCCATTGTTATCGCTTTTCTTTTTTTCTGCAATTGTGCTTCCGGTGTAAATATTTTCTCTGTTTCCACATGAATCAAACCAATAGATTTCATCCTTTCCTTCTACACATTCCGTTTTTTGTTGAGGTATGCAATTGGTTTTTAATTCTTCTGATGAACATAATTTATTTTCCTTGAATTCTCCCCTCAGACCTATACAACTTTCTTTTGTTGTGAATTTGCAAGTTTTTTCAAATTCTTTTTCAAATATGCAAGCTCCTTCTGTTTTTAATTTTGATAAGACAAGACAAGATAATTCATCTATGACATCTTTCCTGAATTTTAATTCTATACCGCTTGAAGAAGATATTTTTTTGCATTGTTGTTCTGTAACAAATGTTGTTTGGTCTCCTATGAAACAGCACCCCTTTCGGCATTCAAGAACATTTTCAAATTTATCATCAAACCATTTCCCCCCAGAAACTTCACAAATAGACTTTGGCGCACCTGCTTGACATTTGCCTTCTGTTTTATCGTAGCATGTTCCTATTTTACATTCTGAAATATCCTTTCTTTGAGATGGAACACAACTAGATGAACAAATTGAATTGCATTTTTCTATATCTTGAGCATTTGAAACTACATATTCCTGACAAATTGAATTATTTTTATCTTTCAAACAGGTATAAACTGTACTTTCTGCTGAAACAAGATTTTTATCATCTATTAAAGAATAAATTATTTTTTTATATAATTTAAAGAAGGGCGAATTTTCTTTTATTGTTACTTCTGAATTAGTTGATTTTTCCAAAATGTATGAAAAAGCAAACAAGGAGCATATTAGTATAATTACTTGCATAAATCCAATTAACTTTAATTTTTTCATCTTAAATTCCCGGCGGAATTGCACACCCCCTTATAGCAACATTCATTATTTTATCTGTTTTTTTATCTTTTATTTTGTAAATTTCTATACTATCACTTATTGAGTCTTTTTCTATAATAAACCTTTGATTTAATAGCATATAACCAAGATATTCTATATAACAAAATCTTGCTTCTTGACTGGCTATTTCTGAAGCAACTTCTGCTAGATTGTAAACTGGGCTATTTATCTCTAGGTCAAAATTGTTAAAGGTTCTTGATTCTCCTGACTTTTCTATAGAAATATCTTTCTTTATATTTATGATAATCTTATCTGGATTTATATTAAAAGTAAATTCGGCTTCTTCTGAATCTACTGAAAACTTTGATTTTCCTAAATTTTCTTCAATATCTGAAAAGCATTTTTCAATCTTAGGTATAGAATATGTTTCAATTTCTTTTTTTATCTCTGTTAAAATTAAAGGGTGCTGATTTATACAAGTATTAAAATTTCCTTTGTTTTGACATAGAAATTCTATATTTGTGTTTTTATATCTTGCATAATTTTTTGGTTCTAAAAAACCTCCCTGTGGAAGGATTATATCTACTGCCTCATTTACATATTTTTCAGCACATTCTTTTATGTAACTTGTTGGATCAAATTCTTCGCTTTGCTTTATTACTGCTTTTTGGTCTATAAAGAAAAATAATATTATTGAAAATACCAAAACTATGGCTATTATCACCCAGATAGTAATCTGTCCTTTTTTATTTCTTAATCTTATCATTTTTAGCCTCCTGAAATTTTTTTATTGCTTCTTCTATAAGATGAGATTTATTTCTGAAAGTCCCTTCTTTTAAGATAGATTCTAAGATTTTGTCAGTTTTTTCATCAATCGTCGCAGAAATTCTTATTTTCATATTTTGTAATACTTTTTAATATTTAGTATTACTTTATATTACTATATAAATTTATTTAATTGGTATTTGTGTTGATTTTATATGGTTGATAAATCAAAACTTGGACTTGTACAGGTATTTTGGGGAAATGGTAAGGGGAAAACTACTTCTGCACTTGGAAGTGCATTAAGGGCGTGTGGAAATGGATATAAAGTACACCTAGTCCAATTTATGAAAAATGGTACTGGAGACCATGAAATAGATTATCCAGGAGAAATAAGGGCCCTTGAAAAATTTAGCAATTTTAGCTTTATTAGATTCGGTTCTGGAAGTTGGGTAATCGGCAAACCGAAAAATCATCATATAGAAGAAGTTAATCATGCTTTCTCTTATCTTGAAGAGTGTTTTTCTAAGGATTATGATATAATCATCGCTGATGAGATATTATATGCTGTTCAATTGGGATTAATTGAAGAGAATAAAGTTATTGAGTTAATTAAAAGAGTAAAAGAAGGGCAAATTAAAAAAGAGTTTATTTTGACTGGCTCACATATACCTTTGAATAATGTATTTGAGCTTGCTGATTTGGTTAGTGAGATAAAAAAGGTAAAGCACCCTTATGATTCTGGGATTATGGCGAGAAAGGGACTTGATTATTAAGCTTTGAAGCTTGCTTCTTTTTTAATTAATTCTTCGTCCTTATTTATATTTCTTATTATCTTTCCATTTCTTATTGATTTATCTCTTATTTTTACGGGGTCAGATTCTCCTGTTGGAATATCTATCGTGTCTATTTTTATTGTATGGGATATTTTTATATGTTTGAAATCTGGGAAATCAAAAAATAATTCTTCTACAATATCTTTTTCAGTTGTTTTAAGAGAACAAAAATCTGCTTTAACATCTTCCCCTTTTTTAGTTGAGGGTTTTGCACTTTTTGGAGCTTTTGCCTTTGTTTTTAATTCGGTATTTCCTAATGAGAAAGATAGTGCAAAGAACGCCCTTGGGTACTTTTCCATTATCTTAATTAATTCATTAGACTCTATTTCTGTGTTTATTACAAACTGCTTTATTCCCATAAATTGCTTTTTTGAGTTAATGTTTAAAATTGGTTCATCTATTTGAAATGTTGAGACTATTACTCCTGTAATTTTTATCTTTCCTCTTGTTCTTAGTAAGATTTCCTTTAATAAATTGTTTACATATTCGGCAGAAGTTTTTATTGAATACTTTCCTTTATTGTTCTTTGCTTCTAATAAAAATCTGCTATCAAAAGTACCCTTTCCGAATTTTATAAGGGCCTCATGGACTTCAGTATCAAACTCTTTTTCAAATATCTTTTTTATTACGTTCATATTAGTGGAATTGAAAACAGGAGTATATAAATTTTTATAGTAGTGAGATTTATATACCTAAATCAATCATCTTTATTATGGAATTAAATGACCGAGATATAAAAAGATTATCAGTCCTACTTTTGATAATAGCCCTCGGTATATTGGTAATATTTCTTATAAGACCAGTTATAATTTCAATATTGTGGGGTCTTGTTCTTGCTTATGTATTTCTTCCTATATATAATTTCATTTATAGATATGTTAGAAATAGAACCTTATCTGCGTCTTTTTCTTTGGTTATTCTACTTGCTTTAATCCTAATTCCTGCTTGGTTCGTTATACCTATTGCAGTAGATAATGTTTTTGAATTGTTTAAGTTATCCCAATCCCTTGATGTCCAATCCTTTCTAAGAGCAATCTTTCCATCTGCTTCTGAAGGATTTATATCTCAAATAGCTGTGGCCATATCTGGCGGAATAAGCAAAGTAAGTTCTTACATACTTAACTTCCTTGTTAATTTCCTTGTCAGCTCTCCCTCTATACTTCTTAATTTGTTTATAGCGGCCTTTGTTTTCTTCTTTACATTGAGGGATAAGGACAAGTTGAAAGACTTTGCAGCTGGATTGTCCCCTCTTGGTAAAAATCATGAAAAAGTGTTAGTTAAGCAATTTAAGGACATTACACAATCAATAGTTTATGGTCAGATAATTGTTGGAATAGTTCAAGGTTTAGTCGCAGGTCTTGGGTTTTTAATATTTGGAGTTGAAAATGCTTTTGTATTGACTGTTTTGGCGATTGTATTTTCTACTATCCCCATTGTAGGACCAGGAATAGTCTGGCTTCCTGTCACTATTCTTCTTTTTGTAAATTCTAACCCTGTTATTGCGACAGGTTACTTAGTTTATAATCTTGTAATAACATCTACAATAGATAATTTCTTAAGAATCTATATAATATCAAGAAGGACTGAAATGTCTCAGGCATTTATATTGATAGGAATTATAGGAGGAATATTCTTCCTCGGACCTCTTGGATTGATTTTAGGTCCTTTGATAATGGCTTATTTCGTTACATTCCTTAAAATTTACAAGGAAAAAGCTATCGCGAGTTTGTTTGAGGATTAGGGAGATTTGATTAGTTTAGGATTTATTTGAATTCATCATAAATTTTAAAAGCTAAATCAATAACTAAATTTGGATTTGAACCTTCTCTTATTTGCCTTATATATTCTTGATATTTATCAGCTAACTTATCTAATTTTTGATGAGAAAAGTCATATCCTTTATTCCTGAAAAATTCACTCAATGATTTAATGTCATGACGAATTGGTTCGTGAGAATCACCTTTGTGTAAGGTAACTATTCTTCTGGGCTCAAATCCAATTTCAAATAGTTCGTATCCTTTTCTTTTATGACCTCTTAAAAGAGGCTCGGAGACATTATCTTTTTCTTCAGGTGGATAAAAAAATAGAGTAGTTATTCCAAGTTGGGTTGGCCGAGAAACTACATCAAAATAACCCCAAGGTGAACAACCAAGATTTTTTCCTTTATCAGTAAACCAACGTTTACGATTATCTGTATTTCCATATCCGCTTAATGAATATCTTGCTTCTAGCTCTATACCTATATCAGAAATAGCAGGACAATTTGGTGGAAAAGTATAGTCTATAGTGAAATAACTTCCGTCACTACAAGTACCTACAGCTACGTCTGCTTCTCCATCTCTTTCCATTACTTTCTTTCTGAATTGCCTTATTTGTTTATTGAGTGTCATTTTGTCTCCCCATCATATATTTTAAATCCTAAATCAATGGCCTTTCTACAACCTTGTCCAACTAATCTATCAATTTCAGCTCTATATTTTTTTATAATTTGTTCATGACTTGGTCTAGTATCATTTGGTGAATTATCGTCAACATCAATTTTTTTTATTTTATCTTCAAGTTTTGCCGCAAAAACCTCTTTCATACTATCTGATAAAATTCCCCCAAAATAAAATGTACAATTTTCTAAATGAAGCATAGCTCTTGCAATCATATCTCTAACTAAAACAGTATTTGGTAATTTACCCTTTCTAGTTCTACCAAAATCTAAGCTACCAACTTCATACATAGAATAATCTAATTTTAGAACAATTTCAGCATCCTGACCAGTATAAAATAACATTTCAGGTCTTGCATCCAATGTCCAGAGTAGCCTATGTATATGGAGATTTCTCTCCCTTGCTTTGTCTCCGAAATATTCTATTATTTCGTCTGCTTGCTCCATTGCAATCTTTCTATCAGTCATAAAAAATCTGCTCAAAATACCTATTTAAATAAACTCCCCCACTAAGTGGGGGGTAATAGAAAGAATTAAAAAGGCATTTTTATTCTAATTTTTATGAATGCTAAGATATTAGAAGAAATAGGTCTAACTAGAAATGAAAGTCTTGTTTATTTAGCTCTAAGTAAAATAGGGACATCAAAAACAGGCGAGATATTAAAAGAGTCTGGATTAAATTCAGGAAAGATATATGAAATTCTTGAAAGTTTAAAAGAAAAAGGTCTTGTAAGTGAATCTATAATTAATAATCTAAGAAACTTTAGTGCTGCTCCACCTTTTCAATTGCTTAGTTATCTTAAAAGAAAGAAGGAAGAGATTGAGAAAGAAGAGATAGAGATAAGTAAAGAATTACCTCTATTGGAGAAGCTTAGAAATGAAGGTATTAAGGAGACAAAGGCCGTAACTTATATTGGATTTAAGGGTATAAAAACTGCTGTTGATGAGGCCTTGGAGAGTATGAAAAAAGGTGAGGAAATTCTTGCTATGGGTGTGACGGAAAGGAAAGATTCTAAATATAAGGATTTTTGGCTTGGATGGACAGAGAATAGATTGAAGAAAAAGATTGTTGCAAAGCATATATTTTCAGAGAAAAGCGATTATTATTCTCATTTTAAAAAGCTTAAATTCACTGAATCAAGAATTTTGACAGGATTAACACCTGTAACAATAGATATCTTTGGAGATGAAAAAGTTCTAATCTTAAATTATAATGAGCCTGAAAATTGTATAATGATTTATGATAGAAATACTGCTACTTCTTTTAGAAATTTTTTCTATCAGTTGTGGAAAACGGCTAAAAATTAGAATATGCAAATTTACAAAATCTTTATAAATTCTTATAATATTTACCTTTTATGAATTATGGCGAGAAATACATGGATGAGATTGTTTCTTATATGAAAAGGAATTTGAAAAAAGGATATACTAAAGAATCTTTGAAGTGGGCTTTGATTGGACAAGGATATTCTAAGATTGAAGTTGAAAAGGCTTTGAAACTTGTTGATAAACAACTTGCGAATGAAGTTCCTCCTCTTAAAACTAGGCCTGAAATAAAATATGAGGCAGTTGCCCCAAAGCAATATTACGAAGAGAAAAAATCACTTTGGAGAAGAATTTTTGGGTGATTTTTTTATTTATTTTAATTGTGCTAGTCCTGCTTTTGGAAGGTTTTTACTAATCTCTAGAATTTCTATTCCTAAAATTTTCCCATCAGAATCAAGATCAATATTAATATCTTCGTTTAGTGAGATTGTTTTCTTAACTTCCCCTTCTGAAATTTCTTTGAAGTAAATATATCCTGCATCTGCTTCAGTATCTATCTCAGTTCTCATCTCCACATGACACTTATTACTTTTATAAAACTATCCTTTCTTATCCATACAACTTTTAGAACTTCAGACTTAATCTTTTTATAAGACTCAATAAAATCTCCTCTCTTTACATTATAGTCTGGCATTTCTATACAATCTTCAATCCATGAACTATTTATGGCTCGTTCTTGCATTCTCTTTTTTGTATGTTTGGTGTAAATAACCTTCATTAAAACATTAAAAATATATTCAGTTTATGTTGCTATGTTAATCTGAAATATAAAAAAACGCCCGGACCCAGAATCGAACTGGGAGATCCGTGAGGAAACCGGTTATCTTGAACTTGCTTTAACATCGGGGTTTCTTTCTTCTAAAGGCTTTTACCCTTTAGCCATTGTAGTTTTCTCTTCCCGATGCTCCTTGGTTTCTTTCTTCCCAAAGTAACCTCGGCTATTGTAGTTTTCTCTTCCCGAGGGTTCTCTTTTTCTAAAAGAGAAGGCTCTCAAGACCGGCGCAGTACCATTGTGCCATCCGGGCTAAATTAATCTATTTTTCAAGGCTTATAAAACTTTATAAATTATAGATTTATCTAAGAAAGATGGAATTAACTGCGACAGAATATGCGAGAACTTCTAGATTGATAGAATTGATGGTTAGGCAAAATAACGAGACCCTCTCCGAGAGGGAAAAAAATTTATTCTGCTGAACAAATATATCAAGGGGTAGTTAGAGATATTATGAGGGTTAGGGGTAGAGATTTAACCGCTTCTATTTCTCCTCGGGAAATAGTTTATACTGGAGATATGCTTGTATTGGTTAGGAAAATTCGTGATTCTTTAAGAGAAGATTATTCAAGAAATTGAGTATCCGAAAAACTTAAATACTTGTTAAATCTTGATTTGATATTAGTTCTAGCGAAAAATGATGAATGAGGAAATATCGAAAAATATGATGAAGTCCAACACTAGTTTGGTCTCTATAGTTTGTAAAGATGGAATAATTATGGGTGCTGATAGAAGGGTGACTGCTGGGAGTATAATAATGGGTAAGAAGGAAAATAAGATAGCTAAAGTAACTGATTATCTTCTACTTTCTTTTACTGGCGGAGCTGCTGATGCTTTATTATCTACAAAAATAATCTCTGCTGAATTAAAATTGAAAGAATTGAGAACAAAGATTAGACCTAGCGTTAAGGAATCTGCTAATCTTATAGGAATGATGCTTTATAGAAGTATAAGAACTCCTTCAATGATACCTCATATTGTTGGATTTTTAGTTGGGGGAGTTAATGAAGATGGCTCTACTGAATTGTATACTATTGAGCCTGCAGGAGGAGTGTATAAAGTTTCAGAGTATGATGCTAACTTTTCTTCAGGAATGCCTTATATTCTTGGATTACTTGAAAGGCAATATAGGGATAATTTGTCTATTAAGGAGGGAGTTGAACTTGCTAAAGAGTGTCTAAAAGCTTCAACACAAAGAGATTCCGCTTCAGGAAATGGAATAGATGTGTTTACAATTACTTCCGAAGGAATAAAACATGTTGTTTCTGAAGAAATAATTGCTCAGTACAAATAAAAAAATGGCCGATATCTTAAAGATTATTAAAGATGACTTAAATAGGGAAGTAGCTGATGCTACATTTGAAGGTGCAAATATAGTTATTTATACAGATGATAAAGAGTTCTTTAAAACTGGGGATGATAAAATAAAAGAAATAGTAAATAAAATAAAAAAAAGAATTGAGTTGAGAGCAGATAAGAAAATACTTGCTTCTGAAGATGAAACTGAAAAGACAATAAGAGCTCTCGTTCCACAAGAAGCTGAAATAAGTAATATAATTTTTGATGTTCAAAGGTCTGTTGTTGTGGTTGAAGCAAAGAAGCCGGGATTGGTTATAGGAAAACAGGGTTCTATATTGAATGATATTAAGAGATCAACTTATTGGCTTCCAGTAGTTCAAAGAAGTCCTTCTATTCCTTCTAAAATAACTGAAAAGATAAGGGCAGTATTATATGCAAATAATAATTATAGAAGAAAATTCTTAAATGATATTGGAAGGAAGATATACAATGAGTGGAATCCTGAAAAGAAAGATATGTGGATTAGAGTCACTTATCTTGGAGGAGGTAGACAGGTTGGAAGGTCGTGTCTTTTATTACACACCCCTAATTCTAAAATTATTCTTGATTGTGGAATTAATCCTGCAATTGGTGAAGGACCGGAAAGATTTCCTTATCTTGATGTCGCTGAAATAGGAGACCTTAATTCAATTGACGCAATAGTTTTATCTCACGCTCACTTAGACCATTGTGGACTTATTCCTTATTTATATAAAATGGGTTATAGGGGTCCTGTTTATATGACTGCTCCGACGAGAGATATATCTGCTTTGCTTCAGCTTGATTTAATTGGAATAGCTTATAAGAAAGCAGAATTTCCTTTGTATAGGGCGGATGATATAAAAGAAATGGTAAGACACTCTGTATGTTTGGAATATGGGGAAGTTACTGATTTGACTCCGGACATTAGAATAACATTGTATAATGCTGGGCATGTTCTTGGTTCTGCGCAAGTTCATATTAATATAGGAAATGGATTGCATAATTTTGTTTATAGTGGAGATACAAAATATGGAAAGACTAGACTATTAGACCCTGCTGTTAATCATTTTCCAAGAATAGAAACTTTACAGATTGAATCTACATATGGTTCAAAAGCAGATGTATTACCTCCAAGAAGAGATACTGAAAATAGGTTTATTGAACTTGCAAAGAAAGTTATAGAAGATGGAGGAAAGATACTTCTTCCTGAATTGGGACTTGGACATGCGCAGGAAACTATGTTGAGAGTTGAAGAAGCAATAAGGCTTGGAGAATTACCTAATGTTCCAGTTTATATTGATGGAATGATTTGGGATATTAATGGAATACATACAGCCTATCCTGATTTTCTTAGTTCTTCAGTAAGAAATCAGATATTTCAGGACAACAATCCATTTTTATCTGACATATTCAAAAGAATAGGCTCACAGATTGAAAGAAAAGAAGTAATAGAAGGAGGACCTTGTATTATTATCTCTACTTCAGGAATGCTTGAGGGCGGAGCTTCTGTAGAATACTTTAGACATCTTTCGGACAGCGAAAAAAATCTAATTGTTTTTGCGTGTTATCAGGGAATAGGTTCGAGAGGAAGACATATACAGGAAGGAGCAAAAGAAATTTCTCTGGGAAAAGATTATGGTAATGAAGTCGTCAAGGTTAATTTAAAAGTTGAAACTTTGTATGGACTTTCTGCCCACTCGGGAAGAAATGAGTTGATGCAATATGTTGCAAGAATGGTTCCTCAACCAAAAAAGATAATTATAAATCATGGAGAAGTTTCTAAGTCTTTAGACTTAGCGTCTTCTTTGCACCATGCACAGAGGGCTGAGACTATTGTTCCAAGAAATCTGGAAACAATTAGATTAAAATGAAACACCCAAAAAAACTTACATTAATACTTATATGTCTTTTTTTAGTAAGTCAAATATTGGGTTTGTTTGTTATAAATAATTATTCGCCGAAAGTTATTCAAATGGATGATGGAAGTGGAAATTATGTAAATGTTACAAAATATAACTTGCCTTATGGGACAGAACCTCCTGGAGAGATAAATCCAAAGAGCACTTTATTTTCAATTATTTTCTCAATTGTTATTGCTATAGTATTGATTTCTATACTTATGAATTATAAGGCAGATATAATTATGAGAGTATGGTTTTTTGCAGTAGTTTCTCTTGCTCTTGGAATTACAATAAATTCTTTTATTTTAGATATAGCTTATTCTTCTTTGATTGCTTTGGTGATTGCTTTACCTTTGGCTTATTATAAAATATTTAAGAGAAATATAATAATACATAATCTTAGTGAAGTTGCAATATATCCTGGGATTGCGGCGATATTTATTCCGCTTTTGAATATTCCGGCTATGATTATTTTGTTGATAATTATATCTATTTATGATATGTATGCTGTTTGGCATTCTGGATTTATGCAGAAGATGGCTAAATATCAAATGGAAAAGTTGAAAATATTTGCTGGATTTTTAGTCCCTTATGTTAATAAAAAAGATGTGAAAATGAAAGATATTAAAAAGGGTAAAAATTTGAAAGTGAGTGTTGCTATTTTAGGAGGAGGAGATGTGGTTTTTCCTTTAATTTTAGCTGGAATAGTTTTAATTGAAAGAGGACTTATCCCTGCATTAATAGTTGTCCTTGGAGCTACTTTGGCTTTGAGTCTTTTGTTTTATTATTCTGAGAAAGGGAAGTTTTATCCCGCCATGCCCTTTATTACTGCGGGGTGTTTGGTGTTTCTTGGGTTGAGTTATTTGGTTTGATTAAGCAAACTTATTTCTTATCCCGGTTATTACTCTTGTTTTAGCTCTTTTAACTGCTTCATTTATTCTTGAAGTAAAATCTTCTATTCCTGCTTCTGTTATAGTAACAAGATTAATTCCTCCTGTGTAAATATCTCTTGATGCTTCGTCTAATCCTTCTATAGCAAGATTAATAGCTTGACCCATACCTATCTCTTGAGGTATAATTTCTTTTCCAGAGAGATATTGTATCGCATGCTCTGAACCTGAACCAATTGAAGTCCATCTTCTTTCCTCAACATGCCCAAGTGGATAACATGTGTATAAAGAAGGTTTTTCAAAACGAGTTGCTAAAAGCAAAGCACTCATACGATCATTGTTTGGTAATCTTCCACCCCATCTTGCTAAATTCATATTGGCAAATTCTTTAAAAAATCCTGTTTTAGTAACATTTCTTAAGTCTATTTTACCTTTCAAGACCTCTGATAAAAAATCTGTATATGGTTCGTCATAGAAACCCGACATGCATAAAGCAAATTCTCCATTTTCACCAACATATATTTTTTTAGCTTCTGATCTAGTTTGTTCTCTATATGCAGAATCTCCTTGATTTACCCAATTCGTTCTGGTCATAGTTGAATCTGAAGCTAAAACTACTCCTTCTATTCCATTACCATTACCTGCTCTAATACCTATAAGTGTAGTCATATCATCTTATCTGAATATCAATATTTAAACCTTTCCCCAATTTATTCATTTAATAGTTACAACAATGGAAAGGTTTAAATAGGTCATTTTTGCTACTAAGAAGTATGATAGTTAAGCAAGAGCTTGTAAAGAAAATTAAGGAACATTTTGGCCTTAACATTTATGAAACTAAAGTATGGATAGCTTTGCTCTCAAAGGGAATTGCTTCTGCAGGAGAAATTGCAGAATTGTCAGGGGTTCCTCGTTCTAGAACTTATGATGTATTAGAATCTCTTGAAAAGAGAGGATTTGCAATTGTAAAAATAGGAAAACCTGTAAAGTATATTGCTGTAAAACCAACTGAAGTTATTGAAAAAATAAAGTCAAATACTATGAATGATGCACAAGAAAGAGTGAAATCGCTTTCTAATCTTAAGAGTACACAAGAATATGTTGAATTAGAAGATTTACATAACACTGGAATAGCTCCAATAAATCATAATGAATTATCAGGTTCTATAAGAGGCAGGTCAAATATAGTTTCAAGATTGAGAGAGATGCTTGAGAATTCTGAAAAAGAAGTTATGATATGCACAACTGTTTCAGACTTTGAAGATAAGAGTAGAGTTTTGATACCTACAATAGAAAAATTGATGAAAAATAACATTAAAGTTAAAATTGCTCTTTCAGGACCAATTGATAGAATAAAGAAAATTGGCTTAAAATTTGATGTAAAGGTAAAATCTATTGATTCAAACGCAAGAATATTTGTATCAGATAAGAAAGAAGTTCTTTTTATGATAACTCCAGATAATTCAGATGAAGAACTTGGATTGTGGCTTAATTCTCCATTTTTCATAAATTCATTATCTATGATTTTGGATAGTACAATAAACTCAAATAATGCTAAGTAATACTTAAATTTGTGATATACATATCTTTAATTTTTGAATTATTGTTTGAAATATAATCTTTCATAAAAGACTTTGCATCTTTGGAAATATTTATCTTTGCATAAAGAATTCCTTTCTTTTCATAAAAATGCTTGTGCTTTTCCTTGAATTTTCTTGAATGTTCAACCCTACTAATCGGAGGGCCCTTTTTGATTATTTCCTTCTTTTTTGAAAGAATAAAATAGCATTTTCCTGATTCTTCTCCTGAATAGATAAACTCGTATCTTTTAACTTTATAATATTCCTCAAATTCTTTCTTGATTAATAAGAAGAATTTTTTTAATTTTGTACCTGCTACGTCTCCCTCCTGTTTGTTTGTCGTAGCTTCAAGACATATCTTTTCAGTATTTTTATCAATTTTCTCTGATTTAATTTCTTCTTCTGCGTTTCTCTTAATTAATAGTTTTTTACTTGGGTTCTTTAATATTTTTGATGCAAATATCCTTAATTTTTCAAAGCTTTCCTTATTTAATCCAGCTAAAGCATTTCTTTCCTTAAATGTAGGATCCACTAATATTATTGGACTATTTTGCTTGCTTTCGTTTATTTCCATGAGGATAGAATTTTTATTTTTATAGAGTTTGTTAGCATCTATTACTATCTTTTCATTTTCTTTTATTTTTAAAATGGACTTTAAAAAATTTTCAATAGTCTTATAGTAAATTATCAGACATTCTATGGAATAACCTGAAAAACCATTTATATAAGATTCTGCTCCATATATTCCTAAAGATTTGCATATATGCTTTAACATTAAGATTTCTTTTTTGATATTCTTATTTAATTTATTTTTTATATAATTTACATGAAAATAACTCAAATCGGTAACATTTCTTGCCTGTGATTGTTTTGATATTTTTAATACTGGAATTATTTCAAAGGTTAAATTTGGGCTTTCAATTATTCTGAAATAGTCTCTGCTTCCATGAACTTTTAGTGATTTTACCTTAGAAGCTGAAAGAATTTTCTCTATCTCATTTATCATCTCTTTATCTTTATATTTACTATCAAATCTGATAAATATATCTACATCGTAATTTTCTGATTTTAACAATGTATCCTTTGCGAAACTTCCCCCTAAAAATACAGAAGCATTTATATTTTTTTTATCAATTTCTTTCTTTATTAAATTGGTTAAATATTTAGTCCTTTCTTTTATAAATTTAATTTCATAATCTGAAGGATTCAGTTCTTCCTCTTTTAACAATGAAGATATTTTCATTGTATTAATTAGTATTTGGCATTTTTAATACTTGTGAGAAATCTCTAGTTTTTAAATTGGATTTAGTGTGTTAAGATTTCTCCCAGTTCTCACCAAACTAGCTTTTCTCATCAAATTGAGAACTTTTTTGTGGAGCTATGTCTATGATATATTTTCCATCCTCCATTTGATAAATTCTTGGAGCAGAGGTATTGAAGAGTTTTGTTAGGTCTAAAACATATTTCCCAGGTTTTATTACTTTAACGCTTTCAAAATCAAGAAAAATCGGAGCCTCCATATCAGATATTCCGGTAATTTCTCTCATATCCTTCTCAACCTGTTTTTTCTCTTCTGATGTTAGTTCTACTGGAGATTCTTGAGAAGCTGAAAGTTGCTTTAATTGCTCCTCTTTCATATAAAAAAAGAACCTGCTATGACAATTATCACAACCCGATATAACTTCTTTTGACCCGTCTGCGAAAGACTTTTCGCAATGAACACACTTATAAGGCATTAATTGATTAGACTCTAATTGTTAATAAAACTTTATATGGTGGAAAAGGGTGTTTTTTCCCTATCCTAATAGTAGCTCTATCTTCTTTGGATCTTTCTTTATCTCTTTTATTACAGAAGCAGGTCCAATAACAGTTATTGTGCTGTTGTCTCCAATGAGTCTTTTTGCAAGTCCATACTTCATTTTCATAATAACGCTTTCTTCTTTCATATCCGGCTCAATTACCGCAAGTTCTATTCCTTTGAAGTTTTTTATATGGTCTACCAAAGCCATTGTGTCTTCTATCAAACGGGCTTCCTCTTCAGGTCTTAATCTTCCATGGAGAATTACTACTTTATTTCCAAGAACTAATTTGAGTATCTTTTTTACTCTTTCGCCTATTGTTAAATTCTTCACTTCTGCGAAGGGAAGTACATGTATTCCAAGCCCACTTATTTTTCCAAGTTTGTTCTTCATCTTTCCTCTTTTATATCTTTTTTGCCATCTTAAATAATGACTCGTAAAATTCATCCATATTTAATCCATCTTTAGCCGATATACCAACAACTTCATATTCAGGAAAAGCAGATTCTACTTTTTTAACGTTTCCTTTTTTTAAATCTATTTTGTTTGCTACAATAAGGACTGGAATTTTCCTTGCAACCAAATTTCCTATGATAGTTATATTTACCTGTGAATAGGGGTTTTCAGAACAATCTAATACAACAACAACTGCATCCATATCATCTAGCCATTTTATTGATTCTATTATCCCTTGCGTTGCTTCTTTAGCTCTTTTTTTAGCCTCTTGTTTTTTCAAACCATATTGTAAAAAATCCTCATAATCTATTCTTGTTGCTATTCCGGGAGTATCAATCATCTTAAAAACTAAAACTTTTCCCTTGTACTTTATTTCTACTTTTTCCTTAAACTGGACATTTCTAGTCTCGTGCGGAATTTTGCTTACATTACCTATCTCTTCCCCTGTCCAGTCTAAGCATATTCTATTAGCTAAGGAGGTCTTACCAGCATTTGGCGGACCATAAAATCCTATTTTTATATTCTCCTTTCTTCCAAATATAGAAGACAAAACTCTTTTTGAAAAACTCTTTAGTATCTTTAACATAAATCTTATATATTTCCGCGTTTAATAAATCTTGCGTCTAAAATTCCTCCTTCTTGTCTCTTGGCTATTTCCTCTTTGACCTTCATATTCTCAAAAACCTTGAATATTGGTATTTCATACATCCCTGTTCTTTTTCCATCAATCTTTCTGAAGGCAAAGGTTACCTGTTCTCCTGTCCATCTTAATCTTAATAATTTTGACCTTATTTCTTCATCTTTTAGACTTGATGCTCTTGCATTATATATAAAATTGATTACATTATATAAATCATCTTTATTTGGGAAGAGATATTTTTCATAATGTCTTTTATACCACTCTTGTAGAGATATATAGACTACTAGAGTGAAAATTATTAGAATAAATATCCATAACAATACCTTTCCTATAGGATATTCTTTTGTTGAAAAATCAGCATCTTTTATTTCGTCTGGACTTAAGGAGAGTTTCGTTATTTCTGGAGAAATATATACACCTAAACTATCAAAGGTTATTCCTTCTTTTATTATAAACTCAAAATTTGAATTAGTGTCTTTTATTGGGATATATGTTCCTACGCCCTGACCTAAAGATTTCTGGCCATAATCCTGTTTAAATATTATATTTTCTAAAGGATATCCTATAAACAAATAATCTGCTTCTTTAGATTCAGAAGTTTTTTTGACATTTATCTTGAAGACTGACATTAATTCTTCTTTATTATAATCTTTAAAGAGAGATATTATTCCGAAATTCATATCTAGTTCGTAATTTTCATCAATCCAAGATAATATTGAATCTCTTAATTTATCTTCATCTTCAACTTCTTTTTTTGATAGCTCTTCTAATAAAGAGTAGTCAAAATACTCTGCTCCTTCTTCTATAAGACTTTTTCCTTGAAGAGAATAGTCTATTCCATAAGGAATATCTATTATCAAACTATTGTTTAGCATCTCTAAATAAATATCTTCATCCGAGGAATTATTAATTGAGGCTTTACTTTTTTTTATTAACTCATTTAAGGCATTTATGTCTATTTCTTTTTCAATTTCCTCTTTTATCCAGCTATCAAAAGAATTTAAGTCTGAAGTGAGGTTTCTTATTTTTATTTCTGATTGAGCAATTATTCTTTCCAGTGATTGCTTTGCGTCCCCTACATTTATTGTAAATCTTTTTAGAGATTTTTGATTGTTTGATTTTGTTAATTCTATACTTAAGGTGTATTTTCCTGATGACTTGTAAGAATGATAAACTTCTTTTGTGTTTGTTTCGGTTTTTTCTCCATCTCCGAAATCCCAAGTGACTTTGCTTAAAGTATCATTTATGTTTAAAAGAAATCTTACTCTTTGGGCTATAAGGACATTCTTAGGATTTACATCAAAATTGAATCCTGTCTCTATATTAATGTTTTTTGAAAATAGCGTTTTGCCGTCGAATTTTAGTTCGAAACTCTTATTTCCTGTAAAGTTTGGAACAATTATATTTAAGTCTTCAAGGTCTATTGTTAGAGTTTCTGAGTTTATTTTTGCTTCAGATTCTGATAAATCATATACTTTTGTTGATTCAGAGTTTCCTGTATTTTCAGAGTAAGAATATTCGAGTAAAATATCATTGATATCGATTGTCTGATTGAATCCATATATCTTTAGAGGAATTGGACAGCCGTCTTCACAATCTGAATCATAATTAAAATCGATATAATCCTGTAAAACTGATTTTAGACTTTCTCCATTATTTAGTGTTGAGTAAATAGTATCATTAAAATATTTGTCTAAGGATCCATACTTCATTGTTTGGGCAAATATTTCATAATCTTGAGTTAGACTTGAATCTGAATCTGGAACACCGCTGGTTCCACAAGGAGTATTGCTTTCTTTTCTTATCTTGTAATTTCCTGTTGATGATGTAACACAAACAAATGCATCAAACTCTTTCCTTGAGCTGTAATTTGCGATACATGAAACATCTTGTATGCTTTGTGATAATGCATTAACCTCGCACTTTTTTAATATATCTTCATCACCTGAAAAATCATAAATTTCAAAAGTTATTTTTCCTGATTGGGTGTTGTTTTCCAATCTTGCACCTATCTTATATGCTGGAGCGGAAGGAAGATGAATTTTTTCACAATATCTTGCGCTTCCTCCCAAAAGTGCGCTTGAAGAAGATTTGTCTGACTCAAAACATCCATAATTCTTTTCTGAACAAGTTTCCTGTACATATTCATTGTTCCAGAAATCATTTTTTCCATCGTCTAAAATGTCTATATAGACTTGATTAAAACATGAATTTCCTATATTGCTCTTTAATTTGAATCTTAGATTTTTTAAAATTACATCTGTGTCCTCTACGAGAAAAGATAATTTTTTCTCGCTATCTAAAGAAATAGTTTTTGATGAAGAGGGATTTTCTGCCTTTAATCCTTTTTCACAATTATTTGGAATACAAGTGTATTCGTCATCTTCAAAAAATTTAGTTTCTAATATTTCTTTTAAACTTGTAGTTGAGCCAAAATTTGAAGTAAAATTTGCTTCTCTTTGGTCTTTAAAAGATATTTCAATAAATCCTTTTAGTGCATCTCCTCCTGCGTAACTTTCCTCAATTTCATAATCTGAAAGATTGTAAGATGCTGATGATAAGTTTGCCAAGATTATTAGAAAAAATAATCCTATTATTAAAGAGCTCTTCATTTTCTTGTCCTCTTGTTAATTATAAAATATATCAGAGCTATTCCTAGAATAGAAAAGATTAGATTGTAGAAAGTAAAGAAAGGCAATTCAACTGCACTTCTTCCGCAAGGGACTTGTTTTGTGTTTTCGATTTCACTGCCACATTCTCCTGAAAATTGATAAGTTATTGTCTTGAATCCATTTGTACATACCGATTCGGCTGTCTGGTCTATAATACATCCTTCTGTTCCCTGAATAGGTTCTCCGCCTGAACTTCTTTTTACGAAGCTATATGCACACTTACCACTTACGCTTGGAATTGTATCTACCCAGACACATCTTTCTTCATCTACAAATTGCCCCTGTTCAAGGTCTACTAAATCCATTTCTATTGAATTTAGATAAGCCCCTGCACAATCTGCCTCGCATTGTATTTGATTGTCTTCTTCTAATGAATTGTAGTCATAGCATGTTTCTATTCCAAATATAGATGAATCCTCATCGTCTCCCGATTCATAAAATGCTGCACATTCGTTTGATGAACAATAAGAACCTGAATTTCCGCTAACACATCTTGTATAGGCAGGACAGCAATCGTCTGCATCTCCTACCGTTTTGTTTGCACCTGAACAAACTCCCGGAATTGAAGTATCTAAGAAGCTTCCAGTATCTTTATCAAAAAGTCTTCTTCCGTCTGCCGTACAACCAGAAGGTCTTGTTATCTCAAACATATTCATGATGTTTGAAGTTTTTGGAGTTATTCCTAAAATGAGTTCTATTTTGTTCTGTCCGTAATTAGGATACATTTTAGAGTTAGATTTTATTTCTGGTATTCCTTTTCCCGTTATGTCAGCAGGTATTTTCTCTCCGTCAGTTCCGAAGAATTTCCAGATGAAATCTAGGTCTGTAAAGATTGTTCTTTTTATATTTGGGTCGCTAATTGTAACTTGACATAAAATTGGATTAGTAGTATCGCTTCCAAATGGGCAACCCTCTGTTTTTGCAGGACAATCTCCACCGAGACATTCAATTGTAAAGCCTGTAACTTGCTTTTCTACTTCAAGGACATAGCTTGAGAGAGAGTCATAATCTACATTTTTACCTACTACTGCTTTTAGATTTGCGGGCTTGGAAATATTTGTGTAAACGTGAGTATCTTTTTCATCATTTCCTATAATCAATATTGAGATTCTTTCATTTACTACATTTACTCCGTCTGATACTTTTAAAGAAATTATTTTCTGACCTGTTGTTTGATAAGTGTGATTAAATTGCAAAAAGGTTTTTTCTTCAGTAGGAATTATTGTATCTGAAATTGTCCATTCTACACTTATCTCGCTGTCTAAATCGTAACTTGAGTGAGAAAAGGATATTAGTTCGCCCTTAAAATAAACTCCGCCGTCTTTAGGACCTGAGAGTAGAGGGACTGGTTTTTCATTTGTACATTCTGTTGTGGGGAGAATTAATAGAAGTGGTTCTGATTCTGCGCTTCCTGAATCTGAAGTGAAGAATAACTTATCACCAGATGCTATTGACTCTCCACTAACTAAGGAAGAATCAAGCAAAGTTAATCTTGTTTTTGCTGTGCCTGCTTGGGGAGTTATTCCTGAAATTGTTTTTATTAAATCGTTTGTAATAATTCCATCTTTGTAAACTTTAAATTCTTTTGTCCCTGAAGTTCCTGTTTCTATTAATTGGACGCTGTCGCCTAGGCATGCTTTTGCTATTGGATTATCTCTACCATCAGCAAAATAAAGGCCTGTGGAGGGTGATGCTCCGCTTGTGCAACAAAGATTATAGCTATAACCTGGAGTATCAGGAAGAGCAAGATGTGCATTTGTAAGGGATGATAAACCTAAGATCTTATTTTGTCCTTGAGGACAAGCTACTCCTGGAGCATTTAAAGTGCAAGAGACGTCATTAAAACAAACATTTGTGTAACTTGAAGTAATTCCTGAAGGTGATTCTGCGTGGGCGTTTGTTGGACCTGATAATCGGATTACTTTATTTTCTGTGCAGACTCTATTTGGAGGATTAGGCTCATTTGAATTTGATAAACATACTGGAATAGGGTAATCAGTTGGATTATTATCTCCTGATATTGCGTGGGCATTTTTTGTGTCTGACATTCTGATTACAGGGTACTCTCCTGTTTGACAATACTCGGGAGGTAAAGCGAAAGTTAACTGAGTTAGAGATATTAAAATTAATAACAGAAAGCTAAATTTTATCACCCCTTTATTCATCGTTTTTAGAAGAAAATAAGCTATATAAAGATTATTGAAAACTTTGCTAAAAACAAAGTTTTCAAATCAGATATTGCTTTTTCTCCATAGGAACATCTTTACTTTTTTAGGAGCAAAATTGACTAAATCTGAACTTATTATTACTTGTTCTGAGTAAACATCTCCCTGTGAATTATCGGGATAAGTTATACTACAAATTTCTTCCACTTCACAGACCCTTATATTAAACTCTAGAGAGCCATCTTTTATTTTTTCTTTAATGAAATCATTTAGTAATACTTCTGAATCTTTACCCTGTTGTATAATCTTGCTTCTTAAATCGTTATTTTTTGATATTTCTTTTAAAGAGGAGGAAATTATTTCATAGTGATAAGAATCATCAGAGACTTCTGGCTTGTTTAGATTTATCGCCAGCATAACTCCGGTTATTATTAAGATTGCAATAACAGATTCTAGTATTCTCAAAAAACCCTTTTTGTTCATCACCATATTGTCACTTCTATATCAACGAATTCTCTTTTTCCATCTTCCATTAAGATTTGTGTTCTTCTTTTTTCTGTAAATACTTCAAGACCTTCAGGTGGAAGTTTAAGTGTCTTTATTTCTTCGTCTACTTCATCTCCTTCGAGGATTAAAGAAATACCAAAGTTTACTCTATCTGGAAGATTAAAGTCTTTCTTTAGTTCGAGGTAATTAGCATCTATATCATTGTAATATTCTATTACTCCTCTTAATCTTCTTTCAGACATTAAACTATCTTTGAAAACTACTCCTGGAGTGTAATACTCTGGATTAATTATTATTGTTTCATCCAACGTATCTTCTTCTGGAAAGTCTTCAGAGAAAAGTAAAGTAATAAAATTCTCGCTTCCTCTGTTCACTATTACCCTATCTAGCCCTATTTTTCTTGATGGTAATTCTCTTCCTTCCTTATCCTCTGCTATCGATTTTTTTTCAAAAGAAATGTCTGAAATAGGCAAGGCAATTGTATCTGTAATTGTTGGTGAATCGGTATTTATCTTGAAAGAATATTGCTCAACATCAACGCTGGCGTTCCTCTTTAATTCTAGAAATACATAATCTATTGATGTGTTTATCAATCGGTTAGTATCAGTTGGTCTGAAAAAGAATAAGATAAATAGCACAAAAGCTGTAAATATCAAGAAAGAAATTATAATTTCTATATGACCTACTCCTCTTTTTGACTTCTTTTGATAGTACATGATATAAAACCAATGTTTAAATTTATATAAATTGCTGTTTATTTAAGATTATGGGAAAGATGAATTTAATAAAGGAAATAAAGAAGAAAAGAGAGATATCAGAAATAGAAGACTCTTTTGTAGAAAGTTCATTGAATAAGACACTTAAGGAGATGGGAATAAAAGAAATTGATTCTTTATCGGATAAAGATGTTAAACAGATTGTTAAAAGCACTAGAGCAAAATTAAGAATTTATGTTGGAAGATTTAAGACAAGTAAAAAACATGTTTCTCTTGAAGAAAGAAAGGAATTTTATGAAAAGCTTAAAGAAATAATAGATGAACTTGGTATAAAGTCCATATTGGATATAGGGTGTGGCTTAAATCCTATTATGATTGCAGAAAAGAATTTTAAATATTGTGCGATAGATATAAATGAGGAATATATAAAAATCATAAATAAGAAATTCAAAGAAAGTGGAATTGATGGAACAGCCCTTTCTAAAGATGTGAGAAAAATAGATTATTCAGAACTTCCTTTCTATGACCTTGTTCTTATGATGAAAATACTTGATCTTTTGGAATCAAGAGGGCATAAACTTGCTGAAAAAATAATAACCTCTTTAAAATGTAAATTTATTATCGTGAGTTTTTCTACAAAAACTCTTTCAGGAAAACCTATGAATCATCCGCAGAGAGGGTGGATTGAAAGAATGCTTAATAGAGTCGGATATTCTTTTTCTATGTTCAAATTTAGAAATGAAATATTTTATTTGATTAGGAAATAATCACTCTTGACCCTGTTGAGATGAGAAATGCCGCAGTCATTAAGATAAAAGAATGTTTAAGCCCTGCTTTCACGCTTCCTTCCGATAATTTGCCTATTGAAAGACCTGCGAAAAAACCTTGAGCGATTAATAGCAAAAGAAAATGTTTTGTTACATCTTCGCTTTGTAAGTCTGAACCTGATTCTACCCCTATTGAATCAACTCCTGAACCAAAATCAGATATTCCTGATATCCCTGATGTAAGGGGGATTATTTTAAATTCCATTACAAGCATAATTCCTATGAATATGAAGAAAATTATATATCCCTGAACTATGAGGTTATATATTGCGGCTTTCCTCTCTTTTTTCAGTTTTTCAACCTCGGCTATCGATTTTGCAACGCTTTCTAAAATGTAATCTATTTCTCCTCCTGACTTCTCGGCTTCTTTTATTAATTCTACCGCCCTTCTTATTACATTGCTATCGACATCGTAAGAAAAATTCTCAAGTGCTCTGCTTAAAGGTATGCCTAACTCTATCTGATTAGCTAATTTTTCTATGTGGATAGTAAGGGGACCATAATTCTTCCTTTTCATGTTCACTATGCTTTTACTTACTGGTGTTCCTGTATTGACGCTCTCAGCAAGATTTCTTGAGAATTCTAAAAACATGGAATTTATCTGTAATTCCTTCTTATTCTCTAAGGATAAGGATAAGATAAAAGGAGTTATTATTATTGCAAAACCTATGCCTAAAAGAAAGTAAAAGAGATTAAGGTCCTCACTAGATAAAAAGAAAATCAAATCGATAACTAAAAGTATTGAAGCAAATATTATTCCAATCCAGTGCATTTTTTTTAATCTCATTTTAGTAAGCAGGTTGTTTTATCTTTAGGAATATAAGGAAAACCGTATTTATTAAGGCTATTACCATTATTATTAAAAGAGTTATTTGGAATGGTGTGAATCCAATACTTATTTTTGATAGACTAATCATAATTAAAATAAGCATGAGTATCATTGGAGCTGCGATTATTACGCTTATATAAATATCCATAAAAGTTTCTGCTAATTTTGTATATTTCTCCCTTTCTAGACGATATTCGTTAAGAAGAGTTTCAGACCTTTTTTCAAAAAATTCCTTGAGGCTACCTCCTGAATTTATTGTTGTTGATAGCCCTAAAAAAAGCTCGGCTAATTTCTCACTTGGAGTATTTCTCGCTACATTGTTTAAAGCAGTTACTAAATCATATCCATATATATTTATTTGATTAAGCACTTTTCTTATTTCTTTTCTTAAATATTTATATTCTCTACTTAGTCCAATTATTTTAAATATTTCAACAGGAGAGATCCCGCTACCTGATATCGCACTCATGTGAATTGTTGCAAATGGAAGTTCCTGCTCTATTCTTTTTGCTATTGAAATTCTTTCGGTAGACGGATAAAAGTAAGTGAAAATAAAAACCGCGGGGGGCAAAATCAAAGGAATCCAGAAAGTAGTTAAAATTCTATTTCCTATCTCCCCTGTGTAAAGAGATAAAATTGGCCAACTTAAGTTAAAATCTAATACCATTAAAGATATGAATATAAACAGACCTATAAAAAAGGAAAGAACTGAACTAAATATCATCATTGCTATATATCCTTCAAATAAAATTTCCATATTTGCCTTCTTCAATTCTGTATAAAGACTTTTGAAATACCCCTTATTAACTAAGTCTATTGATTTGTTAAGAAAAAACCTATTTGATAACTTTAGATACCCTCTTGCTGCTTTGAACTCTGAGTAGTTTTCTTCTTTTTCCTTTCCTCTTTCAATTTTTTTGATTAAATTTTCACTTATGCTTAATTCTTTTAGTAATTTTTCCCTGCTTTTTTTATCTATAACGAATTTTAAGTCTCCATTTTCTCTTTTGAAATTTATTTTCTCAAGAGATTCTTTTCTATCCAATACTTTTTGAACGGGAAATTCCTTCCCTGTCTTAATCTCTTTAATCAATTCAGGTACGACTGAATTTAGGAGTGTAAGACTTTTCTTTAGAGAAATTATTGTTTCTGAAAGAAGTTTTCTCTCGTATCCAGAGGAAAAATCTGACCTCTTTTCGTACAATGAAATCTCCCTTAAAATTTTTATTTCTGTATCTATATTACCTAAAATTTCATCTATCATCTTTTAATATTTTTGATACCTCTTTTTGAAAATTTAAAATCTCTCTTTTTATGTTGATGACTTTTTCATAATCTCCTTTTTCCGTATATTCCTTTAATTTTTGTAATGATTCCTTCATGCTATTTAAGAGCTGGGCTAGAACAATTATCTCCTCTTTTTCCATCTATGAATCATGTCTGTTGCATTTAAATAATTTTCATAAATTGGGAATATCGAATTTTGCTAGTACTTCGGCAGGATTTTTATAGTAATCGTTAATTATTTTTCCTATTTCATCAAATCCAAATATCTTTTTTTTGTATAATGCATACAGAAGTTTTGACCTAACTAGGAACTCTTTTGCAAGTTTTTCCATAGGAATACCTCTTCTTAAAGAAATTTTTTCAAAAACCTTGCTTTGTCTCTTGAAATAAAAGGAATCTTTTTCTGGATTCCAAACAAATGGCGTGTTTATTACTGCAACTCCATCTTTGTTTACATTTACTATTTCAACTATTTCTCTTATTCTTCTTGTTTCATGCTGTTTAACCATTGCATGAGTTGCTATTGCAACGCAGTCTAAAGAATTTACTAAAGTAGGTGATAGTTCTATTGGAGGGGTTTGAAGTCTTCTTATTAGAGTGTCTACTGAATCTGCGTGGATGGTACTTAGTGAAGAGTGTCCCGAAGCCATACCTTGAAACAAGACAAACGCCTCTTTTCCTCTTACTTCTCCGACAATTAGATAGTCTGGATTTTGTCTGAAAGAGCTTTTTAATATTGCAAATAAATCAACTTCTCCGACTTTACCGATACCTATTGATGTTCTCGCTACCGCAGGAAGCCAATTTTCTCTTGGAAGAGAGAGTTCTCTTGTATCTTCTATACTTACGACCCTCGCTTCTGGAGGAATAAAAAATGCTAGAGCATTCAATAAAGTAGTTTTTCCTGAAGCAGTTCCTCCTGCTATTATTAAATTAGACTTATTTTCTATTAATATCCAAAAATATGCGAGCATTTCTGGGCTAATTGTTCCAAAAGAAATTAATTGTATTGGAGTCCAAGGAGTTTTTGTAAACTTTCTTAAAGTAAATGTTGGCCCTCTTGAAGTTATATCTTTTGTATAAGTTGCGTTTACTCTTGTTCCATCGCCTAGAGTTCCATCTAATAAAGGTTGTGCGTAAGAAACATATCTTCCTGACCTTTGCGCTAATTTCTCAACAAAACTCGCTAATTTTTCTAAATCAGTATAAACTATATTTGTTTTTAAATTTCTATAAACTCTATGTACAAGATAAACTGGCGTATTTACTCCGTTACATTCTATATCTTCTATAAAATAATCTCTTAAAAGAGGGTCTATCTCGTTAAAACCTATAAAATTTCTGAATAAATAATAAAATATTTTATCATAAGACTCTGAAGTGATTTTTATATTTAATTCGTCAATTAATAATCTTGCAGTTTTATCTATATATTCGGTTGTTGCTTCGGTGGTTTTTTCAACAGCTACATTTATGTTTATTAACTCAAGCATTGCTTTTTCAACCTTATCCAATATCGCCTTATCTGAGCTGTTTAATATAGGTTCTTCCACTTCATAAACAACTTCATTTATATCTTCTTTCCAATAAATGTGAGCGGAAGCATAAGGTGGAAGAAGCATGTATCTTACATCTATCATCTTCTTTTCATTTATCTTTGGAATCGGGGGGATTGATGGAGTTAGATTTAGTAGTACCATATTTATTTTAAACAAATATTTTATTTAAACCTATTTATGATTTTTTAATCTCAATAATAGGAGTTTTTTCTGTATTAAGACCTTTATTTTCTATGAATAATATATAAGGAGTATTTGCTGGGAAAATTTCTAAATTATCTTCAGAATCTAACATGCTTAAGTCTGCTAGACCTCTGTAATTTAGAATTATTTTTACATTATTTGATTTTCCTTCTGTTTCAGTTCTTATAATTAATCTCCCCTCATTAATATCTACTCCAGGTTCTGAATATGGTTCGGCCAAATCTTTTATTAAAAAATAAATTTCATCGGTTGAAGGATTTAGGTTTAGTGTGCCTTTTTTTATCGTTAATTCTATTCTTCTTATATTTCCCTCGCCAGACTCTAAAACTGAAACAATTCTTTGGTCAATTGATTTTAGAGTTTCTGCTGTTTGTTCTATTATTAAAATATCTTTTTCTTCACTTATCTTGGGCATTACAAAGGCGAGAATTAATCCTATCAGAGATATTCCTATGAGTGTATAAAGAACACTTTCAATCCATATTTGGGCATTTTTGTTTTTTCTCATTGACATTTTACAAGATTCTTTTCAGCAGGAAAATCGCAATTTACATTATTTGATATTGTGGGATAGACTTTTATTGAATCGTAGTCTTCTGTTGAAGAATATTTGTATGTTAGTGTTTCTCCCTCTTCAGGTATTTCTATTGTAGAACCATCAAGCATTGTGAATTCTGTATCTGGAGGGTTTCCTGATTTTACATTTATGGTTTCTCTTTGTGTGCCTTTTATGAAAATAATATTAAAGCCCTCTAAATCTTCTGATGCACTTTCAATTGAAATTTTGTAAACTCCTTCTGACTCGTCATAACAATTAAAGTCAAGTAAATCATTTATTTTTAGGTATTCTTTGTTAAACTCACAGGTTTTTGCTTTTTCAAGATTGTTTTTAACAAAGGAGAGTGTGAAACTTGCTATTATTGAAAATGCGGAAATAGTTATTATTATGATAAGAACTACTGCTACTATCTGAGATATCCCTCTTTTATTTTTCATTATACTCCCTCTACTACCTTTATTTCCTTTATTATTTCTGAACAGACGTATTGTTTTTTATATGTACTAGATTCTCCTATTATGACTGGAGAGACTATTAGAGAGTCTCCTGCTGAAAATGAGATATCTAATGAAGATAAATCTATTTCCTTCGATTTGCCTGAGACTAATGTACCTCCCTCTAAAATTTTTATAGTTCCTTCGGTTACTATTTTTCCCTCTTCTTCGTCTTTTTCCCTAATTTCTATTCCAAAAAGAGGAACATTGCCTTTATTGACTACATAAGCATAATCTGCATTTGCTACTTCATCTGAGACTACTTCGACATCAAATTCTATGTCCTCGCATGAATTCTCAATAGGGGCTCCGAATTTTGTTGTTTTTTCAGAGATAAAGCTCTTTGCCCAGACAAAGACTATTACTGCAAGAACGACTGAAAGAGATATAAGTAAAAGCGTCGCTATTATAGGAGATATACCTCTTTTATTGGAATAAATCATTAATATAGATATTTTTATATTTTAAAAAACTATTGAATTTGAAATTTTTTTTTAAAATGATTTTATATTCCAGAGTATATCAAAGAATGTTTTTTCAGCTATAGCTCTTAAATTATCTACGACTAAACTACTCTCGCCTGCAATTCTCTCAAGATGTCTTTTTAATAATCGGTCTGGAGCTTTATCTGGAGTAATATCGTAATGTTCCATATCTATCCCTTCTAATAGTGCTACTTTTTCCGGATTCCAAGATTCTACTTTAACTTTTCTTGTGCAAGTATAAACCAGATATGAAGTAATTATTGTTCTTTCTCCAGGAGCTTGAGATAAAGCGTGAAATTTTCTGTAAGGAGGACTTCCATCTCTTGTACCTCTTCTATCATCAGCACTAATTAAGGCTACATGAGGATAAGGTAGCTCTAACGTAAATGGGCCATCGTCTGAATACCCATGTTCGGGATTTAAATATCTTAATCCTTTAAGCGTTAAAATAAGGGGAGGAAGATCTGACCCTTCTAGTCTTTCTAATATGGTAGGCATATTGTTTATCAATTTTTATTGTTTTTAAGTATTATTATGTTTCAAAATTTCAATATTTATTTGTGAAAATCAGAAAACCAAGATTTAAAAATAAATGAAATATGTATTTTGATGGAATTAATTAGAGCGTCTTTGATTATTGAGATATTAGGAAGACCAAAAGAGCATTTGTTAAATTCACTTGTGAGTCTTATTGATAAACTTTCTAGTGAAACTGGTGTATTTCTTAAGGAGAAAGATATCAAGGAACCTGTTGAGGTCAAAGACTCAAAAGATTTGTTTACAACATTTGCTGAATTAACTATAGAATTTGCTACTTTGGAAGATTTTATAAAAATAATATTTGCTTATATGCCCTCCCATATTGAAGTTATTTATCCTGAGAAAATAACTATGAAGAATTTTGAACTAGGAGAAATTGCTGGAAAGATAATACAGCGAATGCATACTTATGATGCGATTGCAAAAAGATTAATTGTAGATAGAGAATTGTTGCATAAAAATGCAAATAATAATCCTGCACCTATTGTAAATGAAAAGAAAGGAAAAGGCAAGAAGAGTTCTAAGAAGAAAAATAAAAATTAGTGTGCTTTCTTATATCTTGAATATATTATTGCAATAATTAATAATATTATTCCTGCAATTAGATAACCTATCCATGAATAACTTGTTTCTTCCGGAAGTTTACATTCTCCTACGCAACAAGAACCCTCCCTAGTATCTTTTATTTCTCCATCGCAAATTTCTTCTGTTGAACATATTTTTCCTTCTAATTGAGAACAATATCTGAATATGCTATCATCTAAATTCAGAGGACTTTTTGAAACTGCAGATTGATTATTAGTGAATTTTATTTTTATTGGAAGAGTTGATAAAGAATTATTATTTAAATTTACAGAAATTATTTCATTCAATTCCTCTTTTTCTTTAAGATAATTTTCTTTTAATGTTAAATTGAAGAATAAAGTATTATTTGGTTCAATTATGAAATATTGTTGAGGGTATAGTTCAAAAGCTTCTTGATTGAAGTTTAAACTTAGATTTAGGGGCGTTTCCCCTGAGTTTACTAAGGCAAATGAAACTGGGCCTCTATCTTCAATAAATATTATATCTTCTATTATATATGGGAAGAATCTTACATGATTTATTGTATTCTTTTTTTCTATCTTCCCTATAATAGATACGGGAATTGTATATTCTCCTATTTTCAAATTATTTAATGAATTATCTTCAAAATCATCTATGGAGAATTTTAATGTGTTTTCTCCGGGTTTTAAAGTTATTTCTCTTTCAAACGGAAAATCTATCAATATTTTCTGTTCTTCATCTTTATTCAAGAAAATGAATATTTCAAAATCTTCCTTTGATAAAACAGCTCCTGGCTTTAGATAATAATCTGGATATGCATTAATTGTCGTGAAATTTTTTATTATAGTTAGTTCTGTCTTTTTCCCATTAAGAGTCGTTGAAACGTTTTTTATAATAAGAGAATAATTATTTTCTAAAGATGGAGTTATGAACCAGAGAAAATATTTTTCTCCTATCTTTTCCAAGCCGTAATCTATTGGAACAAGGACATTACCTCTTCTAAGCTCTATACTCTCTTTAGTCAGACCTCCCAAAACGCTTCCTTTTACTTCAAGGATAATAGTCTGACTTTTTGGATAAGATTCTTTCAAATCAATGTCTAAAGCCGAGACGAATGAAATTGACATTAATAGCATCAATAAGATGAGATAATTTTTCATTTAATAGGAAAGAGATTTTATTATATAAACCTAATCCCTTGTTTTAGACTTTGAAGGTTTTTTTGATTTTGAAGGAATAATTTTTATTTCGTTCTTTGATATGTCTAATAAGGGTTTTAGGGAGTTTAATAATGAAAGGGCTTCTATTCTCTTTAAGTTTAGGATTCCTGATGAGTCCTTGCCCTTGAAATATATGTAAAAGAGCTCTTGCTTTTCATCCATAAAGTCTTCTTTAAGTTCAATAGAATCAATTTCTGAATCAGAGTCTATCCTTTTTAGAGAACCCGACTCTAGCTTTTTTACCCTTATTCTCATGTTAAAAGGAGGGGTCTTTTTTTATTTAAGGATTGTTATGGTGGAAAAGTGCCTTACCAATGTTTATATTCATTTGAACTTACCATATAATGTAACCCTACCTGTTCTGGTGTGCACTTACCTACGCCTACTTCCATCATAGTTAAAATTCCTCTTTTTCTTCCAAGTCTAATTGGATAAATTCTTGAAGCTTCGACTAATTCTCTTGCAACAGAGGAAGGATTTTTATTTAGGGGGACTAAACCCATTCCATAAAGAGTTGAAGCAATCTGGACCTCGTGAAATATTTGCATTTGAGATTCCCTAAAGGGATTCCGTCCTAATAGCTTGTTTTTTAATCTTCTTGCATTTTTCATTGCTAATTCTCTAAGTTCTTCGGTAGCTCTTGGAGGGTGTTCATCTATATTTCCTATAAAAATAGTCTCGATATATTGTCTTGCCGTTTCTGTTTTAGCCCTCTCATCTCTTTTCACTTGACCGTATCTTTCGACAGCCTCTATTACAGAGGGTTTTGCAAATATCACTTCCACTTGACCTATGGGGGCGTGTTCACCATAATTAACCATCGTATATGTAGAAAATTTAATTATTTAAATAAATATGTTGTGAAACATATTATTTTATTTTTATAAACTAATAATTTAAACTCTTATTCGCTCCAGAAAAAAACTCTCTGAGAAGTTACCCTATATTGTCTACCTACTTTTTCTTCTGAATAGGGAGATATGTTTGCTTCTCTCATAGTCAAAATCCTTCTTTTTGGTTGTAAAGTTATTGGATACGAGTTTGAGGCTTCGGCTAATTTTCTGGCTATTAATTTGGATTTTCCCAAGAATGGACCAATTCCATTTCATAAAGGGCATTAGCAATTTGAACTTCGTGCAAGGTATCATCTTGGAGATATGTGAACCATCCTCTACCCAGTAATCTTCTGGATAAATCGTTTGCTCGTTTTAGTGCAATTTTTCTATGTTCTTCAAGATGAGTTATAACTGATTCGCCTAGGCCTCTTGTAAAAAGACTAAAAATATATTTTCTTGCCGTGTCTTGTTCGTCGCCTTTTGGAGTTTCTACTTGAGGAAGGGTTTGTGCTTTAGTCATTATTGTTATTAATTAAATTGCTTAATAAATAAATCTATCTTTAAGAATATAGGTGAAAAGGATACGAAATTCTCTTATTATTTACCGAGGTCTCGGAGTTTTCTTAATGTGTCCTCAATGTCTTTATCTCTGACGGGTTTTCTTGTATTTGGGGAGTTGCCGAGAAATCCTTGATTGAAAGGTTTTCTAAATTGTTGAGGAATAGTTCTTGAAGGAGATGAACCTCCGCTCGGTCTTACTTCACTTGATTTTATTCCTCCTCTAAATCTATACCACCAAACTCTTAACTTGTGACGGAATATTATTGCTAACAATACTATTAGTATTAATATTGCTAAAAATATTATTAACCCATATCCACCCTTATCTTCAGAAACCTTACAACATAAGTCTGAAGTTGCAGGGCAGGAATCTGAACTTTCCTCTTCTCCATCTTCGCAAGAGGTTCTACACGTTCCTCCAAACTGCTCGCATAGATTTACGACTTGTATTGTTTGACATGCTCCTTGAATGCAACAACTGCCATCTACACTTGATTCTAGTCTTCCCGTGCATTCTTGATTAGCCAAACAAACTATTCCTCCTTTTTGGTCGCAAGTTTGCTGTTGAATATTTACTGAACAGCAGAATGTGAATCCTCCATTTGCAGAACAATCGTAATTGTAGAGTATGTTTCCGCCTGATGAAGTACATTCTGAACCTATCTCACAGAAATATCCTGAAGATTCACAAGAAGCTGTGGAACCTCCGTCAGAACCAGATGATGAAGCCCCTTTTCTCCAACCTGAATAAAGTAAGAAAGCCGTGTCTTTAATATTGTTATTATTCCAACAACCCTTATCGGTCTGAACACTTAACAAATAATTCTTTGCATTTTCAACTTCAACTGAATTTGTGCTTCCGATACTTAGTAAGGCCAAGGCAGTGTAATAGAATCTATTATAGGGCGCTCCTATAAATTCCCAATATTTGTTATTTTTCTGACTTTGAACAACTTGTGAATAATAATCATCTCCTCCTGTTAAGATATATAGAAAAGTTGAGGGGAATACATTAGTGTTGTCGGAAAAGTATGCAATTAAATAAGGAAGGAAAGAATTTGTTTCTTCTTCTAATTGGTTCAAGGCAAGTGAGGCCCATAGTGTGCCTTCATAGTCGCATCTTCCTCCAGATTTAAAACATTGTGAAGATATCTTTTCTTTTGTTGTGCCTAAAGATGGAGCAGAATGAGTTTCTGGAAGAACGTAAACAGTTCCTCCGTTTGATTTTTGGTAAACTAAAGCCGTTATAAAATCTTGGTTACAAGATATTGAAAACTCTCTGTTAAAACATTCTTCCTTGACTTTAAGCCAATATCCTGATGAAGATACAGATAGACAACTCCCAGCATTTCCTGATAGAGTCATATCTTCATTTATACTTACTTTTCTATCTTCTGAACCATATTTTAAAGTACATTCTGCTTTCTGTCTATTTGTTACATCTATTTCTATAAACCAATTTAAATCTGATGAACTTGAATTTTGTCTTAGAAGCCAATCCTTTATATCATCTGTATCTTTGCCTGACCTTTCATAAGCAATTGCAACTTGAGAAGTTTCTTTTACATTACAAGAAGATTTTGGCCAGCAATCTTTTCCAGAGCTTTTTTCTAGATTTATTGCATCTGTTGCTTTAGAATCTGACCCAAGAGCCATCATAACGAATATTGCTTCTTGGAAGGATAATTTGTCTTTGTCTTTTACTTCATCTCTTAAACATGAATAAGCTTTTTCAACTCCTTCTAAATTTCCTGATGAAGAGGTTATTATATCGTCTAAATTAGATTCGGAAGTTTCATTTATAGCAAAAACAAATTGGGATATTAATATTGTTAAAACAAATACTAGTAAATAACTCCTCTTTTTCATTTAAACTAAATGTTATCAATATTTAAAAATGTTCTTACTTTTTCTTGCGTTTTTTATGGCTTCTACAAGAGGGTTTTTATCAAGGGGTTTTTTATCCAAAACACCTAAATCTCTGTAGAAAGAATCGTTTTCATAGTTTGGAGGTAAAATTTTTCTTTTTTGTTTTATATGCCAATCAATCTGACCTTTTAGATAGGCGTCTCTTAAAGGTGGTTTATTCTTTTTATTCCAATCAATTAGTTTAGTTCTTATATAATCATCTGGAAAGTTTAGGCATCTAAGGAAAGTAATCAAAACAAATAATGCCCTCTTCTTTCCGTCTTCCATTCCTAAAAATATTTTCTTTATTGGCTCTGGAAAATCTTTTTCTTCTATTCCTATCAATTTAAAATCGAAATCTTTTTTTTCTGTATTTGAAGTTTTTCTTTCTGTGAATTTTTCCTCGTTTCTTTTCCAGGTTAAAGCAGATGCTAGTAAATATTTTGCCTCTTCTAATTCTCCTTCGTTTAGATAATCCCTTATTTTAACTTTTAAAGGTTGTGCATCTAAAGGAGAAAATGAATCTAAATCACTCTTTGATATTACTACGCTTGATAGAGAAGTCTTTTCGTGTAATGAATAGGGCATTCTGAACAAATGTCTTGATGCCACAAGAACAAGGTCTAAAGAGGCTATTTTTTCTGCACTTACCCCTGTTACTTTTTCAAAGCTTTCTGGATTTTTGTCTGATGAAAGAGGAAGATTTTTGTTTTCTGGATTTTTACATTCATCACAAAAATAATATTCCTGTGTTTTTTCAGATTCCATTAATCCAGAACAATTATTGTTTAAACATCTTAATTTTTTATTGTAAGCTTTGGTTGTCTTTCTCTCCGCAGTAAGAGAACAAACATTGCATTTTAGATTTAGTAAACTTCCAGTTAACGCTTTATTATTGCAATTTAGACAAATTACTCCTGACAATTCTTCTTTATTTAATTTTGTTCTTTTCTCTATGCTCTCAATAGTTGAAATCTCGCCTGCAATTTTATTATAATCTCTTCTTATCCAGTTCATTAAAAATTCGCTTATTGCTCTTGGCCATTCTGGGAACATATTTTTTGTTTCACATCCGTCAAAAAATTCGGGGAAACTTTTTGAAGAAACTATTATATGAAATCCTTTTGAGCCTGAAAATTTTAAGCCGTAGTTTTTAACTCCATGTTGTTCAAGAGCAGAAATAATTAATTTTGCAGCTATTTTTGAATAATCTAGAAATTGAGAGTCTACATCTATGAGCAAATCCCATCCTTTTCTTAAGTTATCAAATTCTTCTTTCTTTAAATCTAAATTTAACTCCATTACATTCTTCCATAACTCTTGTGAGCTGTGAAATGAAGTAGCTCCTTTTTTTACAAGTTCTATTATATCTGAAGGATAGTTTAGAGTGTCTGGTCTTTTCCCAAAACCTTCAAAATATCTTGGAACAATTTCTCTATCTTTTGAGAATTTTATTATTGCTTCTTGTACTTTGGGATTTGAATAATATAGTGAAGTGAGGGCCCTTATCCTTTCCTCTTTTTTTTCCATGTAATTTTTTGATGTCTGTATTTTATATTATTTGTTGTTGTGGAATTTTCTCTCAAGTATCTTGACATCACAATAAAGCTTATAAGCAGGTTTTAGTAATAATGAGAATGTACTTAAAACTTGAGAATCCAAGATTGTTTTCGGATATTATCTCTATAATCTCTGAGGTTGTTGCTGAAGTTAGACTGAAAGTTGACAAGGATAACGTTTCGCTTACTGCAGTTGACCCTGCAAATATAGCCATGGTTCATTTTAAGATGCCTGGAGACTTATTTTCTGAATATAAGGTTGAAAGTGAACAGGTTTTAGGAGTGAATCTTGAAAATCTAAAGGCTGTTTTAAGAAGGTGCAAGCCGGGTTCTTCATTAATTATTGAAAGAGCAGATAATTTTCTTAAATTAGGTATTCAAGATAGAATTAAAAGGGACTTTTCTCTTGCTTTGATAGAGATAGATACTGAAGAAAGAAAATTGCCTGAGTGGGAATTTAATTCTGTTATAAAAATAAATTCTGAATCTTTAGTTGAAGTTGTTGAGGATTGCGGGATTGTTTCTGATGCGTGTACATTGATGGCTGAGCCTTCTAAATTCATTGTTGAGGCACATGGACTTAATTCTGCAAGAGCAGAGTTTTCTTCTGATGAGGTTGAGATACATTCAGGAAATTCAATAGCTAGATATTCTTTGGAGTATTTGAGTAAATTTGTAAAAGGGTCAAAAATATCTGCTAGAGCTGTTTTGAGTTTTTCTGATAATCATCCTATGAAGATTGATTTTCCAACAGGAAATGTAGTTCTTTCTTTTGTCTTGGCTCCGAGAGTTGAGCAGGATTGACTTTAGGCGGGTTTTTGTTCTCAAAATATTTTTATATAACTCCTCCCTCTTTATTTTATGAACTTATCTAAAATCAAAAGATTAATAATTTTAAATAAAACCATAAAGGGAGATTTAAGTAAGTGTAATATTTGTAATGTTAATTTTACGGCTATTCAACCCTGTATTATCTGTCAATCTATTATTGAAAAAGAGAAGAAGGTAGGAAGAAAACTAACTTCAGAAGAATTTCGCAAACTTATTAAGGGGATATTGTAGTGAAAGACATAAGTCTTCCCCTAAATAGTCAACGACAATCTGGGGAAATATTTAAGTCGTTGACTATAGGGTAAGAGAAGACTAACTTTATATAAGATATATTTAATTTAATATCTGAAGAGTTTTTGGATTTTGTTAAAGAAAATTTTTAATTAATTTGTTTTAAAAGATATATATCAAAATAAGTAAAAAGAATAATGAAAAACATAATAATAAATGGTAATAAAGCTAAAGAGATTCTAATCCATTTTCGAGATATAGCACTGAAGCCTCTTTCTAAAGCAAAAACAACAAGAGTAACACCCAAGAAAATTAGGACTTCATATATAGACAATCCTAATGCATCTCCATTAAATCCAAAAATCAATGAGTTCACAATTACTGTTGCAAGGATGAACCATGGTATACTATACCAAAATTTCCACATGGCCAATGCAAAACCAATTATAAATACTAGTGGTACAAATAGTAATTGTGCCGTGAAAAAAGAAGCGGTCTCTTGAAATGACTCTAAAATTCCTTGTCCGCTAGACCTTAACAATGTATACGCAAGTCCAAACGATAAAGCTAGCATATAAAACAATCTTACAAAGAAAAATTTCCAACCCCTCTGTTTAACGCTGGATTGCTGGATCATATTATTGCTTTCTTTGGAACTAACCATTATTATTTTAATGTTTTTAGATATATAAATTCTTTCTATTTTATTCTCTCTTCCAGCCAATATTCTCAGGATTCAGACAAGAAAGTTTGGCTGCTTCATTTCTGATTTTTTCACAAATAGAAACGTCTCCACCAGACCACACTATTTCAGAATAACAATTATATTTACTATAATCATCTCCAACTATTCTATCACATATAGTATCATCCAACTTTGCTACTCCTACCTCTATATAGCATTCTTCTTTAAAGGCATTTTCAGTTCTATCAATGATCTTATCACATATAGTTAGGTCTTTTGTTTTTTTTCCTAATGCAAAATAACAGAAATATTTTGATTCTGTATTTTTAATTTGTTCGCATAACGACAAGCTAATCTCTTCTTCAAAAAATCTTCTATAACAATCATATAATTTATATCCTGTAGTTTCACAAAGATTGGGATTGTTTTGTTCTAGAGCGTTTTTGGCTATACACTCAGAATTATTACCAAAAGAACAGGTAATATTAACTATTATAATTATAATTGCCATAATAATGAAAGGCAATAAAGCCAGAGTCATTCTAAGCCATTTCAATGAAATTTTACTAAACATTTTTTCTATTCCAAGAACAACAAGTGTAACAACCAAGAAAATGGGGATTTCAATTGCAGATAATCCTAATCCACCAAACCCAAACATAAATGAATTCACAACTACCGTTGCAAGAATAAACCAAGGTATACTATACCAAAATCTCCACATAGCTAATGCAAAACCGATTATAAATATTATTGGTAAAGTAAAAACAATCCCTGTATATGTTATTGCTTGGAAAATAGTCTCTCCAATTACTCTAAAAATTGTATAGGTTATGGATAGACTAAGAACAAGCATATAGAAAAACCTAATTAAAAATAATTTGAACCCTTTCTTTTTAACATATTCCTCTCTAACTTGCTGTGTTGAATCTTGTTGAATTATATTACCCATTAAGAAATTAAAGTTTTTTGAATATATAAATACGTCTTATTATCATCAGAAGTAAATATTTAAACGAAGTTTGGCGCTTAATTTAATGAAACAAATAATCCTTGTAAACCTTAAATCAAACAATGCAAGAAAAGTAATAAACTACTTGGAGTCTAATAATATTAGATATTTTTTAATAGACCAGGTAAAAAAAAAGATTAGAGAAGGTAACACAGAATTTGTTATTTGTGGAGGTGATGGAACCATCAATCAATTTATTAATCTAATAATGAAACTTCCAGTAAAGCAAAAAAACTCGATAACTTTCGGAATTATTCCTTGTGGTAGAGCAAACGATCTTGCCAGATATATGAAAATTCCATTAGAAATTGAGTCAGCATTTAAGAAAATAAAAGAAAAAAATACAAAAAAAATTGATGTAATTAAAGTAAATGATATGTATATTGTAACGGGAGGAGGTGTAGGCTTGCCTTCAGAAACAGTTCAAGATTTAGATAATTTTTCATCTGGTTTTTTTGGAAAATATTTAAAGAAATGCCTTGGAGATCTATCCTATCTTATATTCACATTAAAGAAATTTATTTTTGGATATTTGGGGGTAGAAGTTATGTCTAAAAGCACTTCGGATAAACTTCTGGCTATTTATATTCTAAATCAACCATTTATAGGTAAAAGATTTTACCTTGCTCCAGAAGCTAAAAATGACGATGGTTTATTAGATATAAAATTTGTAGGAATTCCGCCAACATTTTCTAATCATTTCAAAACATTATATATGGGATTGAAAGGAAATTTAACTGATCTTAAATGGGTTAAGGGAAAAAAGACCAAGAATCTCTTTATTAAGTTAAAAAATCCTCTAGCTTTCATGGGTGATGGAGAGATATTCAAATCAAGCAATATCTTTAAAATAAAAATAATCCCTAGAGCAATAACTATATTTTGCTAGACCTTATCTTCTCAACTATAAATCTAGAATAGAAGTGGCATCTATCCTTTTTTGATAATTCTTTAGAAAGGGACTCATCTTTCCTTAATCCTGGAATTTTATTATGATTATATCTAGGGGCAAGATTATTCCAATAACAAACTATTCCAAAATGATTAGAGACCCTTACTATTTCCTTTAATATTTCTTCGTATTCTTCTTGTTCTTTAAGCTCAAAAATATCTGATAAATTAAACTTGGTAAACTTACCTTTCTTTGTCTTTCTCATATAATCTTGAATATCTGCATTAACAAATTCGACCTTATTGAATAAATTCTTTAATTTATTAAAATTATTTTTATCTAAATAGGGATGTCCTTCAAAAGGTATTGGAATTGTCCCAGTTAAAATATATTGCATAAAAAAGTTTGATTTTATTGGAATTTTTGTCAGTCCGTTTCTTGTTTTTTCAAAATAATATGAAGTCAATCTAGTTTGTTTTGAGTATTTAAAATAATCTTTTTTTCTTCCATTAGACATTCCCTTTTCTGAAAAAAACAATTTAAATAAAAATCTAAATCTCCAGTTATTCCATACCTTGTTAAAAAAATCTTCTTGTTCTTTTAATGTATTTAATTGAAGAAATCTATTTAAACTAGATTTAGATATAACTAAAGGAAGTAGAAATTTTCTAAATTTTCCTAAGTATCTTTCTAATTTACCAGTATGGATAATCCCTGTGTTAATCTCTTCCTGATGAGTGTTCCAGTAAATTAACTCGTCATTACTTAGACTCTCTTTGATCTTATCAAATAAACTAATTCTATTAGGACTTTTTTTAAATCCTATAAATTGAACAAATTTATTGAAATCAAGATTTCTTATCGCAGCAACTTTTAGTTTAGTTAAATAAATTTGTTCTTTATTAATATCAATAGCAACAACCTTTTTCGGATTTTTTAGCAATATCGCAAATACATTTTCCCCACCAGAAGAAATAGACAATACCTCGTCTTTGTTTGATATTTTTAGAGCCTCAAGAAGAATATTTGAATCCTCCCAGCACATACTATATAAGATACCCATAAATAGAGGTATTCTTGTATTTATAAAAATCTTTATAATGCTAAAACGAGCCAGTTTAGTATGGAAAGTGCTTTTTTAACAGGATCAACCGGTTTTGTCGGTTCTACAATATTAAAAGCATTATTAAATCAATCAGAAATAAAAAAATTCTATCTCTTAGTCAGAGACATAGAAAAAACTAAGGAAATATTAGGGAGAGTTATTATAGAATCAGAAAAACTCAATAAAAAAGTATACTTGTTAAAGGGGGATATAACTAAAGAAGATTTTGGACTTTCAAAAGAAGAAATTCTCCAGTTAAAAGAAATAGAGGAGGTTTATCATTTAGCGGCTGTAATCTCTTTATCTAAAAATAATAGAGACATTATTCTTAAGACTAATGTTGATGGAACAATTAACCTACTCAATATCTTTAAAGACTCTAAAAAATTAAAAAATATTTTTTATTTTAGCACAGCTTATGTTTGTGGAAGACAAGATAAAATAGTTGAGGAGGAATGGTTGGAAAAACCAATAGAATTTCGAAACCCTTATGAAGAATCAAAATGGCTTGCGGAAAAAGTAATTCAAGAATACATCCATAATTATAGAATTCCAATTACTATTTTAAGACCTTCTATAATAGGAAGTGAAGATAAATCAAAGTTTAAAGAATTAGCAACTCAAACAATTTATCTTCATGGAAGTATAATAAGAAAAGCTACTCTATCACAGAGAGAAGATAAAAAAATTAGATTGGTAGGAAATTCAGAAACTTTCATTAATTTAATAACATTAGAAGATATTACCTCAATATTATTAAAAATTAGGTCTCTTCAAAAAAAGCAACAAATCTACAATCTTACAAACAACAAAAATTGCTTGGCTATTTCTTTTTTAGAAGGTTTACAAAAAACTATTAATTTTGATCCTGGATATTTATTTGTTGAAAAACTAAATGAAAAGGAGTTATCAGAAGCTGAGAATTATATTTACCAAAGAACAAAACATTATTTTGCTTATAATTTAGATAGCCATCTAAAGTGGAATTCTAATAATACTGATAAATTGAGGGAAGAATTAAATTTAAAGCAGAAAGATGAGGTTTGGCTTAATAGTCATGCTAAAGAATTTTTTCTGACAATTAAAGATGAATAATAAAAATTTACTGCATAGATTTAACATTTATCAAAAAGAACGATTCCCAATTACTATTTTAATATTTACCACAATAGCAGTAGTTCTAAGTTCTTTAGCTGTAGTTATCTCTCCACAAGACAAAATATCAAATTATTTTTTAGAGATAATAATCTCTTCCATAACTCTTATTTTATTCCTATTTCACATTAGGGTGATAGACGAATATAGGGACTTTAAATTTGATTCTAAATATCACGCTGAACGCCCAGTCCAAAGAAGAATTGTTAGCTTGAAGGAGTTATTCATTATTAGCATAATTGGACTGATAATTCAAGTTTTACTAAATATTTTTATTTCTCGTAAAGCATTTACCTTTTGGTTACTTTCATTTACATATACAATTATATCTGGAAAAGACTTTTTTATCGGTAACTGGATAAGAAAAAGATTTTTCCTTTACAACATTATAAATATGTTTCAAATGCTATTTCTTCAATTTTATCTTTATTCTCTGTTTAATCCAAACTTCTCTTTTGGCAACCCTCTTCTGCTAGCCCATTTTGTATTTGTAATGTTTAATCTAGGATTGTTAGAATTTGCAAGAAAACTAAAAACAAAATCCGAAGAAACTGCAGGTAGAGATACATATTCTTCAAGACTTGGAATAAAAAAAGCTTCTATGGTTTTCACGATAATTTATGCAATTGTCTTTTTTATCTTTTCATACATGTTCTTCAAAATTGATGGAAATTTGATATATTATTTAATTTCACTCTTCTTTCTTAACTTAATAACTATCTCAACACTCCTTTATATTTTATTAAAAAATAAAATATCAACTAAATTTTTAGAAAGTGCCTCAGGATTATTTTATATAGCGATGCATTTATTATTGGTAATTAATAAAATCTAACATGATAAAAGATTTAAGAAATATAATATTTTTCTTGACTCATCTTATATCGGCTATTCCAATTAGATTTCTATTTCAAATAGATAGTAATGGGAAAAATATAGAAATATCTAAAGTTAAGAGATACATTCTTGCTGCAAATCATTCATCAAAACTAGATCCTTTTATTATTCTTGCAGGATTACCACTTAAAACTTTTTTAAAATTGAGCCCGTTTGCTTTTTTAACAGCTGAATACTATTTAAAAAAATGGTACTATAAACCATTTCTTCTAATGTGGAGTTGTGTTTCTAATAAGGAAAAAGATAACCTTAAACCCTTGCAAAGATTAAAAAATCAACTAGAAAATAAAGAAACAGTTTTCATCTTTCCTATAGGGGAAATAGAGAAAAAAGTAGACAAGGGTTTGCCAAAAGTAGGGGTAGTTTATTTAGAAAGAGAAGTCAAAAATTCATATATCTTACCTATTAAAGTAGAATTTACAAATAAAATAACCTTATTAAATCTTTTAAAAAGAAGAATTAAAACAAAAATAATATTTAAAAAGGATTTCAGACATAAAGAATTTAGTAAGGATTTGCAACCCCTTGCAAACGATGTAATGAATAAAATTTTTAATTAAACTTCTTTTCTAATGCAATATATTTCCTGATGACCTCTATACCTGGATAAGGAAGCTTTGTTACTGTATTCCCTATTCTAACAAGTGCGTAAATAATCTTTGATATTCCTCTATCATAAGCTTTTTTATGCTGTGAATAAATAAGAGCTGCTCCGACTTTCATGTTCTGATACTCTGGAAGAACAGCAATTGATTTTATCACCATGGTGTCTTTATCAATAGGATCAAATATACTAGAGCAAAATCCAATTGCCTCTTTTTGAGGGTTATAAATTACTTCAACAAGTAAATTAGCAAATAGGTCTTTTGTTTCTCCGTATAAATATATATATTCTTCTTTAGAAATTTCAACATAAGACCAGCTATCTGTAAAAGTTTTTTTAGCTAATTCATAAATTAATAAATTTATCTCATCAAATTTTTCTTTTTTTAATTCTTCTATTCTAAAACCATTTTTTAATAAATAATCATGAGCTAGTTTAGTATAAGGAAGAATTGTTTGATAATCTATTCTTTGACCACTTTCATATTCTGCAACTTGTTGAAAACCATAATCTATAAAATGTTTTATATAATATTTTTTTGTTATAGGCTCTAATATAAATGTATTTTTTTGATCAACTACAAACCTATAAGGATGCCATATCGTCAAATCTATTGGAGCTCTTATTATATAATATCCATTTTCTTTTAGGTAATTAACAGCTTCTTCTATAAGTCTTTTTGATAATTCTTGATTGTCTAAGCATTCATAAAATCCTATCAAACCTATATTCCCTCCCAGTCTTTTATCTATCATAGCAGAAATATGCCCTAAAACTTTATCTCCTTGATATGCAATAAAATTTTTAATTTTGATAAACTTAAATGAGGGATTATTTTTATTTTTTATTTTTTTAATATTTTGCATATAAGGTTCAATGTGTTTTGAGTCTTGATATAATTCCTTCATAAAATAAAGAAAATCTTGATTATGGTTTTCTTCAAATTCATAAACCTTTAAATTAAAATTATTCATGAACTTTAATCTCTCCTGTAGCTCCATTTATAGTAACTATTTGCCCGTCTCTTAATTTTTTAGTTGCTCCTTTAACTCCAATAACACAAGGTAGATTTAACTCTCTTGATATAATAGCTGCGTGAGAAAGTAACCCTCCATGTTCTACTATAACTCCTTTACATAATCCAAATAATGAAGTCCATCCAGGATCTGTATGTTTAGTTACTATTATTTCGAAATTTTCTTTTTCGGGTAGTCTAAAAGAATTTAAAATTTTAATTTTTCCTTTAATTATTCCGTTAGAACAACCCTTACCTTCTAAATTTTTGTCTCTTTTGTCTAATTTCTTTATTTTTGTTGATAGTGAAGAATAGGGGTCTCCTTGAGTAATGAAAACATCTTCCAATTCTATTTTAGAAAATTCAAGATATTGCTTTTTTCTTAAAGAAATAACTTCAATCAAGTTTCCATTTGTACTTGAACCTTCTATAAACTGCTTCACTTCACTAACCTCTAGGTAAAATATATCTTTCCAATTTTCTAATACTCCTTGATCTTGAAAATTCTTTCCTATATTTGTAAATAATTTTCTTGCTAAGCTAAAAGACTGAGAACGAAATAATCTAAGCTCTTCTCTTCTTCTGGTATAATCCTTTATTTTCTTGATTAGATAATTGAGTTTTAATCTTTGAGAAAACGAAAGATTGATTTTTTTATTATCTTTTTCAACCCCCTCTTTATTTGATCCTATATTCTTATCTTTGTATAAATTTAATAACTTTATAATATATTCTGGATTTGTGTCGAAGTCTTCGGTTTCTAACCTCAATTCGTTTGCAAATCTTCCCCCATATTTATTCATATATATTTCAATACGCTCTTTTAATTGTGAATATTTATGATTGATGTAAATTTCATTTAAACATTCGAAATATTTCTTTCTATTAGCTAAAGCTATAAGGTCTTTGTGTTGTGAGAAATAATGAGAGGTATCGGCTAAAAAATTAACTTGTTCAGCACTTATTACATTTTTTATATCTGATAAAAGATTAAGATTTTCCTCTTCTGTTAGATTAATTCTTTTTGCAAACTTCTGAAAATGTCCAAAAAAAGTCATAAGAAGAAAATCATTTTCTATTGCGACACTCCATTTATCCAACAATTCTCTTAAGGAACGATAATATAAATTAATTAACTCTTTATTAGACATTGATGATAAATCGTGTTTACTATATTCTTTAAAATACTTCTTTATATGTTCTTTAAATTTATTAACTTCTTTCTCGAAAAAAGGATATCGAAATGCTAGAATGGAGTAATACCTTATTTTGAAATAGGTAGAAACATTCTTCTTATAACTTTCATCAAGATCCGCTTTACTTTTTGCTGAAATCATTCGGTCAAGATTTGATTTATTTCTTTCGTATCCGGGAAAGAAAGTCATCATTTTATACCAGTTTAACATATTATAATAAAATCTACCATAAAAAAATCCTAAAAGATTCTCAAAAATTTCTTTATTCTCATTTATTTTCTTATTTGATAGTCCAGATTTTCTTGCTAAATCCATATAGGTTGCTTTATAGATATGTCTAGCATATGAAGAAGTTAGAGGCAAAACAATACCGCTATAGCTTTCTGCAATGTTTGAATTATCCCATACTCTGACCTCTTTTGATATTGTCGTAGTTATTGGCCTAGATTGAAGTATGTAAAGTTTGGATTTATTTATAGTCCACTCTATATCTTGGGGAAATCCGAATAATCTTTCAATCTTCTTACCTTCTTGAATCAGATTGATTTGAATTATATTAGATAATAGTTGATTATTCTTAACTTTTTCATTCTCTAAAAATAGTTCCTCTCCCGACCTACCTTCTACAACAGATAGTGCAGTACCCTTATCAAAATTTAACAATATCCCTTTTTTTCCTTCTTTTATAAAATTTGTGAACATAACTCCTGAAATATCTCCATTAACAAATTCCTGTATAATTAATGAAGACAAAGGAAATTCATTAATTTTTCTCATTAATAAATAAAAAAATACTCTTTCGGAGAACAAAGAACAAATTATTTTCTTAATATTTAGCAACACCATACCTTGGTCATTTTTTGAAATGTGCGATTCATAAATTCCCGCAAATGAATCGGAGATACTATCCTCAGATGAAGCAGAAGATCTTATAATTAATTTATTATAATTAATTTTCTCTCTTGCTCTTTCTATCTCTGTAATAAAAAAATCAGGAAATTTTGTTTTCTCTATTTTTCTTCTTATTTCTTTTAATTTTTCAAATGCTATTTTTTGGCTATCTTTAAGAATATTATTTAAAAGTTTTTTATTAATACCCAATGCATTAAGAAATTGCTCCAACTTAGAGATAGGCACTATTTCAAACTCTGGAACTAAAAATCCTTGTTTTTTTAGTTTAATCAGATTAAAGGCTTTTCCTCCAACAGATGAAGAAGAAATAATTTCTGAAACATTTTTTAATTTTGCCACCATTTTGGTTTGTTTTCGAATTCATTTAGATGAGATTTGATTTTTTTAGCATAATCTTCTGCTTCTCCACCCATTTTTTGTAAGTTATCTAAGTCTTCATAGTATAAATCTTGCTCAATTTTGGCAAATCTATTAAGAACCTCCCCAACTTTTGTATTGCCTTTTTCTATTTCTTTCTCTAAGAAAGCTTTTATCCACCTTAAATGTGGTTCTTCTTCTGGAATTAACTTTTCTAAAACTTCTTTTACATCGGGATTTTTAGTCCATTTTGCATGAATTGCAAAGTGAAAAGGAACTCTTTGTTCGAAAATATGAGTAAAAGCTAAAAATTCAATAATATCTTTCGTTTGAGTTACATGTGAAAAATAATCTTTGCCCTTTGAATCGTGCATTTCCACTATAGGAATGTTTAATTTTTTGATAAGATCATACCAAACAAATGAGTGTCTTGCTTCTTCCATGCAATGTCTTATGAGATTAACAATTAAGCTGTGATCTGTAATTTTTCTCGCCATTTTTCCAAGAAGTATTGATCCTGCAAGCTCGGAAGCAGCATATCTATTAATAACAAAAGCCTCTATCTTTCCAACATTAGTTTCCATAATTCTAGTTAAATAATAAGATTTATATAGTTAATTATGATCTTCTTAAGTAAGAGAGGCGATATGATATTTGAGATTTTAGTTTTACTAGTAACTTTAATTTTACTTTTATATTTACAATCAAAAAATAAAAATTCTTGGAAAGTTTTCTTAATAACTGCGATAGGTGTTTTATTATTTGAATATTTCACGCAAGCTTTATGGTTTAATCAAAATTTAGAAAATTGGGCATATCTATATCTTGATATAAGTTGGGTCTTGACTTTATTATGGACTAATGTGATATTGTTTTCTATATTTACTATTGAAAATTTAAATCCGAGAGTTAGTGAGATAAAGAAATTTTTTATGAGTATTGGAATTATTACTATATTTGTTGTAGTTATAGAATGGATCTTAATAAGAACAAATATTCGAGGATATCCTCAAGTTATTTTAGATTTATACGAATCACTCCCAAGATTATTTGGAATAGTTCCTCTAAAAGAACTAATTTATGTTATTGCCTTTATGTCTTTAGTTGTAGCATTTACAAGATACTGGCAAGAGAATTATAATTTAAAATTTAATGATTTAAAGGGGGGTAAAAGAAAATGAATGTTTTATTATTTGAGATTTTGGTCATATTAATTACTATTGGAATTCTGACATATATGAAAATTTCCAGAAATAAAGATGTTATGAAGAAATTTTGGATAATGTTTATTGCAGTATTTTTATTCCAAATAATGAGTGAACCTATGTGGGTTAATCAAGAACTTCATAGTTGGACTTACTTATATGGAAATGTTTCTTGGTTATTAGCATTGGGTTGGATTAGTATATTTTTCTTGTCATTCTTAATTGTTGATAGTGGATTTAAAAAAATGTCAGAAAAAGGTAAATTTTGGTTATACTTGGTTTTTGCTACAATAATAACGGTTCCTGCAGAGTCATTAATACTTAAGTTAGGAATAAGGTCTTATGCTCCGATTTTAGCAGAAACATTTAGTGGAATTATGATTCCTTTAACTTATGTACCTATAGAGGTTCTTTTGGCAACGCCTATAATTACCGCCTTAATTGTCCCTTTTTATAAGTATATGCTGAAGAATTTTAAATAAAGATACATTTTTATTAACCTTTAATTTAATAGATTCATGAAAAGTGAGAATATTATGATTTGGCTTGAAGAGGGAAAACAGAGCAAGATAACTCCTGCTATAAAAAAAATAAGTTCTAAGTTTAGGGGTTCGGATTTGGAAAAGATATTTCAAATATGTGCTTGGATAGAAAAAAATACTTTTGGAGAAAAGAGTCGTGAAAAAATAGTCAATATTTTTGCAACAAGAACGGCAGAGCAAATAATTAAAGAAATGAAACTGGATGTCATGATACAACTTTGCTTTTAGTGACCTTTTTAAGAGCTATCGGAATTCCTGCAAAATATGTATTGGGAATAAATAAAGAAAAGCCAAGAAAGGGAGGGCATGTTGTAGCAGAGGCTTGTCTTGGAGGTAGGTGGATTCTAATTGACCCCTCTTTCTTTAAAATAAATCTTATTCCAAATAGAAGTTCATTTTATAGAGAGAATTATATTATTAAGAAAGGAAAAGATTCTTGGGATTGCGGAGTAAAAGCAATTGGTGATTGGGAAGAAATATCAAAGAATTTGGTTAGGAAAATTGGGAAGAAAATTAAAAGTTAATTAAAATAACACCTATTAAAGCAAAGACTATTCCTATTCCTTGTATTAGGCTAAGAGTTTCACCAAAGAGGAATATTCCTATTAGAACAACGCTTATTGAATAGAAGACCATTTGTAGATTTCCTACAATTCCTAAATTCCAATCATTCATAAAAACGTATACAAAGAAAACAACTTGGGCTACATATAATAGTAATACCAAAATCATTAAAGGATTCTTGAAAGAGCCCCAGAAATTTCCGTATATTGCTGTTTTCTTGATAAGTCCGTCTGCAATTGCAACGGCTATTCCTGCGAGGATAATTGCACCTATTTGAATGTAGCTTACCATGTGAGTATTGATTGAAAAGCATTAATATATATTTTGATTTTTCTAAGTTGATTTAGGGAGGGACATATGTCTCTTGGGTGCACAGAAATCTGAAAACCCTGAGCCGTTAAGTTAGAGGTGCTTTATTTCAGTTATTTTTTCTGCAAAGCTTAGATATTCGGTTTTGATATGACAAAAGTATGATTGAACATAACTGAAGATATATTTAAAAACTTCAAAATTCTGAATTAACTATGAAACTTTTAAAAGAGTTAATGAAAATGCCAGTCCTTGAAGAAAGAAGAGTTACAAAATCTGGCTCATCTTTCGTAATGACACTTCCAAAGGAATGGATAGAAGAGCATGGAATAAAAGAAGGAGACAAAATATTAGTTAGAGCTAACGGACATATTGAAGTTAGAGTGAGAACGGAAGAAAATTTACAATTAATGAATGATGAAGTAATGGCTATTAGAAATCTATCAACAAATCATATTACGAGGTCGGATGACGACAGAGAGGGCGAAACTCGAGAAGCTCTACTAAGTCCGACGAATACAAAAACAAGCGATAGCAAGTAAGTGAAGAAGTAGTTTGGCTGGTCTCTCTTGGTGGGGGGACGGAATGAAACCTCGTAATGCAATTATTCCAAAATGCTGGAATGCAAGAAATATGAATAGTCACTTTTTATCATAGTGTATTTAGTATGTGTAAGTATATATAAATTTGTATACTTTTAAACTTTTTCATTTGCTTTTTTTTGGCTCTTTGTCCCATCTTGCACTTTTACATTTTGGGCATATTAAAGGCTTCTCTAAATTAGAACGAGGTTGCCACTGATAACTGCAATTATTACACTTATATCCCTTTACTTTTATTTCAATTTCAGGCATGTCCTATTAACTCATTTATACTTTATAAATCTTACTTTATATAGTTAAACCTTACAAACACAAATTTTATATACTAATTATTACTATAGATAGTATAACTAAATATAGTAAAATGAAACAAAATAAAAAACAATTAAATTATAGGAAAATACTAAAAGTAGATAGATTTAAAGAAAAAATGGAAAAAGAATTATTGCTCAATAAAGAAGAGATTGGATTGAAAGAAAAAAAAGAGGCATTTCTAAAAACAATAATTAGTAAAAACTATCCAAAAAGTATGAATAAATATAAGAGAGTTCCTTGTTCTCCTATTAGATATGCGGGGGGTAAAACCTTGGCTGTTGGTCATATTATTGAATTATTACCCAATAATGTAAAAAAAGTTATTTCTCCCTTTTTCGGTGGTGGCTCTATTGAAATAGCTATGAGTAAATATCTTGATTTGGAAGTTAGAGGATTTGAAATATTTGATATTTTATGTAATTATTGGAAGTTTCAAATAGAAAATCCAAAACTTCTTTATGAAGAATTAAAAAAATTGAAACCTAATAAAGAGCAATTTGAGAAAATAAGAAAGATACTAACTAAAGTATGGAAAAAAGAAATTACTTTAGACCCCATAACTCTGGCAGTTTATTATGTGTATAATTTTAATTTATCTTATGGTCCTGGATTTATGGGTTGGAGTTCTGACATATACCTAAAAGAAGATAGATATAAAAAAATTATAGAAAGAATAAGGGATTTTAATCCTAAAAATCTAAAAGTAGAATGTGCTGATTTTCAAGATATAATAAAAAAATACCCTAGCGATTTTCTTTATTGTGACCCGCCATATTATATTGGAGAGAACTCAAAAATGTTTAAAGGTGTTTATCCCATGAGAAATATTCCTGTTCATCATAATGGATTTAAGCACGAGGTTTTAAGAGATTTATTAAAAAACCATACAGGTGGATTTATTCTTTCTTATAACGACTGCCCAAAGATAAGGGGATATTATAAAGACTTTCAGCAGTTTTTTCCATCATGGCAGTATACTATGGGACAAGGAGAAACAAGAATAGGAAAAAATAGAGTGGAAAATGGAGATAACCATATTAAAGACTCTCACGAAATAATTATTTACTGTCCGCCTAAAAAATAACTATTTTTTATTCAATATTTTTCTTTTACTTCCGTGTATGTTTAATCCTCTTGTAATATCTTCTCTCCAAGGTTCTCCTTTTTCTTGGAAGTTCCAAGGCGGATAAGTTTTTTCTCTTTTAACATAATCACTTTTACATTTATCTTCCATATCCTTAAATGCCGAAACTTCTGCTTCTTCTTCATTAAAAAGCCCTTTGACTTTCATCTTTGTCTTTTGAGAAGTTATCATATAAATTTCTACCTTTTTCCCTTTTTCAAGTTCTTCTTTAAGTAAGATATGAATACCATAAGTCCTGATACTTGGACCACCTTGCATTCCACCTTGATAAAAAGACAATGTGCTTCTTATTCCGCCTTTACTTTGTGAACCGCCGATTTTCATTATAACTTCATCAACAACTATTAGGTATATTCTTCCAGCATTATCTTTTAAGATAGTATTATCTAATTTCTTATTATGTTCGTCATATATCTCATTAAGAAAAACTAATTTAATGTGTCTTATTCCGTGTTCCTTATCTAAAAGAACATCTGCAACTTTAAAGGTAGTTTTTACTTCTTTAATATTCATAGAAAGAGCAGGATTCTTACCCTTTTATTGTTTTCCACCAACCTTTAAGGTAACAATGTAGAAAACCCTAAGCTTTAAATACCTTCAAAAACTCTGAAAAATACGAATTCAATTAAAAGGCTGCTGATAACGGCTGATTAAATTATAGTGAAAGACTAAAGTCTTCCCCTAAATAGTCAAAGACTAACTAGGGAGATATTGAAGTCTTTGCCTATAGATAGAGTTGCATCTTGAAATGATTTACTTAAAGAATGGCGAAATTGTCAAGACCAAGATATGGAAGTTTGCAGTTTTATCCTCGTAAAAGGATAGACAAGTTTTTACCTAGTGTTAACTGGAGTGCTGTTGGTTCTGAAGTTGAAGGATTACAAGGATTTATAGTTTACAAGGCAGCTATGGCGAGTGCGGTTGTAAAAGATATGACTGATAAATCAATGACTCAAAATAAAAAAATAGTTATTCCGGTAACTATACTTGAAGTTCCTCATATGAAGATATTTTCTATTAGATTCTATAAATCTGGTGATGTTATTGGAGAAGTAGTAGTTTCAAATGATAAAGAGTTGAAAAGAAAGCTTAAAGTTCCAAAGCAGATAAAAGATTTTGAGAGTGTGAAAAAGGATTTTGATGATGTTAGAGTAATAGTTTATTCATTGCCTAAACAAATTGATTTGAAAAAGACTCCTGATCTTTCTGAAATTTCTATTAATTCTAAAGATAAGTTGGAATATGCTAAGTCCTTAATTGGAAAAGAAATACCCTTTAATGATTTTGTAAAGAATAAGATAGTTGATGTTAGAGGATTGACAAAAGGAAAAGGATTGCAAGGACCTTTGACAAGATTTGGATTGTCTTTGAAAGCACACAAATCTGAAAAAGGAAGAAGAAGACCTGGAAGTCTTGCGCCATGGCATCCTGCAAGAGTCACTTTTAGAACGCCTATGGCTGGACAAATGGGATTGTTTACAAGAGTACATTATAACATTCTTATGATAAATTCAGGAGATATAAAAACTAGAGATATAAACCCTAAATCAGGTTTCAAACATTATGGAAAGATAACTTCTAATTATATTATTTTAAAGGGCTCAGTCCAAGGGGTTCCTATGAGACAATTATTGCTTACTGCTCCAATAAGACCAACTAAAGCAAAGAAGAAAGAAAAACTAGAATTTTTAGAGTTAATTAATAAAAAATGAAAGCCGAAATTTATAATATACAAGGAGAAAAGATGAAGAGTATTAATCTTCCGGATTTATTTGAATCAGAGATAAGAGATGATATTGCTTCTAAATTATTTGAGATAGAGAAAATGGAGTTTAGACATCCTTATTCAAATTATGCTGAAGCTGGAAAGAGACATTCTGCTTCTGGAACTATAAGTCACCAAAGACATAAATGGAAAGGACATTATGGGAAAGGAATATCGAGAGTTCCAAGGAAAGCTATGTGGAGGAGAGGAACGCAATTTTTCTGGATAGGAGCTGAAGTTGCAAGTACAAGAGGTGGAAGAAGAGCACATCCTCCTAGAGCTATTAGAACTAGTAAAAAGATAAATAAGAAAGAAATGATGGTTGCTTTAAAGTCTGGACTTGCTTCAACATGTTCTAAAGATTATGTTTTGAAGAGATATTCAACTCTTAATAAAGTTAATTTTGATGTTCCAATTATATTTGAATCAAAATTAGATAATATAAAATCAAAAGACTTCCTTAATATGATAAGAAAAATATTTGGAGAAAATATTTATCTTGTTCTTAAGAGTAAGTCTGTAAGAGCTGGAAGAGGGAAGATGAGGGGCAGAAAATATAAGTCAAATGCTGGACTTTTACTTGTAAAATCACCTGAAGAGAAAATAAAATTAAGTGGTATTGATATAAGAAATGTTGGTGAAGTTTCTATATCTGACTTATATCCTTTCGGCAGACTAACTGCATTTACTGAAAAAGCTTTGATTAAGATGGAGGAAATTTACAAATGATATTGAAACCTGTATCTTCTGAAAAGGCTGTGAAGATGATTGATTTAGATAATACTTTAGTTTTTGAGACTGGTAGAAGAAATAATAAGGATGAAATAAAGAAATTTGTAGAAAAAATATTTTCGGTTAAAGTTGAAAAAGTAAGAACATCAATTAGTACAAATAAAAAGTATGCTTATGTTAAACTAAATAAAAAAAATCCAGCCATAGATGTGGCTACTAAATTGGGGATGATATAAAATGGGTAAGAGATTAATAATACAGGCAAGAGGAAAGGGTTCTTTGACTTATAGAGTCAGAAGAGCAGCTTATAGATTTAAGATAAAATACCCTAGACTTGAGGGAGAAGCTGAGATTCTATCATTACTACACTCTCCTGGACATAGTGCGCCTTTGTTGAAGCTAAAAGTAATGAATGAAGTATTTTATAATCCTGCATTTAATGGTGCGTTTGTCGGACAAAAAATAATACTTGGAGGCAATCAAATTGGCGATGGAAATATAATGCTTATGGGTAATATTCCTGTTGGAACAAAAGTTTATAATGTTGAACTTAATCCTGGAGATGGCGGAAAAATGATGAGGGCTGCTGGAAATTATTCAACTGTATTTAAGGTTTATGAACATAATAAAATATCTATTCTTACTTTAAAGAAGAAAGAAATTATTGTTGGAAATGATTGTAGAGCCACAATAGGGACTATTGCAGGGCATGGAAGAAATATGAAACCTTTTGTTACAGCTGGAAAGAAATATTATAAAATGAAAGCAAGAGGAAAGAAATGGCCGAGAACATCTGCAGTTAAGATGAACGCTATAGACCATCCTTTCGGATCAGGAAGAGGAAAGAGAATAAAGCAAAAGATTGCAAGAAAGAATGCTCCTAGAGGAACAAGAGTTGGACATTTGAGACCTAGAAGAACAGGAAGGAGGAAATAATGGAAGAAGAAAAGAAAGAACAAGTAGTAAAGAAGGAGTATTTTTATAGAGGGAAAAGTATTGATTACCTTAAGGGTCTAGATGTTAGAGAATCTGCAAAATATCTTACTTCAAGAGCAAGAAGAACTATTATGAGAAATTTTGACGTTATAGAGAAGTTCCTTGTGAGATGTGAGAAAAAAACATTGAAAAATAAAAAGATAAGAACCCATCTTAGAGAAATAGTTATTGTTCCAAAGATGGTTGGAATGGTTATAGAAGTTTATAATGGAAAGAATTTTGAGGAAGTGCATCTTATACCTGAAATGATAGGGCATAGATTGGGAGACTTTTCAATTACTACTGTTATTGTTAAACATGGAGGAGCAGGAATTGGATCTACAAAAGGTTCTCGTGCGATGAAGAAATAAAATGGTTGAAGAAAATATAAAAAATAGTGTTGAAGGCAAGGAAGTTTTTGCAAGAGGAATAGGATTACATGTTTCAAACAAACAGAGTCAGTATATATGTAAATTCATAAAGGGAAAAAGTTTAGATAAAGCACTAGCAGATCTTCAAAAAGTTATAAATTATAAATTGGCTGTTCCATTTAAGGGAGAAATACCGCATAGAAAAGGAATGATGTCTGGAAGATATCCTATTAATGCTTCAAAGGAATTTATTTATCTGATTAAGGGATTAAAGGGAAGTGCAATTTCAAAAGGATTAGAACTTGAAAAGACAAAAATATATTTTGGAAATACTACTTTGTCTTCGAGACCTAGTCGTTCGGGTGGAAGAAGAGCAAAAAGAACAAATGTAATATTAAAAGCAAAGGAGTTTGAAAATTAAAATGGAAGAGAAAAAATTTGTAACCTTGAAGAAAGAAGAATTGGGAGTTAAGGAGTATATAAAAGGAGAACTCGGAAAAGGAAGAATAAGTAGTGTTAATATAGAGTATATTCCTGTCGGAGAAAAAATAATAATTGCGACATCTAAACCTGGATTGATAATTGGAAGAAGAGGAGAAAAGATAGATATACTTACCAGAGTATTGAAAAAGAAATTTAAATTGGACAATCCTCACATTGAAATAAAAGAAATAATTGAACCTCGTCTCGATGCTCAGTTAGTTGCTGATGAGATTGCTTTGCTTATTGAAAGGAAGGGTTCTTTGAAATTTAAAGTTATTGCTTATAAAATGCTTCAAGATATAATGAGAGCAAAAGCACTTGGAGCTGAAATAGTTCTTTCTGGAAAATTGCCTAGTGAAAGAGCTAAAAGATGGAGATTCGCTCAAGGTTATCTTAAGAAAACTGGTGAACCTTCGAAAGTAGTACATAGAGCGCAGTCACAAGCTATAACGATGTTGGGAGTTGTGGGCATACAAATTAGCATATTACCTCCAGATGCTATAATTCATGATAAAATAGTTATAGACGATAAATTGAGAGAAAGATTGCTCTTTGTAGAGCCCGAAGTAAAAGATGAGAAGAAAATAGTTAAGAATAAAAAAACTAAGGAGAGTAAATAATGGCTTTGTTAAGAAACGAACAGATTAAAAAAATGTCAAAACAGGAAAGAGAAAGTAAGCTCAATGAACTTAGATTTGAGACTTTAAAATCTGGAGTTGCTGCAAACAAGTCTGCTCTTAAAAACAAAGAGATTAAAAAGGCTATTGCCAGAATTTTAACATTCAACAGATCAGAGAATTTGTTGAAGGAAAAATAAACAATGAATATAGACCCTAACTTTGGCCTTCCGAATGAAAACGATGTTTTCAAGGAGATAGCAAAGGGCGAGCAACATATTGTCATCTCTTTGGACACAAGGAGATATGGGAAGAAAATAACCCTTGTCAAAGGATTTGACAAATCAGTAGATATAAGACAGGTTGCTAAGAACCTTAAAGAAGGACTTGCGTGCGGAGGCACAATAAAGGAAGGGACTATTGAGTTACAGGGAGATCACTTGAAGAAAGTAAAACCTCACCTGATGAAAATGGGTTTTCCCGAGGAAGCTATAAATGACTAAAAAAATAATAGAAAAGAAACAAGAGAAGAAAAATGAAGAAATAGTTGGAACTAGAGGTAGAACATTTCAGGGATATGTTATAAAGAAATTCCAGAAAAGAGTGGCGATAGAATTTGAAAGAACAGTTTATAATAAAAAGTATGAAAGATTTTACAAAAAGAAGACAAAGATACATGCAAGAATACCTGCTAATGTTGAAGTTGAGATTGGAGATTATGTTGAAGCAAGAGAATGTAGACCTCTTAGTAAGATAATTCACTTTATTCTAATAAAGGTAGTAAGGAGGAGTCAAAACAAATGAAGGCTATAGGAGCAAAAGTAACAAGAGGATTAAATATTGGTAGTTTGGTTGTTGCCGCAGATAATAGCGGAGCAAGAATGGTTAGAATAGTAAGTGTAAAACATGGAAAAACAAGAAAAGGAAGACAACAATATGCAAAAGTTGCTGACTGGGTTAAGGTGTCTGTAAGAGCAGGAAAACCTGATATGAAAGGAAAAGTTTTTGACGCTGTTATAATTAGGCAAAGAAAACCTTATAGAAGACTTACAGGAGAAAGAGTATCTTTTGAAGATAATGCCGTGGCTTTACTAAAAGATGAAAAAGGAAATCCTAAAGGAACTCAGATAAAGGGTCCAGTCGCCAGAGAGATTCTTGAAAGATGGAAAGAGGTTTCTAAATTAGCGCAGTTTGTATTATAAAATGAAACAAAAATTTTCAACTAAGTGGGTATCGAGTAAGCAACCGAGAAAACAGAGAAAATATAGTTATAACGCTGGACTTCATATAAAACACAAGTTTTTGAGTGCAAATTTATCAAAGGAATTGAGAAAAAAATATGGAAGAAGGAGCATTAGTGTAAGAAAGGGCGATGAAGTATTGATTATGAGAGGTTCTTTTGCTGATAAAAAGGCGAAAGTTGTTTCTGTCAATCTAAAGGAAACTAGAGTCTTACTTGAAAATATAAACAGGACAAAAAAAGATGGCTCAAAAACTGAAGTTTATTTTCATCCGAGCAATCTTCAGATTCAATTACTAAATAATGAAGATAAGAAAAGACTTAAAAACCTAAGTAAGAAAGAAAATAAGGAGACAAAAAATGCATCTTAAAAGACAAAGTTTATCGCGTAGAATGCCCGTTCCAAGAAAGGGAACAAAGATGGTAGTTGGGTCTTTGATAAATCCCTCAAATTCTGTTCCTCTTGTCATTGCTGTAAGAGATATGTTGAAAATCGCTAGAACTGCTAAAGAAGTTCAGAAGATGATACATCATGGGTTGCTTAAAGTTAATTGGAGAAAAGCGAAAGATTATAGAGAGCAAATCAATCTGTTTAATATTTTAGAAGCAGATAAGAAATATTATCTTTCTATATTAGGGACTGGAAAGTTTACATTAAAAGAAACTAAATCAGAAGATAGACTTTGTAAAGTTACGGGTAAGAGACTTGTGAAAGATGGAAAGATTCAAATAAATCTTCATGATGGAACAAATTTTGTAACAGATAAAAAAATAAAAATGGGAGATTCAGTTTATCTTGACAATAAACTCAAAATAAAAAAAATAGTCTCACTTGAAAAAGGTTCGGAAGTGTTTATAATTTCTGGTAGATATGCAGGTTCTGAGGGAAAAGTAGTTTCTGTTGATGGAGAAAAATATGAAGTGAATTTAAAAGAAAAAGACAAAAATAGTGTTCTTAAAAAGGAGGTATTGATTGCAATATGAAAAAATTAGAAAAAAAATCAAATCCTATGAAAAATTTTGAGATTGTTAAAATAGTTTTGAGTTGTGGAGCTGTTGATAAGGAACTTGAAAAAGCACAAAAATTACTAACAATAATATCTGGAGGAAAGCCACATATAACTAAGTCTGGACCGAGGACGAGAATACCAGATTTTAAAGTTACTCCGGGAATGGAATTAGGAACAAGAATAACTTTGAGAAATAATTTCTCTGAATTTCTTAAAAGATTTTTGGCTGCAATTGGAAATACTCTTAAAAAAAGACAAATTGAAGATAATCACTTTTCATTTGGTATAAAAGAATATATAGAAATTCCAGGTATTGAATATCAAAGAGATATTGGAATAAGGGGATTGAATGTTACGGTTGTATTTTCAAGGCCAGGAAAAAGAGTAGGAATAAGAAAAATCAAACCCGGAGTTATACCGAAAAGACAACATGTTGCAAAGCAAGATATAATTAATTATATGCAAGATAAATACGCTACGAGGTTTGTATAAAATGACTGCAAGTGATTGGAGAAAAATAACATTGCAATTGAAATCTAAGACGGCTATATTAAATAAGTTTTTGAGACATAACAAACCTAAAGATAGAAAAACTGGAATCGCAGCAAGAAAATGTGAGAGATGTGGAAGATTTGGCGCTCATCTAAGTCAATATAATCTAAATATGTGCAGGCAGTGCTTCAGACAAATTGCTGAAGAAATCGGCTTCACGAAGTATAGTTAAAATGAGTCAGGACGTAGTTGCGGACGCGCTAAACAAGATTTTGAATTTGAAGAAGACAGGAGGAAAGAGCTTGGAAGTAAAGAAATACTCAAAGCTACTCATCTCTGTTTTAGCTATTGCTAAACTTAAAAATTATGTTAAAGAATATAGAGTTGATTCTGGTGTTCTAAAAATTGAGATAGATGACTTAAATTCCTGTAGAGCTATAAAGCCAAGATTTATGGTTTCAAAAGATGAAATAGAAAAGTATGTTAAAAGATATCTTCCAGCAAGAAATATTGGAATAATTATTATATCTACCTCTGAGGGTTTGATGACTCATACTACTGCTATTGAAAAGAAACTTGGAGGAAGCCTTATAGCTTATATTTATTAAGATGAAAATGAAAATAAATGAAATCATAGAAATTCCTTCTGGAATTGTGTGCGAATATAAAGATGGCTTCCTTAAAGGGAGTATTGGAAAAAAGACAATAAGTAAAAAAATTGATATACATAATGTTGAAGTGGTAGTAAAGGGTAATCAAATAAACTTGTCATGTAATAAAACTACCAAAAGAGAATTTAAAAGAATAAAATCTTTTGTTGTATATGCAGAAAATATTTTTAAAGGTCTTCAAGAAGATTTTGTTTATAAATTAGAATCTGCTAATGTGCACTTTCCTATGACTTTTAAATTAGAAGGGCAAAAACTTGTAATTAATAACTTTCTTGGAGAAAAAGTTCCTAGAATGGCTAAAATAATGCCTAATGTTGAAGTGGTAGTAAAGGGTAATCAAATAAGCATATCTTCTCCTGATAAAGAGGCTGCTGGTCAGACTGCTGCAAATTTTGAGAAGGCAACTCTTATAAGAAAAAGAGATAGAAGAATATTCCAAGATGGTATATATATAGTTGAAAAACCGGGAGGAAAGAGTTAAGATGTCAAAAAGATTCAGGAGAGCAGACTCCACGAGATATTCAAAACTTGGAAAGAAGAGAAGGAAATTGCAAAAGTGGAGAGGAGCAAAGGGAAGACATAGTAAGCTAAGACTTAATAGAAAATCATATCCTAAATCTCCAAGAATAGGATTCAAGACAGACAAGTCTAAGATAAATAAGATAAAAGGTCTTGAACCAAAACTTGTTTATAATTCTAAAGAAATAGCTCTTCTTGATAAGAATAAAAATATAGTTATATTGTCAAAGAGAGTTGGCGCCAAAAAGAAAATTGAAATGATATCTAAAGCTAAAGAAATGGGCTTGCAAATATTAAATGTTAGTGAGGAAGGTAAATAATGAATTTGCAAAAGAAAGTCGCTCTTGCTATTAGAACATTGGGAGTTGGTAGAGATAGAATTATTTTTAATAAAGAAAGATTAAATGAAATAAAAGAAGCTATAACAAAACAAGATATAAGAGACCTTGTGAAAGATGGAGCTATAATAATAATGAATGTTTCTGGTAGAAAGACACATCAGAAAAGAAAGACAAGAAGAAGACAAGGAAGTATAAGAAAAAAAGTAGTCAATAGTAAAAGAGAGTACATGATAATCACAAGGAAACTTAGAAGCTACCTTGCACATCTTAAAAAAACTGGAAATATTACAAATGAAAAGTATAGAAAATTGAGAACTGAACTTAGAACAAGAGCTTTTAAAAGCCTTTCAAGTATGAAAGAAAGAATAGTTAATATGGAGAAGAAAAAATGAAGACAACATATAGGAGAAGATTTGAAGGCAAGACAGATTACAAGGCTAGAATTGCTCTTTTGAAATCGGGGAAGAAAAGAATTGTTGTAAGAAAGAGTAATAGGTATGTTATAGCGCAGATAGTTGAATCTGAAATTGCACAAGATAAAGTATTATTCTCTTTTTCATCTAGAGATTTAATAAAAAAAGGAATTCCTAAAGAAAATTCAGGAAGTTTAAAGAGTATAAGCGCTGCTTACTTAACTGGATTTTTCCTTGGTGAAGAAGGATTGTCTAAAGGAGTAAAAGAAGCTATTTTTGATATGGGTTTGAATAGAAACATTCATAAATCAAGAATTTATGCTGTTTTGAAGGGAGTTATTGATTCTGGAGTGAAGGTCCCTCATAATGAAAAAGCACTTCCTGATGTTGAATCAATAAAGTCAAATAAGAAATTTTCAGCTTTAATAAATAAAGTTTTAAAATAAAATGGCAGAACAAGAAACAAAAAATAATCCGAAAGATATGATTGAAGCTACACCTGAAGAGGTGATAGAGTTAATCAAAGATATTCAAACTGGTGAGGAATTGAAAGAAGTTTCAATAAAGCCAGATATGGAAATAGTTAGCGAGCAAAAGGAAAATCTTAACTCGTGGACTCCTAAAACACAGCTTGGAAGAGATGTTAAAAATAGAACTATAAAAGATTTGGATGAAGTTCTTGAAAAAAGGAAAAAAATACTTGAAGCTGAAATAGTTGACAGCTTGGTAAATTTGGAATCTGACTTACTACTTATAGGACAAGCTAAAGGAAAATTTGGAGGAGGAAAAAGAAGAGCTTGGAGACAGACACAGAAAAAAACTATGGAGGGAAATGTAATTTCTTTTTCTACTATGGCTGTTGTTGGTGATAAAAATGGACATGTTGGAATCGGATTTGGAAAAGCAAAAGAAACTCTTCCGGCTAGAGATAAAGCAATGAGAAATGCAAAGCTTAACATAATGAAAGTTAAAAGAGGGTTTGAGAATCCATTTGAAGATAAAGGTGAACCTCATACAATTCCTTTTAAAATTCAAGGAAAATGCGGAGGAGTTAGAATAACTTTAATTCCTGCTCCGAGAGGAACTGGATTAGTTGTTGCTGGCGAATGTAGAAAAATATTGAAACTTGCCGGAATAAAAGATATTTATTCTAAATCGATGGGCAAGACAAGAACTACATTTAATCTTGCTGGAGCTTGTATAGATGCTTTATCAAAAACAACAAAAATGGTGATGAAATGATTTTAGTAATAAGAATATCCGGAGCTGTAGACCTTTCGAGTAGAGTTGAAGAGACCTTGTTTAGAATGAGACTTAGAAGAAAATATTCTGCGGTTTTAGTTAAGCCTAGTGTTGAAAACTTAAAGTTACTTAGAAAAATGAGAGACTTTGTTGCTTTTGGAGAGATAACTCCTGAAAATTTAATTAAGCTAATTGAGAAGAGAGCAAAACCTATCTCCTCCAAAGATAAGATTGATGCTTTAAAAATAGTGAAGGAACTTGAAAAGAAAAAATTATCTGATTTGGGAGTAAAACCTTTTTTCAGACTTCATCCACCTAGAGGAGGAATTGAGTCTAAGAAACACTTTGGAGTTGGAAAAGGAGTTTTGGGTGATAATAAAGCAGATATAAATAAACTTTTGGAGAGAATGTTTTAATGGTTAAGAAAAAAGCTTTGGTCTGGGAATGTGAATGTGGTAATATAGAATATGGCAGTTTACCTCCTGAAGAATGTTCTGAATGTTCATCTGTAAATTCTTTTCTTAAAGTACCTGATGAAATGGTTGAAGGAAAAATGGAAGAGAATATATTAAAGAATAAAACTTTTGAGGAGGAAGAAGATGAAGATTAAGAAAAGAAAGAAGGCTACAAGATTTAGGGGAACTCACACTCATGGAAGAGGCGGAAAGAAAAAGGCAAGAGGTTCAGGTCATAGAGGAGGAGTAGGAATGGCTGGAAGTGGAAAGAGGGGAGACCAGAGAAAAACTCTCATACTTAATCTTCCTGAAAAATATTTTGGAAAGGATAAGGCTTTAAGAAGAAAAATAAAATTCAGACCGAAGACAATAAATCTTCAGAATATAGAAGATAATATTAATTCTTTTGTGAAAAAAGGAATTGCTAAAGAAAGTAAAGGATTATATGAATTATCTCTTGAGGAATATAAAATACTTGGAGAGGGAATTGTAAAGAATAAGATGAAAATAAAAGCTCATTCTGCGTCTGAAAGTGCTATTAATAAAGTAAAAAATTCGGGCGGAGAAATAATAGTGAAGAAAGAATCCTCATAGAATTCTTTAAAAACCCTTTTTATCTTTAACTAATATGGCATTTGATATAAGAAAAATAATCTATAATTTTCCTGAAGTCAGGAGGCCTGCTGAGAAGAAAATAAGTTTTAATACTAAGTTAAAATGGACTTTAATTGTATTAGTCTCTTTTTTTATTTTAGCTAATATTCCTTTGTATGGAGTTTCTGCAGGATTTCTGGAAAGATTTGAATTTTTGGAAGTAATACTTGGAACCGACTTTGGAAGTATAATCACTTTAGGTATTGGTCCGATAGTTATGGCTTCTATCATTCTTCAGTTGCTTATGGGTTCTGGAATAATAAAAGTTAACCCAAAAACTGAGGAAGGAAAAAGGCAATATCAGGCAATGCAGAAAATAGGAGTTTTATTCTTTGTAGTATTTGAAGCAGTTGTTTATGTTTCTATGGGGGGAATTCAGGCAGTGCAAGGATTTACGGGAATAGTAATATTTCAATTAATACTTGGTGGATTAGCCATAGTATTTATGGATGAAGTTGTTCAGAAGTGGGGATTTGAATCTGGAGTATCTTTGTTTATTGTTGCAGGAGTGACTTGGAGATTATTCACAGGATTGTTTCAGTTTCTAGGTCCATCTGGAGAAAATTGCCTTGTTGATTTTGGTGGAACGCCTTGTGCAGGAAATGTATTAGTAATTATTCAATCTTTTATTAATGGTGCTCCAAAGGAAGCGTTAGCTGCTTTTGCTACTATTGCTGTTACTGCAATAATATTCTTAATTGTTGTGTGGGCTCAGTCTTTGAAAGTTGAAATACCTTTGAGCTATGATAGAATAAGAGGATATGGATTTAAGTGGCCGATGTCATTCTTCTATGCTTCAGTAATTCCAGTTATATTAGTTGCTGCTTTGGCTGCAAACATACAATTATTCGCGGGACTTCTTGAAAACTGGCTGGGAAGGGCGACTATCTTTGGAGGATTTTCTCAGGGGCAACCTATATCTGGACTTGCTTACTGGCTTGGAAGTTCTAATCTTGTCGAAGCAGTTATAAAAGGTAGTTTGAGTTCATCCCATTTACTTCAAGCTTTAACTCACTTTTTATTCTATGTTGTATTCTCTGCCTTATTTGCAGTATTGTGGGTTAAGACTTCTGGAATGGATGAATCTTCACAGGCAAAAAATATAATCTCTTCTGGTTTGCAGGTTCCAGGATTTAGGAAGGACCCTAGAGTATTGGAGTCTATACTTGCAAGATATATAATGCCTTTAACAATAATGGGTGGTTTGGCGATAGGAGCTTTAGCTTCGCTAGCAGACTTGTTTGGTGCGCTTACTTCAGGAACAGCTATATTGTTGGCTGTTATGATAATGTATAAGTTGTATCAGAATATTGCTAAACAGCATACTTTTGACATGCATCCAGGTCTTAAAAAGATGTTTGCTCAGGGGTAACTAATTTTTTGGATAGGTCTTTATCGTTTTCTCTATCTAATTTGCTTTTGTTATTTGGTCTTTCATATATTTGAGCGCAATTACAATTATCTCTAGCACACTCTTCTTCTCTTGATTTTGTTGAATAATTTAACTCTGTTCCAAGCCATAATGTTAAAGTCACTGCTAGTGTTAGAGGTGCTACTTTATACCAAGGTGTTCTTTCATTCATGTAACTACTCTTTGAGGATGACTTTTTAAATGTTTTGCTTTTTGTCTGAAAGGATATTTTAAATAAGATAAATAATTTTAGGAGAGATGGATTACATGACTTTTATACAGACAAATCCTAAGATAAGCATTATTGCATTCTCTCTTGTTGTTTCACTTTTCATATCTTTAGTTAATTACTTTGTCTTAGACAAGGAGAAAATGCATGAAATAAAGAGAAAGCAAAAGGCATTGCAGGAGCAAATGAAAATACATCAAAAAGCAG
>Ga0209542_10001047_pt1 | contig 65962 bp, 62 predicted proteins | sample RifCSPhighO2_01_FD_184028 | JGI IMG/M metagenome (GOLD analysis project Ga0209542, IMG submission 184028) | Soil microbial communities from Rifle, Colorado - Rifle CSP2_plank highO2_0.1 (SPAdes) (version 2) | ecosystem: Environmental > Terrestrial > Deep subsurface > Rock core/Sediment ...
TTGTGAAGTTTTTGGCGATGCGCTTTTTGAAATTGTGCCTGTGTTTTGCGCGGGAATTGTAGGAGCTTGAGCCGGTGGGGTCTGTGCAGACGCCGTTTCTCCGCCCGACGCTGTTTGCTGATTGCCGGTTGCCTTTTTCTGATTGGCCGCATTTGGTGTGGGCTTGCTCGTCCATTCCCAGGTGTCGCCGAAACGCGCAAGCGCCAACCCTTCAGCGCTCTCATTATAGCGTATTGCGTCGTGTTGTTGGCCAGACGGATCAATGAGCCGTACCGTGTCGCCGTCTGTGTTATTGAGCGTCAGTTTTGTTTGCGAGTAATAAAAAGCGCGGTATTCTCCCGAAACGAGAGAGGTTCCTTCGGGAATAGTCCAAGGGCCGGTTGTGTTGCCGTCTTGATCATCAAGTCGCCATCCCGATACGTCAACTTGGGCTGTGCCAGTGTTTACGATTTCAATAAACTCGTTTTCGACATCCCGGCCATCAGGATCCGGGAGGAGTTCGGAGAGAAAAACCTGCGTGGTGTCATAATCTGGAGGCGGTTCCGGATCTGTTGTGGGTGCCGGATCCGGCGATGACGGATCCGGTATCGGTGGTTCTTGCTCCTGGGGCGGGGGAGGAGTTTGTTCTTGCGGCGGCTCTTCCTGTTGAACGGAGGAATTTGGCGCTTTTGGCGTTCCTCCGGCGCTCATGCTTGTTTGCCAGTTGTCTGAAGCGGTGCGCTCCATGGTTTGTTTGGTTGTATTGTCGCCCGCAGGCCATCCAGAAAAAGCGTCAATCGTTTGTACGGTATTGTTATCAGCGTCTTTCAGTAAAAGCACTTCTCCGCTATTTGAAAGCGCGCCGGTATAGATTTGGTCGGCGGTAATCGTGGGAATGGTTTCGTCATCCGTACGTTCGAGCAAAAAATACCCCCTGGCCGAAATAGTTCCGGAAAGCAATATAGTTGGTGTCCCGTCAGCGGCCTCAATAGTCCAGCCGGAAAGATCCACTGATTCACTTCCAAAATTTGCAAGCTCAATCCATTCATCCGCCGTACTCGTTGTTGTCCCCATCCATGCAATTTCGTTTATCACCACGTTGGAATTTGCAACAGCCGAAACCGGCACCATCATTCCTGTTGCCATCCCCATTGCTGCTATTGTTATGACGGCCGATTTTTTCATACGTAGCTTCTTTAACGGATGTTTCCGTGTTAGTCAAGTTGTTAATAGTAGTAGCGGTGTTTTCTTATCTGAAATATAATTCCGCCCTCCCGGGCGGCTTCGTTTTTTTATCTTTGTTTTCCTCACGCGAGCACGAGCGGCGGGGCTGCGAGCGCTCTTTATTATTTTATCACCCTGGAAGCAGATGGGGTGCGTTAAGAAAAGTGTCGCGCAGCTCGAGCGGGCATGGATGGGCGCGTTCGTGGTTCGTAAGCTGAAAGCTTCGCGCCCAGAGCGAGCGCGAGCGCCAAGCCGCAGACGCCTCGCTGGGGCGGCTGACGGCGTCTTTTCGAAACGCGCCCCATCTGCCCCACCTCTCTCATGGCCAGGGACGGTTCCCTTTTAACGCGATCCGCTGCGCGCGCGCGATAATCTCTTTTACTACTTCCGGCCGGTCTACCTGCTCAAACGTAAACACGTTTAACTCGCCTGCAGTTTGCGCGCGAATAGTTCCAAAATGAAGTAGGGTTTCCACAAGACCTCGTTGTTCTATCGTAACATCCTGCAGTCGTGAGAGATTTAACTCCGCAACCGTGCGGTTAAACATGCCCTTTTGTTCAATATGTACAATCCGTTCGTTGGTAATAATAAAGACGTCGTAATAATAGTTAATCATGCCGGCAAAGAGCCATAGCCATACCGTCCATTCAAAAAACCCGGAAAGAAACACATACGGCGTGATAAGCGCGCCACGAAGGATTTCAAGTTTGGGAGCCGCAAGAATTGCTGCGCCAAAAAGCGGCCCAAGCAGCAAAAGAAGCGCGGCTGCCCAAGTTGCGGCAAATACAAACCACGTTTTTCTTCGAACGGCTAAAATATCTTCATTCTTGTGGAGTTCAATCATTGGTTAGCAAATAGGGATTAGAGAATAGAGAATAGGGGCTATTGTTGGAGGAGTTCGGGCAGGGAGCTCCAGGGAGTGGCAAGAAATGATGCAAGAATCAGAATAGCCCAAACAATGGTGCCGACAAGAAATAAAACAAGCAATTGCCTCGAACGGTCGCCCTGGACCGCATATTTTTTAATATGGTATACGATGGCTGCAGAAACTGCGCCAAAAAATAAAAGACCCAAAAGCAGAAAAGCGGCGGCGAGGAAAAACATATTCTATAAGGGAATAGGGAGTAGGGAATAGGGAATAAAACTAGAAGAGCTTCGTATTTCTGTTGTCAGGGGGTTTGAGACCCAGGTGTTCCCAGGCCTCGGCCGCTGCTACGCGTCCTCTCGGGGTGCGCAGCACGTATCCGATTTGCATAAGATATGGCTCGACAAAATCAAGGAGCGTATCCTCTTCTTCAGAAAGCGAGGCGGCGAGCGCCTGGATGCCGGCTGGCCCACCCTTAAATTTTTCTATAAGAATACGCAGGTATTCCCGATCGAGCTTATCGAGCCCTTTTTCGTCTATTTCCAGCATCGAAAGCGTCCGTTCGGTAGTGACGTCGTCGATGTTTGGCGATTTCGTGCCACCTTCAACTTGCGCCACATCCCGTGCGCGTTTTAAAAGCCGGTTGGCAATGCGAGGCGTTTGGCGCGCGGCTTTTGCGATGCGTTTTTTCGCTTGCGCGTCCAAAGATACCCCAAGCAATCGGGCGGATCGCCCAAGGATTTCTTCAATTTCGTCATCCGTATAAAAATCTAAACGAAATGCCTGACCGAATCGTGATCGGAGGGGGGAAGACAAAAGCCCTACGCGCGTGGTCGCGGCGATTAATGTGAACGGCGGAAGATTCAATTGCAGTGTACGCGCAGCTGTGCCTTTGCCAAGAATAATATCTAGCGTCCGCGCTTCCATCGCGGGGTACAGCACCTCCTCCACCATGCGGGGAAGTCGGTGGGCCTCATCGATGAAAAGCACCTCGCCTGGTTCAAGATTTGTAAGTATGGACGCAAGATCACCAACGCGTTCGATGGCGGGGCCGGAAGTTACGCGCATGGTTGCTGTCATATGTTTTGCAATAAGATGTGCGAGCGTTGTTTTCCCAATACCCGCGGGACCGTGCAGTAATATATGGTCAAGCGTACCTTCTCGTAAGCGAGCGGCTTGTATGGCGATAAGCAAATTTTCTTTTGCCTGTTTTTGGCCCACATATTCCTCGAATACTTCTGGGCGAAGCGTTAATTCAAGGGTCGGATCTTGCGCTAAAGGGGCGCGAGGGCGTTCGCTTTTTGGCATATGGGATAGTTGACAAAAATATAGAAATCTGCTATAATTCTTTACAGAGGAGCGTTTGGCGAGTTGCCGGCCCCGGCTCCGGTCGGGGAGGGGATATCCTGGCGGATGGGCCATCAGGCCTTGGCTCGATGGTTCCTCGAGGATATCCTTCCTCGTGGTTCCCAAGCCAAGAGATTTTCCGGCAACTCGCCGAGCGTTTCTTTCGATTCGTCCCTCTTTGAGGGGCGATCTTTATTTTATTTTGAAAAGCTCCTCCATATCTTCAAGTGGTCCGGTGACGCGTTCAAGTTCTGCCGTATCGGTAGTGCCATCCAAGACGCGCAGCAGGCCATCCTGTTGCATGGTTACCATTCCACGTTCGGCTGCGGTCTTGCGAACCTCAAAAGTGGATGGCTTTTTAAGTGTAAGCGATTCCATTGCAGAGTCCATGGGGAATAATTCAAAGATGCCTACGCGGCCGCGATAACCGGTATTGTGGCATGCGGCACATCCTTTTGCGTAAAAGAGCTCAAGCCCCTTTGAAAAGGTCGGCATAAGTGGCGCGGGAAGGCCCGCAAGAGCTTTTTTGATTCGACTCGTCATTTCCTCATTTAGGGTGGCGCTCGTTGCGCATTCTTTACAAAGACGGCGCAACAGCCGTTGTCCTATAATAAGCGAGAGTGCGGGCGCGATGGTTTCTGGTTTTGCGCCAAGCTCAATAAGTCGCGGTATGGCTCCTGGGGCATCGTTGGTATGGAGCGTTGAGAAAACGAGATGCCCGGTAAGTGCTGCTTGTAACGCGATGTTTGCGGTTTCTATATCACGCACCTCTCCTACCAAAACATAGTCCGGATCCTGCCGTACGATCGAGCGCAGCCCAACCGCAAATGTGTATTTAGCTTCTGTATCCACTTGCGTCTGTTCAATTCCCCGAATGCGGTACTCGATAGGATCTTCGATCGTAATGATTTTTACTTTTGGCGTGGTGACGTGGCGTACCAAGGCATACAGCAGAGTAGTTTTTCCGGATCCGGTGGGACCGGTGGTAAGAATCATTCCATTTGGTTGTTTTAACCCTTCCCGAATTTTTTCCAAAAGATCTTGCCGCAGCCCAAGCTCCTCCAGGCTTAACAGGTTTCGCGGGTTTAGAATCCGAAGCGTTACAAACTCCCCGTATTTTCCCGGAAGGGAAGATGCGCGGATTTCAATATCTTGTTGTTCTACATGGATGGTGAAGCGGCCATCTTGCGCGCGATCTCGTACATTAAGTTTTAATCCCGCAAGAAGTTTAAGGCGTTCCAGCACCAGGTTATACATTTCTTGTTCAAGCTCGGCGATGTCTTGCAAAATACCATCTATACGGAGACGAACAAGCGATTTTTTTTCTTGGGGTTCGATATGGATATCTGAGGCATCGGCAAAAAGCCCTCCTGCCAAAACAAGATTCACCGCAACTCCAAAATCTCGCGGTTCGATCTGTTGCAACAGTTTACGCAGCTCATCAAGCGCATTCAGTTGTTTTTTAAACGCTGCGATATCCGCGCTTGAGATGCTTACTTCTCCAGAAATGCGTTGGCCCCCACGAGCATATTTTTCATATTCTGAAAGAAGTTCCAAAAAACCACTTTGCGAGATAACGGAAAGTTTTGGTTTAAGGCCCTGTTGTTCAAGCTCCTCCAAAAACTCTTTTGTTTCTTTACGTTCGGGATTGGGGGTTATGATACCAATGCCATGGTCTTCTTGGCTATACGGGAAAGCCAGGGCTTGCGTAAGCTTCTCTTTTGGATAACGGGACAACACCATGCTGTCGATAGAGACGCTTTCGTGTTGTGTAAAGGGAAGCTTGAGGCGTTGGGCAAGCTCTCGACCCCGTTCTTCCTCTTCGCGCCTGTGTAAAGCCGAGATTTTTTTTGCAACTGCATTTCGATCGTTCGTGCCGAATGTGTCTGGCATTAGTTCTATTGTACCATATTAGACGCGGACGTACGCTGACTAAACGCTGACTTACGCGGAATCTCACACCCACACATGATAGTAGTTTACCGTAGCGCAGGATGTGGTGAGCGTCAATCGTTTCTTGACGAATTAACCGGTTTTTGTTATCCTCATCGTGGCAGTTTGACAATAGGAAAAGGAAAAAAAGATGACGCTTTTTGAGTTGATCGAAAAGAAGTTGAGGTTTGCTTCTGTTAATACCGAGTCATGGGCGGATGTAGAAAGAGTTATCATCTGGTCTGTGCCGCATAAGCCCCGATTGGATTTTTATCACCATATGGCTCCGCGTGCCGTTACGCCCGGAGAAGCAAAGCACTTATTTAAAAACGTAACCATTAATGGGGCCTCCTCGGGAGATGACACCCTCCCTGATTTTACGGTTATCACGAAACGATTCGTGGTCTTTGTTGATCATCGTCAGCATTCTGCGCCGAGCACATATATCGGTCCGCGCCGTACGCATGACGTACTCACAGCAGCTCCGCGTCAGCCAATACTATAATCCGCCCCCAAAAGGCGGCATTTTTTTGGATCTAAGATACAATAGAGGCAATGGTGACGAAAAACGATAACGAATTGGTTGCGCTTGGAAAAAAGACAGGAGAAGCCCTGCGCCAACAAAAAAACGGTCCCCTGGTTCTTGCTTTGGTAGGGGAGCTGGGTTCCGGCAAAACCACATTTGTGCGCGGGCTTGCGAAGGGCCTTGGTATTCGTGCGCGCATTACCTCGCCAACGTTTGTGCTGGCGAAACGGTATCGTGTGCCCGCGATAAGAAACAAGAAACAAGAAACAAGAAACAAACAAGATACAAGATACAAAAAACAAGAAACAAACCGGCAATACTTTTGGCACATGGACGCGTATCGGCTAAAAGATGGGCGTGACCTTGCGGGCATTGATTTTGAGGAAATAGTAAGCGACTCCGCAAATATTGTTGCCATTGAATGGGCAAACAAAATAAAACGCGCGATTCCGAAAGGCGCGCGCTGGATTCGTTTTTTCCATTTACCCGGCAATCGCCGCAAAATAATTTTTTCGATGGAATAAAAAAGAGGGAATATGAAATAAGGAGTAAGGATTCCGCGGCTGTCAGCGGAGAATTCACGAAACTTGCTTTTTCGGAGATGGGGTGATAAGCTCTGAATGAAGGAAATTGAAAAAAGAAGAGAGAGGAAGAAATATGGCCCATTCTGTTTCTGCAGCACTTTGCTTTCCAGAATACGTAGCCTTATTTCAGGATGCTTTGCAGGCTGGCGAGAAAGATCGGGTTGCGACCGTAATAACCATTTACGCGCGTCATATTGCCGATGCGGTGCGCAATGACCGCGCAGAAAACCCCGTGAAGGCGTGGGAAGAACTCATGCAATTAAGCAAGGATTTGTTTGAAATGCACACGATTGCCAATCGGCTCATTCTGTCCCGCAAGAACGTGCCCGATAGCGCGTTGGTCCATGAAGCAAGCGGTAGCATGCGAGCATTGCGCATGCTTTGTGGAGAATATATGCTGACCGTGATTCCTTCCGCCGTTCTTGATGAAGCAAGAAAGTACCGTACGATCCTCCTTGGTCTTCAAGGCGTCAATGATAAATGGTTAGATGAACTGCCGTCATTGTCCGGGTTTTCATCTGCGGAAACAAAATCCGCAGTTCATGCATTGAACCGTTACGGGTTTATTCAGATGACTAATTTTGGGAAAAAGCGCGGCAAGAGCCGTTTCGCAGTATCGCTTCTTCCCTTAGGGGAGGATGCCATAAAGTACACGCAATAGTTTCCGTAATCAAACCGCCCTCGTGGGCGGTTTCCTTTTTCTTTCCCTCTTCCTCCATTTTTGCTCAAAGCGAAGAACGCAAGAATATGTCATGATGAAAAATAAGCAGCACGAGGGATGCGACGAGAAAAGTTCAATCTCTTTTCTTTTTCCTTTCCTCTCTCTGTCAGCAAGATATGTCATAATAAGAAGCGAGCAGCAGGAAAGAGCGCGAGGGGCGGGACGCCGAGCGGCCTTAAGGAACGGAAGGATCCCTTGCAGACGCGAGGCGGCCTGCCCGAGCGCTTTGCTATGCCAACGCATCTCCTCATCCTCGACACCTCTTCGCTTTTCTTTCGCGCATTCCATGCGCTTCCTTCGCTTACCTCCGCATCTGGAGAACCAGCGGGGGCCGTCTACGGTTTTTTAAGTTTGCTGTTTAAAGCAGTTGAACAACTTAAGCCAACCCATATTGCAGCCGCCCTTGACCTTCCTGGTCCTACCGTGCGCGATAAGATTCTCCCCACCTATAAGGCAAATCGGCCAGAAATTGATCCCGAGCTTTCCTCGCAGCTTGCCCACATGCCGGAGGCCTTGCGGGCACTTGGTATTTTGGGTTTTGCATCCGAGGGCTACGAAGCAGACGATGTTATTGGGACGATTGCGGCAAAAGTGCGCGCGAGCCACTCGGCTGCAAATATCACCATCTTAAGCGGAGATTTGGACACCCTGCAGCTTGTTGATGACAAAATCTCTGCCATTGTCCCCAAAAAAGGGATTTCAGAAACCGTACGTTACACACCCGCCAAAGTAGTTGAGCGCTTTGGCATCGGTCCGGATCTTGTCACGGCCTTCAAGGCGATCAAAGGTGATCCGTCAGATAATATTTCCGGTATTGCGGGCATTGGCGAAAAAGGGGCGGCTGCCATTTTGCAAAAAACAGGGTCACTAAAAAAAGCGCAACAGCTTTTGTGTAAAGACCAACCGCCTAAAGAGCTTGTGCGGTATCAAAAAGCATTCTGTGCAGCACAAAAAAACCTTCCGGTATTATTGCAACTTGTTACTATTAAAAAGGACGTACCTCTTGAGTTTTCATTGGAAGGATGCAGATTTTCTGGCTTTGACCGACCGGAGGTTGGGCAATTTCTGTCTCGTTTTGGTTTTGCCAGTTTGTCTGCGCGCGTACGAAACGCCAGTGCCTCGGTGCACAAACAGGCGCAGGGCGACGCATCGCTTGGAACATTCATTATAGAGCAGGAAAAATCGACTCATGCAGACATTGATCGTGCAGAAAACGCCGGACTTTTTTCCCACGAGATCGCCGAACTTGAGCGGACATTGATTCCCGTGATTTCCGACATGGAACGGCGCGGCATTTTTCTTGACCGAAAAACGCTTGGGCAACTTGGCGAAACATTACGAAACGAAACGCATGCCTTACAAGAGGACATATTTGTTAAAATCGGCCAGCGCATCAATCTTGCTTCTCCTGTTCAATTGCGCGCCGTGCTTTTTGAAAAGCTGGGTTTGCGGTCGTATCAGCGTACCGGAAAGGGGAAAACCTCGACCGCGGCAGCAGCGCTTGAGAAATTACATGGGGCGCACCCCGTAGTGGATGCGCTTTTGCGCTGGCGCGAACTTAATAAACTTATAACCACGTATGTTGATGCGCTGCCAAAACTTGTTGATATGCGTGACGGCAAAATCCACGCAAAATTCTGGCAATTAGGGACAGTAACGGGGCGCATCGCATCTACCGATCCGAATTTGCAGAATATCCCGATACGCACAAAAGAAGGTCGTGCCATTCGGGCTTCGTTTCGAGCGCAAGATGGGAGCATGTTCGTATCGTGTGATTATTCGCAAATGGAACTGCGTATTGCCGCGGTGTTGTCAGAGGACGAACGCCTTCTTGAAATTTTCAAACAAGACGGCGATGTGCACCGCGCCACCGCAGCCCGCGTGTTTGGAGTTTCAGAAAAAAACGTAACCGATGAAATGCGGAGTCGTGCTAAAACCGTAAATTTTGCGATGCTCTATGGCGCAGGATTTCGTCGCGTGGCACAAGAGTTACGGTTTTCGCAAGACGAGGCGCAAGCATTGCTTGATGAATACTTCGCCGCATTTCCGCGGCTGACTTCATGGATTGAAAAAACACGAGAGGGGGCACGGCGTGATGGGTTTATAGAAACGGCATTTGGTCGAAGACGCTATCTTCCCGATATTAGTTCAAGCGACCAGCGGTTGCGTGCGCAGGCAGAGCGTATGGCGACAAATACCCCCATTCAGGGGTGCGCTGCAGATTTAGTAAAAAGGGCAATGGTTGCATGTGCGCGCCAAGCACCTCGCGCACTTTTATTGGTACAGGTGCACGATGAGCTGCTTTTTGAAATCCCCAGCGACGTTATCAAGGATACAATTGTAACACTTCGCATCATTCTTGAAGGGATTTGGTCAGATGCGCCCGTATCTTTCCCGATAAAGATTTCTCGAGGATCGCGCTGGGGGGAATGGGAACAATAGCCCTTGCGCCTTTTTTTTGGTATACTATTGGTGTATGGCAAGGCTTCTTGTGGTGGAGGACGAAAAGGCGCTGGCGGATGTTTTAAAAACCAAACTCCAACGTGAAGGTTTCGACGTGGTTGTTGCCAATGATGGCGCCGATGGCCTCGCAAAACTGAAAACCGAAAAGCCGGATCTTTTATTGCTCGACATTATTCTTCCGAAAATGTCTGGGTTCGATATTTTAGAGGAAATGCGCAAAGATACCGAACTTCCTCACCCGCCGGTCATCATTATTTCAAACTCAGGCCAGCCAGTTGAGATCGAGCGCGCAAAAGCATTGGGGGCAGTTGACTACCTCGTAAAAGCTGATTTCGATCCCGAAGAGGTGGTGACGAAAGTAAGGGCAAATATGGCGCGTTTAAGCATGGGCGCAAAAAAGACGGCTTCGCGCAAGGAAGGGAAGGGCGGAGCAAATACCTTGGTGCTCGTGGTTGAAGACGACAAATTCTTGAGGGATCTTATGGTGCAGAAACTAAAACGCGAGGGCTTTGCGGTGGACGAGGCCATGGATGGAGAAGAAGCATTGAAGCACGCAAAAGAGATAACCCCATCCATTATTTTGCTTGATTTAATCTTGCCGGGCATAGATGGATTTGAGGTGTTGAGGCAGCTTAAGGCCGAAGCAAAAAATGCAAATGTTCCTGTTATTATTCTTTCTAACCTCGGCCAGCGCGAAGACATTGAAAAAGGGATGAGCTTGGGGGCAGCCGATTTTCTCATTAAGGCGCATTTCACGCCTGGGGAAATCGTGGCAAAGGTAAAAAGCATTGTAGGCGGCTAAGTCGTCATTGATCGTGCTTGCATATTCAGCGCAGGGCATGCAAAAGTAAAGGCACTGGGCTGCTTTTTTGTATAGCTTTACTTATGTCCAAACGCACGATGCTTATTGCGGGGGTTGGGGCGATGGCAATGATTGGCGCTCTTTCTTTTTTGTTTTTACCAAGAACAATTCGGATAGCACAAAAACAGAACGTTCATCCTATTACGGCTTCTTTGCCCGAAGCATCAAAACGCTTATCGCCGCAAGCCGGTGAGGTTTTATGCAAGGGCGAGCAGCAGCTTCCCCGCGCTATTGCTGTTATGCTTGCGGGAGATATCGTTGCGCGCCCCTTATCGGGAATCGGGCAAGCAGATATTGTGGTTGAAATGCCGGTAGTCACTGGTTCCGTAAACCGTTTTATGGCAATTTTCCAATGTAAGGATGCTGCCGAAATCGGATCAGTCCGGTCGGCGCGCGACGATTTTATTCCCCTGGCAGCCGCGTTTGACGCGGTATATGCGCATTGGGGCGGGTCGCATTTTGCGCTCGACCAATTGCGTGGCGGAATTATTGACGATATCGACGCATTACGCAATCCGTTTGGCGCATATTTCCGAAAATCGGGCATACCCGCACCCCACAATGGCTTCACCTCATTTGAGCGCTTACGAACCGTGGCCGAAAAACTGGGATACCGTACAACCTCTCATTTTTCTGGATTTCCCGCGATTGAAAACCACGCGCAAGCAGAGGGTCATACGCAAAAAACTACTGTTCTATACCCTGCATCGTATCGTGTTGTGTGGGAATATGATTCGGGAACCGGTCGATATGCGCGGCGGCGAGGGGGAACGCCGGAAATTGATGCGTCAACGAAACAGCAAGTAACTGCAGGAACAATTGTTATTATGCGAACAACCTCTCGGCAGATTGAGGGTCAATATAATGATATTCGTATTGTGGGAGAGGGGAAGGCGACTGTGCTGCGTTTAGGTGAGGCGGTAGAGGGAAGATGGCAGAAAGAGGCGAGTCCTTTGTCCGCGCCCCTTCGTTTTCTTGATGTCGCGGGTACTGAAATCCCGTTTGCCCAAGGACCCCTGTGGATTGAAATTATTGATCAAACAGAATCCGTTCAGATCGAATAGTCATTCTATCTACCGCTTTCTACTCCCTAATTGCTGTCCTTCATGCTCTACCTTCTTCACGGCCCAAATAGTTTTTTGCGCAATCGGAAACTTTCCCAAATTATCGAAGCGTATCAGCAAAAGCACCCGGATGCGCTCGGTTTTTCTCATATTGATGCTTCCGAGCAGGGGCTTGAGGAATTCGAAACGCTGTTGGCCGCGCAGGGATTATTTGTGTCCTCGCGTTTTATCATTGCGCGCGATGGTCTTTTGCATTGGGGCGAAAAGGCCTTAGTCCTCCTTCAGGAATATAAAGCCGCAAAAGATCCGGCCATGATCGTGGTTTTTGTCGAGGAGAAAATTGAAAAAACTATTTTATCTTTACTGCAAGGCGTCGCCACCATTCAGGAATTTCCAGAGCCATCTTTGGAGGGGGTTACCCGTTTTGTTAAAAAAGAAATCGCGCAACGAAGCGGCCAGGTTCTTGAATCGGAAGCGTTGACGCAGCTTGCTTCGATTGGGAGGAATAATTTTTGGAGACTTACCAATATATTGGAACAGGTATTGGCCTTCACATACGGCAAGCAAAAAATTACTATCAAGGATGTATCGTTATTCGGGCAGGAATACGAGACGCAGGCCATTTTTCCTTTGGGCGACGCATTGTTATCGCACCGTTCGCTTGGAGCACTCAGGTTTCTGGAGGAATTGGTGTCGGGAGGGGAGGATCCAAAAGGAATTGGCAATTATCTTATATGGCTTGCGCGCTCGTTTGCGGGCATATATGCGGCATATCAGGAGGGAATTTCTGAAGTCACGGTAGCGCGCACTTTTTCTTTACATCCTTTTGTGGCACGCAAGCTTTTGTCCTTTGCGCAGCTTTGGAATCCACAAAACGCAGAGGAGTTTTTTATTCACGCGGCTCGGTTTGACGCTCGACGCATGCGCTCTTTGCTCCCTCTGCGCTTGGCCATAGATGCGTGGTTGCTTGCGGCAAGGTAGCTTTCCTTTCAAAAGCGGTTGTGATAGGGTAGCTCCACACTGAGCTTTTTTACAAAGAGGAGATAGGAGCGATGGACTGGAAGTCCCGAAGAACGATTTTTGCAGCAGCCGGCTTCCCCTTTACAACATGCAAAGAGGCGGCCGATGCTTTTGCCGACGAGAAACTGAAGACACATTTTTATCATCGCTATGGCCACGACAACCCCGATATCTTTGCAATGAGCGTTGCCAAACTAGATCGCGCAGAAGACGGAATTGCCACATCATCGGGTGAAGCTGCGATAGAGCTGGTATGCAAAGTATTTGTGCAGCCAGGAGAAGCAGTGGTGTCATCCGCGCGCATTTACGGAGGAACATATAACTATTTTACAAATTATCTTTTGGCAGAGCGTGGCGTCCAGGCACGGTTTGTACCCGACCCCACCGATCTTGTGGTGTGGGAGCGCGCGATGCGTCCACGTTTTAGCTTTAATCGTTGGCAGCCAAAAGTGGCATTTCTTGAATCTCCCGGCAACCCTTTGCTTGAGGTATATGATATTGCCGCCATTGCCAATGTGGTGCATAAAAACGGTGCGTTACTTGTGGTTGACAATACCATTGCTGGTCCCACCATTCAGCGTCCGCTTGAATTTGGGGCAGATCTTGTGGTGTACTCGGCAACCAAATATCTTACGAACGGTTTGTTCTTAAGCGGCGTGGTAACCGGCGGAAAAGAGTTAATTGAGCCATTAAGGCAACGCTTAGGAGTTTCTGGGGTTAATCTTGGCGTTTTTGAGTCGTGGTTTGCAACGACTGCAGTTGCGCATTTGGAAGTTCGCATGAAACAGCATTCCCAAAATGCGTCAGCGCTTGCGCGATTTCTCTATACGCATCCTGCGGTTAAGCGCGTCTATTACCCTGGATTAAATTCAACTGCGCAGCGCGAATTGGTGCGAAAACAGATGGGGAGTAAGGGAAGCGGCCTCCTTTCATTTGAGATTGAAGGCGGCAAAGACGCGTCATGGTGCGTGTGCGATCACCTGGTTGCAAATGGCACGGCTATCATTGTCCCGCATCTGGGCGAGACCGAGACCATGGCTATTCATCCCGCAACCACTACCCACGCAAAACTGACTCAAGCTCAACGTCAGGAAGCAGGTATTGGCGACGGCCTTATCCGTGTTTCGGTTGGTCTTGAGGAAAAAGAAAAAATCCTTTCAGGATTTAACGATGCTCTTTCAACAATTGCCCCGCGTTATTGCGGGGCATTATGATATAATAGATCAATGGCAGAATCGGCTGCGCTTCGATATCTTTTGGAAAACAGTACACGGTATCCTAAGGATGTACTGATGAAAAACTTGAAGGACGCAGGATATCCAGAGTCAGAAATCGCCGCAGCCCTTAAACAATTAGCACAACCGCTGCAACCGGGTGTGACAAGGGACGGTGGGTTTTTTGATTTTAAAAACAAACGTTTTTACAAAAGCGTGTGGCAGAAAGTCGGTGATTTTGCGTTCGGCTTTTTCGGATTTTGGGTGATTGGTTATATTTTTTCCCGTCTGCTTTATGCTTTTATCCCATTCCGATTTTTTGCATACGGACCGTTAGCACTCCGCTTTTTCCCTGTTCTCGTATCGCTTGGAATTTTTATCGGCGTAATAATGTATTTTTGGAAAAGGCGGCGATGGATTTCTTATGGTGTTTTGGCAACTTTTGTAATCGGATTTTTACTCGCCGGGATCGTGTTGTTGTTTTTAGGATTCGCACTTCGAAGCTTTTATTAAACTTATGGCACGAGAGGAACTCGTTTTCTATATCGCCAGTGAGCGACAACGCGGCACTACCGATGTTACAATCAGGCAGGCGTTGTTGGCAAAAGGATGGAACCCCTCATTGATTGAGGAGGCGTATGGTGCGCTTGATGTGTCTGGACGACTTGAGAAACTTGAAAGACGTTTTTCAGAACTTGAGACCACCGTAAAACAGATTGCATTTAAAATAGGAGTTTCTTCAGCCGCGCCCCCAGCGCCATCCTTTCAAGAGATCCCTCCTCCGCCATCTCCTCCGCCATATATTTCTCAAAAACCAAAGGAGATTCAATGGGAGGCCATGCTTGGCGGCAACTGGCTTGCGCGAGTAGGGGTGGCGGCTCTTGTGCTTGGCGTCGCATTTTTCTTAAAACTGGCGTTTGACAATGATTGGATAGGCGAGCGCGGAAGGGTGCTTTTAGGAATTGCGGGAGGGCTTTCATTGTTGGGTCTTGGGGAATACTGGAAGGAGAAATATAAAATATATGCGCAGATTATAACGGGCGGAGGCGTTGCGATTCTTTATCTTTCGCTTTTTGCAGCCGCCATTTTTTATCATCTCGTTCCGGCAGAGCTTGTGTTTGTGTTTATGGCGGCAGTTACCGCAACTGCCGGACTTTTAGCGCTGCGGTATGAATCGGCAGGTGTTGCGATTGTAGGAATATTGGGTGGTTTTGTCACCCCTGTGCTTTTATGGACAGAATTTTCCAATGAGTTTATTTTGCTTATCTATGCCGCAATTTTAGACCTTGGCGTTTTATCGCTAGCGTCGTTTCGAAATTGGCGGCCCTTAACGCTTTTGGGATTAGTGGGGTCTCTCGTGCTTTTTGGTTTTTGGACAAGCCAGGTGGATGTGCAAGAGAAATTAGCTCTTGCGCAAGGCGCCCTCACTGTTTTTTGGCTTATTTTTGTCGGTGCAACAACTCTGTTTCATTTTTTATGGCGTAAGGCGCCGGATCGTTCCGATCTTGCGCTTATGTCGCTCAATGCCGCGAGCTACTTTGCAATTAGTTACATTTTGCTTTTGCCCTCGTGGGAGCCGTTTCTGGGAATATTTACGTTTGGGCTTGCGGCGTTTTATGGAATCCTGGCATATGCCGCATTGTCGGTTTCACGCAAAAACGCACTGCTTACTTTGTTTTTGGGTGGTATAGCCCTGGTATTGCTGACGTTTGCCATTCCCATTCAATTTACCCAAAATTGGATTACAATTGCCTGGGTAGTGGAGGGGGTAGTGCTTCTGTGGCTTGGTTTTTTGCTTACCAGTTACCATTTGCGTGCATTTGGACTCGGCGTGCTTGTTATTGCAATGGTGCGATTATTTGCGTTTGATGCCGGCGTAAATCTTAAAACGTTTTCTCCTATTTTTAACGATCGCTTTATGACATTTGTGGTTGCGATTGCATCCGTATATGCGGCCGCATATTTTTACGCAAAAGGGAAAGAGTTGTTAAGGCCCGAGGAAAAATGGATACTACCGATACTTTCGCTTGCGGCCCATTTTCTTACGCTTTGGATGTTGAGCGCCGAGCTTATCTCTTTGTTTGATAGCCGCGCCCTTGCCGCACGTTCCCCCATTGGGCCCAAAGAGCCGTTTGTGCCGCAACCAAGAGCTGACTATGCCGAGGTGCGCAACCTTAGCAACGGAAAGAATTTTTCGTTATCGGCGCTCTGGGCGCTTTACGCCATTGCTATGGTGGCCGTAGGAATTGTGCGGCGATCACGCGCGATTCGTATCGCGGCACTCGTATTGCTTTGGTTCACCATCTTTAAGGTATTCTTGTTTGACTCTTTGGGTCTTGACCAGGGATATCGTGTTGCCGCGTTTATCACGCTTGGCATTATTTTGCTTGCCACAGCTTTTCTCTATAATCGTTTTAAAGAAAATATTAAGGAATTTTTACTTGAAGAATCATAGTATGAAATACATCATTTCGATTGTTTTATTTTTCGCTCTTGTGTTATTTGCAGCTTCCGTGCGTGCCGATTTCAGCGTTGCTGACTGGCGGCTTGTAAAGGCAATCAACCTCCCCGAAGCGCTTGGCGAAAACGAATATGTTGAGTTGGAGCTTGATCAGGATGTTTTTGCGCATGCCGCTTCTGGCCTGCGCGATTTGCGTATTATCGAAAACGACAGTCGGCGCGAGGTGCCATATCAGCTTGTGGTGGAACAGAGTGAGCGCGAGCGCACTACGTTTCCCGTAAATATGCGCGACCTTTCGTATATAAAGGGCGAGCAGACCTCGTTTGTGTTTGATTTGGGAAGGGCGGGGGCATTGCACGGCGAGGTTGAAATTATCACAAGTTCCGTAAACTTTCGGCGCAGCGTTTCTGTTGAAGGAGGCAATGATGCGGCCAGCTGGGCCGTATTGACGGAGAAGGGCCAAATTTATGATTTTACGGTATTTGAGCGCGGTTTTCGGGCACAAGATACGAAGGTGCGATATCCAGAGAGCACGGTACGGTATTTGCGTGTGACGATTTTTGACCGGGGGGAAGATGCGCTTTCGCTTTCCGGTGCACGCGTTGCCTCGGTACGGGAAACCGCAGCCAAAGAAGTGCAGTACGATGCCGATATCGTTGCGCGCACACAAGATCCCGAGAATCAACGTACGCAAATCATCTTTGATCTTGGCGGAGAAAATTTACCAAGCAACCGTCTTGAGCTTGTGGTTTCCGATAGCAATTATTCGCGCGAAGTTGCTCTTGAAGGAAGCAATGATAAAAACTCATGGAATAGCGTGTACTCTCGCGACATTCTTTATTCATACGATACTCCGAAATTTAGGGGTGCCAAAACATCCATTTTATATCCCGAAACCGCGTTTCGGTATTTGCGGCTTACGATTTTTAATGCCGACAATCCTCCTCTTCAAATAAAAAGCGCTCACGCAGTCGGGCTTTTGCGCAAGGTGGTTTTCTCTGTTGTCCCATACGCGGTGCTTCGTCTCTATTACGGAAATCCTTTGGCGCGGTATCCCTCTTACGATCTTGCGCAATATTTCCGTTATCTTGAAACAGAAGGGCTTCCGGCGGCAACCCTTGGTCTGCAAGAGCAAAATCCTTTGTTTGAGGAAAAAATCCCTCCGCCCCCGCCATTTTCTGAACGTTTCCCGTGGGTGTTAAACGGAGCAGTTGTCGTATTGACGGTTGGTTTTGGGATATTTTTAGTTTTTCTTTTTCGGCGCATCAAAAATATTCTTCCCCCAAAATAAGGCATGAACGGTACTTTTTTTGAAAAAACATTGCCTGCCGTAGGAATTTTCCTTTTTGTCGCAGCGCTTGCCTCTGTTGGTTTATTTATAGCCGGCATATCGGATTCATCAGGCGAAAACACGTCTTCTGTTCCTTATTATAATCAAGGCCTTGAACCAGAGCCGCCATCTTACCCCCCGCAACCTCCCCGGCCAAGCTCTCGAGATTACTCCTTCTATTTTTTAAACCCCTCTCGATATACGGTTATCGATGCGCTAATAGGAGAAAGCGCGCAAGAGTATTCCTATGTCAACGCCTCGGGCGTCCCTGTGCGCGTTCAAAATTATTCTATTGATCTTAATACGGCCTTTTTCCGTTGCGGAATCAGTACCCAAACAACACCGATGCGGTTCGGTATGAAAGTTAAATTTGCAATTGAAAAAGGAACATCCAAACAGATTTCGGCGATTGATATTAGGGATGCTTGCGAATCTTTGTAGGTGTTTTTTAAAGCCGTGAATCTGCCCGGGAAGTTTCCGGGGCTTTTCTTTTTTCGGAAAGCGCGTTAGGGTCAAAATATGGAACAAAAACATTCATCCGAAGGGCTTGGCCCAGAGTTTTCTGAACAGGAAAAAGGGATGCTGCGCGAATATAAAGCGCGCGCGCAGAAGGGGGAGATGGGCGGGCCAAAAGACAAACCGCGAGAAGGGCGGGAATTCGTCATGCATCCAGAGCCGGTTGATCTTTCTTGGAAGGAAGTGATGATGTCGGAACGCGGGCAAGAATTTTGGCAAAAATTCAGCAAAGAAGAGCGGTTGAATAAAATGCTTGATACATGGCAGGAGCTTTTTTACGATTCCCGGTTTCATAATGAAGGCGCAGAACAAGAAATGCGCCGGCTGATTACGGAGGAAGCTGGACGCGATCAGATTGCTGATGCCCTTTTGGAGCGCCTTGAAATAAAACCAGATTACGCGCTTTTCGATTTGTATCGGAGTTTCGCAAGACCGGAAGATACCCAACGTTTAGGGGCGCTGTTGTTGCAAGACAAAGTAATGCGGGAACCTCTTGACCGTAGCGACAAGACGATGCTCGTGAGCTTGCTTGCAACGAAAGGCGATCTGCGACTTGCGCTAGAGGCGCTCTCACAATTTGCCGAGCGTGTTCGCGATTGCGATTATGCTGATCTATCGGCCAAGGGGCTGGACCCGCCACCGGCCAAGCGTGCCGCAGATCAGTGGGATATACTTCGTGCGGTTGAGCAATTAGAAAAACGTATCGAAGATCCGGCGATGACATACGCGGCAGGGCCACAGGAACGCGATGCGCTTTTGAAAGAGGCCGCCATTCTTCGGGCGCAGGCCCGTGTCTATATGCGGGACGCGGAAGACGAATTGTCGGAATGGGTAAGGTCACATCCGGAATGGGCCGGACGATTTATAGGGCGTGATCAAGAATAAAAGTTTTATGAAAGCGCTTATTTTAGCTGGGGGCAAGGGGACGCGATTATATCCCGTAACTTTGGAAACGCCAAAGCCGTTGTTAACCGTGCGCAAAAAGCCGATCATTAACTACCTGGTCGAGCTTTTTTTGGAGCAAGGCATGCACGATATCGGTGTTATGATAAACACCGAGCATAAGGATGACTTCGCGTGGTGGTATAAAAGGTGGTGGGACGATTACCCCATTCGGTTTTTTGAAGAAACCGAACCCATGGGTACGTTTGGCGGTATTGTAGGAGCGGCCCATTGGTTGCGCGCCGATCCTGCATTTTTTGTCACGAACGGGGACGAACTGAAGCGCGTGGATTTAAAAGCCATGCGGACGTTTCATGACGAACATCAAGGACCCGCTACCATCGCGCTTGTTGAAGTGCCAAGACCTCAAGATTATGGCGTTGCAGTAATGGACGGCATGCGCATAAAAGATTTTTTGGAAAAACCCCAAAATCCTCCAAGCAAATTAGTGTCTTCGGGTCTTTATCTTTTTACGCCGGAAATTTTCGATTATTACAACTTTTCAACATTCAAACCCGCAATGGTAGAGCAGGATTTATTCCCAAAGCTTGCAGAGGAAGGAAGATTATACGGCTTTCCGTACGAGGGCGCCTGGCACGACTGCGGAACGTTCGAAAGATGGAATGAAGCAATAAAGAATTGGCCGGAGGGGTAGATGTGCTTGCGGCAGCGTTTTTCGCTGTCCTCGCACAAGAAGCGCGGGCACTCGGGTAGCCCACCTCGCGTCTGCAAGGGATCCTTCCGTTCCTTAAGGCCGCTCGGCGGGCAACCGCTCGTGCCCGATAATTTTTTTCGGGCTCGTATTGCTTTCTGCTTGCACGGGATTGAAAGTTATGAGTTATATGCGCAAGGAAACACAAGTTGCGGTAAGGATTGTAGAGGATAGCGGCGCAGAGGTTCTGCGCTTTTTTCGCAAATCGTTGGCGCATAATTTTAAAGAAGACCATTCACTGCTTACAGAAGGGGACCGATCTGCACACGCGATGATCACCGAGGGCCTTACCAAAGCTTTTCCAGATCATGCGATTGTAAGCGAAGAGGGACAAACACGGGTTGCAGGAAATGAGCTTTGGGTTCTTGACCCCATTGATGGCACTTCAAATTTTGCGACTGGGGTGCCGCATTTTGCTGTCTCGCTTGCTTTCGTGCGCAACGGTATCCCGGAAATCGGTATTGTATATGCGCCGGCAAAAGGACATGTGTTTGTGGCGGAGCGAGGCAGCGGCTCCTTCTTCAACGGCGCCCGTATTCACGTATCGAATACAGGACATTTATCTGCGGCGCGGACACTTTTAGATCCGGGACGCAAAACGGAAAGCCGTAAGATTCACGGGCGTATTATTGCGGCTCTTCGAGCGCAAGGGGTTGAGCAGGAGGGGAGATGGTGTGCCGCGCTTGATTTATGCGCAGTTGCTTCAGGGGAGCGTGATGCGTTTGTGCATCGAGGGCTCAATGCGTGGGATATTGCAGCGGGCGTTTTATTGGTAGAAGAAGCTGGCGGGCTGGTGACTGATTTGCAAGGAAATTCAAAAGATATTTTTCAGCCAGGCATTATTGCTACGAATGGAAATATTCATGCCGAGGTGACAAGGATTGTTCGCGAAGCGTTAAGGTATGACGAATCAGATTAATTTTGGCAAAAGCGCGGAAGACGCAGCCGCAAAATATTTGGAAAAACGCGGTTTGAAAATCCTTGCGCGCAATTGGGAAGCAAGAGCCAAGGCGCTTGACCCGTGGCGGCAGGGGAGAAGGATCGGCGAGATAGATATCATTGCCCGCAAAGGCGCGGTTTTTGTATTCGTGGAAGTAAAGGCAGGAAAAGCAGGAATGATTGACCCGTCCGTGCATGTAACGCCGCAAAAGGAGCAGAAACTTCGTAAGCTTGCAGCGTTGTGGTTGATGTACAACAAAAAAGAGGGGAGCGAATATCAGATTGATGTGGTGGTGGTGCGGAGGAAATTTGATGGCGAATTTGAGATGGAGCATTTTGAACGCGCAGTCGGAGCCGTGTGATGTAAGATATAATGATACAGACCCGCGCATGCGGGTCTGCCATTCCTAAAAGAACACATAGGCGGCGAGGAGCAACCACGTCACCCATAAAATCATGCCAGCCGCAAAGGGGTGTGCAGTTGAAAATTTTCCGAATTGCTTGCCGGTAAAAACAAGCAATTGATGAATACCCCTCCCTACGCTGCGAGCGATTTGTTGGTACTTCACGCGAAAGTCCTTTCTCAACGAGCAGAGCGATAAATTATTATATAATTTTATTTGCTTTTTGTCAACCTCGCCTGTGTTCGTTGGCTTGCAGACACAAAGAAAATATGCTAACCTACAATTAATATGAGAAGCCCTGAACAACCAATGCCGGAGGAACTTCGGCGGGAAGCGGAGAAAGAACAAGAACCCAAAACACCGGGAGGTCCTGTCCGAGAACGGCCGATACAACAAGACGGCAAATGGTATCACTTTGGCGAAGAGGTTTCGGAAGAGAGGGCGACGGCATTAAACAGGGACCATACGTATGCAAGGCAATTTTGGCAGAGGATGCAAGAAGAGGGGTTGTCGCCGGAACAGATAAGGAACTACGAGAACGCATTACGCGGGCAAATTCAGAATCACGCAGAACAAGGATTGCTTTTAGAAAATGTGAGCGCTGGCGAATTGGCCGATAAAGATAAGGAAAAACTTTCTGCTTTACGAGAGCTTGCCTCCGAGATGGGCTACGAGGTAGGTCAGTTTAGGCGAGGCGAGGAGCCGGGTCTTATGCGCGCTTCTTTGCACAAAATTGAAACCGATTAAGTCCACGAATCTTATAACTTATGCCACGCGAAACAGGGCCATCGCCAGAGGAAATGGGTATTGACCCGGAATCTATGAAGACGCCGGAGCAGCGCGCCCGGGAAGGTTCAGCACAATCATTTTTTGAATCTCATGGTCGAGAATGGCGCGTCGGGGATAGCGTAAGCTTGATAGGAGCAGGGGGAAGGACCGTAGAGGATTGGAATATCAAGAGCTTTGGAAAAAGATTTGCGGTCCTTGCGAGAATGGAGGGGAACGCTGAGCAAAGAAAGCTTGCTTCCCTTGAAGAAGTGGGCGGAAGCATTCCTGACGACGAAACGATTCGGCGGGTAACGGGGACTTAGTTTCTTTTCTCAATGTTGTTGCAAAGACAGTATAGCGCCCCCACGAGTATTATAGAAAAGCCGCATGATTTTGCGCCGCCCCATACATGGGGCGGTTGTTGTTTTCGCGATAAGCTACGATCGTATGTTATCGCGAAACAAAAAAAGATAGCTATTTCCTAGTTTCTGATTGCTGTATACTGGAAACATGCCAGCTAAAATAGGTGAATATCGCAAAGTGCCTGGACGAAAAGCGAGGGGATATTTGGTGCGAGCGGAGAAGGCGCTTTCTAAAACCACGGTAGGGTCAAAATTGGTACTCTCTGGACGGGGAGAAGGAGCGCGCGCGTGGGATGTGGATGGCAACGAATTTCTAGTATTTTGCGGCGTGGGAATTGATAATTTCGGTTTTGGCTCGTCGCTTAAACCAATACGAGACGCAGTGTACGGGGTGCTGGAACAAGGTATTGCGCATTATCCTACAACGGATTGGCATAACGAGTGGAGCATTCGCGCTGCAGAGGCGTTGCGCGATCGGGTTATTTTGTCTGGCGACGGCCTTGCGTTTCCTGCAAGGTCCGGTGCCGAAGCAGTTGAAGCGGCCCTCAAAGCCATGCGTAAAGCGCGCCCAAAACGCGATCTTTTCATGCGGTTTCGCGGCGCTTTTCATGGCAGAACTCATGGCTCTCTTTGTTTGCTTGATCCGCGCAAACCAGAACGCGTAACAAGTTATGCAATGCCCTACCATACGCTCGAGCTTCCGTTTCCTGCCGAGCACCACGATAGCCCTTTGGAAAAAACCGTCCACGCCCTATCTACCATACCCTCTGCCCTATACCCAAGAATAAACGGTTTATTCATTGAAATCATACAAGGCGAAGGAGGAATTAATGTGGTGGATGCGAAGGCGCTTTCACGCATAGTTGATTTTTGCCACACACACGACATTGTTTTTGTAGCGGATGAGATTCAAAGCGGCATGGGCCGCACTGGATCGTTATGGGCGTACGAGCATTATGAGATTGCGCCGGATATGGTTCTTGCCGGGAAGTCGCTTGGCGGAGGAATTGCAGATATTAGCGCAACCCTCATGCGCAAAGACCTTTCATTTAAAACGCTTGGTGAAAGCTCATCTACGTTTGGGTTTGAGCCGTTGAAAGCCGCGGCCATGCTTGCGGCTTTCGCGTATCTTGAACAGGGCAAGATTATGGAACGAACAAAGAAATTAGGCGATCTTGCAATCAAAAAGCTGCATGAAGCATTGGGTACTCATCCCAACATCAAAAACATCCGTGGCAGGGGACTTATGTTGGCAGTTGAGTTTCAGCACAGTCACGATGATCCAGCACCCTATCCTCAATTACGCAATCAGGTTGTCGGGGAGGCCGAACAGCTCGGCCTTATTACGCTTTCGTGCGGTTTCGATGCACACAATCCCTCTATTCGTATTATGCCACCGCTCATAATCTCTGAAGACGATCTTTTGCAAGGTATTGGGTTGTTTAGAGAAGCAGTCGAGCGCGCTGTGGAGGGTAGACGCAAAACGGCGCACGTGATAAAACAAAAGGACAAGAAATAGGTCTTTGAAATACGAAAAAGGGAAGCAGAGTGCGCAAAAACACTCTTTGGTTTTTAAGCATCGTTCTGCTTGTTGGTGCCGCACTTGGGTTTGTTGTCTACACCCAATCTTTCCAGACCCAAAAATCGGCCCCGGAACAAGGCGTAGGTCCTTGCCCGGGAACACGGCACGAACTTGATCTCGTCGACAATTCCATGGTTGTTGTTTCCTCTTATTTTACGACTGCTGGCGGTGAGCGAGTTGGTCCTTATCGGGGGCTTGGGTTTGTACGTAACGAATATGTTATTACCGCGGCGCATGTCATCAACCAGGATCGTGACGAAGAAGTAATAAAACGCGAAATCTTTCTTGAGCGTTTTCTGCAATCTAAACGAACACCGCGCACAGCCATTGCTCGCGTGGTCTATGAGAATGAGCCGGTTGATTTTGCGATCCTCGCAATGCCGTCTCAATCGCAACGTGATAATAAAGCAACATTTAATATTGCGTCGCGGAGCGATATTCGATATGGGAAAACCGTTTGTTTTTATTTGCATCCTTTTTCGGGGAAATTCGATCAGACCATCACCGGAACCGTTAGCCGTTTTGCGCCGCCATACGGATCCGAGGCATGGTTTGGTTTTAAGATTGAAACGATCCTGGCTCGTACTGTTCCGGGGGCATCTGGGGGGCCGGTGTTCGTGCGTACTCACGGTGGCCTTAAAATTGCCGGAATTATGCGTCGCATGAATCTAGATCCCCAAGATCCGACCCTTACGATGCAGCTTCAGGCAACCGATGTCGCCTTTGCGGTGCGGGAAATCTTGCGCAAAACCGGCATCGACATCCTTGAGCCTTAGGCCTTGACCCCGTTAGAGAATTGCCGAAATCTGTATGACCGTAAAATGAGTTGCGCAGATTATCCCGCAATTTTCTAACGGGGTTGACAGAATCTCATTCCTGCGTCATGCTTGACTATAGAGCGTCCATATGGACGCTTTTTTGTTTGCGCTGCGGCGCATGCGGACTAACGCAGACTAAACGCGGACTGTCTCGGAAAATTGTTAGCGTAAGTCAGCGTAGCGTCCGCGTAAGTCCGCGATTTATATGGATTTAAAAACATTCGCATCAGCCATTTCGCAAATCGTTGAAGAAAAAGGCATTCCCCAAGAAAAGGTCCTGGAAACCATTGAGGCGGCGCTTGCGGCTGCTTACAAACGCGATTATGCTTCGCGCGGCGAGCAGATTCGTATTTCGCTTGATCCGGAATCGGGAAAGATGAAAGTATTTAAAGTAATGCTTGTGGTGGACGAGTCGATGTTAAAGCCCGAAGAAGAGAGCGAGGGGGATGAAGAGGAAATTCAAGGAAAACAACGGGGCGGCCGTTCCGCAAAAGCACGAAACGCATCGCGACAAGAAGAAACTCCACCGATAGATGAAGATGATGGCCGGGTTCGCTTTAATCCGGAACGGCACATGATGATCGCGGAAGCAAAAAAAATACAAAAAGGCATAAAAACGGGTGAAGAACTTCTTATCGAGCTTGAACCGCACGAGGATTTTGGGCGCATTGCCGCGCAAACCGCCAAACAGGTCATTATTCAGCGCTTGCGTGAGGCAGAGCGCGAGGCAATTGTTGACGAATACAAAGACAAACAAGGAGAACTGGTTTCTGGAATCGTACAGCGCGTTGAGGGACGTACCGTGTATGTTGATTTGGGGCGCGGCATTGGCATGCTTTTTCCCCAAGAGCAAATCCCCGGCGAGTATTACCGTATTGGTTCGCGGCTGCGCACGCTTTTGTTAGAGGTAAATATGTCTCAACGAGGTCCGCAAATTATCCTTTCGCGTTCGCACCCCGAATTTGTAAAAAATCTTTTTGTGCTCGATGTTCCGGAGATTGAAGCGGGCGTCGTTGAGATAAAGGGGGTCGCACGCGAAGCAGGATTTCGCACAAAAGTGGCGGTGCACTCAAATCAGGAAGGCGTTGACCCCATAGGTGCTTGCGTGGGGCAGCGCGGTACGCGCGTTATGGCAATTACCAACGAATTAAATGGCGAGAAGATTGATATTATCGAATGGGACGAAGACCCCGAGCGCTTTGTCGCAAATGCCATGTCTCCCGCAAAGGTGGTTGATGTGGAACTTAAGGCCCGTTCTGTTGCCACGGTTTTGGTGCCCGATGACCAGTTATCGCTCGCCATTGGCCGCGAGGGTCAAAATGTGCGACTTGCAGTAAAACTTACGAATTGGAAAATAGAAGTGCGGGGAGATTCCCAGGCGGAATCGGAAGCGCCACAGGCAGTTGCTGAGATAGGAGGGGAAGTAATTATACAAGGCGAAGAGGCGGAGGATGTAGGAGAGACGGGAAAAGCGGAAGAGATAGCAGGAGCGGAGAAAGCGAAGGAAGCACTAGCTACAACTGGAGAAAAAAAGAGGAAGAAAAAAACGGATGCAAAAGCCGCGAAAGTGACCACCGAAGCAAAAGGCTCAAAAACAAAAACAACAAAAAGGGCATCTCCAAAAAAGAAAACCGCGTAATATCACGTAAGAGCTTTAATTTTATTCTTATGGAAATTTTTGCGATTATTGCGTCTCTCATATCGCTTGGCTACGCGGGATTTTTAGCATGGCGCGTGATGCAAAAACCCCGAGGCGATGAAAAGATGCAGAAAATTGCCGCTGCTATTCAAGAGGGCGCTACGGCCTATCTTTCAAAACAGTATAAAGCCGTTGCGCTTGTGGGGATGATTATCGCGGCACTTATCGCCATTTCCCCACTTGGCTGGGAGGCGGCCCTCGGGTTTATGGCTGGCGCGACCGCATCTGCATTGGCAGGAATTTTAGGAATGATGATTTCCGTGCGCGCAAATGTGCGCGTGGCAGAAGCGGCGAAACAAGGTCTTGCGCCCGCATTTTCTCTTTCGTTTAAAGGGGGTGCTGTAACCGGTTTTGCAGTCGTTGGTCTTGCGCTCGGATCAGTTACAGCGCTCTGGATGCTGTTTCATGATTTAACTCCGCTCATTGCGCTTGGGTTTGGCGGTTCGTTGATTTCGGTCTTTGCGCGTTTGGGCGGCGGAATTTTTACGAAAGCGGCCGACGTGGGCGCAGATTTGGTCGGGAAAGTAGAAGCGGGCATTCCGGAAGATGATCCTCGTAATCCCGCAGTTATTGCGGACAACGTGGGCGACAACGTTGGCGACTGCGCTGGCATGGCCGCAGACCTTTTTGAAACGTATGCCATCACTACGGTAGCTGCCATGCTTTTGGGGTCGCTATTGTTCCCCGAGAACCAAGGCACAATCCTGTTTCCAATAGAGCTTGGTGCTGTAGCGATTGTCGCCTCAATCTTAGGGAGTTTTGGTGTCCATCTCTTCGGCAAAGGAATTATGCGGGCCCTGTACCAGGGCTTACTTCTTGCGGCGTTTTTTGGGACTATAGGGTTTCTTTGGTTTTTTATAGGGTTGGTAAATACGGGCGAGCCGTTTGGCGGTGATATTATCGAATTCGGCTATACTCCGCAGTGGGGTCTATACGGGGCAGCCCTTATTGGTTTGCTTGCTACTGCCGCAATTGTATTAATTACCGAATACTACACTTCAAAAAAATTCAGGCCTGTGCAGCAGATTGCAAAGTCGTCTGAATCAGGACACGCAACCAATATCATTTCTGGCTTGGCATTTGGTATGGAGGCAACGACCGCCCCCGTTGTTGTTATTGTCGTTGGTATGCTCATTGCCTATGCACTTGCCGGGCTGTATGGCGTTGCAATTGCTGCGGTTGCAATGCTCTCGCTTACGGGGATTGTTGTAGCAATTGATGCATTCGGTCCCATCACCGACAACGCTGGCGGCATTGCTGAAATGGCAGGACTTTCTGATTCTGTACGCGAACACACCAATGCTCTTGACGCGGTTGGCAATACCACGAAGGCCGTAACCAAGGGATATGCCATTGCATCGGCCGGGCTTGCCGCGTTGGTGCTTTTTGCTTCATATCTTGCGGAGTTTGGCGAAGGTACAAAAAAACTCGTGTTTGAGCTCGATAATCCCTACGTACTTGGCGGCATATTAATCGGTGCTGCAGTACCATATTTGTTTGCGTCGTTTGCCATGCGCGCGGTAGGCCGGGCTGCCGGGGCAGTGGTAGAGGAAGTACGCCGGCAATTCCGTGAGATTAGGGGCATTATGGAAGGTACCGCAAAACCAGATTATGGTCGCGCGGTTGCGATTGTAACGCAAGCGGCGCTTAAAGAAATGTTTGTGCCGGCGCTCATTCCAGTTGCTGTCCCTGTAATTGTTTGGTTTGCGTTCGGCGAAAAAGGTCCGTTGGTTTTAGGCGGCGCCTTGATCGGGGTAATTGTTACGGGAATTTTCGTTGCGCTTTCAATGACGTCCGGGGGAGCCGCATGGGATAATGCCAAAAAATATATTGAGGAAGGCAATTTTGGCGGAAAGGGTTCTGATGCCCACAAAGCGGCAGTGACGGGTGATACGGTGGGGGATCCTTATAAAGATACGGCGGGACCTGCGATAAACCCGGTTGTTAAGGTCATGAACGTTGTTGCGCTTTTGCTCGTTCGTTTACTCTACATATAGTAATGTTTGAGGTCATACATGAAATTCCTCCGCGTTATTTTGCGGAGGAATTTATTTTTCTGCTTTGCGCGACGATCTGCTTGAGTTCCTCTTCAGTAAGCTCCACCACATCAAGACCGATCGCGCGCCACTCTTCATCAGAAAGCACGATTGGTTCTCCCGTTTTAAGACGGGTTGCAAAGCCCGCAGAAGCAAGCCGTGCAAATATTTCTTCAAAGGAATTAAGAATCCATTCAAGCCGGGGAGCTTCGGCCCAACCGCCTCGTCCATTTATGATGAAAGGGAAATCAGGATAGTAAATCCTAAACCGTAACCGCCTTATTTTTTCGCGGCCGATCATTACGGGAACGCCAAACAGTTTCCATTCGCGTTGCTGACCGCCCGTCTGTGAAGTGGGTTTCCAGCTGCGTATCGGCTCAAATCCGGAAACAAACCCTAGTTGCCGAAGACCAGTGAAGCTTTCGACCAGAACCGCAGGCATTCCTTTCAGATCCCCGATAGATTCTATTACCGAAGTGGTAAGGCCAAACAGGTTTCCGATGAGAGGGATGGCGCTGAGCGCGCGCTTTGAGAGTTTCCAGTCAAGCAGTGCGCCGATAATGGTTGCCAGCACCAATGTTGCAAGAACCCCTGCTACCAGAGGAACCTGGTTTGTGTATAAGGAAATATTAAGCGCGGCAAATAACGCATCCCAAAGATCAAGCACCCCGCCTTTTCCAAACTGGAATATCTGCCACACAATCCCGAAGAAAAAAAGGATAACAAATCCGATAAAAAGCCATCGTCGAATCCGGCCGAGCATGCGTTTAATAGGATATGGCAACATACGCCAGGCAAACGCCCGAAACGCAGAAATGTTAATCTTCATCAGTCGCCTCTTGTAAAAGTACGTGTACTTTCCTGGTATCACGTTGTGGTTTGAAATACAAGGGAAGCAAAAAAGAGGCGCCTTAGCGCCTCTTTGTGTGTGTAGCTTCATCGAGTTGAAAGCCCCAGAATTTTTGGAGGGATTCAAGGAGCGCGGAGTCAATGGGGATGTTTTTCCAAAGCTGTGGTTTCCAGTGGATTGGTTTTTTGCCTTGACTTTGGAGCCATCCAAACACCTCCGAGCTTTTATTCTGGACACGAAGCATTAAATGCTTAGGAATCGGATATGTCTTTCCGTTAATGACTGCCGGCATGGCAGGAACAAAGAAACTTACCCAGTCGGCGGTTCCCACAGAAACCCCATCCGCATCAAGGAGGGTGGCGTTTTGGTTTTCATCCCCCATAATAAAGCCGACTTCGGGTTTGCCGGCGATAAGGGCAAGCGCGGGTTGAAACATGAAAAGCTCTTGGACATTTACCTTCACCACCTGGCCGGTTTCCTCATCAATTTTTGGCGCCCAAGGCAGTATATTAAGCCGCGTTTTTTGCAAAATCCGGGCCACCAGTTTGTTTTTGGAAGTCATGATCACACCAAAAAGCACAATAATAACCGCGGTGAGAGCAAGGGAGGCGGGAATGATAAGAGGTTTATAGTCGTCACTAAACCACGGCGAAAGACCATCAAATAACAAGAATGGTTTCCAGAAGGTTGTGATCTTATTGAGGGAAAACCGTATGACGCTATACACGAGCAAAAACGCAATCATTGTTAAGCTGCCAGAGACCACGATCTGTTGAATGCGTCCAGGAAGCTGTTTTTGCATTATAGACACCCCTTTACGGTTTTAAGGATCGGATGATATGATTATGAAACAAAACTCAAGAAATTTCAAGGTCATATGGATATTCGAGAAAACCATTCAAAAAATACCCTCGTATTTCTCATAACGCTCGAGCAAAACGAGATGGGTGTGCACGAATCAGAAGCGCTTGGCATGCTTGCGCAAAAGCTTGATGTGCCGGGTTTCCGAAAGGGCAATGTGCCCCCGCACATAGCGCGGCAGCACATACGGCCTGAGGCGCTCTTTTCAAAGACCGTAGAAATTGCTGCGGGCCATGCTGCTGCAAAAGTCCTTGCGCCCCACATCGATACAATGGTTGGCCCTCCCCGTATTTCAATCATTAAGGCGGCTGCCGCCAGCCCCCTGGAGGCGCGCATTGAAGCGGATCTTTTGCCGGAAATTGATTTAAAAGATTGGAAAAAGTTACGGATTGAGCAAAAGGCCGTCGTTGTGGACGCTAAAGAAATCGACGGTTCTCTTCAATGGCTCCGTAAATCTCGGGCGCAATATCGTGCTGTTACGCGTCCTGCGCAAATGGGCGACTTTGTTGAATTGGCATTTCGTGTTACGGTTGACGGCAAGGAACTTTCTGAGGCAAATTCGGAGCGATATCCGCTTATTTTAGGCGAGGGAAGTTTTGTTCCGGGATTTGAGGATAAAGTGGTAGGGATGCGCGGAAACGATGAGCGTACCTTTGGTATTGCCGTTCCGCAAGAATGGCCGCATCCTCTGCTTGCTGGGAAGGCAGTAACGTTTACAGTAAAATTACTTACGCTTCATGAGCGATTGCTTCCGGAGTTAAATGATGACTTCGCTCGTTCCCTTGGGAAGCTTGAAGATCTTGAGACCCTGCGACAAAACGTGCGCGAGGGACTAGAACGCGAACATCAAGACAAAGAAAAGCGGCGCGTTAAAGCAGATGCCCTCAAGGAATTATCAAGAAAGGTGAAGGAGCCAATTCCAGAGGCGCTCGTCGCGCAAGAAGTTGAGAATTTGTGGCAGGATTTTTCAAATTCTATTTTGGCGGGAGGAATGCCTGTTTCCGATTATTTATTGCGTATAGGGAAAAGCCCGGAGGAATTAAAGAAAGAGCTTCGTGTGCCTGCCCTTGAGCGCGCAAAGGCCGCTTTGGTGATGCGCGCGATCGCCCACGCGGAAGCAATCAGGGCCTCAGACGGCGAGATCGAGGGGGAGGCCGCGAAATTGTTGAAGGGTGCCAACGCCCCTACGCTTGAAGGCAAAGTTGACCCAAGCGAGCTTCGCGCGTATGCTGAAGCTAGGGTTCGAAACGAAAAGGTCTTACAATTGATTTACGACGTCGTAACACAAGACACAAGACACAAGACGCAAGATACAAACAACTTTCAATAACCAAATTCCAATTACAGCCGCGTTTGATTATTGGTTATTATATTTTGAATATTGTTTGGTCATTGTTCCTTGTGTCTTGCAACTTTTACTTTATGGAAGAAGAACTTGCCTCCCAATATCTTGTTCCCATGGTGGTTGAAAAAACCGCATTTGGGGAACGCGCATACGACATTTATTCGCGACTTTTGAAAGATCGTATCATTTTTTTGGCGGGTCCCATTTCTGATGCCGTTGCTAATGCGGTAATTGCACAACTTTTGTTTTTAGAGCAGCAAGACCCCGAAAAAGATATAAAGATTTATATTAACAGTCCCGGCGGATCGGTTTCGGCGGGCCTTGCGATTTACGATACGATGCAATATGTAAAGCCGGACGTCTCAACCATTTGCGTGGGAATGGCTGCATCTATGGCCGCTACGCTTCTTGCCGCGGGTACCAAGGGTAAACGATTCGCGCTTCCTAATTCCGAAATTTTACTCCATCAGGTGATGGGCGGAGCAGAGGGCCAAGCAGTGGAGATTGAAATTACGGCTCGTCATATTATTTCCCTCAAAAACAAACTGAACGACATTCTCGCCAAGCATACCGGTCAGAAACTAGAAAAGGTAGAAAAAGACACCGATCGCGATTTTTGGATGACAACCGAAGAGGCAAAAGGATACGGCCTGATTGATAAGATCGTTGTAGGTAAATCCGGGGGAAACAAGAAATAAGGAAATACACGGCCGGCCCTGTGGGGCGGCCTGCTGATAAGCTTGGCACCTGTCTTGTTTTTGGTATAATAAAAGAGAGGGAAAATACGTTCATATGCAACTTTCTTCCCGTGGATGGAATAAGATTTTGGCGCTTGTAATTGTCGCAGGGGCTGTTTTTGTTGCTCTTGCGATTTTTCTTTATCCAAAATTGGTTTCCAAATCCCCGGCACAGCCGTCAGAAGAAGAGCGAGCCGATATCGTTGCCTTAGTGAACGGCGAGGAGATTGGGCGAGACGAATTTGAAGCGCGCGCAGCAGCAGATGAGTATTTTTATACGGTGATTTCCCCCTTGCCCGAAGCAGAACAGGCAACTATTCGCGACAGAACTCTCGAAGAAATGATCCAGGAAAAACTATTGACCCAATTTCTTTCGCAGCAGGGCCTGAGCGTCACTGATGACGAGGCAAGGCAGCGCATCAAAGAAATTACGGTGGATACGCAATTTGATGGCGATTGGCAGCTTTATGAACAGGAACTGCAAGAGATTTATCGTACGACGCTTGATGAGGTTATACGGACGGTGCGTATAGATCTTTTGCGCGAGAAAATAGCGGCCTTAAGAAACGCACAACATGTATTTGGAATCTGGGTAGAAAAGAATCAGCCGCAGGTTATTGCGTATGAGTCCATGACCCCCGAGCAGCGCGCACAACTTGAGGGATTGAATCGTGAAAAGAAAGAAAAGGCCGAGCGGGCATTTGCGCGCGTTCAGGCAGGCGAGGATTTTGCGGCGATTGCGCGCGAGGTTTCGGAACACGAGGTAAGCGCCAAAAACGGGGGGGATCTTGGCGAAGTAGTTCTTCCGACCGATGACGCATCTGTCCTTGACGTCGAATCATTCCCATTTCCGGTGGATGTTGGCTTTTTTGATGCGTTGCGTGAACTTGGGTCCGGAGAGGCGAAATTATATGAGGGATTTGCTGGATACTTCATTATAAAGATAGGTGAAATTCAGCAGGCACCCTTGGGAACGCAAAGTTTCGAAGAATGGTATGCCGCTTTGCGCGTACAGGCGGACGTAAAGACATTTTTATAGTATATGGCACGTCCTATAAGTATCAGCCGTTTGTTGCTAAATCCATTTGCTTGGTATGCGGTGGGTGCTTTGGCGCTTCTCCTCTTTTTGGTTCCTCATTTTAATGTCGATGCCCAGTTCATCAATTCCCCGACGTATATATACAGAGGCGTTACTGCTGGGCAAGCTGTTTCGTGTAGCGCACCGGCCTCCGAATGGGTAGCGGTAAAAGCACGGCTTATCGATTACGTAAACATGAAAGCAATTACCGGGACCTTTACTGCTCAATGCAAAGCCGATTTCCGGTCAAACTCATTTAATTACACGACCGGCTGTGGCAGCGCTGCATCGGGGGGAGCGTATTACTGTGAAGGGCCGGATAGTACACATCCGACATTTTCCTGGTTTTCTGCAAAATGCGCTGGGGGAACAGCCAATCAAAACGGATCGTTATGTGTAGGCGGATGCAACATGCCGTTTCGGCTAAGCGCCGATGCTGTAAATTATGCTGCGACTCCTGTTTGGTTGGTAAACCACGGCCCAAATTCCAAATCCACCCTGTATCCCGAGGGCAACAGCAATACGGCAAATTACGATATCTATCTTGCGCGGGCCAGCTGTGAAAGTAGTACCTGGGTTTGCAGCGGTCTTCAGCCCATCCGCAAAGATGCGTGGGGTAATAGGTGTGGAAGCTTGCCGGCATGTACGGCGAATACCACCTATTGCTCTGGAACCAATGTGTGTTTCAGGAATACGGGTTGCCGTTCAGGTGCCTGCTACAACGACGCCGATACGTGCAAGGCAGACACGTGTGGCGCGTGGGCGAATCAGGGATGTGGTCTTGGCGGATGTGCAACAAATCAGATGCGGCAGACCAGAAATTGTACGTATAATTGTGCCCCAGAAAGCAGGTGCGTTGCAAGCACGGCTTGCAATACCGGAATCATTCAGGGCCGATTGTTTATAGACGCGAATGCGAACGGGAATTATGAAGCAGGGGAGGCTTTAATTAAATCAGAGGATGGCAAGTGTTCTCTTGGTACCACGGTGTCGGGTGCGGGCGTAAGTTATTCTGGTCCTGAATCCGGTACGCGTCTCCCTGATAGGTGCAATCAAGGGGGTCCTTACTATTCTACGGGTTCGATTGCCGCAGGGTCATATGTGCTTACTGCTCTTCCCCCTATAAATTGGATCGTTACAAGCCCAAACAACGTTTCTGTAGACTTGGGCGTCGGCCAGATAAAAGATCAGTGGTTCGGCTTGCGGCGTTCTGCCCCACCAATTGCGGTGGCTACAGCATCAACAGCTGGCATAAGCGGCCCGTTTGCTAAAACCATTAAAATTGTATACGGGCAACCGGTGTACTTTTCCTCTGCCGGTTCTAATGACCCCGATGGGGGCACCATTACCTACCAGTGGGACTTCACGGATGACGGCGCTTTTGATAGTACTGATGCAAACCCAACGCATGTGTATCAGAGGGCGGATTGTGGTGGTGCAGATTCCTGTACAATCATTATCCGTTTGCGCGTGACGGATGACGAAGGGGATACTGCAGAGGATTTTGTACAAACGGTCGTAAGCCCTCCGTTGCAAGTCGGTTGTCAGGGAATACCTCCCATCGCGCAACTTAACCAGAACGTTATTTGGAACGCTATAGTTTCCGGTGGTGTCGGCGATTACTCTTATTCGTGGTCCGGTACCGATGGCCTTTCCGGAACCTCGTCAAGTGTTTCCAAATCCTACGCTACGGCCGGAACCAAGACCGCAACGCTTACGGTAACCGCCGGTGCGGAAACCAAAACAGCAAACTGCCAAGTTGAGGTGCGTTCGCTGCCAATTGCCGATGCCACTGTTTCAACTTCTGCGACAGGGACTTTCGGCGAAGTCGTCGAAATCGGTCCAGGACAAACCGCATTCTTTTCTGCGTTAAAGGATGGTAATGGTGACGGTCGGGGGTCTTATGATCCTGATGGCGGCGCACTCGCAAAATACGAATGGTTTTTTGGCGACGGCACATCAACCACAGGACCCGAGCCCTCGCATACCTTTTCAAGCATTGGCGAATATACGGTTACTCTCTCGGTTACCGATAACGAGGGAGACGTGGGTACAGATACGGTAAAAGTAAATGTGACGTCCGCCCTTCAGGTATCGTGTAGCGTTGAGCCAACAAACCCCACCACTGGAGATATCGTGCGCTGGACCGCAACGGTTTTTGGGGGGAGCGGGAAGTATACGTATACGTGGCAATTTGATGATAATGACGATGGGAAAACCGATGTTACCTATTTGGGAACTTCTATCGTGCTGCGAGTGTATAGCAGTCCGGGTCCAAAGACCGGAACGATCCGTGTTATTTCTGGTGATCAGGTAAAATCAGCGACATGTAACGTTACGGTTACCGCTGCAAACGCTTTTTGGCAAACAGCGCCATTACGTAGATTTTTCTCTTTCGTGTTAGGCAAATTCATTCCCGACGTATCGGCATATTAGCTCCAGCCGGCCTTCCTTTTATCATATGCGAAGAAGGGCCCCTCACCGGGGCTTTGCTTTATCTGTTACAATAGATATGGGTTTCCCTAAAATGTGATCCTCTATGCCTCTCGTCCTTGCTATTCTAGATGGTTTTGGCGTAGCTCCACCGTCGTTTGGAAACGCGATATGGCGTGCGCGCACGCCCAGCTTCGACGCGCTTACACGCGAGGGTTTCACCGCAACGCTGCAGGCCTCGGGTCTCGCCGTTGGGCTTCCGTGGGGGGAGCCGGGAAATTCCGAGGTAGGGCATCTTACTGCGGGATCAGGAAGAGTAATTTACCATCACTTGCCACGAATTGTGCTTGCCATTCGCGACGGTTCGTTTTTTAAAAATCCAGTCCTCAAAGAAATCGCCTCGCACCTTCGCAACTCCGGTGGCAAGCTTCATCTTTTGGGACTGACTTCGTCTGGTGGGGTGCATGCCTATATTGATCATCTGTGGGCTTTGTTTGAATGGGCAAGGCAGCGCGGGATCGTTGTCGCGCTTCATGCGTTTACCGACGGTCGGGATGCTACGCCTCATGAAGGAAAAGATTTTCTTCCGCGCGTCATTGCGCGCATGCACGATTTGGGAGTGGGGCGTCTCGCTTCTTTTGTAGGAAGGTATTACGCCATGGATCGGGATGGGAATTGGGAAAGAACGAAAGCCGCATGGAATCTGTTCGTTCATGGGGAAGGGGAGCGGATTCGGCAAAGCGAGATTGATGAGTACCTTTCTCGTCAATACGCCAAGGGCCTTTCTGACGAATTTATTCCTCCCGCATCCGTGGTGGATGAAGAGGGGCAGGCAATTACGATACAAGATAAAGATGCGGTACTCTTGTTTGATTTCCGCGAGGACTCGGAGCGGCAACTGGCGCGGACATTTGCCCATGAAAAGTTTGATTCTTTTGATCGCGGGACATATCCGCGTGTCTTTTTTGCAACCATCACGCAATACGAAGAGGGGCTTACGCCTCATATTTTGTTCCCTCCGCAGGATGTTATTGATACGCTCGGTGAAGTTGTATCGGGGGCGGGCCTTCAGCAATTGCGCATTGCCGAAACCGAAAAATACGCACACGTAACGTACTTTTTTAACGGCGGCAAAGAGGTTGCGTTTCCCGGGGAGGAACGACGAATCATCCCATCGCTTGAGGTTGCGCATGTGGATGCGCAGCCACAAATGCGTGCGCGTGAGGTGGCGGATGAGATAATCGTTGCGCTTGCGGAAAAGCGTTTTGATTTTATCGTCGCGAATTTTGCAAATGCCGATATGGTGGGACATACGGGCAATTTTACGGCTTGCGTGGAAGCGGTTGAGGTTTTGGATAACGTGATTGGTCAGCTGCTTCCGCGCGCTCAAGCTGGCGAAATGACCCTCATCGTTACGGGAGACCATGGGAATGTTGAGGCAAAGATTGATCCTCATACGGGCCGTCCTCTCACGGAGCATACAACTAATCCCGTCCCGCTTTATATCACGGGATTTTCCCTTCCCGACCGCTTCCGGGGCATTTCAAAATTGACGCAGGATCCCATCGGCACTTTAGCTGATATTGCCCCCACTATTTTGGGAATTCTAAAATTGCAGGTGCCGGTTTCCATGACCGGAAGAAGTTTATTGCGCTAGCGCTAAGAAGGGAAAATAAAAATAGCTCCGTTAGGAGCTATTTTTTTGTTGTGCCTGTTTACCAATTTTCCATCCAGATTTTGTTTTTTTCACCCCTCCGGCTTTGTGCGTTTGTTGCCAAACCCGACGAATTGCAAGCGTTTGCTGCGGAATATCTTTCGTAACAACGCTTCCCGCAGCCGTTCCGCTTTCGTCTTCCAGTGTTACCGGAGCCACAAAAATAGTGCCGACACCGATAAAACAATTATTACCGATGGTGGTGCGCGATTTCATTTCTCCATTCCAATTTGCGGTAATGGTACCAGCGCCGATATTTACGTTATCCCCCGCAGAAAGATCTCCTAAATAACACATGTGTTTTGCCGTAAACTTATTGCCGACCAAACTCCGCTTTATTTGCACAAACGGCCCCATTTCACAATCATCCCCCAGTTTTGTATCCTCAATAACGAGCGGGCCGGTAAAGCGGCATCGTTTTCCTGCGCGCACATTCACGAGCCGCACGTCTCCCTGTATGGCGCAGTCCTCACCAAGGATTGTGGCACCAAGAAGTTTCGCTCCGGGCTCAATGACTGTACCACCCCCGATTACTACCTGCTCTTCAATATACGACGCGATGTGGTCGATGATCGTTACGCCATGCATGGCAAATTGTCTTGCGATGCGTCTACGCGTTTCTGGGTTGCTAAGGTTCTGCTTCATAAAATTCTTTCCTTTTGTGAAATAGCTTATCTCCTTTCAAGCACGTTTTGCCAGAAGCAGCAAGGATGGGGTGGCTGTGTTAAACTATTGGTATGAGGCCAAAACGTATTGTCGTCATTGGCGGTGGCACCGGAGTATTCACGGTGCTTGTTGGTTTAAAGCGCACCTCCCATAAACTTTCTGCAATTGTGACGATGGCAGATGAGGGCGGCTCTACCGGAGCGCTTCGAGCCGATTTTGGCATTTTGCCTCCGGGAGACGTTCGGCGTGCGTTGATAGCTCTTTCTCCCGCAGAAAAAACACTGAGCGACCTTTTTTCATACCGGTTTGAGGAGGGAAAGGGCCTTGAAGGGCATTCCGTGGGCAATCTTCTCATCACGGCGCTTGAGCGGATGACTGGTTCTTTTGAAAACGCAATTTCAGAGGCGGGGAAGATCTTGGGCGCAAAAGGCGAGGTGATTCCGGTAACTTTGGAGCATGTGCGTTTACGCGCGTGGCTTAAGGGGGGAGGGGTGGTTACGGGGGAGCATGCTATTGATGTTCCCATGGGAAGACGGATAGCCCGTATCATCCGTCTTGCTTTTACGCGAAAGGCAAATGCAAATCCTCGGGCTATCGACACGATCTTAAGGGCCGATCTTGTGGTTATTGGACCGGGCGATCTTTATACCTCCGTACTTCCAAATCTTTTGGTCAACGGCATTTCCACGGCATTACGAAAAACGCGTGGAAAGGTAGTATATGTGGTGAATCTTATGACGAAGCGAGGCGAAACCGATAATTTTACTTCGAGAGATTTTGTGGATATCATCGAAAAATATTTGGGCGGAGAAACGCTTGATGTTATTGTGGTAAATACCGCCCCGCCTCCAGCACGGCTCTTGCGTCTTTACCGTGAAAAAGGGCACGTTGCTCCGGTGGCGCATAAACCCGATTTCTTTCCGGGAAAAAGCTTTGCAGTCATTGAGGGGAAGTTTATACGGTCGGATAGGCGTTTTATTCGCCACGACTCTCAACGTCTTGCCCGGGCACTGCTTCGGGCGTTAAAAGCTCGTCATCGGCCCATCTCTTCATGATTCCCATTGTATCGCTACGGTCGCACAACTGGCTCGTGCGCGCGCTTTCAGTTTTGCGGCACGGCGGCATCCTTATTTATCCTACCGATACCGTTTATGGCATGGGGTGTGATGTCACCAATAAAAAGGCGTTACGGCGTCTTTTAAAAATAAAGAGACGTCCTTACGGAAAGCCCTTTCCCGTTCTTGTTTCAGATTTTGCTATGGCCGAGCGCTTTGCAAAATTCCCCAATTGGGTTGAGCCATTGCCAAAAATATTGTGGCCCGGCCCATGGACTTTTTTGGTTGAGGCGCGCCGGTCCTTGCCTCGTGCTGTCGTGTGGCGCAATACGATTGGGGTGCGCGCTCCAGATCATCATTTGCTCCAAAAACTTATTCACAAATTTGACGGTCCAATCGTGGGCACATCCGCGAATATTTCAGGAAACACTCCCGCGTCTACAGCCCGCGTGGCCGCACGTATATTTTGCGATGCGGATTTGATTATCGATGGCGGTCGGCTTTTCGGTAAACCATCAACGGTTATTCGTGTTACGTCCAGAGGCCTTGCGATACTTCGAAGTTAAAAAGCATTACTCCTCGTAATATTCTATGCTACGTCGTCCAATTCACGCAACTGAAGAATTGGTTCGTTTGTCATATCTAAAGGATCACGCGTTGGCCGATATCTATCTTTCCGAGGCCATCAAAATGTTTGGCGTAAGCTTAGTTTCAATTTTTGAGACGATTTATCTTTTTGTTGTTTTCAAAAATTTAGGCGTAGCATTTCCTGCGGCAGCTGTCTTTGGTTTTTTTTCTGTTTTCTTTCTTGCGTTTGCGCTTTTATGCCCCTTGGGCGCCCTTTTTTCTTCGCGCTTTGGTTTTTCTAAAGCCGCACTTCTTTCTTCCCCGTTTTTATTTCTTTTCTTCGTGTGTTTGCTTCTTTTGCCTAAATATCCGTGGCTTATTGCGGTGGCGCTTGTTGCAATTACCATCAGAGCATCGCTTTTTTGGCCGGGGTTTCATCTTTTATTTGCTACCGCAACACCTGCACAAAACCGGGGTCAGGCATTAAGCGGGCTTGTTATTATTAGTACGGTAGCGTCCGTTTTGGGGCCGGCGGTTGGAGGAATTGTTATCGCACAGTTTGGCTACGCCGTACTTTTTGCGGTTGTTCTGCCTTTTGTGTTGGCATCTGCCCTCCCTTTTGTTTTGGTACGCGATTCCGATCATAAATTCAAACATTCTCCTGGAGAAATGTTTCGACGAATCAAAAACTTACGCGACTGGCGCTCAACGCTCGCGTTTGCAGCAAGCGGTGCGGAAGACGAGGCAAACGGAAGAGTGTGGCCGCTTTTTTTGTTTCTGCTGGCCATTTCGTTTTCTTCGCTTGGCATTATCGTGTCCTTGGGTACTGCTCTTGGGGTTCTGACCACATGGATTTTCGGGAAGTTATCCGATCGGATAGATCGTATAAAGATATTGCGGTTCGCGTCTGCTGCAGCTTCTGCCTCATGGCTTGTGCGGGCAGGTGTGCGTACGGTACTACCGGCAGCGTTTGCAAATATGGTATATGGCGTTTCGCGCGCGGCCTATAATGTTCCGTTCCTCACAACGTTTTATGATCGCGCCGCAACCTCTCCCGATCCCTATGCCGCAATCGTTTTTCGTGAGATCGCCCTGAATCTTGGAAGGGCCATCTTTCTTGGTATATTGGCGGTTGTGGCGCTTGCTACGCAGGATTTTAGGATTTTGCTTGTCATTACCGCAACACTGCCGCTCTTGCTCCCGCTGATTCGGTATTGGAAACCATGAAGCATGGAATAGGATATAGGGGATAGGGAATGGGGTTATATGAAAACATGAATATTTTCATTGCCGCAATATTGGGCGCGGTGCAGGGATTAACGGAATTTTTGCCGGTATCTTCCACCGGCCATCTTATCGTTGCGGAAAAATGGCTGGGCGTTTCGCAAGAGCGGTTCGGCTTGACCTTTGATGCGGCTTTGCATTTAGGAACGCTTACTGCAGTTGTGTTGTATTTTTGGGGAGACATTGCAAAACTCATCAGCTTTGATCGTGGGGTCACTCGACTCTGGATGCTTGTTGTGGTCGGCATAGTCCCCGCAGGAATTTTTGGGGTTTTGTTCGAGGATGCGGTTGCAACCGTATTTCGATCACCGTGGGCGGTGATTCTGGGCCTTATGGGCGGAAGCATTGCCTTTGTTCTTGCGGAAAAAGTAGGGAAAAGAGCGCGTGAGCTCTCATCGGGGAATACGCGCGATGCGTTGATTATAGGATTGGCACAAGTTTTTTCATTTATCCCCGGAGTTTCACGGTCGGGCATAACCATTGCTGCAGGTCTTGGGCTTGGATTCCGGCGGGAGAATGCCGCACGCTTTTCTTTTTTGATGGCAATTCCGCTTTTTGCTGCCGCGGGCCTCAAGCGCCTGACCGGCATTGAGCTTGCGGCGCTTGGGGCAAACGATCTTTTGTTTTTCATGATTGGCACTATCGCGGCAGCGGTTTCTGGTTATTTGGTGATTGCATTTTTGATGCGTTATCTTGCGCAGCACTCGCTTTTCCCCTTTGTGTGGTATCGGTTTCTTTTTGCGGGACTTATTTTTCTTTTTTTAAACAAATAACACGTCCCCAGGTCGCGTTTTTTAGTGAAACACGTAAATTGTCGGAGCTGGACTTCTTAACGAATTGAGAAGATATACTCAAATACAGCATGGCCTACGACCGCTAAGCTTTCCGCGCTGCATTTATTGAGCGTATCGTCAGTGGTGTGGTAGGGCGGGTATTCGGGATCAATCAATAGAAAGCTCGGAATCCCTACTCGATTTAGGGGGGTATGATCGTCTTGGACGTTTAGTCCAATTTCATCTTGAAAAACCTGACCATCCACTTGTTTTGCAATATTCCAAAACGAATCTACTTGGGCTTGAGCGCTTTGTGTTGATGATTGCTCTTTGTAAATTCTCAAATCTTTATCGCATACCATATCAACAACAAGCGCAGATGTCGGCTTGGTCTTTTTATAAAGTTCGTTTAGATGCTCGGCAAAATATGTTGAACCAAGGGGCTTCCAGTTGCTGTAATCGCTACTCTGGTTTATGTCACCCTCCTCTCCATCAAAAAAAACTATATCTATGCCAACGTGCGGTATTAGATGCGAATTATTGAGCATCCGCGCTAGTTCCACGAGAACGGCGACGCCCGAAGCCGAATCGTTAGCTCCCGGCACCGGCTGATCATTGTGTAAGCGATCCTTATCCGCAAATTTTTTGCTGTCATAGTGTGTAGCTAAAATAATGCGAGATTCTTTGGTTGGGTATAAGCGAGTTATGATGTTTGTTAATTTGTGGGTCTTGCCGTCCGTCCCAAGATAATCAAACGATTGCATTGTGACATCATTGGTGTGTGCTTCCATTTCGGCAGCCAAAAACCTTCGAACGCTTTCATGTCCGGGAGCACCCATATAGCGAGGTCCATAGCGCAGCTGTTGGTCTATCACGGCCAACATTTCGTTGCCGTCAAGAAAAGGCTCTTCCTTGAGGGTACGTCGGACCACCTTTGCTGTTAAATGTTCAACTGGGGAAAAATTATCTGTGAGAATTGGATATGGAGACAAATCAAACCGGTCTAGGTTAATAATTTTGTCTTCAAGCGCATTCATGGTTGGATTTTCGCTTTGCTGAATAGAGGTCGCATTTAAATCAATTTTTTTTCGGCTTTTATATCCGACTAAAATAATATTTTGGGGATCCGTTTTTTGGGGTGTTTCAACCGCAAAAAAATAACTATTTTGAAAAACGCTTTGAAATGTTTTTACCTCCGCAAAAATAAGAGATGGTTGTTGCCTCGATAAATCTCCAATTAAATTGGCAATAAATATTCCATCGCCAGATAATTTTTCTTTTGCGATAGTAAAAAACTCCTGCGTCGTAAAATGGGCAGGAATGGAAAAAAGCGAGTAGTACACATCGCTAAATATTAGGTCGTATTTTTTGTTGGAATTTCTAAGGAATCGGCGGCCGTCTTCAAAATAAGTATGTAAGTTTGGATTATCTTTTAGCCCGAAATATTTTTTTGTCAATTCAAATAACGAAGGTTCAATTTCCGAAACATCAACAGTTGCATTTGGCAACTCCGTCAAAAGCGCCTTGGGTATCGAGTAGGCACCGCCACCGATAACGAGAGCGTTTTGAACGTCTGGCTTGAAAATTTCGTAGAGCGAATAGTATTTTGTGTATTCATAAACCAGGTCAGCGGGGTCATTTGAATCAAGAAATATCCCCCCGGAGCCGCTCCGATCCTGTTGGAAAAACCTTGTCGGCCTATTTTCCCATATGCCGTCATAGATTGTAATTTTTTCGTAAATGCCGTCCTTGCTGTACAAAACATCATTCTTTGCTTGTTTGAAAGCAACGATGGTGATGGGGGTTAAGATAGCTATAGTAAACAAAGCGTGAAGTAAGTGTTTTTTATTAAAACCAAAAACCAAAAGAGGAATGAATCCGAGCAGAAAAAGGACAAGTCCGGTGGCGATAAAAATTTGGTCTATCCCAAAGCGGGGGATAAGCACAAAGCCCGCAAGCAAGCTACCTACAATACTGCCAAGCGTAGACCAAAAAAACATTTTCCCGGATACCGTTCCGACTCCCTGCTCCGGAAGTTGAATGCTCTGTAATTTTATAGCGTAAGGTGACAGTGTGCCCAGCAAAAGAGCGGGGGCGAAAAAAAGGAGCAAAGAAGACACAAGGGGTCCGCTGGCGAGGGAAAGGGTAGCGCTTAAGGTCGGAAGAATTAGCGTGCCCAAAAGATGGAGCGCAATGATGGCTAAGCCGCTTACGAGAATTATGCCAAAAAACCATCGCAACGACGGGTAGCGGTCTGCAAATTTTCCGCCGGCATAATATCCAATACTCAAAGCCGCAAGTATTACGCTTATTACGCTGGATACGGTAAAAATTGTATTGCCGTAGTGGGGTGAAAGAACCCGAAGAGCGACAACTTCAACAATCAATACACAAGCTCCAGTGATAAAAACGGAAACAGAAAGCAGGTTTTGCTTGAGGAATTTATCCATAGATCTCACCGTCATTGTATCCATTTATAGCCAATTGGTCTATCCGCATTTCCAATTTTGGACAGGGTTAGCGCATTCGCAAGAACTTGCGTGTGCGGTGGCGACCATACTGTTCTCTTATAAATAAAACACGGCTCATGGAGCCGTTTTCGGAGAATTGGTGCCGGAGGTGGGGGTCGAACCCACACGACCTTGCGGTCACAGGATTTTGAGTCCTGCGCGTCTGCCAATTCCGCCACTCCGGCATTTAAAGTTACTTCAGTTACTCTATCAGATTCTTTTTTTATTGCCAAGGTCTTTACGCATGATACACTATCTATGTGGCCAAAATTATTGCAATTGCAAACCAAAAAGGAGGAACAGGGAAAACCACAACGGCAGTGCATTTGGCGTCTGCGCTTGCAGCACAGGGTAAACGGGTTTTGCTGGTTGATGCAGATCCGCAGGCAAATGCCACCACGCTTTTGGGTATAGCCCCGGAATCTCTTGCAACTTCGTTGTATCATGTATTAATTGGGCAAGTTTCGGCGCGTGAATCTATTGTACAAGGCCCGCAAGAAAATCTTGACATTTTGCCCGCTACCCCCGAGCTTGCCGGAGCTACTGTTGAGCTTTTTGAGCTTGAGGACTACGAACTTTTGCTTCGTCAAGCGCTCGAGGACATAAAGGGTGACTACGATTTTGTTCTTGTAGATTGTCCGCCGTCGCTGGGCATTTTGACAGTAAATGCGCTGGCGGCTGCTGATGAGGTTATTGTGCCGGTAAGCCCCTCTCCCTTTGCCCTTGATGGCTTGCGTCAGCTTGTGGAGACGCTTAATCTTATTCAGCAAAACCTCGATATTCCAACAGCTATTCGTGGAACGCTTCTTACTATGCACGAACGCAATAATAGAACCGCAATGCGCGTGGCAAAAGAATTGTGGCGAGGAGCGCACCCGGTTTTCGAGGTCATCATTCCCAAACATCCATTACTTGCCGAGGCGCCATTTATAAACCGGCCAGTGGTAATTACTCACCCAGAAAGCGATATTGCGCAGACATTCCATGCGTTAGCAAGAGAAATATTAAATGAGGGAACAGGGAACCCCGCACCAGAACAAGTTCGGTACGGGGCAAGTGGGGAATAGGGAATGCTTATTCTATTTTTATGGCAGTCGGACGAGGATTACAATCGCTTATTCGGAAATTGCCTCGTTTCTTTGTGGCGGTTGTTGTCTTTTTGATCTCTATTTCTTTTGCGAATGCAGAAATTAATTTTGGCGATAACTCCAATTTTGATCCGGCAGGTCCCGGTATAAAGATAATCGCAGTAGCGCCACCGGGGATATTTACGCTGCCCGGATCTGAAACAACCAACTTCACTAGGGTTTGCACATTAGGAGAAGCACTTAATATTGTTCTCGATGTGTCGGGCAAGAATAAGGTTGAGTTCCATGATTCGATTATTGATATGTGCGATACCAATACGATAAATAATTTAGATACCTATATTCAGCTTGATAAAACAGGTGAAGTCACCGTTGACTCCGAATCGCTTACGTATCTAAGAAATAAGCGGGCGAATATTACTATGCGCAACCTTCCGTTTGAGGAGGAGCCGGCCATTGAGGTAGACGGAAAGCTGGCAACTCCGGAAGATATTAAGGATAAGCTTTGGAATCAATCGGCAAAAGAGCTGGTCTTTACGGCAAAACATTTTACTACCTATAAGGCGGTAGAGAGAGGAGAGGCAACAAGAATGGAAGAATTGGAGACAATGCCTTGTGACCTGAATACGGATGGTCAGTGCGACGACGCGGACTCCGCTCTTTTCCAGCAGGCTTTAGGCAAGAGACGAAATGACCTCGGCTATAACCCTCTTGCTGACGTGGACGCGGATGGCGTCGTGACCGTTGCGGATCAGGAAATTCTATTTCCCGGTAGCTATGATTATGTGACAACTTTCCCGCGCGACGTTTATACTATAAATCCGTCAACTATAATACGATATGTTTTATTAATCGGGGGCGGGATTGCCGGTGCGCTAATTGCATATATTGTTTGGAGAAAAAGAAAGAAGAATTTTAGCAATCAGAAATGAGAGCTTAGAGATTAATTATTTATGGTTGTTGGCCGAGGATTACAATCGCTTATTCGGAAAAAACATAAAAAGGGTACAGTAAATAGGGGACAGGGTACAGGACGGAAAGCCGGCGAAGACGGCGTGTTTTGGTTGGACGTTGACGAGATTAAGCCGAACCCCGAACAGCCCAGGAAAGAATTTCAAAAAGCAGGCATTGCAACGCTGGCCGCTTCTATCCGTGAGCATGGAATTTTAGAACCATTGATTGTTGAGAAAGTTGAAATTCCGACAAAGCACGGCATGAAGATGGAATACCGTCTTATCGCGGGAGAGCGGAGGTTGCGTGCAGCAAAATTGGTGAATATACGGCAAGCGCCGGTTATCATCCGTAAAGCGCGCGATGATCGCACCCGCCTTTTGTTATCGCTTGTCGAAAACATCCAGCGCGAGGACTTAAATCCCATTGATCGCGGAGAAGCATTTAAGAAATTACAAGATGAATTTGAACTTTCGCAAAAAGAAATTGCTGAACGCGTCGGTTTTTCGCGCGTTGCCATATCAAACACAATGCGGCTTTTGGAGCTTGATTCTAAAATAAAAGAAAGCATCAGGAAAGGGGAGCTGTCGGAAGGCCATGGCCGCGCACTGCTTTCTGTGGCAGAAGAGGAGCGGGATTATCTTTTCCGGCATTTTAAAGAAAATTCCGTTTCGGTCCGCGAAGCAGAGGCAGCAGCGCGGCAACTTCAAATAATGCGGCGCGTTCCTGTGCGCGAGGCGTCAGAAGAGCGCGCACGCCTTGAAGATCGGCTTCGTAAGGCGCTGGGTATTCCGGTTCGCATTACCCGTCGAGGCAAGAAGGGATCTATTGCTCTTATTTATCAGACCAAGGAAGAGCTTGCGGCAATTCTTAAAAAATTGCTTCACTAAAATGTTTATAAAAGACAGCCGCCCGTTGGCGGCTGTTTTTTGTTGCCCTATACAATTCTTCCCGTGACTTCCAGTATTCCTTTTACTTTTTTGATCCGCTCCAAAAGTTTTTTTAAGGCATCGCGTGACGGTATGTTTACAATAAGATGCATGTCGCCGCTTTCTCCTTTGCCACGACCTTCAATACTGACGATATTAAATCCCGCGCGCGAAACAGTTGTTGAGACGTCTTTAATAAGTCCCACCCGGTCTCCTGCCTCAAGCGTCACTTCGGCACGCAATGATTGCGGCAGAGGAGAAGCAACTTCAATACCCTGGTCCCTGAGCGCCCTTCTGATATGGTGTCGTGCCGCAGTCGTTTTTGCAATTTCAAGCCATTTGGCAGACGGTTTTTTCCCTTTTTGGGTGAGAATTTCGATAACGTCGCCGTTTGCCAAGGGCGCATCCAGCCCCACAAATTTTTCGTTAACGCGCGCACCAACTGCTTTGTCTCCAATTTCCGAATGCACGTGATACGCAAAATCAATGGGGGTTGCTCCTTCGGGCAATTCCAAAACCTCACCCTTTGGGGTGAAAACATAAATACGGTCTCGGAAAAAATCGATACGCAGCGACTCTAAAAATTCTTGTGTTCCGCCAACCTCCTTTTGCCAATCACGGAGTTGCTGGACCCAGCGGAAGCGGTTATGCACCGCAACGGCTTTTTTACCCGATTCCGTATAAGCCCAGTGTGCCGCAATACCATATTCTGCTTGTGCGTGCATTTCGGGCGTACGCACTTGAAACTCCGTGATCCGGCCGTCTTCGCAAAAGACGGTTGTGTGCAACGACTGGTAGCCGTTGGGTTTGGGTACTGCAATGTAGTCCTTAATGCGTCCCGGCAGCGGCTTCCAGCGTTTATGTAATATCCCAAGCGCCTCGTAACAATCAGCCACAGTCGGCACCACAATGCGTAGCGCCACTAAATCGTGGACCTTGGAAAGCTCTCCACCGAGACGTTGCAACTTTAGCCATAAACTAAAATAGTGCTTTGCGCGGGCATGTATGGAGACCATCTTAATACCCGAACCCGTCAGGGTTTCTAAAACAATAGGCAATATTTTCTCACAGTACTTATCCCGTTCCGCATATGCTTCGCGGACTTCGCGAATGAGCGTGTCATATTCATTTGGATACACATAGGGGAACGCGAGATCATCGAGTTTTGCTTTTAACTCCCCAATTCCGAGCCGTCCGGCAAGCGGGGCATAAATCTCCAGCGTTTCAAGTGCGATGCGGTGCTGCTTGCGTTCTGGTAAGGCCTTGAGTGTTTCCATGTTATGCAGTCGGTCTGCAAGCTTAATTAACACCACACGAATGTCCTCTGCCATGGCAAGAAACATCTTGCGTAGGTTTTCTGCTTGTCGTTGTATGCCTGCTTCGGTTTTCCCTCCGGCTCCCCGGTATTTTATTTTTCCAAGCTTAGTAACTCCGGCAACAAGAAACGCGATTTCGTCTCCAAAACCGCGTTTTATGTCCTCGTTTGTTGTTGGCGTATCATCTACGACGTCATGCAGCAAGGCTGCGGCAACGGTTGCGGCGTCCAGCCCCATTTTTGCTAATGTTTGTGCTGCCGCTGCCGGATGTATAAGATAGGGGTCGCCCGATTCCCGTTTTTGTTTTTGGTGAGCACTGGCTGCATATGTAAAGGCGCGGGAAACAAGCTCGCGGTCATCTTGTGTGCGTTTACCCCACGCATCCAATATTTTTTGCAGCAACTCTTCCATCGTTGACATATCTTACCGCTCCATAGTATAAAGGGCAAGGTTCTTAGAAAATATAAAATAACGGAGGTTGGTATGTGTGATCCGGTTAAGGCGGGCGAAAATGCTCTTTGCCTCAAAGATTGGGGCATAGTACAGCGTCCCGCCAACGCTCCCAAGGATGCGCTTATCGTAAGATATAAAGACGAGCGAGATCTGCTCGTGTGGTTACCTGATGGCCTTTTTCATATCGCATGCGGTTCATTTGTCCGATGGGGTGTTTTAAATGAAGATGACAAGATGGTTGTGTGGTGCGCAAGCTATGATTGCCGAAGGGTTTTTCCCGACGGCACGGTATCTCCCAAGCTTCCTGTTCCTTTCCTTTCCCAATCATAATAGACACTCAAGCCGGGTGTCTTTTTGTTGACAAATAACAAAAGCCCTGCTTCAATAAATTCAGTTGTTTTCCAAAGGAGATTTGTTAATGCAGGATTTTCTTGTTGGAACGTGTCGTGCCGTGGGCCTGCTTGCACAGAATGTGCGCATAAGAGATAAGGCCTTTGCGCACCTCGCGGAAACCCTTATGCGCGGCGAGCTCTCTGCGCCTTCATGGAGGGCACCCGTATTTCCGGAAAACGACGACAAGACCTTTTTGCAGTTTCTTGGCGTTGGTAACTCGATTAATTATTGTTTTACCGATTTTAAGACGCATGGGAAATTTGATACCAATTTTGTCTTTCCCGATGGCTCCAAACGGGTGGTGTATGGCGCATTTGCCATGTGGGCTTGCCTAAAAAGGGCCCTTAACAATGGCATTCCCGTACTTTCGGCACGCTTTTTGGCCGAAGGCCTCGATGAGGAGACATACGATCAGATTTTTGTTCCCGTAACAACACCGCTACCCATGCGCGAAAGCCGCATACAAAACCTTCGCGCCACAGGCGAGGCGCTTCTGCGATGGTACGATGGAGCGTTTTCAAATCTTTTTGATCGGGCCGATTTTCAGGTATTTCGTGATGACGGAAACGGCATTATCCAGCGCCTGGCGCGTCATTTCCTATCGTATAGTAGGGATATGGCACGATATTGCGGGCTTTCAACCCCCATTCCTTTCCATAAGCGCGCGCGGCTTTTGGCGTTGATGTACGAAGGAAGGGCACGGGCGTCCGAGGGGTGCCTTCCCTGTCTGCAAGATCCTGGAAATATCGGCCCTGTTGCCGATTATGACGTTCCTAAGGCACTGCGGGCGGTTGGAGTATTGCGGTATAGCCCGCACCTTTCTCGTCTTGTCGATGATGGAATTCCCATACATCACGGCAATGTCTATGAAGTAGAAATTCGCGCACAGACCGTAAATGCTATGGATGCGTTATGTGCTGCAATAAATCGCCTGCGTGAACGGGCGCAGCCAATAACTCAGATCGAACTCGATTATGCGGTCTGGTCTGCCGGCCGCGAAGCTCGGGGGAAACATCACTACACAAAAACCACCGCCTATTAAAAACCTCGAGTACTCGAGGTTTTTTCACTTATTTCTAATTGCTATTTTCTGATTACTGTATAGCGGTGGGCGGGAGCCATTTACATGTTTTATCAGAACAACGCTCCTCGCCCCGTTTCATAACGAGCAGGGAATTGCAATTTGGGCATGCTTTGCCATTTGGTTTATCCCACAGCGCAAAATCACAATCGGGGTAATCGGAGCAGCCATAAAAAACCTTTCCGCGACGGCTTCGTTTGCAAACAAGCTCTCCTTTTTTGCATCGCGGGCAGATTACGTTCGTGCGGTTTTCTTTTATTGATTTTGTTGTTTTGCAATCGGGAAAACCGGTACAGGCAAGGAATCTGCCAAAGCGTCCAAGCTTAATGACCAGGGGCTTTCCGCACCTTGGACATGTTTCGTCCGTTGGCTCCTTTACCTTTATTTCCTTCACGGTTTCCAGTTTTTCCTCAACGTGAGACGAAAACGGTTTCCAAAAATCTCTGACAACAGTTACATATTGTTGCAGACCTTCGGCAACTTCATCGAGCTCTTTTTCCATGGTAGCCGTAAACGTAACATCAACGAGTTCGGGAAAATGTTCGACCAAAAGGCCGTTAACGAGCTCGCCAAGTTCGGTGGGAAAAAGCCGCCGGTTTTCGTCGCGCATTACATATCCGCGGTCTTGAATGGTGGAAAGCGTTGGCGCATATGTTGAAGGCCGGCCAATCCCATTTTCTTCGAGGGTTTTTACGAGTGTAGCTTCAGAATAACGGGGTGCGGGTTCTGTAAAGTGTTGGTTGGGAGTTATTTTTTTGCATGTTATTTTTTGTCCTTGCGAGACATCTGGAAGCTCGCTTTCTTTGCGTGACGATGGCCACAGACGCATAAAACCGTCAAAATCCGTGGTGCTGCCGTTAGCCCTGAAAAGCGCCCGATCTTTTGCAACAACGTCTATTGTTTTTGCGCGAAGTCGTGCTTGGGGCATTTGTGAAGCCATCGCGCGCCGCCATATAAGATCGTAGAGCCTCCACTGCCGCGGCAGAAGTTCCTTTTGAAGTTCTTGTGGGATAAGCGCAGGATCGCTTGGTCGTATGGCCTCGTGGGCTTCCTGTGCACCCTTGGCTTGGGAGGTATAGCGACGGGAACCTTGGGCATATTCATTGCCAAAATGTTGCGAAAGAACTCTTTGTGCTGCAGTGAGGAATTGGTTCGAAAGATTCGCCGAATCAGTACGCATATAGGTGATAAGTCCCGTTGAGCGTCCGTTGACTTCTATGCCTTCGTAAAGTTGTTGTGCAATCATCATGGTTTGTTTTGCGGAAAAACCAAAGCGACGCGACGCCTCCTGTTGCATGGTGGAGGTGCGGAAGGGGAGAGGAGGGTTGAGTTTGCGCTCTTTTACTTCAACGTTAGCAATTTCCCACTCGATTCCTTGGAGCGCTTTAATTATTTCCTTTGTCTGTTTTTCATTTTGAATATCAAACTTCCCAAGCTTTTGTTTATTCCATTCAATCAATTCCGCCTCAAGGGCGTTTTGGATTTTGCCTGCCCGCCCGTCGGCAGGCGGGGATTTTGGATTTGGAACTTGGAGCGAAGCGACTACGTTCCAGTATTCTTGCGCCTGAAAAGCTCTTCGTTCGCGCTCGCGTTCAACAATGAGTCGTAGCGCAACCGATTGTACGCGCCCTGCGGAAAGGCCGCGCGCTACCTTTTTCCACAGAAACGGCGAGAGGTTATATCCCACCAAGCGGTCAAGCACGCGCCGCGCCTGCTGCGCATCCACCAGCTTCTCGTCTATACTCCGCGGGTTTTTCAGCGCTTCCTCAATCGCTTGCTTCGTAATCTCATGAAACACAATCCGCTCAATTTGTTTTGGATTTTGGGCTTTGGATTTTGTACTTCCCAAGCCCAGGGCTTGGATTAAGTGCCACGCGATCGCTTCTCCTTCCCTGTCTTCATCCGTTGCCAAAATCAACTCCGTTGCTTTTTGCGCATCTTTTTTAAGCTCATTCACGCGCTTGCGGACCTTGGTAGGAATAACGTATTGCGGTTCAAAGTTATGATCAATATCAACGCCAAGTTTTGATTTTGGAAGATCACGTACGTGTCCATATGAGGAAACAACTCGGTAGGATTCTCCGAGAAATTGCGAGATCGTTTTTGCTTTGGTAGGGGATTCAACAATAACCAGTTTCATAAATCCAAACTCCAAAACTCCAACGTCAAATAAGGGCCAAAATCCAAATTTGGACATTCGGCCATTTGAATTTGATTTGGCATTGGGATTTTGACATTTGACATTTAGACGCGAGCATACATTCCTCCGCCCAGATTTTTTATGAGTCCTTGCAATTCAAGTTCTACTAGTCCCACATTACATGTGGTGATGTCAAGCTTTGTTTCTTTTACTATAGCATCTACGTGTCGCGGCGCATCCTTCAGGGCCTCAATAATTTTCTGTTGCTCTTCCGATAAACTGATTCCTGATGCCTGATTACTAATTGCTGTTTCCATTTCCCATTCTTCCAAAACATCTTCTGCGCGCATCACCAGTTTTGCACCAAGTTGGATGAGGCGGTTTGGCCCTACTGAATTTTGCGACGCAATGGATCCGGGCACGCAAAAGACGTCTCGGTTTTCGCGAAGCGCCAAATCCGCGGTGATTAATGCCCCCGATTTTTCCGGCGCCTCAATTACTAATACGCCGCGCGACATGCCTGCTACTATCCTGTTTCGTGCGGGAAAATGATAAGGTTTGGGTTCTGCGCCCTCGGGATATTCGGAAACAACTGCTCCGCCATTTTTTACAATTCGTTCTGCCAAGCGCCAGTGCTCGCGGGGATATAAGGAAGCCCGGTCAAGGCCGGATCCTAACACCGCAACTGTTTTTGCCCCGGCATCAAGCGCAGCTTGGTGCGCCAAGGCATCAATACCATAGGCAAGCCCCGAGACAATACAAAGCCCTGCGCGGGCCAAATCTTGCACAAGCCGAGGGGTAACCTGTTTGCCGTATGGCGATACTTTGCGCGTACCAACCACCGCAAGCATGGGCATATCCGGGATTTCTCCCCACACGAAAAGCTCTTCCGGCGGATCGTGGATTTCCTGCAAAAGCGGAGGAAACCCATCTCTTTTAAGGACTTTAATTTCTTGCATAAGGGCGAAAACCAGTATTGAACATCATCCGAATAATCCGAATACTGGCTAGTGCGAATATAAGATAATTCTGCGCGGGATGTCAAATGCGTTGACAGCTCAGCCTTTTTATGATAGGAAAGAACTGCTTTACGAAGTTGTCCGTAAGGATGTAGCCCCGCATTTTCGGGGTGGCCGAGGGAAGCAGCGTTCATTCACAACGAAAAGGAGAAAGCGGTGAAAGGCAAAAACATCGCGCCACAATGGGGCGAAGATCGCGCAGGCGAGTTTGTGAAACAACTCCGCCGCCGTGGCGTAACGGGTGAACACGTGCAAAGCGTAGTCGCCGAAAAGGGTGGCCGCCATCTTGATGGATTGGCACATCTTCTTTGTAATCAAGGGAATCCTCATGAGTACGGCGACGCTTTCGTGGAGTTAGCCGTGAAGTTTTGTGCTGTTGCGCCTTGGACTAAAGCCGCGCTGATCGATTTTCTTGCCCTTATCCCGACCGAGATTGCGCAGCAAGCGTTTGAGAATTTACTTGTGCGCCTACGTCAGGAAGCGGGGCAGGCATCGCAAGACAAAAATATGCGTTTGCTTTCCAACTTTACTTCCAATCTTACGATGCTTGAAGAGTTTTTTGCCAGCAAAAGCGATGAGCATGAGCACGTTTTTCGTTCGATATGCATTCGGAACCCCGATGCTTTCTTTCGGGCTTTTCGGGGCGACGTTCTTTGCGGAAAACAGTGTATTGCTTGCGCCTATTACGAGCAGAGCCCGGGATGGGATGGTTCGAAACGAATCCGCAGAAATGAACTCTGCGAAGTTTGCGACGGACCCGTTGAAAAAACCGATAGCACAGAGACGCAGGAAATTGGTATATTTATCGATCCGCGCATCATCTATTATTATAAATGCCAAAACTGCGGACACCGCCAGTATTATTTTAAGGGTTAGATAGCCGAGAAGCCGCCCCAGTGGGCGGCTTTCCCTTATCAATATCAATTTTCTTCAGCGCGGGCAGGGGCTTTGAGCGGGTTACGAGGCCGCAATGTGGTGGGCGCGAGCGGCTCCCGCCGAGTGGCCTTAGGGAACGAAAGGGTAATCCTGCAGACGCGCGGCGGGTTGCGCGAGTGCCTGTAGCTCTCGGATGAGGAAAGCGAGAGGCGTTAGTGCGAGCGCAACCTTTCAACTGCTTCGGCAAGCATCTGAAAATATAAGTTCAGCCCCACGCGATTGGCGAATCCCGATTGCTCGCGTCCCAAAATGTTTCCTGCCCCTCGAATTTCTAAATCTCTCCGCGCCAATTTCCACCCCGCTCCAATTTCTTGTGCTGCTTCTTCAAGCGCCTCAAGCCGTTTTTGTGCAGTTTCGGTAGGATTTTCTCCTGGATACAAAAAATAGGCATACGCTTTTATCTCGCGTCGTCCGATACGCCCCCGCAGTTGCCATGCCTGTGCTAGCCCAAGTTTTGTTGCGTCTTCAACAATCAAGGTATTGGCACTCCCCAGATCAAGCCCGTTTTCAATAATGGTGGTTGACACCAGAATATCTATTGTCCCGGCGCGCAACGCACGCATCGTTGCAATAAGCTCCTTTTCTGGCATACGGCCATGGATTGTGCCGATACGGGCCGCTGGTGGTGCAAGCGCCCGTAGCATCTTCACGAAAGGTTCCATGGTTCCAATGCGGTTGTGTAGCACATATGTCTGGCCGCCACGTTCAAATTCGTGTGCAAGCGCTTTTTTCACTAACTCTTCGTTCCATTTAACCACTGTCGTTTCAATGACCTGCCGTCCGGGCGGGGGAGTCGCGATGCGCGATACCGATCGGGCCCCAGAAAGAATAAGAGAAAGCGTGCGGGGGATGGGGGTTGCCGTGAGGGAAAGGATATCAAGCGATGAGCGCAATTGCTTAAATCGCTCCTTTTGTTTTACGCCGAATCGTTGCTCTTCATCAATGATCAAAAGACCAAGGTTTTGAAATAAAACGTCTTTGGACAGAATGCGGTGCGTGCCAATAATAACGTCAACAGTTCCCCGGGTGATCCCGTTTAGGATACGTTGCGTTTCTGATTTTGTCTGAAGTCGAGAAAGTAAGGCAACCTTTATGCCAATCGCCTCCATGCGTTCTTTCGCTGTTAGGAAATGTTGGTCAGCGAGGACTGTTGTTGGGGAAAGCAGGGTTGCCTGAAGCCCCGCACTTACAAAAGCAGCTGCGGCGCGCAGCGCAACCTCGGTTTTGCCAAAACCAACATCTCCGGCAATCAAGCGGTCCATGGGGTGGGGAGAAGAAAGATCTTTGAGGATATCGCCCCATGCTTTTATTTGATCTGGTGTTTCATCAAATACAAATGAATGCGCAAATTGTGCAAGGATTTCCGGATCGAAATGCACGGGCGGGCGTTGGGCAACGGTTCGCTCCGCATACAGCGTCAAAAGTTCCCGCGCGAGCTTTTCGGTTTCTTCCCGTATTTTTCGTTTCGTGTGAAGCCAGCCAAAACCGCCAAGCCGTCCCACGCTCGGTTCCTGAAAGCCGATATAGCGCGATATTTTTCGTGCGGCAATTTCTTCTGGCACAAAAAGTTTGTCCCCCTGTGCATATTCAATAACAAGATAATCTTCGTTTTTGTTTATTGCTCGCCCCGCACCGGAGCGAAGCGACTGGTTCGGGGTATCTTGTAACTTGTCTCTTCCGTGGTAGCGGCCAATACCATGGTCAAGATGCACGACATATTCGCCTTTTTTTAGTTCCTCAAGTTCATCCGGCTGTGTGCGCACACGTACCCTTAACCATTCTTTACGGGAAAGGTCTGATGTAATGGATAGCTCTTCTAGCGCCTCAATATTATTTCCCGCGAACTCAATTCGTACTGCATGTTCGAGGTTGACGGGGAATATATCAACAATGCCGCCACGATGTGCAAACTCGCCATAGCGTGTGACTTCAAGAACTTTTTCATATCCTAGTTCGTCGAGCTTCCGTAAAAGCGAAAAGAGCGGTAACTTTTTCCCTGCTTCAAGAAGCGCTGTCCGACTTTCCCATCGTGGCTGCGTCACGAGCGCCTTCCGGATTTCATGTTCATTCTCCGTAAACCATAAAACGGGCTTCTCCAGAAATTCGGGGAGGAGCCCCATGACCAAAACGGATTGTTGTTCGTGCTTCACATTGACGTTTAGCTACTTTTGGGGATACTATAGCAACAACAGTTCTTTAAAAAGATGGATGGAAGGGGAAAAGGGATGAAAACTCTCCGGGGGATATTTCTTGCAAGCACCGCAGCTCTTTGGATAATTGGCTGGATATACACATTAGTTCCGGCTGTCGGCCTTGTGCTTCAAAACGAGGACAAATTTTGGGTGTATCCTGCGTTTTTTGCATGGCTTGTCTTTGTATATGGCATGGCAACAGGCTACATTCCCCAAAAGATACTTGTTCATATGCTTGCTCCGTTGTGGAAAGAATATTGGTGGATTATTGGTATTGGTGTTGTGATTGCCCTCATCTCTGGTTTTGCTCCATTGTTTAGCTTTTTGGCATCCCTTGAGGGAACGGCACATTCCTTTTTGGCCATTGTGGTCGGTGTGGGTTATGTTGTCTTGATTGGCGGCATCGTGGTGTGGTTTGTACGTACCCTATTCCTTCGTAGTATATCTAAAAACCAACGAAAGAGAGATTAAGCCCCGCATGGGGCTTATGTATTATATTCGTTCATGGCGCGCTCATATCCTTCACGCACCACGACGGTAAGCGCTTCAATTGTTTTTTTGAGGGCTTTGTTTAGTTGCGTTTGATGTAGAGGGGTAAATTTTGCTATTACAAGCTTATTTAAATCACGTTCATGCCACTTCATGTTTTTGCCAATGCCGATACGAATGCGCACAAACGCTTCGGTTTTGAGTGCCCGCATCACCGATTTTACCCCTTTATGTCCTCCGGATCCGCGATTAAATACGATTTTTAATGTTCCCAAGGGTAAATCAGCATCGTCATGCACAACCACAATCGCATCGGGTTTTATTTTGTAATATTTTACAAGAGCGGCAACGGCAACTCCGGATTTGTTCATGAAGGTTTCGGGAAGTGCCGTAATAACTTTCGTGCCGCCAATCCTTCCTTCAGTTATAAGCGATCGTTGTTTACTGTTTTCTGAAAACTGGCGGAGCCCCTCCTTTTTCTGCCATTTTATAACAGCGTTTCTTCCAGCATTGTGCCGGGTTTTTTCGTATTCCTCGCCAGGGTTGCCGAGGCCAACCACTAGTATGATTTTGGGCTTTGAGCTGGACATAGAAAACGTTCTTTGGTAGTATACCTCACAGAAGCGTTGAAAAAAAGAAAGGAGCGGGCGATCATGCGAGGCGTTGTGGCGATGATAGGCATCGCGGTTTTTTTCTGTAGCCTTTGGTTTGGAGCAACCTTTCTTACTGAAGGGGTGGAATTGGATTCTAGCACGCAGATTTTTTGGGGCGCGGTCCTAATTTCCCCTGCTGTATTGCTAACGATTTGTGTTTTTCTTATTTCGTTTTTTCAGATTGCCAGCGAAGTGCATATGGGTCTTTTTGATCGTACTCCCACGTTTCGTGGGTTCAGGCCTCCGGAATGGTAGAATAGTAACAACGCCAGCCCCCCTTGGGTTGGCTCTTTGCTTTTTTATCCGGGCCATTCGGATGCTCCATTCGGGTCATCTGCGTCTATATGGTATTCGTATTTGTTCGCACCATTGCCCATTCGCATTTATTCGCGTTCTAATTCGCGTTTGATTTGAGATTGTATTTCCGAATACTCAAACATCCCCGCCCTCGGCACAAGTACCGGTGCCGCAACTCCCGAAAGGTTTATCGTTTGGCCTTGCAAGAGATTTAAATCCGTCCGATCAAGCGCAAGAAAGCGCAAATTTGCTGGTTCAAAATCGTGCGTCAATTCCCATAAGCGCTTCAGCTCTCGTGTTGAGAAATTATGCGCCACGTGTTCTTCGCTTATGACAACGAGCTCAAGAATTTTACTAAAATCATTAACCATTTTCAATCCTTGGGCCTTGGAAATCGCTGCCTCAATAACCTGTTGCTGTCGTTTCATTCTCCCAAAGTCGCCTTCAGAATCGTGTCGCGTGCGCACATATTTTCCGGAAGTCCGTCCGTCAAGCGTGCGCCAGCCCGCATCAAGCTCGAACGTTTCAATGCCTCCTCCAGGAGTAGGAAATGATGGATCGCTTATCTTTTTCTCAACCTGCACTTGTACGCCTCCAAGGGCAGTGACGATTTCTTCAACTGCTTCAACATCCACAACCACCGCATAAGGAATGGTAAAGCCCACAATTTCTTCCACTTTTTGCCGCAAAAACCCTGTTTGTGTTCCAGCATCTTTTTTGCCGAGTCGTTTTGCCTCTTGTTCCCCCAGCGTTCCCAGCGAATTTATGCGCATGAAGGTATGCGCTCCCGGGGATTCAATGAGAAGATCGCGTGGGATGGAAACAAATGTCGCAGACGCGGATGGACGAATACGCACGACAATAATACTATCTGCTAACTCTCCGGCAATCCAGCCAGGTCCCGCGCGTCCTACCAGTAAGATATTTACGGCACCGGATTCCTCTCCCTTAAGTTTCTCGGAGGGCACAAAGGGGGTGGCACTTAAGACAAGCTTGATGCTTGTTGAAAGCGCATGCGCCCGAACTTCAAACGTTTTTTCGGGCAGTACACCCCCAATGAAAAGCGCCACCGACACCGCGGTGATTGTAGCGGCAAGTACGACGGCAACAAAAATCTTACGCATGGCGCTTGTATCATTACATGAAATATGCCCAAGTTGCAAAAACGTTACGCTGGTGCCACAATGGATGTAACCATAAGCACGCGGGGATGTGCCTTATCATGAAAAGCTTTTTTTCCTTTATTTGGGATTCGGCAAAAGTTATTTTCGTTGCTTTAGCCATTATCCTGCCGATACGGTTGTATGTTGCACAGCCGTTTTTTGTGCGCGGCTATTCCATGGAACCGATGTATTCGAATGGCGATTATTTGATTGTCGATGAATTGAGCTATCATTTCCGCAAGCCGGAACGCGGAGAGATAATCGTGTTTCGTTTTCCGCAGGACCCATCCCAGTTTTTTATTAAGCGAATCATAGGGCTTCCGGGCGAAACGGTACGGGCAAAAGACGGACATGTCGTTGTGGAACAAAATGGCGAGCAAGTAGCAGAGCTCTCCGAAGGTTATATCTCCGATTCTTTGGCCACGGGAGAATTTGAGCTTTCTGCAGGCCCGGATGAATATATTGTGTTGGGGGATAATCGAGGAGCATCCTCTGATTCAAGGCGCTGGGGAACATTGGCGCGCGAAGCGATTGTCGGCCGTGCTTTTTTGCGCGTGTGGCCCCCGCAACATTTTTCTGTGTTTGCAGCACCAATGTATTGATAAAAATCCCAATGTCAAAATTCAAATGACAAATGAAATCCAAAATCCCAATGTCTCAAATCCGAAACGTGTTTGGAAATTGGATATTAAGTCATTGGATATTGATTTGACATTTGAGTTTTGAGCTTTAGATTTACGAAGTTATGCCTAAATTTCAAACACCACCCGGTATGCACGATATTCTTCCCAAGGATGAGGCCTTGTGGAATCGTGTATACGATACGGTGCGCGAGGTTGCGCAAGCATATGATTTTGGAAGGATAGAAACGCCGGTATTGGAATTTGAGGAGCTTTTTTCGAAAGGATTGGGGCAGACAACCGATATTGTTGAAAAAGAAATGTATACGTTGCGTACAAAAGGGGGAGATAGGCTTGCGTTGCGACCGGAAGGCACAGCACCCGTGGTTCGCGCTTATGTACAACATGGCATGAAGACGTGGCCGCAACCGGTAAAACTTTGGTATTTTTCCCCAATGTTTCGGCATGAGCGGCAACAGGCGGGCCGCTTTAGACAGTTTTGGCAGTTTGGTTTTGAGATTTTGGGCGATAAGGACGTGTCGGCCGATGTAGAGATAATTCGTGTATTGGCCGTAACGCTTGAAACGTTGGGTCTGCACCACACGGCTCTGCAAATTAATTCGCTTGGCTGCAATCAATGCCGCCCGTATTTTAAAAAGGTGCTGGGAGGATATTTGCGTAGCAGGAAGGAACAGCTTTGCGCAAACTCTAGAAAGCGCCTCGGAACCAGTCCTTTGCGGGTTTTGGATTGTAAGGATGAACGCTGCCAAAGAATTGCTATGAATGCCCCAGAAATTATAGATCATCTGTGCGAAGAATGCCGGCAACACTTCAAGGGGCTTTTGGGGTTTTTAGATGAGCTTACCGTGCCATATGTGTTTAATACCAAATTGGTTCGGGGCCTTGATTATTATAATCGAACGGTTTTTGAGGTTGTGCCCGAAGAGGAGGCGCTGGGGGAGGATCGGGCGTTGCCTAAAGCGCAATCAGCCATGGTTGCCGGAGGCCGCTACGACCTTTTAATGAAGCAATTTGGCGCAAAAGACACGGGGGCGATTGGCGGGTCGGGAGGCGTTGAGCGCATTGTCGCAGCGCTTTCCCGCGAGGCAGGGGCAATCGCGCATCCCCAAGTGCCTATAGTTTTTGTTGCGCAACTTGGGGAGAAAGCAAAACATCAAGCGATGCTTTTGTTTGAGGATTTGCGGAAAGCCGGGATACTCGCGCGCGCATCCTTTGGGCGCGACTCTATTAAATCCCAACTGCGAGTTGCCGATAAGATAGGCGCTCCTTTTGTGTTAATCGTAGGGCAAAAAGAAGCGCTTGAAGGAACAGCGCTTTTGCGTACTATGGGTGATGGGACTCAAGAAACGGTTGCCCGGGAAGATATCGTAAAAGAAATTCGGGAACGCCTGAAAAAAATTAAACCGCGAGTAAATAAAAGTTGATATGCGTTTTACGGTGCTATGGGGTGCATTTTTTGCGAAATTATAAATCGCGGACAAAAAGGAGATATTATTTTTGAAACGAAGGAGCTTGTTGCCTTCAAAGACATCCATCCTAAAGCCCCGGTGCATATTTTGGTTGTTCCGCGCCAGCATATTGTGAGCTTGGTTGACACCGACGCATCACGCCGAGAGATTCTGGGGAACCTTTTTTCCGCCGCCGCTGATATCGCGCGCATGCAAGGGATTGCCGAGTCCGGTTTTAAGGTGGTAATGAACGTAGGGCGGGGAGGGGGGCAGATTATTGATCATTTGCATGTTCATGTGCTGGGCGGATGGAAGGAAGAGGATAACAGGGAATTGCCCTGACCCCCAGATATTTTTATTCATTTGCCGTTTTTCATTTATGATTTATTGTGGAAGGAGGGATATTTATGGTGCATGTAGTTCGAAAAGATCGTGAGACCTCCGGATCGCTGATTCGGCGATTTACAAAACGCGTTCAGGAGACGGGTGTTATTTTGCAAGCCAAGAAAACAAAATTTTTCACTCGGCAAAAATCAAGGAATCAGAGAAGGAATTCGGCATTGCGACGCGAAGAGCTGCGCCGCCAACATGAGTGGCTTGAAAAACTCGGGAAACTTAATGAAGAAGAACGCTGACACGTTTTCCGCCGAAATAATCTGTACTGTGCGCGCACCTGCAAGCATCCGTTTTATTCGGGTTCTTGTTCGGGCTGTGGCGAAGGAATTGGGGTTTCGCAGCGGGAATATCACCGTAGCGTTTCTTGGGGAAAAAAGAATGCAACGGCTTTCCCGCGATTTTTTAGGAAAACGAAAAGCAACGAACGTGCTTACGTTTCCCTACATTCAGGATATTCGTAGGGGAAGAGTTGTGGCGGATATTCTCTTATGCCCTTCGGTCATTTCGCAAGAGGCGCCACAGTTTACGAAGACACCAAAAGAATATCTTGCACAATTGATTATTCATGGTATGTTGCACTTGAAAGGATTTGAACATGATACCGATAAAACAGCTGCGTGCATGGAGCGTTTTGAGCAGTTTTTTGTCCACAAACTTTTATGAGTAGCGGCTATGTTATTGTCGGAATAGAACTTGGTTCGTCATTTTTCCGCGGTATCGCCGTACGACCAGAAGAGCATTCTCCTGACGGTGTTGAAGTCGGTGCATGGGCAAAGGTTCCCTCGGCGGGCGTGCGCAGAGGCGTTGTAGTTGACGTAACTGAGGCATCTCGGGCGCTCGTGGCATTACGCAGCGAACTTGAAATGCAGCTTCACGATCGGATATCGGAAGCCGTGGTTGCGGTAAGCGGGGCGCATTTGGCGTCAGTTCCCGCACGAGGATTGGTTGCGGTTGCGCGCGCTGATGGTGAGATAGGGGAAGAAGATGTGCGGCGCGTGCAAGACGCGGCGCAGGCAGCTGCAATCGGAGCAAACCGCGAAGTATTGCATGTATTGGAGCGCGATTTTATCGTAGATGGGGAAAATGGCGTGCGTGATCCGCGCGGTATGCGGGGGGTGCGTCTTGAGTTGGAGGCCCTTATTATTGCCGTCTCTACTTCGCATTTGCGTTCCCTTGAAGAGGCACTGGGGGCAGCGGGCATCACCCCCATAGCATTTGTAGCAGCTCCTCTTGCCGCAGCCCGTGGAGTTTTAACGCCGCGCCAAAAAGAACTTGGGACGATGCTTATTGATCTTGGTGCCGGAACGACCGACTTTTCTGTCTTTGAAGAGGGGCGATGCCTGCATGCAGGGATCATTCCCATAGGTGGTGCACATATTTCAAATGATATTGCAATTGGCTTACGCATTCCCATTGAGCTTGCCGAAGAGTTAAAGCATGCGCACGGTTTGGCCATTGCACGAACTGGCGGCAAGCGCGAAATGCTTGACCTTCCCGACGGGACCGGATCGTTTACCCGCAAACAACTTGGAGAAATAATTGAAGCTCGATTGCTTGAGATTTTTGATTTGTTGGCAAAAGAATTGGAGGGTATTGGAAGGGCGCGCCTTTTGCCCGGCGGCATTGTATTGGGCGGTGGGTCGTCCGGCATTCCCCAGCTTGCCGATTTAGCAAAAGCCCGCCTAAAGCTTCCCGCAGCCGTGGGAATGCCAAACATAAAAGGGGGGCCGCTTGAAATACGACAAGATCCGGCGTTTGCGACTCCCGTTGGCGTTGTGTTGCTTGCCTTGGAGGACTCATCTTCAAAGAGGGCCTCACGAGGCCTTACGCGCATTTCCCTTCCTGGACTCCCAAAGGATGTTTCAAAAACGGTGAAAGGATTTCTTCGTTCGTTGCTTCCCTAAAAACATATGCCTTCTGTAAAACCACCATACGAAAACTTCGCCAATATAAAAGTTGTGGGCGTGGGGGGATCCGGCAATAACGTCGTAACCTATATGACTTCGACAAAAGCGCGTAATGTCGAGCTTATCGCTATGAATACCGACGCGCAGGACTTACATGCCGCACAGGCCCATAAAAAGCTGCGGCTCGGCAAAGATCTTACGCGGGGCCTTGGGGCGGGTATGGATCCTGCGGTTGGCCGTCGTGCTGCGGAAGAAAGTCGGGAGGAGATCGCAGCACACGTAAAAGACGCCGACATGGTTTTTGTAACCGGCGGCTTGGGTGGGGGAACGTGCTCGGGAGCAGCCCCGATTATTGCTGAGCTTGCAAAGAAAAACGGCGCACTTACCGTAGCCATAGTGACGCTTCCCTTTGCGTTCGAGGGGCATCAGCGGACTCGTATCGCAACCGAGGCATGGAATGAATTGCGCAAAAACGTTGATGCAATCGTTACTATTGAGAACGATAAGCTTTTGGATACCATTGACCGTAAAACCTCATTGCTTTCGGCCTTTCGTGCCGCCAATGACATCTTGAAAAACGCGGTTTTGGGGATTTCTGACGTTATCACGGTTCCGGGCCTTATAAATGTTGACTTTGCCGATATGCGTACCATTATGGCTGACTCCGGCATTGCCATTCTGGGGCTTGGGAGGGCTGTGGGCGAAGGGAAGGCCGTACAAGCGGCAAAAGCCGCTGTTTCCTCCCCCTTGGTGGACGCTTCTATGGAGGGTGCCCGCGGAATTCTCTTTACGGTTACGGGATCAAAAGACCTTGGGATGCAAGATGTAAATGAAATCGCCAAGGCCATTACAGAGTCGGCCGATCCGGAAGCGCGGATTATCTTTGGCGCGTTAGTAGACCGCTCATTGCGCAAAAATGAGGTGCGCGTAACGGTTATCGCAACAGGGCTTTCAGAGAAAATAGGTAAAGAAGGCCAGCGGGAACCCCTTGTGGTCGCCGATTCTATGAGGGACGAGGCAGAATTTGCTGCACAACCGCGGGTACAGGTATACAAAGAGGGAGAGGAGCAACAAGAAGAAGATCCGTTTGAGGTTCCCTCGTTTCTGCGCAGGCGCTTGAAGCGTTAAAAGCATATTTTGCGATATCTTTTTTGAAAGTCAAGAACAGCGCGGTTGACGCGCTGTTTTGGTTTCATGGTAAGATGGATATGAGGTAAACTTCTCATAGTATGCCTCTTCTTTTTTATTTATTTTTTATTTTATTTTTATGACTCCCTCCGCGGTTTCCCGACAAAAACAAAACACAAGGTCACGACGCATTTTTCATTCCATCACCCATGTAAAAAAACGCGAGGGATATGCCGTACCCTTCAAACAGGAGCGCATTACCAACGCAATTTTACGTGCGCTTCATGAAACGCACGAGGGAGAACAGCGGGAGGCAGAAAAGTTATCTGATCGCGCGGTGCTTGCGCTTGCCGAGAAGTTCGACGGCGAAATTCCTAGCGTTGAGGGCATTCAGGATATCGTGGTGGCCTCATTAAGGAAAGAAGGTTTTTTGAAAACCGCAGAAGCGTATGCCGCTTATCGGGAAAAGCGTTCAAAAATAAGGAAGGAAAAGTATTTTCTTATTAACAAAGGCATTAAAGTAGCATTAACCCCAAATGCCGTACGGGTTCTTGAATCGCGGTATTTGCGCAAAGACGACCGCGGCAAGGTAATTGAAACCCCGCAGCAATTGTTTGAACGCGTTGCAACAAATATCGCACAAGCGGAGCGCATCTATAAGCCCGACATTTCAGACGAAGAATTGTTTTCGTATGAGGAGACGTTCTATCGCATGATGGCCTCGCTTGAATTTATGCCAAACTCTCCGGCATTAATGAACGCGGGGGCGCCGCTGCAGCAGCTTGCCGCGTGTTTCGTGCTTCCCGTTCCCGATTCTATCGACGGTATTTTTACTTCGCTCATGCATCAGGCAAAAATCCATCAATCGGGCGGCGGTACCGGTTTTGGTTTTTCCCGTTTACGTCCGAAAGGAGATATGGTGAAGTCAACACACGGTGTGGCATCCGGCCCGATTTCTTTCATGCAAATTTTTGACAAAGCAACCGATATCATTAAACAGGGAGGGAAACGTCGGGGGGCGAACATGGGAATTTTACGTATTGACCATCCGGATATTTTGGAGTTTATCGACATGAAACGGAAACCCGGTGTTATGGAA
>Ga0209542_10001049_pt1 | contig 65879 bp, 70 predicted proteins | sample RifCSPhighO2_01_FD_184028 | JGI IMG/M metagenome (GOLD analysis project Ga0209542, IMG submission 184028) | Soil microbial communities from Rifle, Colorado - Rifle CSP2_plank highO2_0.1 (SPAdes) (version 2) | ecosystem: Environmental > Terrestrial > Deep subsurface > Rock core/Sediment ...
ATCCGGTTGGATTAAACCAAGCTGCAAACGTTGTTGCCACATTACGAAGGGCCTCATTACTAGAGGCAGATAAATAATTTGCAATAAGCGAAGGCATCAAAACTAAAGAAACTGCAAAAATGATAGGGATAACTCCTGCCTGATTTAATCGCAGTGGAAGATGTGTCGATTGACCGCCGTAGATTTTATTTCCTCGAACTCTTTTGGCATAATAAACAGTGATTTGCCGGGTTGCTTCATTTATGATAACTATCGAGGAAATTACCATTACTCCCATCACCGCAAAAACTAATATGTTCGATATGTTCTCAACATTTATAGTTGATACTGTCTGTGCAAAGGAAACGGGAAGCACACCTACGATCCCTGCAAAAATAAGAAGAGAGATTCCATTTCCTATTCCTTTCTCGGTTATAAGCTCTCCAAACCACATAAGAAGAACCGTACCCGCGCAAACAGTAACAATGAATGCCACAAGTTCAATTGAAGGTAAAAGTTTTATAATTCCCTGACTCCGAAGGAGTGCATACATTCCTATTGCCTGTAAAGCTGCGAGGGGAACCGTTAACATTCTTGTATATTGGTTAATCTTCTGCCTGCCCGCGTCTCCTTCTTTTGATAATTCTTCAAGCTTGGGAAAAACCATTGTTAAAAGCTGTAAAATAATAGATGCATTAATGTAGGGGTTAAGACCAAGCGCCATAACAGAAAAGTTGGCAAGAGTTCCTCCTGAAAAAATATCCAAGAGGCCTAAAAATTGATTCTGCGCAAAAAGAGCTTTAAGCTGGGCAACGTCTACACCGGGCACTGGAATATGAGCAAAGATTCTAAAAACTACGAAAATTGCTGCCGTAAATAAAATCTTTGATCTTACATCGGGGGTTTTGAAACTATTCCTAAAAAAAGATAAAAAATTTTTCATTTTATTCTACTTTGCCGCCTGCCGCATCAAATGCGGCTTGGCTGAATTGATTTTTTTTGTTTCCTTACTATTGTCTGGCGTGTCGCGTTCGACGCTACCGCCTGCTTTTTTAATTTTGCTCGCTGCGCCTTTTGAAATAGGCAGTTTAACAACTAGAGGTATCTTCAAATCTCCCTCGCCTAAAATTTTTACTCCATACATCTTAGCATCTTTTTCATCCACAATTCTATTTTTAATTAAAGTCTCTATATCAACTATACTATCTTTTTTAAATAAATTTAGAATCTTAATATTTATAATCAAAGGTTTTTTCTTAAAAACTTTATTCTTTCCCCTGCCGCGTCTGAAAGGAAGTCTTTTTATAATAGGCAGTGCTCCTCCTTCAAAAGAAAGAGATATTTTTCCTCTTGCCTTCTGTCCCTTAGTCCCTCTACCAGCTGTTTTTCCGCGACCCGAACCATGTCCCTGACCAAGTCTCTTTTTCGACGATTTTTTTATTTTTTTAAGTTTATCTAAAGCCATTTTATCTCTCCTTTAATTTCTTATATCGCTGTGTTAGTCTGATAAGCGCCTCTATAGTTGCGTAAACATTACTTGCTTGATTTTTCGTTCCCAAAACTTTAGATGAGATATTTTCTATCCCTGCTGCTGTAACAACGCTTCTAACAGCACCGCCTGCGATAACTCCTGAACCGACAGGGGCAGGTTTTAATAAAATCTTAGCAGCTCCGGATTTAATATCTATTCTAAAAGGAATCGTTCCTTTAATAATTGGGACTTCTATTAAATGCTTCTTGGCAATTGATATTCCTTTTTTAATTGCCAATGCAACATCCGGAGCCTTACCAAGCCCAACTCCGACTCTTCCTTTTTTATCTCCTACAACCATAAGTACGGAAAAGCCTATCTTATTTCCGCCCTTTGTTTTTTTGGAAACTCTATTTACCTGAATTATTTTTTCTTCGAAATTATTATCTGTTCTTTGTTCTGGTATCTTAAAGTCTGCCATTAAAATTTAAGCCCTCCTTCCCGAGCACCTTGCGCTACTTGCTTTATTCTTCCATGATATGCATAGCTTCCTCTGTCAAAAACTACAGTCTTTATTTTTTTTGAACTTGCCAATTTTGCCAAAAGAAGACCCAACTCTTTTGCCTTGTCGGATTTTTTTCCTTTTACATCTTTCCCTAGATTCTTTTCCGATACGCCTAATACCGTTTCTGCCTTATCATCATTAATAAGCTGTGCATAAATAAATTTATTCGATCTATAAACGGAAAGCCTTGGTCGCGCAGAAGTGCCTTTTACTTTTGACCTTACCCTTATTTTTCTTTTAATTTTTATATTTATTTTATTCATTATTTTATTCCTCCCACTGCCTTTGCCGCCTTTCCTGCTTTTCTCCTTATAACTTCCCCTTGATATTTAATTCCTTTACCTTTATAAGGCTCAGGCGGTCTTATTGCTCTAATTCTTGCGGCAGTATTTCCAACCAGCGCTTTATCGATTCCCGAGATAATAATAGCATTATCCGCAACCTGGAATTTGATACCTTCATCCGGACTAACCTTAACAGGGTGAGAAAAACCAAGAAAAAGTAATAAATCTTCTCCCGATATCTGAGCTTTATATCCGACTCCGGAAAGTTCCAGTCTCTTTTCAAATCCCAAGGATACTCCTGCAATCATGTTTGAAATTATTGATCTGGTTAAACCAAGTAAAGCTCTTGAGTTATCGGCTTGCGGATTTTTTTCGGAAAGCTCTACTCTTCCATCCGAAACTTTTACCAAAATCTCCTGCGGAATTTCAAAAGATAAGGTTCCTTTTGGTCCATTAACTTTAACCACTGCTACCTCTATGGAAACAGTTACTCCTTCGGAAATATCGACTGGTTTTTTTCCTATCTTAGACATATTTTTACCAAACTTTAAATAAAACTTCTCCCCCTAAATTCTTTTTTACAGCTTCATGTCCTGCTAAAATTCCTTTGCTTGTTGAGAGAACAAAAATAAACATTCCCTTTCTTTGGCTTGAATTTATATTTTTCGACGGCGTATATACTCTAATGGAAGGTTTAGAAATAATCTTAACATCTGTTAAAATCGGGATTCTGTTTTTGTATCTTATTTTAAGACTCAGCATTTTCTTTTTACCAACAGTCTGTTCTTTAACTTCTTCTAAAAATCCTTCCTTCTCTAGAACTTTTGCAATTTCTTTTGTAATACGAGTATACGGAGCAATAATCTCTCTTCTTCGTGCTCTAGCTGCATTTTTTATTCTAATAACAAAATCTGATACTGTATGATTCATAGTTGCACAAGCTCACTACCAAGTTGCTTTAAGGACACCCGGAAGTTCTCCTTTCACTGCTCTTTCCCTAAAACAGATACGGCACAGACCAAAGCGTCTCATATAAGCCCTTGCTCTACCGCAGATACTGCATCTGTTTTTTTCTCTTGTTGTAAACTTTTGTTTCTTATTAAATTTTACTATGCTTGATACTTTTGCCATATTTATTTTTTAAACGGCATTCCCAAAGCCGAAAGTAATTTAAAACCGTCCTCTCTGTCTTTTGCGCTTGTTACAATACTTATCTCAAGTCCTTGCCCGATTAAGGCCGTGTCCATTTTGCCAACGTCTATCTCGGGAAAAATACTAAATTCCCCAAATCCAAGAGTGTAATTACCCGACTTATCAAAACTCTCTTTCCTTATTCCGTGAAAATCTCTAAGTCTTGGCAATATTATATTTACAAGTTTTTCAAAAAAATCAAACATTCTCTTCCCTCTTAAGGTTACCACCAGTCCTATTTTATCGCCCTCTCTTAATTTAAAAGTGGCAATAGATTTTTTTGCGCTTGTCACTTTTGGTTTTTGTCCCGTAACGGCCGTTAATGCCGACAATACAATCTCTAAATTTTTCTTATCAACTATTGCATTCTTAACCCCGGCATTTATAACAATTTTGGAAATATTAGGAACAGCCATAGAATTTTTGATTCCTAATTCTTTTTGTAATCTCGGTGCAATTTCTTCTTTAATTCTTTTTTTAAAGTCTGCCATATCTATATCTCCTGACTACATTTTCTACAGATCCTGGTTTTACTCTCGTCTCCTATCTTATAACCAATTCTGGTTGGAAGATGACACTTTGGACACACAAGTTTTACATTTGATGCGTATAAAGGTTTTGTTAGGGTTATTATCTCAGACGGCTGATTTTTGGACCTCGCCTTTAAATTCCTCTTATATAAATTGACATTTGGAACAATAACTTTATCAATTTTCGGGAAAACTTTTTCTATTTTTCCTGTTTTCCCTTTATCTTTTCCTCTTACAACTTTTACTTCGTCTCCCTTTTTTAATTTCATATGTTATAAAACTTCTATTGCCATGCTAGCTATTTTTGCAAATCCTCTTTCTTTTACCTCCCGAGCAACAGGACCAAAAATCCTTGTTGCTCTTGGATTTTTATCTTTTATATTGTCGATTACTACTGCCGCATTGTCCGAAAACCTTATATACGATCCGTCTTTTCTTTTATACTCTTTTCGGGATCTAACTAATACAACTTTTACCATCTCCGAAGCCTTTACCTGCCCTGAAGATGTTGCCTCTTTAACTACGCAATTTAAAACGTCTCCTAAGAATCCAAACTTTCTCTTTGATCCTCCGTAAATGTGAATGACCATAAGAGATTTTGCTCCTGAATTATCTGCCGATTTCAACATACTTCTGTGCTGAATCATTATTTAATTACCTCCATTATTTTAAAATACTTGTCTTTTGATATAGGTCTTGTTTCTATAATCTTTACTTTATCTCCTACGCTTACAGTGTATCCTCCTGTTTCCACCTTAAATTTGGTGCTTCTTTTAAGAAGTTTTTTATAAAGCGGATGAGGTTTTCTTCTGAAAACCTCTACTACAGCAGTATTTTGCATTTTCGAAGATACTACCTTGCCTTCAAACATTTTTTGCATTTTTTATTAATTCCTCCTTTTCCGCAGACAAATCCTTTTCTCTTATCTTACTTAAGATTTGAGCGATTTCTTTTCTTTTCCAAAATATAGATCTCACATTTTTAAGTTTATTTTGAGCTAAATCTTGTCTTGCTAAAAATAGTTCGTCTCTTTTTTCGACAAGTAATTTTCTAAGTTCATCTATTGTCTTTGTAGATAATCCTTTTTTATTTTTTGAATTCACTCCCTTTCCTCCTTATCAACAATTAATGTCTTCATAGGTAGTTTATGCGATGCAAGACGAAGTGCCTCGTGTGCCGCTTGCCTTGAGACTCCGCCCATTTCAAAAAGCATTCTTCCCGGTTTAACCGGCGCTACAAATTCGTAAACGTCTCCTTTTCCTCCACCCATTCTTGTTTCGGCCGGTTTTTTTGTAACAGGCTTATCAGGAAAAATTCTAATCCAGACTCTTCCTCCTCTTTGAATATAATGAGTAATAGCACGTCTTGCCGCCTCAATTTGCCGGGACGTTACCCAAGCAGTTCCCAGCGATAAAATACCAAACTCGCCAAAAGCAAGTTTATTTCCCGAAGTCGCATTTCCTTTTATTTTTCCCCTTTGTTGTTTTCTGTATTTTGCTCTTTTTGGAACTAACATATTATTTATCTCCTCTGTTTATCCATACTTTTATTCCAACATATCCTTTTTTAGTCAGTGCGGGAACACTGGCAAACTCAATATTTTCTCGAATCGTTGACAACGGAACTTTACCCTGCTGAAGTTTTTCCCGTCTTCCAATCTCTGCTCCTCCTATTCTTCCTGAGAGAACTATTCTTACTCCTTTGGCTCCCGCCCCCATTACTCTCCCAACCGACTGATTCATAACTCTTCTATGCGGAAATCTTTTTAGAAGCTGGTCGGATATACTTTTTGCAACTAAATATGCATCCAGATTTGGTTCTTTAACCGGCTCAATTCTAATATCAAGTTTTGCAGCATTTTTTCCATTCTGTTTTCCCGGAAGAATAGAAAGCAAAAACTTTCTTAAATCATCCATTCCCGTACCCGCTCTCCCAATTACCATACCGGGCCGAAGTACATAGACGATAAGCTTAATGCTATTTATTGATCTTTCTATTTCGATATTAGAAATCCCGGCGCTTTCCAGTTTTTTCATAAGAACGGCTCTTAGCTTATAATCTTCAAGCAATGTCTGTTTGTATCTTTTATCGTCGAACCAACGGCTGCTCCAATTATAAACCGGTCCTAATCTCAAAATCTTTGGATTAATTTTTTGTCCCATTATTTCTTGACCTCCGAAACTTTAGTGGAAGATGATTTTTCCTCCAATACTATTTTTATATGCGAACTTCTCTTTTTATACGGGTGGGTTCTTCCCCTTGTAGATGGTCTAAATCTTTTAAGAGCAGGCCCTTCCATAACTTCTATACTTTTTATAAAAAGATCTTCTTTCTTAGCGCCTCTATTTATTGCATTTGCCATTGCGCTTTTTAAAGTCTTCTCAATTGGATTTGCCGCTCTTCTTTTAAGAAGAGAAAGGATACTGAGCGATTTGTCTATTGAGTCTATTTTACGAATAGAATCCGCAATCAGTCTCACTTTTCTTGGCCCCATTCTTATTGATTTTGCAACTGCTGTATATTCCATATTTTTTAGCGTTTAGTTACTAGCGTCTAGTTTTTCTTTCGGAACTATACGCTATGCACTATTTTCTATACGCTATGTCTTTGATATTTCTCGGGCGACTACTCTTCCATGACTTCTAAATGTTCTAGTCGGAGCAAATTCTCCGAGCCTATATCCAACCATTCCCTCAACTACAAAAACATTTATAAAATTTTTCCCGTTATGAACCGAGAAAGTATGTCCTACAAACTCAGGCGGTATTTGGCATGCTCTTGCCCAAGTTTTAATAGCCGATTTATCACCGGTCTGCTTTTGCGCCATAACTTTTTTTAATAACTTTGGGTCGATAAACGGCCCCTTCTTACTCGACCTTCCCATAATTAAATTGAGAATTGCAAATTGATAATTGAAAATTTAACTTTCAACTTTGAACTATCAACTTTCAATTTACTTCTTCCTCCTTTGCAGGATATACTTGTTTGAATATTTATTTTTTCTTCTTGTATTTCCAACGGCAGGCCGTCCCGCATAGGTTTTGGGGATAGACATACCTATTCCGGTTCTTCCTTCTCCTCCTCCATGAGGATGGGATCTCGGATTTTGAGCAACTCCTCTAACTGTCGGTCTTATTCCCATATGCCTTTTTCGTCCGGCACTTCCAATAACTTCATTTTTCCAGTCAACATTTCCCAAATTTCCTATAGTCGCAAGACCGCTGCTTCTTACTTTTCGGACTTCTTTTGAAGGAAGTCGTAAATGAACATAACCTTCTTCATGGGCTGCAATCATTGCAGAAGTTCCTGCTGCTCTTGCCATTTGTCCTCCCCGCCCGGGAGTAAGTTCGATGTTGTGAACAAATGTTCCGATTGGAATCTGGGAAAGCGGCATTGCATTTCCAACTTTAATATCCGCTTCTTTGCCCGAGATAACAACATCATTTAATTTAAGGCCTTCAGGAGCCAAAATATATCTTTTTTCTCCGTCATCGTATTGAACAAGAGCAACATCGCTGGTTCTGTTTGGATCATATTCAATTCCAATAATTCTGCCGCGGATGTCTATTTTTTCTCTTCTAAAATCGACTGCACGCAGATACCTCTTATGCTGTCCTCCCTGATGGCGAACCGAAACGCGTCCTGAGACATCACGTCCTGATTGTTTCTTTTTTATAGTTTTAAGTTTTTTCATATTTATTTTCCACCGGGCAGGACGGTTTCGGAGGTACCTGCCGTATCAAATACTCCGATCTTTTGTCCTGCTTTTAGTTTTACTATCGCTTTTTTCCAGGATGATAAGGCAACTTCTGTTCTTTTTGCGCCAAATCTTCTCTTTTTTCCTTTAACTATCGACGTTGCTATAGACAAGACATTCACTTTAAATTTATCTTCGATCTCTTTTCTAATTTGTTTTTTATCTGCTTTTTTGGAAACCTTAAAAGTAAACTTTCCAAAGCTGGCAGCATTCATTGACTTCTCAGAAATAAGAGGAGCTATTATAACATCAAAGTTCATATTTATTTCCCGCCGGGCAGAGCCCTCCTCCGGACAGAGTCTCCGGACGGCGTCTGGGCGGCGCCTCCCCCAACAAAATGTTTTCCTACCGCTCCTACCGAATCTTTCATAAAAAGGGCTAATTGATTATCCAAAACTTCATAAGTATTTAGTGCATTTGCCCCAAGAATTTTTAGTCCTTCAATGTTTCTTCCGGCTCTATAAACATTTTCAAAACCTTTTTTTGCCTTATCGGGTGTTATCAAAAGAACATTTATTTTTTTAGAATCAAAGCCTAGTTTTTTGACAACTTGAGCCATAAATTTTGTTTTGGGCGAAATTTTTTCAAGACCTGTTACAACTTTTATTTCTCCATTATTTTGTTTGTAAGAAAGAGCCGAAAAAAGAGCGGCTTTTTTCATTTTCTTTGGCATCTTCAGAGAATAATCGCGTGTACGCGGTCCAAAAGCAACTCCTCCTCCAACAAAAATCGGAGCCTTTCTTGAACCGTGTCTTGCTCTTCCGGTTCCCTTCTGTCTCCAGATTTTTTTCGTAGAGCCTGTTATTTCGCCTCGGTTTTTTGTTGATGCTGTTCCTCTTCTCTGATTTGCAAGATAGACTCTTACAGCCTGCGCCATTAAAATGTCATTAACTTTTGCACCAAAAACTTCTTTGGGTAAATTAACTTTAGACACAACTTTTCCCTGCATATTATAGACGCTGGCAACAAGCCCCGCTGACCCCGATTTAATCGGAGCTGACCTAACCACCTTGGGTTTTGATACTGAACTCTTTTTAACAGTTGGTTTTCCTGCGCTCTTAACTTTCAACTTTGAACTTTGAACTTTCAACTTTTTAGCTGGCATCTTTTACCTCCTCTTTATCTTCGTTTTTTCCAGTTTCAATATTTTCTTCGTTTTCAGTTTTTACATCATTATCGTTGATGCTAGGAGCCGATCCGCTCTCGGATGAACTGAAAGTCGACTCGGTACCTGTTGGTTTTTCTTCTGATCCCGATTGTCGACTTTCACTTAGCGAAACTGACTCTGTATTTTGTTCTGCTTTTATCTGTTGAGCGTCATCCGAAGTGAATTGGCGACTAGCATCTTTTCCAGCGTCTGCCGCAATATGTGTCGGCTGTTCAGTGCTCTCAATCTCCTCAGCATCTTTATAAAGCGGTACAAACTTTTTATTTTCTCCGACTTTCTTAAGCATTATCAAAGTATTTTTTCCGCCCGGAACCAAACCCTTAACTAAAACTGTGTCCTCCGACACATCCATTATTTCCAAATTTCTGATTGTTGCAGTTTCATGCCCCATTCTTCCTGCCATTCTTTTCCCTTTATAAACTCTCCCCGGAGTTGTTGTTTGTCCAATAGATCCCGGAGCTCTTTCTCTGTCTGATTGTCCGTGGGTTCTTGGACCGCCTTTAAAGTGATGCCTTTTTACAACTCCCGCATATCCTTTTCCCTTAGAAACTCCTGTTGCATCAATTACATCTCCCGGTTTAAAAACTTCTGTAGCATTTATTACTTCTCCCAAATTTGGAAAAGAATCTTCTCCGTTTAATCTTACTTCTTTCAAAAATTTAGGGGCTTGTTTTAAACTTGCCCCTTTAATTTGTCCCAAGTGTGCTTTATTTGCCTTTTTCTTAGTTCCAAATCCGAGTTGAATTGCGCAGTAATGATCTTTATCATTCGTCTTAACCGCAACAACAACGTTTCCCGCAACCCACAAAGAGGTAACAGGAATCCTAGTTCCGTCTTCCAGAAACTTTTGCGATTGATCTATCTTTTGCCCAAACATTGTTTGTACTGCCATAAACACAAAAAAAGCGACCACATAGAGTCGCTTTGACTTTTTAAAAACCTGTGACCCTATTATGTAGCCAAAAACACCTCCGTTCGGTTGTTTATCATGACTTTAAATGTAATTATATACCGAGCCTGCCATAAATGCAATATGTTGAACTAGATACTGGCTTAGTCGATTCTTTCTTGGGAGACTACATCTTTATTTCAATATTCACTCCGGCAGGGAGTTCGAGATGGGTAAGAGAATCGATAGTTTTATCGGTTGGGGAAATAATATCTATTAATCTTTTGTGGACCTTTATTTCAAAATGGTCTCTTGCGTCTTTATCGATAAAAGGAGATTTGTTAACTGCATAAACGCTCCTTTGTGTAGGAAGCGGAACAGGACCTACAACCTTGGCTCCTGTTCTAATTGCAGTATCCAAAATTTGCTGGCAGCAAAGGTCTATAACCCTTGCATCATAACTTTTTAAACGTACTCTAATTCTCCCCTTCGGCATAAAATTTTATTAATTTAAAGTGCAAAAACTTAAAATTACAATTCAAATCTAAAACTAATCTGGGTCTGCGCTTGCTACCATCCTTACCTCATCAGCTGTTGCAGTCGGTAATTCAATTAATCCATCGTTTGCAAGCCGATCTACAATCTCGCCGCTTGTCAGGACTGCGGAGACTTTTGTAACTACCCCTTCTATATTTCTAAAACCTTTATCCATTACAAGTAATGGATCGCCATCAACAATATTTAAGCTGCCAATTGAATCTATAGCACCTGAAACTATTTGTCTTCCATTCTTGTTTGCCCATTCTCTGATTGAACGGGATTTGTCAGCTGTAACCTCAAACTCTGGCATTTTAAACTCCTCTCCGGGCAAAAATGAAAATGATAATCAGAAGTATATCACGGAAGATTTTAAAAGCAAAGAGGGAATTTTATTTAATGATTAAGGATTAATGATGAATTAAAATGGTAAATGGTCAATCGTAAATGGACAATGTAAAATTATTAGGCAATAATTTTACTAATCACTCCGGCTCCTACTGTCTTTCCGCCTTCTCTTACTGCAAATCTGAGTCCGTCTTCCAAAGCAACCGGTACAATAAGCTTTACTGTCATTTTGGTACTATCCCCCGGCATAACCATTTCAACACCCTTGGGAAGTGTAACTTCTGCGGTTACGTCGGTTGTCCTAATATAAAACTGCGGTCTGTAACCTGTAAAGAATGGCGTGTGGCGCCCGCCTTCTTCTTTTGTGAGAATATAAACTTCTGCCTCAAATTCTTTGTGAGGAGTAATGCTTCCGGGTTTTGCAATAACTTGGCCTCTTTCTACATCGTCTTTCTCAACGCCTCTAAGTAAAAGTCCAACATTATCTCCTGCCTGTCCCTCATCAAGCTGCTTTCTAAACATCTCAACTCCCGTTACAACAGTTGATTTTGTTGCTTTTATTCCTACAATTTCTACTGTCTCATTTATTTTAACTTGTCCTCTTTCTACTCTTCCGGTTACAACTGTACCACGGCCTATGATAGAGAAAACATCTTCAACAGGCATTAAGAATGGTTTTTCGATATCTCTTTTGGGAGTAGGAATGTTATTATCTACCGCATCCATAAGAGCTAGAATTTGTTTTTCTGCCTCAGTGTCTCCTTCTAATGCTTTAAGCGCTGAACCGCGAATAATAGGAACATCATTTCCCGGATATTGATATTTTGTAAGAAGTTCTCTTACTTCCATTTCAACAAGATCCAAGAGCTCTGCGTCCTGGACCATATCGGTCTTGTTTAAGAAAACAACAATAGCAGGAACACCTACTTGGCGTGCAAGTAAAATGTGTTCTCTGGTCTGAGGCATTGGACCGTCCGGGGCAGAAACAACAAGAATAGCACCGTCCATTTGTGCGGCGCCTGTAATCATGTTTTTAATGTAATCTGCGTGACCGGGAGCGTCAATGTGAGCATAATGTCTTTTTGCGGTTTCGTATTCAATATGGGTAATGTTGATTGTGACACCTCTTGCTTTTTCTTCCGGTGCATTATCAATATCTTCGTATTTTTTTGCAGTTGCTCCGCCTGACTTTGCCAAAACAGTAGTAATTGCCGCAGTTAGCGTAGTTTTACCATGATCTACGTGGCCGATTGTACCAATATTTACGTGTGGTTTTGTTCTTTCAAATTTTTTTGCGTCTGCCATAATTTACAAATTTTTACAAGAAAAAATACACCTTAAAAGATTTAAGGCTAGAAGCAATATACAGCATTTTTGCTTGAAGGTCAAGAGTCAAAATGGAAAATTTTAAAAAGGGATGTGGAGTTTATCGCGGGGAATTGGAGCTGCTCCTCGTGTTCTTGCTATGTATAGCGCGAAATGACCATCCGTTGTATTTCTGTGAAATGTATTTGGAGGAATAGTTGCAAAATTGTAAATCTCTGTAAGTTCGGCTTTTGAAGATTCATCTTCTCCCAAATGAAGAAACATTTTCCCTGCTAATAATTCGCAATCCTCCTCGACTTCTATTTTTTCATTGGGATGTTTATGTTTTGAAGTTTTCCTATTTGGTCGCATAAAAACAACATAAACCCAGTCATCGCCAATAATGTCATCAAAAAGATACTCTGCCTGAGAGTTTGGATGGGGTAAAGCTGGAAAAGTTAGATCTAGTTCTTCTCCTTCTTTAAGAATCCCTCTTTTATAAAGGCGTTCGTGAATGCGGGCGTGATAATCAGGTACGTACACCGAAAGTTCTTCCCGCGTGATACCTTGACTTTCGTTGACGCCTCTTTCAATTTTTGCTCCTGCTCCCATAAAAAGCTATTATATAAAATTCTTATAGATAATTTCAAATTCTACTACTGTCCTGCAACCCTTCCGGTAAATGTAGATTTGGAAAGCATTTGTTCTACAATATTTTTTGGAACTTCTTCGTAATGCGATGGCTCCATATAATAAGATGCGCGTCCCTGAGACATCGAACGAAGCGTTGTTGCATAACCTGAGAGTTCTTCCAACGGAACCATTGCTAAAATAATTGTAGCACGGGCCCTTTCTTCTGTTCCTAAAATTTGTGCTCTCTTAGCAGAAAGATCACCTATAACATCTCCCATAAACTCCGACGGCGTTGTTACTTCAACCTTCATAATAGGCTCCAAAAGCGTAAGTCCTGCTTTCTTTGTTGAAGCTTGCAACGCCTGTGAGGCCGCAATTTTAAAAGCGATGTCTGAAGAATCAACATCGTGATAACTTCCATCGTAAACTGTAACCGACATATCAACCATAGGATAACCCAGTAAAACTCCGTTTTCCATCGACTCTTTTACACCTTTTTGGATAGACGTAATAAATTCTGCAGGAATTGCTCCACCCTTTATTGCATTTACAAACTCGTATCCTTCTCCCCTTGGTTTTGGCTCAACACGCAGGAAACAATGACCGTATTGTCCGCGCCCTCCGGACTGTTTTATATATTTTCCCTCGGCCTGCGCCATTTTTGTTATTGTTTCTTTATATGCAACCTGAGGCGCGCCTACATTTGCCAAAACACCGAACTCTCTTTTCATTCTATCAACCATAACTTCAAGCTGTAACTCTCCGATTCCCGAAATAATTGTTTGTCCTGTTTCGTGATTTGATTTAATTACAAATGTAGGGTCCTCCTCGGATAATCTTTTTAATGCAAAACCTAATTTTTCCTGATCAACCTTTGTCTTTGGCTCAATTGCCAATGAAATAACGGGCTCAGGAAAAGAAATCTTTTCAAGAATAATCGGTTTTTTATCATCGCAAAGTGTATCTCCCGTTACTGTTTCTTTTAAACCGACGAGCGCAACAATTTCCCCCGACAATCCCTCTTCAATCTCCTCACGGGTGTTTGCATGCATTAAAAGAATCCGGCCGACTCTCTCGGTCTTATTTTTTGTACTATTATATATATAAGAACCCGAGGCTATTTTTCCAGAGTAAACTCTAAAGTAAGTAAGCTTTCCAACATGGGGATCAATCTGGATTTTAAAGGCAAGACCCGCAAGAGGATCATCGGGGGTTAGTTTTCTGACTTCTTCCTCTCCTGTTTTTGGATTTATTCCCCTTACTTGCCTAAGATCCAAAGGTGAAGGAAGATAATCTACAACAGCATCCAAAAGTGGTTGGACCCCTTTATTGCGAAGGCTTGATCCTGCATAGATTGGAACAAGCTTATAGGCAATTACCGCTTTTCTTAGAGCAGTTTTGAGTTCTTCAACGGTGGATTCTTCTCCGCTTAAATATTTTTCCAAAAGCTTATCGTCTGTTTCTGCAATTTTTTCTATAAGCTTGTGGCGGTATTTTTCAACTTCTTCTTTTAAATCCTGCGGAATTTCCGATGACACATCATATTCTGCTCCGAGCTTATCCGATCCCCAAACATAAGATTTTCTTTCTAGAAGATCTACGATTCCCGCAAATGTGCTTTCGGCTCCGATTGGCAAAACCATAATCGCAGGATTTGCACCGAGCCGGTCTTCTATACTTTTTACAGTTGCCAGAAAATCTGCTCCGAGCTTATCCATTTTGTTTATAAAACAAATTCGGGGAACCTTGTACTTGTCTGCCTGTCTCCAGACAGTTTCTGATTGCGACTGGACTCCTTCCTCTGCATCCAAAACCGTAATTCCTCCGTCCAAAACTCTAAGCGATCTCTCAACTTCTGCTGTAAAATCAACGTGTCCGGGAGTATCAATAATATTTATTCTATAAGGATCTTGCCCTGAGCGAGCCGAATGGGTCCAATATGCGGTTGTTGCGGCCGAAACAATAGTAATACCCCGCTCTTTTTCCTGTGCCATCCAGTCCATTTGCGTTGTTCCTTCGTCGATATCTCCGATTTTGTAGGTTTTTCCGGTATAAAAAAGAATACGCTCGGTGGTTGTGGTTTTACCCGCGTCAATATGAGCAATAATTCCTATATTTCTAATCTTATCCAGTGGTACATCTCTTGATTTTGCATCCGCCATAATAATAAAAAAGAAATTCCAAATCTCAAGCACCAAATCCCAAATAATTTCTGCTTTTCAAAATTCGAATTTTTGGATTTATTTAGAATTTAGGATTTTGAGTTTAGAATTTAGCCATAAGAGTATATCACATTCTTAAGTCTTTGACTATACAATGGTATAATTACTTTGTGAAATCTGAATCGATAAAGATAAAAGGACGCGGATATAATCTTTCGGGAACTTTAATAAAACCTGATGCGGAAGGAAAACTTCCTGCTGTAATTTTTTACCATGGCATGATAAGCCAAAGTAAACCTCGATGTGTAGCACGAGGCGAAGAATTGGCAAAGGAAGAAATTGGATCTTTAAATTTTGATTTTCGTGGATGTGGAGAGAGTGATGGAAAACTTGGAAAATTATCTCTAAAAGATTGGCTTGATGACGCACTTCTTGCTTTTGACTATCTTCTAAAACAGGATTTTGTTGATAAAGAAAAAGTGGGTATAAGCGGAAAAAGTTTTGGCGGATATATGAGCGCATTGGTTTGTGGAAAAAGAAATGTAAAATCAATGGTCTTACAGGCTCCGGGAATTTATTCTGACGATTGGTTTAACAAAAATTACACTTGGGATGATGATTTTAAAAAAATGAGATATGTTTTTCGAAAATCAGAAAAAGCGCTTGATAATAATGCTATAAAAACAATTGAAAAATTCAAAAATCCATTACTAATAATAGGGAGCGAATTTGATGATACCTGTCCAAAAAATGTTACAGAAGGATTTTATAACCATGCAGGTTCAAAAAATAAAAAACTTGAATGGATAAAAGGTGCAGATCACTCCCTGCGAAACGAAAAACACAATGAAGAATATACTAAAATGATGATTGATTGGTTCAAAAATACTTTGTAGTTTACCAGCGGAAGTGGGCGAAGGCTTTATTTGCGTCTGCCATTCTTTGCATTCCATCTTTCTTTTTAATCGCTTCTCCTTTATTCTCCAGTGCATCTAAAAATTCTGCAGCTAATTTCTGCGAAAAAGTATGAAATTCTTTGTTGGATCTGGCCGTTGCAGCTTGAATAATCCATCGGGTTGCCAAAGATGTTCTTCGATCTCCCCGTACTTCGATTGGGATTTGATAAGATGCTCCCCCCACTCTTCTTGCTTTTACTTCTTGCCTGGGTTCAACATTGGAAATTGCTTTTTCAAAAACTTCAAGAGGATCCTTTCCTTGCTTTTTCATTAGCTCAAATGAATCATAAAAAATACGCTGAGCAATAGTCTTTTTACCATCTTTCATTAAATTATTTATAAATTTAGTGACAAGACGACTTTTATAAATTTTATCCGGCTGAGTTTGTCTTAATTTGGCTTTTTTGTGTCTCATAATACTAACTTATAACTTAGGACTAAAAACTAATAACTATTCCGTCGGCGCCGCCTCAGATACTGGAGTTTCAGATACTGGTGTTCCCGTAACTACGCGCGGTGCTTCTACGCCCGCGCCTCCCCTTTTTGTTCCGTACTTGCTTCGGGAAGATTTTCGCCCGTCGACTCCCATTAAATCAAACTTGCCTCTTACTATATGATACTTGACTCCCGGTAAGTCCTTTACTCTTCCGCCACGAATTAACACAATTCCGTGCTCGGATAGTGAATGGCCGACTCCCTGAATATAAGCAGTAACCTCCATTTTATTCGAGAGTTTTACCCTTGCTACTTTTCGCAAAGCAGAGTTTGGTTTTTTGGGAGTCATTGTTTTAACCAGCGTAACAACTCCTCGCTTTTGAGAGGACGGTATATTTTTGTAAACCTGATCCTTTGCATTAAAAAGTCTGCGCAATGCTGTCGATCTTTTTTTCTTTTCTTTTTTCGTTCTCCCGTGTCTTGTAAGCTGTGATAATGTTGGCATAAGTTTAATTTAAAATTTTAAATTTCAAATTTGAAATTGGATTGTTATTATACATTATCCGAAGTCTGTTGTTCAACCCCAACTGCCGATTCATTATTGGTTGATTCCTGAATTATGGTAGGTTCTACCACCGCCTGTTCGGTGTCTTCTTTAATCTGATCGGATGCAACAGGAATAAGTCTTCCAATAATAACATTTTCCTTTAGTCCTATGAGCTTGTCTTCCTGTCCCTGAAGAACTGCCTCTGCTAAGACTTTTGTAGTTTCCTGAAAGGATGCGGCAGAAAGCCATGAATCGGAAAATAAAGAGGACTTCGTAATTCCTAAAAGTATCTGTCGGGCAGTTGCTGGCTCACCCCCCTGAGACAAAATTTCTGCATTAATTTCTTCAAACTTAACTTTTGTAATAAAATCTCCCGGAATAAGGACTGTATCCCCAACTGTTTCTATAATAACCTTATCTGACATTTTTCGCAAAATTACTTCAAAATGTTTATCGTTTATTGCAATTCCTTGTGATTCATAAACCCGTTGAGCCTCCGTAATAATATAACGCTGTGCCTCAACATTTCCTTTTACTTTAAGAATATCTTTTGGATCAAGGTATCCTTGAGCAAGCTGTGTTCCGGCCGTTATTGTTTCGCCATCCTTAACTGCAATCTCAGATGCTAGAGGCACAAAATATTCTCTCTCTTCCGTCGGTTTTACCCTTGCATTTTTTACTTTTACAACAAAACCGTCTTCTGTTTTTTCTATATTTACTTTTCCCCATATATCAGACATCGGAGCCAAATTTTTGGGAGTTCTCATTTCAAATAATTCTTCTACTCTTGGCAACCCCTGAGTAACGTCAGCCATAACAACTCCTCCAAAATGTCTCACTCTCATTGTTAATTGGGTTCCGGGCTCTCCGATTGATTGTGCCGCAACTACACCAACCGGAACTCCAACGTTTACTTTTCTTTTTGTCGAAAAGTCCCAACCATAACAAGTTGCACAAATTCCGTATTCTACCATTCTGCAGGTTAAAGGAGACCTGACATTTGCTTCTTCAACTTCATTTTCTATAAGAAGCTTAAGTTTTTCTCCGTCTATTTCTTGCCCCTCTTTTATTATCGGTTTTTTGCTCTTTTTAGATATTATATTTGAGGCTGCAGTTCGTCCTAAAATTCTGTCAAAAAATGTTGTTATCCTATCCTGCTCATCTTTTACAATTAGAATTCCTTCTTTTGTTTCGCAATCCTGCCCTTTTATGATTACGTCATGAGATACATCAACAAGTCTTCTTGTAAGATAGCCTGCATTTGCAGTTTTTAATGCAGAATCTGTTAATCCTTTTCGCGAACCACGGGCAGATGCAACATATTCAAAAATAGAAAGCCCTTCTCTAAAGTTGGATTTAATTGGAAGTTCTACAATTTTTCCAAGAGGATCAAGGATTAGTCCTCTCATTGCCGAAAGCTGCTTTACCTGTTCTTTTCCTGCCCGTGCTCCTTCTGAGTCGATAATAACTTTTATTGGATTTTCAGGCTTTAAAATTGACCAGGTCTTATCCGCCAGATCATCTGTTACCTTGAGCCAGACTTCATTCTCAAGTCTTTTTCTTTCTTCATTTGTTATAAGACCCTGCTGATACTCTATCTCAGTCTCTTTTATTTTTTCCTCGGCATCCTCAATAAGATCTTCCTTTCCGTCAACCATTTCATTATCAAAAACAGAAACTGAGATTCCCGAAATTGTTGCTCCGTAAAATCCTAAAGTTTTAATGTTATCAATAATTTTCTCAACTTCCTCAGCTGTTAAGTTTGAGATTGCATAAGTAATTATTCTTTTAATTCCCGATGCCTTAACCGGCTCATTGATGAATCGCAGAGACTGCGGAATTTGTTCATTAAATAGTATTCTTCCAATTGTAGTTTCTATTATTTTATTATCGATTCTTACTTTAATCGGTCCTCTAAATTTTATTTTAGAAAGAGCATGGGCAAGAATTGCTTCTTGAGTCGATTCAAAAACCGACTCATTTTCCTTCTTTAAAGTTTCATCTAAGCTTGTTAAGTAAAAGACTCCAACCGCCATTTCTTTATTGGGAAGCGTAATAGGGCTTCCGTCTGCCGGCTTGAGCAAATTGTGACGCGGCATCATAAGATTTACAGCCTCCTCCTTTGCCATATTAGATAACGGAATGTGAACTGCCATTTGATCTCCATCGAAATCTGCATTGTAACCTGCGCAAACGCATGGATGAAGGCTTATAGCAGAACCCTCAATTAAAACCGGGTAAAAAGACTGGATTCCAAGCTTATGGAGCGTTGGCGCACGGTTTAATAAAACCGGATGATTTTTTGTAATCTCCTCCAGAATATCAAAAACCTCCGGCGGCCTTTTTTCTATAAATCTTTTTGCGGATTTAATGTTTGGAGCATAACCTCTTATTATTACTTCTCTTAGAACAAACGGCTTAAACATTTCAAGCGCCATTTCTTTAGGAAGACCGCACTGGGAAAGACCAAGCTGCGGGCCCACAACAATGACCGATCTTCCTGAGTAATCTACTCTTTTCCCCAAAAGATTTTGTCTGAATCTTCCCTGCTTTCCCCTAAGCATGTCCGACAGAGACCGAAGAGGAGAAGAAACAATCTGAGTTGTCCTTTGAGATACATCAATTAAAGCATCAACGGATTCCTGAAGCATTCTTTTTTCATTTCGCAAAATTATCTCCGGTGCTCCTAAAGACATTAAGTGTCTTAATCTATTGTTCCTGTTAATTACTCTTCTGTATAAATCATTGAGATCAGAGGTTGCGAACCTTCCTCCTGCAAGCTGTACCATTGGTCGCAAATCCGGAGGGAGAACCGGCAAAACCGTAATAATCATAGAAGAAGGAGAAACGCCTGCCTTTCGCATCGATTCAATCAATCTCAGTCTTTTGATAAGCTTTAAGTATCTCTGCCCCTTGGATTTTTCTGCTTCGCTTCTTAGTTTTATAATTAAACCCGGTAAGTCAATTTTGTTTAGAAGTTCTAAAATTCCGTCTGCCCCTGTTCGCATTGTAAAAAAAATCGGAATATCGTATTCTAGAATTTTAAAATATTCATCCTCCGAAAGAACTGTCCCAATTCTGAGGTTTTTAAGAAGACGGGACAAAGCTTCGTAAATTTCATCAAGTTTTTTCTCCTCTTCAATAAGTCTCTCCGAAAGAGCTGCAACTTTTTGTCTTTGCGAAAGCTCTAATTCTTGATAAACAAGGTCTTTCTGCACTTTTGCAAGTTTTCCCCCTTTGACCTCATTCTTTTTTTCTTTAGTTTCGTTTTGGATTTCTTTTTCCGTAAGAACTATTTCTTCTCTTTGCTGTTTTTTTCTTTGCTCGATGTTTTTAAGAAACAAAGCAAGCGCTTCCTTCTTTTTATTTTCATCTACATCTACTACCAAAAAGGATGCGTAATAAATAACAGACTCAAGATTTCTTTGGGACATATCCAAAATTAAAGAAAGAGGAGAAGCTGAGCCTTTAAAAAACCAGACATGTGAAACAGGAGAAGCAAGATTTATATGTCCCATTCTTTCCCTTCGGACACGGGATGTTGTAACCTCTACTCCGCATTTATCGCAAATAACACCTCTGTGTCTTATTCTTTTGTATTTTCCGCAATAACATTCCCAATCTTTGGTAGGACCAAAGATTCTCTCATCAAAAAGCCCATCCTTTTCGGATCTTAAAGTTCTATAATTAATTGTCTCTGGTTTCGTTACTTCTCCATAAGACCAGGAAAGAATATCGTCTTTATTAGCAAGAACGATTTTTAAAGACTTGAAGTCCAAAATTGTTATGTCTTTCATTTTTTTATCGTTTCTATTCATTTACAGCTTCCTTTCTTTCTCCTCCAACAGACAGCACGCCTACTTCTTTTGTCTGAATATCCATTAATTTTTCCCCGCCCAGTTCTTTCTGCATTTCTAAAGCTTGTGCCTCTGTTTTTCCTGCCTTGCCGGCAGGCAGGTCTTCGCTTGGTCTTACTTCTTCTGTGACTTGCGCAAGCACAGTATTAACAGATTGAGGCAGATCAATAGTCGAACCTTGTGCTATAACATTTATTCCTAAAGCCGCGAGCTCTTTTATTAAAACTCTGAATGATTCCGGAACCTTTGGAGTTGGGATATCTGTTCCCTTAACAATTGCCTCAAATGCCTTAGCTCTTCCAATAACATCATCGGATTTTATAGTCAGCATTTCCTGCAAGATATATCTCGCTCTATGCGCTTCAAGAGCCCAAACTTCCATTTCTCCCAAGCGCTGCCCTCCCATCTGAGCCTTTCCTCCAAGCGGCTGCTGAGTAACCAAAGAGTATGGACCCGTAGATCTTGCATGCGTTTTGTCCTCAACCATATGGATAAGTTTCATAATATACTCGACTCCCACAACAACCGGATTTTCATATGACTCTCCTGTTCTGCCATCGTATAAAACTGTCTTTCCGTTTTCGGGAAGTTTTGCCGTTCTTAGAAACGCTACGATTCTGTCTTCCCCAACTTCTTCAAATACCGGAACTGAAACTTTTGCATTAAGTTCTTTTGCAGCCCAACCAAGGTGCGCTTCCAAAAGCTGTCCTAAATTCATACGTGCAAGAACACTGATGGGAGAAATAATGATATCAACCGGTGTTCCATCGGAAAGATATGGCATATCTTCGGCAGGCAGGATTCGGGAAATTACTCCTTTATTTCCGTGTCTTCCTGCAAGTTTATCTCCAACGGTAATGTGTCTGAATTGTGCTACTTCTACAATTATTTTTTTAATAGTACCGGGTTCAAGCTCGTCTCCTTTTTTTCTATCCAAAATTTTAACATTAATAACAGTACCTCTTTCTCCGTTGGGAACTCGCAAGGAAGTATCTCTTATTTCTCTTGCCTGTTCTCCAAAAATTGCCCTAAGCAATCGTTCTTCTGCTGTCAATTCTGTTTCCCCTTTTGGCGCTATCTTTCCAACGAGTATGTCTCCTGGCCCCACTTCGCTTCCTATTACAACAATTCCTTCTTCATCAAGATTCGCTAAATCTTCTTCTGAAACATTTGGTATGTCCCGGGTTGTTTCCTCAACCCCCAATTTTGTATCAACAACTGCCGCTTCATATTTTTCTATATGAATGGAAGAAAAAACATCGTCTTTAACAAGTCTTTGGGAAATAACAATTGCATCTTCATAACCTAAACCATCTAGGGAGGCATAAGCGATAACTAGATTTTTTCCAAGAGCAAGCTCTCCGTTGTCCGATGCAGGCCCGTCAACGATTAAGTCTCCTTTTTTGACTTTTTGTCCGGGGATAACCATTGTCTTTTGAGTGTAAGAAGTTGCCTGAGAACTTCTCTTAAAAGAATCTATTTTGTAAACCGCTTCTTCTTTTCCCCTGCTTACTTTTAAAATAACTTTGTTTGCATCGGCATATGTAACTATTCCATCAAATGGAGCAACAATAACTCTTCCCATAACTTCTGCAATACTTTTTTCCATTCCGGTTCCAACTACCGGGCTCTCAAGACTTACGAGAGGCACCGCCTGACACTGCATGTGAGTTCCCATTAAAGCTCTGTTTGCCTCATCATGTGACACAAACGGAATAAGAGAAGCAGCAGATCCAACAACCTGACGAGGTACAACATCTACGTATTCCATTTTTTCTTTTTCGGTTTCTATAAATTCCCCTTTGTATCTGGCCGGAACACGATCCTCTTCTATTGTTCCGTCTTTTGAAACTACTCCCGCATGGGTTATATAGTGATTTTGTTCATCGTCGGCTGTTAAATAAACTATCTCACTTGTTACTTTTGTCGTTGTTTTTTTTCCTCTTGTCTGATGCGCGATTTTTCTGTAAGGAGTTTCTAAGAATCCAAATTCGTTAACCTTTGCGTAAAGCGCAATATAAGTAACAAGACCAATATTCGGACCTTCGGGACTTCTGATAGGGCAAACTCTTCCGTATTGAGAACTGTTGATATCGCGGATTGAAAAGGCTGCTCTTTCTCGGGAAATTCCTCCTGTTCCCATAACGGTTAGACGATTTAAATTATCTATTTCAGAAAGCGGATTTGTCTGATCCAAAATTGTAGAAAGCTGAGAGGTTCTAAAAAATTCATTAATCGATGCCATGATTGGTCTTGCATTTATTAAAGATCCAATAGAAACCGGAACATCGGGCTGAATAAGGCTCATTCTTTCCTTAACACTTCTCTCAAGTCTTAGTATCCCAATCCTAAATGCATTGGTTGCAACAAGTTCTCCGACTCGTCTGACACGTCTATTTGCAAGACTATCAATATCATCAACTTCGTTTTTTCCTTGAGCAAGCTCTATTAAAAAATTTATTGTTCCGATTATGTCATCTACTCTCAAGACTCGTTCATCTGATTCTTTAAAACCAGGAGTATCTTTAAGTTTTTTATTCATTTTGTATCTTCCGACTTTTCCCAAATCATAGCGTCTGGCGTTGAAGAACATCCCAAAAAAACTTTCTTTTACTTTATCTATTACGATTGGCTCCCCTGGATGCATTTTTTTAAAAATCTCTGTCAATGCTTCCTGTGAATCTGGCGTTTCGTCTTTCTTTAGAGTGTTATTTATAAAAGAAGTTTTTCCGCTCGCCTCTAACTCTTTAAATTTATCTCTTATATCGTCGTTTGAAGAGATTCCCAGAGCGCGCAAAAAAGTGCTTGCCAAAAACTTTCTTCTTCTGTCTATTCTTACAGTTATCGTTTCGTGTCTTGTTGTAGAAAATTCAAGCCACGAACCGTGAACAGGTCTTATTTCGGCAGTATATATTTTTTTACCCGTGACATTATCTTGGGTAACCATAAAGTAGGCACCGGGAGATCTAACAAGCTGATTAACAATGGTTCTTTCAACTCCGTTTATTACAAAAGTTCCTCTTTCTGTCATTTGGGGAATATCTCCTAAGAATACTTCATGTTTTATAGTTTTATCGGTTTTTTTATTAAGAAGAGCTGCTTCAACATACAATGGAGCATCGTATGTTAAACCCTTGCTCATAGCAGTATCTGAAGAATTTGCAGGTTTTCCTATGCGGTAATCTTTAAAAGTTAATGTCCAGTTTTTTTCTGTAAAATCATTGATGGGAGAAATTTCCTTTAAAATCTCTTCAATCCCTTCTTCGATAAACCATTTATATGATTCTTTTTGAACGGCTAAAAGATCTAGTTTAGGCAGAAACTTGTAATCATTACCCCAGTTTTCGCGTATGTTATTTTTTATAGTTTTCTTGTCAAGCTTAGGCATCTGATAAATTCCTGTTTGATAAATCCCTGAAGAATTCTCCTATCCAACAAAAAAAATACACAAGGCGTAACACCTTTTCAAAGTAATTTTTTGGCGTATTAATCTTATAGCACAAACTCTTCTGACGTGTCAAGGGTCAAATAGCTTTCCGGAAACAGATAATATTTTTTAGCTCTTCTCTTAATTGAAAAGTATTCGCATGTTTTAAGAATCCCAAATATGACTGTAAGCTCTGGTTGAAAGAATACCCCGAAATGATTCCATTCCTGAAATCATTAAATTTCTCATCAATTCTCTTAATGAGTCTGCTCTTTGTTTTTGTTCTTGGAAGAATAAAGTGTGGCAATACGATGTAGCCTAGAAAATCTATTCCCTGAGTATATTTACATATTACAATTTTATTTTCATGCAAAGAAACTTTTAGACTCTTATTAAGAAAGTTCTCTATTTCGGCAATTAGATTCTCTAAATAGTATCTATCTTTAGATAAGATCAAAAAATCATCGCAATAACGAATGTAGTGTTTTATTCCAAGCGTCTGCTTCACAAATTTATCTAGCTCATTCAGATATACATTCGCAAAAATCTGGCTTGTTAAATTCCCAATGGGTATTCCTTTGTCTTTGGAGAAACTGCTTAATATATTTTCCAAAAGAGAGATAAAATCCTTATCGTTTATTTTCTTTTTCAAAAGATTTAAAAGAATTGTGTGATCTACACTTTCAAAGAATTTTCTTACATCAAGTTTTAAAGCAAAGCAATCATCAGAATAATTTTTACTTGCCTTGCGGACAAAAGAGTAAAGCCTTTTGACAGCTCTATGCATACCTTTATTGGTTCGGCAGGAATAAGAATCATAAATAAAGCTCTTATCAAACATAGGTTCTATAATCGAAACTATCCCGTGATGAACTATTCGATCCTCTACTTTTGCCTTATGAATATGTCGAAATTTAGGATCGTAAATATTAAAAGCAACATAAGTTCCATGCCGATAAGTTTTACTGGACAATCTTTTATAAAGGCTGAAAAGATTATCTTCAAGATTTCTTTCAAAGATCTGTACGTCTTTTCTGTTTCTCTTTCCCACCTTAAATTCATTCCATGCTTGAAATATATTTTCAATTGAGCTAATCTTAGTGTAGAAATTATGCATAACTATAAGGACAGGACAGGACAGGACAGGACAGGACAGGACAGGACAGGACAGGACAGGACAGGACAGGTATGAGCTTAATATTCCAGTCTTCCAGAAGTTCTATGATTTCTATAGACTTCTCTATAAATACATAAAACTATTTCCAAAAAAAGACCGTTATTCATTAGGACAGAAGATTGATAATTTCTCATTAGATACCTTTGAATTTATCATTCTTGCAAGCACAAATAACAGAGAGAAAAAACTTCCTTTTATAGAAAAGGCTATCGTAAGACTCGACATATTAAAAATTTTAATAAGACTTGCAAAAGATATAAATGCAATTGAAAGTAAAAAATATATCGAACTTGAAAGTATCCTTCAAGAAATAGGCAGAATGCTTGGAGGATGGAAAAAATCTCTCCTATCCCCCAAGCAGTATTAACACAAGGCTCTCCCTCAGAGCGACCACCCAAGTTAGGATTGTGATTCTGCGGATTCAGATTCCAATTGACATTGAGTTTGCCATTAGAATTGAAGTTGGCATTCACGACGTTACCGTCATTGGATGAGCTAAGCTTTTTTGTCTTATGCCGTCTTTATCACTGAAGCTCTCCCGCATGGTGGGATTGCTTCTGTATTTCATTCGGGAGTAATCAAAATATTCTAATGATACCTCCGCTGGCAAAAGACAAGGAGTGTCTTGTTTTACATACTCTCTTTCCAAAACCAGAGTTTTGAAAACTCTCGTATTTTAAAAACAAGGATTTCGGTGTCGTGCCGAAAAATCGGCAGAGCCATTGACCTACTTTCAGAAAGATATTAGCAGAAAAAATCAAAAGTTCAAAGAGGAAAAAATAAAAACAAAGAAATCAAAGATTTAAGTTCTTTTCACTCCCTCAGAGCGACCACCCAAGTTAGGACGGTGATACTGCGGATACAGCGACCAATTGACACGGAGTCCGCCATGAGAATAGAAGTCGGCATCCACGACGTAACCGTCAAAGGATGAGCTCAGCAAACGGGAATAAGTAGAACCCTGATCAAAGTATTTGCCAGTAAGAACTTTACTTGCTTGTCCACCCAATATATATGTAGCTAGCCTCATGCCTTTTCTTCCTTGAGATTTGAATATTTTTTCAAGATCGTCTTCTTTCGTGTCTGTGTTTGGGGAATCAATATCCATTTCTACATCTACCCAACCAGACTTTGTTTCTTTGTCTTTAATGGGGCTGTCTTCTTTAACAGAATAGCTGTTCATTTTCGGAAATATCTTCCCATGAACAGGATAGGAAAAACCTGGATTATATACCATCATTCTTCCTTCTTGTCTTAAAGCTTCTAGTTCTTCCTGTGTCCGATCACAAGGAGGAATTTCTGGCACATCTATTTCTGCCTCTGAGTGTTGTATAGAAACTCTAATAAATGTTTGCCAAAAATTAGTTACTGCTTCGGGACTTGTAGGATTTCTTTTGTATTCAAAGACTAAACCTGCACTCTCTGCATCTTGTACTCGTGCTTCCATAAGAACTCTTTCTTGAGGATCTAGGTTATCTTGAGCGAGAATTTTTCGCCCTGCTTCTGCCCAGTTGATCATAGCCTGCTTTATACCACAACTATAAGTTGTTTGTCAATAGACGAGAGAAATTTGGTAAAATAAGAGCGTGAACGATAAAAGGAGTAAGGCCAACGAAATTTTAAAAAAACTTAAGGGGCTTTTTCCAACTTCAAAAACTGTTCTTTCTTATTCAACCCCTTGGGAATTAACAGTTGCTGTTATTTTGTCCGCGAGGAATACCGATAAAAAGGTAAATGAAGTAACAAAAGATCTATTTAAAAAATACAAAACTATTGAAGACTATAAAAGTGCCGATATAAAAGACTTGGAAAAAGACCTATCGAGATTGGGACTCTTTAGGCAAAAGGCAAAGTTTTTAAAAAAGTCTGCCAAAATAATTATTGAGAACTATAATGGTAAAATCCCAAAAACAATGACGCAGCTTATTTCGCTTCCGGGAGTCGGGCGAAAAACGGCAAATATTATTTTGGGAAATGTTTATGGTGTCGTTGAAGGAATTGCGGTTGATACTCATGTTGCAAGACTTTCTAAATTGTTTGGATTGACTAAAAACTCCGATCCCAACAAAATAGAAAAAGACTTAATGGAAATTCTTCCGAAAGAAGAATGGCTTGATTTTACAAATAGAATGATTGATTACGGCAGAAAATATTGTCCTGCCCACTGCAAGCACATCAACTGTCCCCTGGGAGAATTTATCGACTGATTATTTTGCTTTCTCAAAATCAAGAGCGCAGGAGTTGATACAATATCTTTTTCCAGTTTTTGTGGGACCGTCATCAAAAACATGTCCTAAATGCGAACCACATGTTTTGCACTTTACCTCAATCCTTCTCATTCCCAAACTTTTATCATCTTCGAAATCTACATTGTTTCCAACCGGTCTGTCAAAAGATGGCCAGCCGGTTCCCGAATCAAATTTTGTGTCGGAGTAAAAAAGCGCAGAACCACAAACTACACATTTATACATTCCTTTGTCGTGATTATCATTGTATTTTCCAGACCCCGGCGGCTCTGTTCCTTTTAAAAAGCAGATGTTATATTGCTCCGTAGTTAACTTTTTCTTAAGCTCGGCAAGTTTTTTTGGATCCATTTTTATTATTATCTCTTAGAACGAGCTTTCATTTTTTTCTCCTGCTCTTCCAATTTCTTAAGAGTTTCAAGCGTTGCTGCACCAAGTATTCTTTTCTCCACTCTTAATTGAACTATTGGCTCAGGCATTTCTTCATTACCATCTAAGTCTTCATATACTAAAGGTCTTGGATCTTTTGGATTTTTATTAGGATAAACTCTTACATTCTTAAAATGGGGACCTTTTCCTTCCCCTTTGGTCGGAATTGATATCTGTTCCAAAAATGGTCTTTCGGGTTTTGGCTGCGTAGGTCGTACTTCCATACGCTTCTATTTTACCAAAAACTTGATATTTTGTCTCTCTATATATAGAATTGCTTGTTATGAAAAGAGAGAAAGCACCACCGCAAACGGAATTTGATATTGGGATGGGTAATTCATTTGAGGCCATGCCTCAGTCCGAGAAAAAATACAGAATTCATAGATTAATAACGTTTTCCGATATCGAAAAACTAATTTATAAAAGACACGGAATACAATCACGCGATATTATTGGGAGGGGTCTTGCCGTAGGAAGTGCTATTGATTACTTCTTGATTCCTGCAAATTTTATTTACAGATACAGAAGTAAGTATTGTTTTCCCGACAGCGATGATCCCTTTGATTCCTGGACCATGGAAGATGCCTTCAAAAAATTTTACCCAACAGGATATCCCTCTATTAAGGACGAGATGCTAAGTCTTCTTGAAAAGCATAGAAGAAGTTTTTTAGGGGAAAACAATCCGCTTAATCCGGGAAAGCCTGTTCTTGAAAAAAGAGGAATAAGAGAAAGACTTTTTCCGCTATGGGTTGACGTTGCTAAAACTTTTAAAGTTGATGCCTTAAGCCTTCAGAGAATAATGAAAAAAGAAGAAGGTGGGCTTGTAGCATCCGAGGAAGCTGCATCATCTGAGGGAATTATGGATATTGCCCAAAGGATAGTATCCGAAAGATTTTATTCCCTCATTGAGGATGATAAGAATTATTCATATTATGCCAAGCCGGACTTTATGATAGTCTATGAGTTCGAAGGAAAAACGTACCATATTCAAGTCCAACCAGACTACATAAAGAGACTCAGAGAAGAGAGACCATCGGTACAAAAGAGAATAAAAAAGGGCGAAAAACTTGGTAAAAGAATTGTTGCCCAAAGAATTGTTGGTGACTTTAAAGACACTGATAAAACGGAACTTGAAAACGGCGAAGGACCCTTTATTGAGGCTATGCGTCTGTATTATTGGCTGTTGTCTCAAGTCGGACAAAAAGGAAGACTTAAAACTACTTGGGTAAGACTTTTAAGCGGTCAGGAAAAAAATGCATATATTATTCCACTTGATGCTACCAATTTAGTATCTGCTAATAAAATTGAGGTAGTGCTAACACTTCTAAAAGCAGAAAGGGGAAGTATGGATATTCCAATGCCAAAGGTTATACCTATAACCGAAGAGAAAGCAAAAAAGACTTTAGAACAGGCTCTTAGAAAATCACGGGAAGTCAGAATTTAGAAATTAATTCTTTATATCGGAAACAGGTTGTCAGATGATCGTTTACGAGACCTGCGGCTTGCATGAAAGCATAACAAATTGTTGATCCGGCAAATTTAAATCCTCTTTTGGCAAGATCCTTACTCATTTCATCTGACTCTTTTGTCTTGGCAGGAATTTCTGTAAGTTTTTTGAATTTATTGATAATCGATTTTTCTCCGACAAACTGCCAGATGTATCTATCAAAAGACCCGAATTCTTTTTGCACTTCAAGAAACTTTTCGGCATTTATAATTGCCGCATTTATCTTAGCGCGGTTTCTTATGATTCCCGCATCATCAAGAAGATTCTGATATTTGGTTTTTCCGTATTTTGCAATTTTTCCGGGATCAAAATTATCAAAAGCTTTTCGAAAATTTTCCCTTTTATAAAGAACCGTTCGCCATGAAAGCCCTGCCTGAAAAGCATCAAGAATCATATGTTCAAACAAAAGTCTGTCATCGTGAACGGGAACTCCCCATTCCTCATCGTGGTATTTAATCATGAGGGCATCGTCACTTGGCCAATTACATCTTCTCATTTGGGAAATTATATCAGGAAACTAGAGGACTAGTTGCAGTTAAGCTGTGTGCGACATTGAGTCTTTGCGTCACCTGATAGATAATCACACGCTGCGCATTGATTCTGAGGAATTGTCTTTGTGCCGGTCGAACCGGTCGGCGCCGTTACTGCGCCAAATTCGCTGAACTTTACATTAGAAGGAGGAGTAAAAACAGAACTATCTACTGTCCAATTCGAACAGTTGTAATCGATTAATTTATTTACATCTACCGATTGCTGAGTTCCTGTTGGAGCTTCCATGTTTGCCGGATCAAATACCATCTTGTATCCTGTGGTTTGACCATCCATCCATGTATAATTTGTTTTATCGATGACGATCATGTGCATCATGATATTATTTTCTCCGATTGCGGAATTAAAATCTCCTCTCATCTTACCATTCGCAATGTAAGTCGTTCCCTCAACATCAACCGCCGCCGATTTATCTTTAAAAGTGCATTTCTGAGCCTGTCCTGATGCGATAAGATCTTTAAGTGACTTAAGAGAGCTCTGACTGGACGCGGGCTTGTCGGTCTGTGTAACCTGAGTAGACGAAGGAGTCTTTGAGGAATTTTTGGACATTATAAGTGCCGCTCCTCCCAATACTATTACTAGAATTATTGCGCCAATTGCAAGAAGAACCTTGTTATTCATTCTTCCTGATTTTACCACACAAAATGCGTTTGTAAAGAGGCAGTTGGAGATTATGCTTGGGGCGGTGTGTCTTCTGTTGGAATAATCTTGTCTCCTGTTTTTATTACAATCGGGCGGATAAGATTTACTCCTATCATCGCTAGCTTATGCCCGAATCCTCCAATAAAAGTCATAAGAAGAAAATGCGCGGAGAGATTTAGAGCATTATCCAAAACACCGGGAGGAATTATGTTAATGCTCGGAATAAGAGCGGATAAATTTGGCTAGTCGGTTGAATTTAAAGAATTTAAATCAATATTGGGTGTGGGAGAAGGAATACTTTTTGGTAAAACGCTGAAATATGTGGGGTGGATTATGTTTGTAAAAGCAAGAATAACCAAAACTACCGAAAATACCATTATAAAAATCCCAATTCCTAAAAAAATATATCCCGTGGTTTTTGTATTCATAAAACAATGATAAACAACCTGTCTCCCGTTTGCAAGAAAATTACTTATTTTTGAAAAAGCATTCTGTTGTAGACTTGCCTTACTAACTCAACATCTCTTTTGCAGTACTCATAAATTTCTTTATATTTACCTGCCAGAAAAAAATCAAAAACCGCAGAACCATCGATGCCTCCGTCTTTGGATGAAGGCAATTGTAAAATTTTCGCGAGCGCATCAAGAGTAATATAGGAATTACTCCATTTCTCCCATTCTTTCATGGTGTCAAAAATTGGATAATTTCGGTATCTGGCAAAAGATAAATTTAAATGTTTAGCGCAGGGTTTTATTCTATTTACTATCGAACGTTTGTATATAAATCTAAGATCAAACTCCATTACATTATGTCCGATAAAGCAATCTCCCTGATCGGCAACCTTCCACCATTCTTTGAGTATTTTATTCTCGTCCCCGGAAATTATTTGTATCTTACCGTCTCCCAATGCATAGCCAATACAAAAAATTCTTCCAAAATCTCCGGATATTGCAGTATCCCTGTAAAGTTGTTCCATGCTTTCCTTTCCCAAGTCCACTTCCTTGCCGTATCTCTGTTTCTTTTTAACAACTAGATCCAGAGCAGCTTTTTTATCGCTTTCCGCAGCCGGAATAGTTTCGATATCTAAAAATATATTCACGATAAATAATTATAGTATAAAAGATGGGAAAATGAAATTGAGATAGGCAAGACCTGTCTGCTCGCCTAGATTCGCCGGACCTCCTCCGGTAGATGGAGAAAGCTAGAGCATATACTTATATCAATAAGGCTGAAACAAGAATACCCAACATCCCAAGCAATCCCCATACAGTTAGTAACTGATCGAACAATAAGATACCTAGAATATAAACCCATACAGGTTCTGTAAGCAAAAGAATACTGGCTACTTGAGCTTTAATGTGGGAAATTCCGACATAAAGAAGAACTACAGGGAGTACTGTTGAGAAGGATCCAATACATAAAAGCAACATCCAGCTTGCAGCAGTAAGATGAAGGTTAATAATTGGTAAAAATTGAGGAACGTGAATAAGAAAAGCTAAGATAAATAGTTCGGGAATCGTTAAAAGAAGAGTTATAAACATAATCTGAAGTGGATTTAATTTTGTATCGGTTTTTATTTTTTTTCCGTATACAATCATTCCTGCAAAGAAAAAGGAGTTAATATAGGCAAAAAGATCACTTAGTCTAATTTGCGAGAACTCATGAATATTCCATACCTCTAGAAGAAGTGATATTGAAATAATTGATAAGGTAATCGCAATAAATTGTTTTTTTGTTGGCAAATCTTTAAAGAGTAAATAGGATAGAATAACAACTGCTAATGGATATGCGTAATTAAGGGCTAAAACCTTAGCAATTGGGGTACCAAGAAAAACAGCAAGGCTAAATGTTGTATATGCCCCTAAGAAAAGGAGTGAATTAATAAAAAGACATGAAATATTTTCTTTCTTAAATCTGATTTGTTGTTTAAATATTAGTAAAGTGATCCCCGCAACTATTGCTCCAAAAGTAAGTCTCCAAAACACTTGCGTAAATGCATCTACGTGCTGGTATGTTAATAGCTGAGAGAAGATTGCAAGAGTGGACCAGCTTAATGCAGACAAGAGTACAATGCCATGATACTTATTTAATTTTCCCATCACAATTGGAGTATATCATAGCTATTGCTAGGCTCGGCAGGCAGGATTTGAGAATGAAAAAAGTCTTTGGAACTTAAAAAAGTGTTGATTTGTTCAAGTATTTTTTTTAAAAATCTGGTATATTACTTTTATGGAAGAAAAATGTCCTAAATGCGGATCGCCGCTTGCACCGATAACCGAAACTTCTACGGGCAGAAAACTTCAGAGATGTTCGACCGGAAGCTGGGATGCGGAGGCTAAGAAAAATGTAGGCTGTGATTATGTTAAATGGATTATTCCCGAACCCGAGACTCTTGATGAAAAATGCCCCAAATGCGGATCTCCCGTAGTACTTGTCACAACCCGGTTTGGCAAGAAGATGAAAAAATGCTCAACCAACTCGTGGAACAAGGAGACGAAAAAGGCAGAAGGATGTGATTTTGTGCAATGGATCAACGGAACAACCGAAGAGCTCGATGAAGACTGCCCGCAATGCGGGAATAAGCTTGTGCTTTATACAACCGCCGCAAGAAAGAAAATGAAAAAATGCTCAACAAGCGGTTGGGATAGGGAAAAGAAAGTTGCAACAGGCTGTACTTATGTACAATGGCTAAAGCCGGGCGAATATCAGAAAAATGATGAACCAAACGGTGAAGAGTTTCTTCCTCCCGAACCGCCCCAGGAATAATTTCAGTCTTTTTAATTGAGGAGATTAAATTCGAAAAAAAATCTAGCTGTTTTGGGAGTCAATCGGAACGTTTATATAATTTGTTTCAAAATCTTTAATTACCCCATCCGCATCTTTTAGCCATTTGCGCATTTTAGGTAAAGCTTCGATTGAACCGGGTAGATTCAAAGCTCCTAAAGCCGCCATTGTAATATCTGCCCATTTGGGAAAGATATCCAAGATTGCAGAAGGGAGAGAAACGGCAATTGCAGTTGTGGAAGCTACGGCAATAAGTAAATACATTCCATAAACCATACGCCCTATGGCTATTTCCGCCTTACCAAGCTCATATTGTTCCCTCTGCCGCTCATTCATATAAGCGGATTATATTACAAAAGAGAAAGGAATGAAAATGTGGCTAAGAAGTCAAATTAAGAATAGCTCTCAAGCTTAAATGATATTTTATATAATCTAGCAGCTACTTTATCGGAAACTTCATCCAAAGCCAACTCGAGCTTTTTGTCCTTCTTACCAACAACAATTATTCCTCGAACATTTGCATCTTTCTTTGCAAGGTTTTTTCTTACCCATCCAACATAACGAAGCACTTGGCCTATTACCTCATCATTTTTTCTTCCTTTTTTGAGCTCAAACACAACAAAGTTATCCTTACTATCCTTAGCTAGGATATCAATATATCCAGCATCTTCTGTATAATATTGCTTTCCTTCATTACCATCTTCATCTACAAATTTTTTTAGCTTTTCTCCAAAATCAATCTTTTCCCAATTTTCCCAAATAAATTCTTCTAGATATTTTTCCAGCACAAACTCCATTTCTTCTTCTGGCTCGCTAGCTTTTTGAAAAACGTCTGACTGCATACCCATAATAATTAAATAATCACGCTCTGATATCTTGCCTGATCCACCCTGAGCCGGTCTCCACTCTATACTCTTAAAATCTTTTCGTGATTTCGGTTCTGGAAAAATTACCACATCCTCTAAATCAATCCGCAGGGTTTCGGGATCTAAATACCAATCCTTTGATTCATTGCTTTTGTCCTCGTATGCACCAGATTTAAGCGTGGCAGCGCCAACAAAAATTTGATTTTCTAAGCCAGTGAGATAAAAAAGTGCTTTATCTCCTGCTTGAATGGCTTTACGATTAGCCGTGTGATACCCGAATCCCCAAGCGCTATGTCCTTTAACCAAAAAATCAAAAACTTCTTCTGCCTTTTTCTGCTTACCATATTTAGATTGATCCGAAACTTGAAATACGTAGTAATTCATACTAGCTGGATTCTAGCACTTTGGGGATTAATATTAAAGACTGGTTTGGATTTTGGTTCCTTTTCTAATATTATATTTTTTAATTGTTCCTGCGGGGAGTTCGAGGACAATTTTGTAGACGGGGTTCCAAAGAAAAATTTTATTGGGGGAAAGCACCTCTTTAAGCACTACCACTTTTTTTTTACTATCTAAAATTAAAACATCAATGGGAAATTTAAGACCAAATGTATGAATTCCAAAGCGCGTTTCAAAAATTATAGGAGCTAGGTTTTCGCGACCTATAAGCCCAATAGTTTTTTCTTTTAGAGTTTTTAACCTTTTTACTTTTAATTCCGGCATTTAATATATGAGGCCAAACTTATTTGAGGTTAAAATTTTATTAGGTAATTAATTTTAGCTTTATCTTGTAAAGATTTTATAAATTCTTGGTATTTTTCCTGAAGTTTTTGTTGCTCAAGTTGTTGCCTTGCCTGTTTTTTTGTATCTTCCAAATTTGCGTCTTTGGGGATTGATTCTTTATTTTTATCAAGATAATCACTTACATCTTTGTCTGAAACGGATATTTTACCGGCTAACAACTTTCTCACAATTAGACTAGTCTTTACTTGCTCTCTAACTACATCCATAGTCAAGCCTTGTAACATAAGCGCCTGGTCTAAGCTTTGTCCTTGTTTTTTAAGATTGTCGTCTATGTTTTTAATCTCGGCATTAATCTCATCATTACCAACTGTTACATTTTTGTTTTTTGCTTCTTGCAAGATAAGTGTGTTGATTACTAATCCTTCCAGAACTTTCTTCCCTGCCTGTTTTTCAAGCTGGTTTATTAACGTTAAACGGTTAATTGATTCACCGTTAACAGTTACAACGATTAATTGATTTCTTAATAATAGAATCACTGCGACGATAAAAATTACAACAAGAGCTATAATTGCGTTCCTCTTATTTAAATAATTTCCCGAGGCGGTATGTTTTGAAGAAATATTAGTTTTCTTTATAGGCATAATTAAATTATACAATGACTTTAAAAATATGCAAGAGGGTTACCAGCTTCCACCGATGGGAAAAAATCTATTTTACATCCAGAAGTTCGATGTCAAAGATTAGGGGGGCATTGGGAGGAATCACTCCCCCTGCGCCCTTTTCTCCATATGCTAAGGGAGGCGGAATTATTAATCGTCTTTTTCCTCCTACTCTCATCCCCAAAATTCCCTGATCCCATCCGGAGATAACCTGCCCTGTTCCTATCACAATAGTAATAGGCTGTTTTCCAATTGATGAGTCAAATACTTTCCCGTCGGTAAACATTCCTGTGTAATTTACGGTAATGGTATTTCCGCTGGCTGCAGGTGATCCGGTTCCTATCTGTGTATCTTCAATCAAAAGTTTTGTTATGGAGACGGGAGTCTGAGTAGGCGGTGTCGTCGGCTGGGTAGTGGGCTCAGTGCTTGGAAGAGAAATCGGAGAATTATCAAAAGGATTGGTAGGTTTTTTCTGATTTAAAGTAACAAAAATACCGATTGAGAAAAGAATTAAAAATCCGTATGCAATTAGATATTTGTTATTCATTTTCCCGATTATTTTAGCAGAAATTTAATTGAGAATATAGACTCTGCTATAATATGAGCATGCTAAAAGCCTCGGAAATTATAGAAAAATATATAAAATTTTTTGAAGAAAAGGGGCATAAAAGGATCGTAAACTCCCCTCTTATCCCGCAGAATGATCCGACAACCCTTTTTATATCTTCCGGAATGCAGCCCTTGATCCAGTATTTTCTAGGAGAAGAACATTCTGCCGGAAAAAGACTTGTAAATGTTCAGAATTGTTTTAGGGCAGCCGATATTGAAGAAGTCGGAGACAACAGGCATACAACTTTTTTTAGAATGCTTGGCAATTGGTCTTTAGGAGATTATTTTAAAAAAGAACAGATCGGCTGGTACTGGGAGTTTCTGACAAAGGTGATAGGACTTTCACCTGAAAAACTTTATATAAGTGTTTTTGAAGGATATGACAATATATCGCGTGACAGCGAATCGGAGAAAATTTGGACAGAAATTTTAGAAAAAGAAAATCTTGATCCAAAAGACAGAATATATTTTTATGGCGCCGATAAAAATTGGTGGTCCCGCTCCGGTACGCCAAAAGACATGCTAATTGGTGAACCGGGAGGACCGGACAGCGAAGTATTTTTTGATTTTGGAACTACCCATGATAAAAAATTTGGGAAGAATTGTCATCCGAACTGCCAATGTGGAAGATTTCTTGAAATCGGAAACTCCGTATTTATGGAATGCCAGAAGATTGAAGATGGTTTTAAACCATTACCGAACAAGAATGTAGATTTTGGCGGAGGACTTGAGAGACTTCTTGCAGCTATTGAAAATAAATCAGATATTTTCCAAACCTCCCTCTTTATTCCGATGATTCGAATCATCGAATCACAAACTGGAAAGAACTACGAAGAATCTCCAAGAGAAATGAGAGTTATTGCTGACCATCTAAAAGCAGCAATGTTTTTAGTAGAAGATGGAGTTACTCCTGGCAACAAGACACAGGGATATGTTTTACGTAGGTTATTAAGAAGAGCCGCATTAAAAGCGCATCAGATAGATAATAACTATGGAGATAGTAAAAATTTTAGAGCATTATTTGATTCGATAGTAGAAATCTATTCTGCAGACTTCAATAAAGATAAGCTTGAAAGTAATTGGGATGTAATTAGTGTTGAAATTCGGAAATTTAGAGCAACTTTAGTAAGAGGGTTAAAAGAATTTGAAAAATATGCTACCTCTGGAGAAGTAGGAAAACCAGAAACTACTGTAAAAGAACTATCACCAAAAGATATTTTCACACTTTATGAATCCTATGGATTCCCATATGAACTATCTAAAGAAGAAGGCGAAAAAAGAAATATTATCATTCCTCCCCGAGAAGAGTTCGACCTTGAACTACGAGAACACCAAGCACTTTCAAGGTCATCATCAGCCGGTATGTTTAAAGGAGGGCTTGCGGATCACTCTGATCAAACAATAATGGGACACACTGCGACACATCTTCTCCATCAGGCACTTCGCGATGTTTTAGGAAATAAAGTTTTTCAGACAGGTTCAAATATCACAAGCGAAAGAATTAGATTTGATTTTTTTTATGATAAAAAATTAACGGATGAGGAAATTTTAGAAGTTGAGAAAATAGTAAATGAAAAGATTGAGAAAAATTTGTATGTCCATTTTGAAATAATGCCGCTTAAAAAAGCAAAGGAAATTGGCGCAATAGGACTTTTTGATGAAAAGTATGAGGATAAAGTAAAGGTGTATTTTGTCGGGGATTATTCGGTCGAATTCTGCGGAGGCCCTCATGTTAAGTTTACAGGAAAGCTCAAAAGGTTTAAGATAATAAAGCAGGAAAACATAGGACATGGACAAAGACGAATCTATGCCAAAGTTGGCACTTTTTTATGAAACTTCCCCCCTTGCCGTTTCTTAAGCAAAAAGAGAAGAAGGAATATTTTTTAGCCCTCGTCCTTCGAAACGAAAAGGCAAATGCAGTTTTCTTTGAAGAATTGGAGGGAAAAGTAAGCGTTTTGGGGAAACACAGCGAAAATTTTGAAAACTCAATCGAACAAGCTTCCTCGGACGAGTTATTAGATGTTTTGGACAAAGCAATTTCAACCGCCGAACAGTCGCTTCCCGAGAATATAGAAACAATAAAAACCATTTTTGGTGTTAAAGGGACTTGGGTAGAAGACAACAAGATAAAAAAAGGGTATCTTATAAAGCTTAAAAAAATAAGCGAGGAGTTGGGGCTTGTTCCAATAGGTTTTTTGGTTGTTTTTGAGGCAATTGCACATTTTCTTCAAAAAGAAGAGGGTGCTCCCGTTACGACAATTTTGGTCGAAACAGGAGAAAAATATATTTCCGTAGCAAATATTAGAGCCGGAAGAATTGTAGAATCAAAAACTTCGGAGATTCTTGAATCCCCTGCCCAAACAGTCGATAATCTTTTAAAACATTTTTCTTCTTCAGAAATTTTGCCGGCCAGAATTATTATCTTCAACGGTGATGAGGATGAAGGCCAGGAATTTATAAATCACAGATGGAGTAAAAGTTTGCCTTTTTTGCATTTACCGCAAGTAACAACGCTTCCATCCGAATTTGACGGAAGAGCAATTCTTTTTGGGGCAGCACAACAAATGGGTTTTGATGTTTTAGAAACTGAAATATCCGAGGAGTTAGAAAAAGAAGAAAACCCGCCCGACAACAAACCAGAGCCAAATGGCGAATTTGAAGATGAGGAAGCAGTAAGCGATAAGGTTAAAAAAATTCCGGACGAAACTTCTCCGGAATATTTTGGTTTTGTACAGAATAAAGATGCATCAAAAAAACCCATGGTAAAAGAGGCATCTGCTAATGATGTCCCTGAAGAAACTTTTGAAAAACAGATCGAGGACCTGCCTGCCGGCAAGGCAGGAATACCCGAAGAACTTAAGATAGAAAGGGGAGATCAAAAACAATTCCCTGCAAACGCGGCAATGATTTTGTCGGGCTTAAAAAGGGTATCCACCAAGCTGGGAGAAGCAGTAGGAAAAATTCCAGCTAGAAATCTTGCGTCGGGAATTGCAATTCCAAAAACCGGAGGAGCAATTATTATTCCGGCAGTTTTAATCGCTTTTGTTTTAGTTCTTGCCAACCTCTATCTTTTTACAAACAAAGCAACTGTTGTTTTAAATATTGATGGAAAAAAAATCGATAAAAACCAAAATGTTACCTTCTCAGATAAGCCGAGCGATGCATCTGGCAACATCCTTCAGGCAGAATTTATTTCTGTATCGGAAGACGGAAGTATCTCAACTCAGTCAACCGGCAAAAAAGAAGTCGGAGATAAGGCAAAAGGAACAGTAACTATTTTTAATAATGCTTCTTCGTCCCAAGCAATATCTGCGCAAACAACCATTACGTCCTCAAACGGTCTTGAGTTTACGTTAGACAAAAGTATCACGGTTTCTTCGGCATCCGGAGATATTTTTTCCGGTACTACGCCAGGAAAAGCAAATGCAAATGTCACGGCAGATAAAATAGGCCAAGAATACAATCTGCCCTCAAACATCAAATTTACAATTGGAACAACTACCACAATGGCGGCAAAAAATGATAATCCTTTTTCCGGAGGGACTAAGAAAGACATTACTGTTGTTTCAAAAGATGATATAGCAAAACTTCTGCAAGATCTTCCAAAGAATTTAGAGCAAAAAGCAAAAGACGATTTAGGAAAAAAGGTATCCGGTGATAAGGTCTTGCTCCCAGTATTTATAAGCGCAACCGTTAGTAAAAAAGATTTTGATAAGGATACTAATGATGAAGCAAAACAAGTTACCCTTAAGGGGTCTGTTGATTTTGAAGGCATTGCTTATAAAAAGAGTGACGCTAATAATTTTGCAAACGAGCTTTTGAAAACAAGTATCCCAAGTGATCTTACTGTTGATCCTAATAATATAAAGGTGCAAGTTAAAAACGTAAAAGAAAACAAGAATAAAGAGGTAGAGGCAAATATCACAATTGTTGGCATTCTTATTCCAAAAATCGACGAGGAAAAACTTTCAAAGCAAATTTCCGGAAAGTCTTTTAAAGATGCTCAAGATGTTTTAGAAAAACTTCCACAAGTTTTCAGCGCGGACATTAAATTATCTTTTAACATTCCTTTTTTTCCAAAGAGACTCCCCTTTTCTTCTAAAAATGTAAAAATTACAACTAAAATAAATGGGTAAATACTATTACGAAAAGGCAGATAGAATATTTAGAAAAAAAATCTTGCGCCTTTTTAGTCTTCTGATTCTTTTTATAGGACTTGTTATCGTTTCTTACATATTTTACCCGTTTGTCTTGTGGCAGGTTTATTTTGCTCCTTCGCTAGCGTCATCCGATATAAAAGCGCCTATTCCAAAAGCAATAATTGTAAATCCGTCGGAGATTGGAAGTTTGATTTCTCAGGCGGGAAATTTACTCTCAGGCGTTGATTACACAAATGCCCAGAATTGGTTCCCGGGATATAATCCCGCAACGGCCGGACAGCCAAAAATTCCATATTATACAATTTCTATTCCTAAACTTAAAATTAATAACGCAACAGTCTCAACGCGTGATAACAACTTAGCAATTCATCTTGTTAATTATCAAGGCACTGCTCTTCCTCCGGAGCCGGGAAACGCTGTAATTTTTGGGCATTCAACATTGCCCCAGCTTTTTAATCCAAACGATTATAAAACCATCTTTGCAAATGCATATCAGCTAAAAATAGAAGATAAAATATATGCGTATGTGGATGGGGTCACTTATATGTATAAAATTTTTGATATTAGTGTAGTTGAGCCAACCGACACCTCTATTTTTGAGCAGAATTATGACAATTCTTATCTTACCCTTGTTACATGTACTCCTCCTGGAACAATCTGGAAAAGGCTTATTATAAAAGCAAAGCTTGAAAAGATTTAAAAATGAAAGAAGAGAATAGATTTAGAACTATCGCAATTTTGATCTGGCCAACGATTTATAGAGCAATAAATTCATTTATCTACTTTTTGATTTCTCTTATTAAAACGGTTGCTTCCATTGCTATAAATCAAATAAAAGGGGGTAAAAGCGTATGAAAAAGAGTATCTTCTCAAGCGAAGAAGAAGAACTTGCAAAAGCGCTTGAAGCAATTCAAAAAAAACTTGTCGGCAAAACTCTTACATATAGAGAGATTTATGCAGTAATGGATGAAATTGCAAGAAATAGACTTGGAGAAGTTTTAACAACTTATTTTGCAGCTTCCGGTTACTCTAAAGGGTTTACAAATAAAGAACTTTATTATTTAACTCGCGCGATGGTAGATACGGGAGCCCGCCTTGAGTTTTCCGGAGTTGTTGCCGACAAACATTCAATCGGAGGAGTTCCGGGAACAAGAACAACTTTAATAGTTGTTCCTATAATAGCAGCTGCCGGTTTTACTATTCCAAAAAGTTCGTCCCGGGCAATAACCACGCCCGATGGGACAGCCGATGATATGGAAGTACTGGCTCCGGTGGTTTTAAGTAAAGATAAGATTTATAAAATTGTTAAAGAAACAAACGGTTGTATCGTTTGGGGAGGAAGTTTTGGCATTGCTCCTGCAGATGACATAATTATAGATATAGAAAAACCTCTTCTTTTTGAAAGCTATGACAAAATCTTGGTTTCTATAATGGCCAAAAAAATTGCTTTTGGATCAAATCATGTCGTAATTGATCTGCCATACGGAAAGATGGTAAAAGTCCATAAAGTAAAAGACGCAGAGATTTTAAAAGAGAAATTTAAGTATCTTGCGCGAAAGTTTAAAATACGAATAAAAGTTTTAATTCATAAAACGGACGAACCGGCAGGAAGAGGAATTGGTCCTGTTTTGGAAACTCGCGAGGCATTAAGAGTCCTTCAGCAAAAACCAAATAGGCCCTTAGACCTTGAGCAAAGGAGCCTTAACATTGCAACCGAACTCTTAAAACTTTGCCTGAAAGACTCAGATAAAGAACTTAAAGAAATTGTAAAAGAAAATTATGGAACTTGTTCCAATTGGGCAAAAAAGATTTTAAAAGATGGGGAGGCCTTTTTGAAAATGCAGGAAATAATAGAAGAACAGGGAGGAAATCCAAAAATAGACAGTGAGGACTTAAAACCCGGGGAAATTTCGATTAAAATAAGATCACCTAAAAGCGGGGTTGTGAAAAGAATAAACAGTAAAAATATTACAACAATAGGAAGGCTTCTTGGCGCTCCAAAGCAAAAAGGCTCAGGAATTTATCTAAATAAAAAAATTGGCGAAAAAGTTGCAAAAAATGATACAATCTGTACATTATACAGCGAAAGTATGTATAATCTTAAAAACGGAAAAAGCTCGGCCGAAAAATATCCTTTAATTACCGTTTCATGAAAAGACTGATTATTCTTATAATAGTAACGCTATTGTTTCTAGGAGGACTGGCTGTTTGGTGGAAAAACGCGAGCATGGCACCTGACCCGGCAGATAAAACACCGCAGATTTTTGTAGTTGCAAAAGGAGAAGGAGTAAGAGAAATTGCAAACAGTCTTAAGACAAAAGGACTAATTAAAGACCCTATTGTTTTTTTTCTTCTCACCAAAAGGATAGGAGTGGACAAAGAAATTCAGGCCGGTGATTTCCGCCTAAATCCTTCCATGGACTTAAATACCATTATACAGACTCTGCGACATGGCACTTTGGATATTTGGACCACAATTCCTGAGGGACTCAGAGCCGATGAAATTGCTGATATCTTAAAAGCAAAAGTCCCAACGTATAGAGAGACTTGGAGAGCTCAGCTTGATAATAATGAGGGGTATCTATTTCCTGACACATATCTTATTCCAAGAGATGCGGACATAACTATGGTTATAAATATGCTTAGAAATAACTTTAATAATAAATATGCAAGTCTTAATACTTCAAGCTCAAAGCTCTCTCAAGAAGAAATAGTAACCGTTGCTTCTCTTATAGAAAGAGAGGCTCGTCACGATGAAGACAGACGACTGGTTGCAAGTGTTATTACAAATCGGCTCGGACTTGGTATGAAATTAGACATCGATGCAACCATACAATACGCATTGGGATATGCGCCGGATGAAAAAAGATGGTGGAAAAAATCTTTAACTAGTGGTGATAAATTACTTAACTCTTCTTATAATACTTATAGAGTAGCGGGTCTTCCGCCTACTCCAATATCAAATCCGGGACTTGCAAGTCTTAAAGCTGCAATAAATCCCGCAGATACTTCTTATCTATATTATATAACCGATAAAAACGGCATAAACCGCTATGCATCAACAATTAAGGAGCATAACGCAAATATACAAAAATACGGCCTCTAATCGTCCTTCTATATGAATTCGCCAACTCGAAGTTGAATGCATGAGAAATTAAATGAGTGATTCAGGGGGATTCCTTGTTTATCAAGGAGGGGGTGAAATCCCCCGAAGAACGAGTTTAATTTTGAAAGCATGAAACAAGATTAGGCGAGAGCTTTTGGTACTTTTGGCGACACAAAAGTACAAAGAAATAAATACAGGAGGAAATTTTAGTTCCGAGCGAAATTAACAATCAGGAGCTTTTTTTTCTGAAGAATCTCTTCCGAAACGGCTTTACTTCTTCTTGAGGTTCTTTTGATTGCGAATCTTTAGAAACTCCGTTACCCCTCAATAACGGCTCTTCGGGAGCATCTTCTATTTCTTCCCCATCTTCTCCTAAATTTTCCTCATCCATTTGCGCTTCCAGAATTTCGGATAAACCCTCGACACCTTCTTCGGTAATCATCTTTAAAATTTTCTTCCCCTTTTTTGTTCCAAGCAAAAAAACGGCGCCTCCACCTATGATTGCTCCCCACAAAAAGCCGTCAAAAAATTTGTTTCCTTGATTGTTATTCATTTTATTCCTCTCTTTTTGATTCCCGCCTGCCGGCTGGCATGGTTCTTTTTTTAAAAAGCTGGGCAATTGCAGAACCGGTTTTAATTCCCGTTGCAAGACTTGAGAGGTTTGAGATTGGACCTGAGACACTTTCTGTTATAACGCCCGTATCATCTAAAACCTTATTTGCTTTATTAATAGTCTGCCTTAACTCTCGCAGGATAAAAAACACCTGAATTCCCAAAACCAAAAGAAGGATAGTCAAGACTATTATTACCAAAAATAATGCTGTCTGGGCAGGATCTATCATAGTATTAAACATAACACCTGGCAGGTTCGGTGTCAACTCGGATTAACTGTAACAAACCCCGATTAAATCAGGATAAAAGAAGTGTAAGAATTATTTAATACAAACGTATTGATAAAAATCCGCATCCGGATTTTCTCCTGTCTCATAATCGCTGTATTGTTCTATTATTGAAAACCCTGCCTCTCCAAAAAGTTTTCTTAATTCTCCCTTTTTAAACGGGTGAACCAAATAATATGCTTTTTTATCTGCTTCTAAATGGGCATATTCAATAATAATGTATTCATCAGTTATTGCTTTAAAACTGGCTTTGACTTTATTTGTCCCTGTATAGAGGTATTTACCTGATGAATGAAGCTCTCCCTTTAAAGCCAGTTCTCGATTATCCAAGATCTTTTGATAATTTCGCTCATCAATAATCAATACGCCTTCTTTTCTCAAAACTTTGTTAAACTTCTCTACGGCTTTTAACTGGTTTTCCTTACCATCAACGCATGTTAGAGAATTACCCATACAGACTATGACATCTTGAGAACTTTCTTCATATACTGATGTTAATTGTTTCCAATCAACGCTTGTAGGGTTTATATCAAATCCTGCTCTTTTTGCATTTTCGATTGCCTTTTCTCTAAATGCATCATCTATTTCATTTGAGGAAACATTAAATCCATTTTGCAAAAGATAAATTGTGTCAACTCCGTCTCCAAGCGCAACGTCGAGAACTTTGTGAACATTATATTTTCTTAGCTGACTGATAAGAAATCCATTCTCTCCTCTTCTTCTATTATCCCAGCCGACAAAATCTCCCCAGATTTCTGCTCTTATTTTGGAATTTTCCGGGCTATCTGCGTATTTAATTATTTTTTGAAGATCCATAAGCCGCTATTTTATCACAACGTGGCGCTCTAGAGTAGTTTGTTTGCCGAAGCGGTTTATTGCCTTTACGGTTATTGTAGTTTTTCCGGGAAATCCTGTAATCTCTTTTTTAAAAGTTCCGTCACTGCCTACCGAAACCTGCTCATCATTGACGGTAATAGTAGAATTAGAATCTGTTTTTCCCAAAACCAAAATTGTTGAGGACGATAAAACCGACATTTCGGATGGGTTTGATAATGTAATCGGTGGATTTATAAAAGCGTATCTATATTGAAAAATTATAAATCCCAAAAGCAGAATAAAAATAAATGCGACCAAAATCGTAGCCTGCTTTATTTTGAACCTTTTAAGAGGCATTTCTTTTTGCCCCACCAAGCCTTCAGGTAAAACCTGGTATGTTTTTTCTGAATCAAACTCGCGTCTGAAAAGAGGTAATATTTCTTTTTCCGGAAGTTTTAAGAATCTCGTATAATTTTTGACAAAACCATGAGCATAGGACGGGGATGGAAGTTTTTCGTATTCTCCTTTTTCTATTGCTTCTAGAAATTCTACTCTAATTTTTGTTGCACTTGAAACGTCCGAAAGTGAAAGTCCGCGATTTTGGCGTTCATCTCTGAGTTTTTGCCCAGCTCGTATCATTGTTATTGTCCATTGAGACTGTTGATAATCTCATCGGCATTTCTAACTATAACGTCTCTTGGTTTTGACCCCTCGGCATGTCCTACGATTCCCGCCTCCTCAAGCTGGTCTAAAATTCGGGCGGCTCTTGAGTAACCTATGGAAAGACGTCTCTGAAGAAGAGAGGCAGAAGCTCTATCATGCTGACAGACTGTTCTTATTGCCTCTTCGAAAAGCGCATCTCTTCCGTCCGAACCGTATGATGCCGACCCCTTTCTTGTAACAAGGGGTGTCTGCGTAACCTCTTCTGTATATTCAACCGGCGGTCCTTTTTCTTTAAGGAAGTCGACTAATTTTTTAACTTCCTTATCCGAAACAAACGCTCCCTGAATACGAGTCGGTTTTGCCTGATCAGGCGGAATGTAAAGCATATCTCCGCGTCCCAAGAGTTTCTCAGCTCCGGGAGTATCTATGATAACTCTTGAATCAACCATAGAAGAGACATTAAAGGCGATTCTGCACGGAATATTTGCTTTAATAAGTCCTGTTATAACATCAACTGAGGGTCTTTGTGTTGAAACAACCAAATGAATTCCCGTTGCTCTTGCCATCTGAGCAAGCCGGGCAATTGCATCTTCAACTTCAACCGGAGCAAAAGCCATAAGATCTGCAAGTTCATCTACAAAAATAACTATATATGGAAGTGACTGAAAACCGGCCAGCTCATTGAAGGAATCGATATTTCTAACTGAGTTTTCTGCAAATTTTTTATAGCGTCTGTCCATCTCATCCATTGCCCACTTAAGTGATGCTAAGATTTTTTCAACTTCCACAATAACAGGTGTCATAAGATGAGGAATTCCGTTGTACCCCGTAAGCTCCACTCTTTTCGGATCTATAAGAATAAGCCTTACCTCGGATGGTGCGGCTCTGAAAAGAAGAGATGAAATAAAAGAGTTTATAAGAACCGATTTTCCGGATCCCGTTGTTCCGGCTATTAATACATGCGGCATTTTTGCAATATCCGCAACAAGCGGATTACCAGAAACATCAAGGCCCAAAGAAACTATAAGTTTTGATTTGTTTTTTCGCATAATGTCTGCCTCAAGCATTGTTTTTAAGGTTACTACTTCAAGACTTCTGTTTGGTATTTCTATTCCTATTAAATTTCGCCCGGGAATCGGAGCCTCTATTCTGATCTGCCCGGTTGGAGCTTCTGTTGCTAAGGCTAAATCATTAGCCAAAGATGTTATTTTAGAAACCTTAGTTCCTAATGCAAGCTGCAAAGCATATTGTGTTACCGCAGGTCCTAAGTTAACCTCGATAACCTTCGCACCTATTCCAAAACTTTGAAGGGTGTTTTCAATAATTGAAGCGACTCTTTTTATATCTCCCCTATCTGCTTTTTGCGATGAAGCATCCGAAAGAAGTGAAAAGGGCGGATACTCCCAAACTAAACCTGCTGCCGTCGGATTACTGACTAATTCATCCGAAAGAAGAGGAGATTCTTTTTTAACAACAGGAGATGATACTGTCATTTCCTTGCTGGAGAGACCCGAAAAATCTCTTATTCCGCCTTTTATCGTTAACTGTCTATCCTTGCCTCCCGCAGGTTTATTTTTAAAGAATGAAAAAAGTTTTGAGGGAAAAAGTCTTTTAATAATTTCTATTACAAAACCTACTGCCGAAATAAGTTCATCTATTGAAGTATCAAAAAATACAATAATACCAACAAAAATTCCGGCAAAATAAACTAGACTTGCTCCTGTTCCCGTTAATACATCTGCTAAGACCGAAAAAAGATATTTTCCGACTGCCCCGCTTCTGAGCAAAGCATCCAGAGATAGAAAAAAAAGAAGAAAACCTATGGAAACATTGGGACGGGAAAGAAAAAATTTAAGTTTTAAAAATAAAAAACCTAAGAGAATCAGAGTAATAGGAAATAAGATCGATATTGATCCGAAATATTTATCTAGATTCTGGGTTATTAAAACAAAAGACGGTTGGCTTTTTGAAAAAGAAAGGAGAAGAATCAGCCCTGAAACAATCAATCCAAAGGAAAAAATTGAATAAATTGTAGTTTTTTTAAGTTTTAATTTAAACTTTTGTCTTCTGTAATGTCTTCTTTTTGCCATTTTATCTATTATATACCCTTACACCTCTATAATAACCGGTAATACGAGAGGACGGCGTCGAAGATGTTTTAAGACTGATCTTTCCGAAATTTCTCCAATTTTTTTTCTTATATATGTCCAATCGGTTACCCTCCCTTTTTCGGGCAAAAATGCATTTTTTACATCTTGTGCCACCTTCTTATTTGCAGTTCTATTTTCTTGGTTGGGTAATCCCCGCGAAATTATTGTTGGATAATCAACTATTTGGCCTGTTTGAGAATCGACTTCCGCAACCACAATTATTACCCCGTCTTTTGATATCTTTTGTCTGTCCCGCAGAACAAAGCTTTCTATCTCCTCTCCTGAGATTTCATCGACAAATACATTCTTAACAGATATTTTTCTTCCGATTGCGGCTGTATCTTTTGAAAAAATAATTTCCTGTCCATTTTCGATTAATAAAATATCTTTATCCTCAAATCCCTGTCTTTTTGCTAAATTTTTATAAGCAACCATCTGTCTATAGGTTCCTCCGATTGGAATTAATTTTTTTGGACGGGTTAGTTCCATAAGAAGCATAAGATCATCGGAGGAGGCATGCCCTGAAACATGGAAATCATCTGTTATTTGAGAATAAACAACTCTTGCTCCTTTTTTTGCAATGCTGTCTATTAAAGAATTTATCGATACTTCATTTCCCGGAATTGGATCTGCGGAAAACACAATAACATCTTTTGGAGAAATTGAAATTTCTTTATGATCTCCATTTACAATTCGGGACAAGGCAGAATTTTCCTGCGCCTGACTACCCGCAACAAGAAGCAAAAGATTTGAATCTTTATATTTTTTAATTTCGCTTACCCCAACTTCCATTCCCCGGGGAAGCTTCATATAGCCTAATTTTTGGGCAATAGTTGCTGTGTTTATTAAAGATCTTCCAACAAAAACAACTTTTCTGCCTAATCTTTGCCCGGCTTGTATTGCCTGATTAAGTCTTGAAATATTAGAAGAATAAGTAGTTAATATAAATTTCCCCTCGCAGCTTCTCATCTGCGCTTCTATATTTTCCGCCAAGACTTGCTCCGATTTTGTAAATCCTTCCTTTTCTGCCCTAAGACAGTCGGAAGAAAGACAAAGTATGCCCTCTCTCGCTGCTTTTGAAATTTTTGAAAAGTCGGTTTTTTTACCATCAAAAGGGGTTAAATCAAATTTAAAATCACTTCCATGATAAAAATTTCCAACTGGAGTTTTTATAAAAATATGGGAACTATCCGGAATTGAATGGGTAACTCTAATAAAAGAAATCGTGAAGCTGCCTAGTCTTATCTCTCCATTTTCGTAATCTACGGTTTTTACCCTAACCGGTATTCCAAATTCATTTAATTTTTCATTTGCAAGTCCTGCAGTTAGAGGACCTGCAAAGATAGGAAAAGAAAAGCCTGTTTTTTTTGCAAGCTGAGGAAGTATATAAGGAAGGGCTCCTGTATGATCTTCATGTCCGTGCGTTATTGCCATTCCGACTATTTTTTTGTTTGCCCCGATTGAATCGGGGTTTGTTGAAAGTAAATAAGAAATATCCGGAAGAAGTAAGTCTACTCCGAGCATTGTCTCATCTGCAAAACCCAAGCCGCAGTCGATGATAAGAATTTCATCTTTATACTCATATAAATACATGTTTTTTGTAACGTCACCGATACCTCCAATTGGAATAAATGATACTTGATCTTTCATTTTAATTTGGTAAAAATTGTTTGTAATTTTCCGATGTTATATGAACATAAGAGCCCTGAGGAACTTTTCCCTCAACAATAAGTCTTGCAGCTTTTCTGCATACTCCCTCTAGTGTACGCTCAAGGCTTCTGATTCCTGCATCAAATCCCAAAGGTCTTATAATAAAGGGCCAAACACTATCATCGATTGTTAACTGATTTTGGGAAAGTCCTGTTTGCTTTTGAATCTTTGGAAAAAGATAACTTTTTGCAATTGCCAATTTTTCGTCATCCGTATAGGATGGCATTTGAACAACCTCAAGTCTGTCCAAAACTGCAGTTGAGATATTTGTAGTATTATTTGCAGTCGTAACAAATAAAACATGGGAAAGGTCAAACGGATAATCAACATAATGATCGGTAAAAGCTCTGTTTTGTTCAGGATCCAAGAGCTCAACTAAAACTCCCATAATATCTGCTCTGGCATTCTCTGTTACTCTATCGAGCTCATCCAAAAGAATAACCGAATTTTTACTTTGGGAATGAACGATTTTTTTAATAATTGCGCCCGGCTCTGCATCGGCATATGTTCGGGATTGACCACGAATTGCTCTTGCATCTCCCATTCCTCCAAAAGGAATCCTTTCAAATTTGCGTCCAAGAGCTTCTGCTATGGAATAAGCAAGTGTTGTTTTACCTGTTCCAACCAAACCCATAAGACAAAGAATAGGAGCTCTTATCACTCCTCCTCCCGGATCGTTTTGCATACTTAAAATAATTGACGCCAAATATTCTATAATTCTATTTTTAACATCTGCAAGTCCGTAGTGATTCTTATCTAATATTTCCTTAGCCGAATGTAGATCTAAAATATCTTTTGTTTCCTTATTAAAAGGGAGGGATGTTATGCAATCTACATAAGTTGAAACATTTTCAAAATTGATGAATGATGCATTCTCGCTCTTTAGAGTTGCTTTAAGTAAATTGATCATGTTCTCTATTTTTTCCAAAAGATCCGAAGGCAAATTTGAAGCTTTTATCTTATCATCTAGTTTTTGAATCTGAGACCCCAGTAAGACAGATGAATTATCCATGTATTAATAATACACTAATTGCTAAAAAAATTGAAAGAAGATCAATAGCTGTCTTTTCTAAAACGCGGTCTTCTTGGGGGAAAGTTTCGTCTGTCTTTATTTTCCTTCTCTGCTCTTTCTCTTTTAAATTGTCTGGCAAGCGGATGCTCTTCCTGTTGCGTTCCTCTTTGGAAATTCCTGGATCTTTCCGGCTGCCTGATTGGCCGCGGACTTCGATATGGATGTTGGCTTTGTGCTTGCGGTCGGGGGGGCTCGGAAGATTCTCCTCCGCCGCCTGATGTTGACCCTGATCCTCCTTCTTCCTCAAACTTCATTGAAAGATTTATTCTGCCCTGATCATCAATTTCCACCACTCTTACTTTTACTTTCTGTCCGATTGACACAACATCATTTGGATTTTTTACAAAACCCTGTCCCATTTGGGAAACGTGAACCATTCCTTCTTTTCCCGGCAGAACCTCCACAAAAGCTCCGAAAGGAAGAATTCTTTTAACAATGCCTTCAAAAACTTCGCCTGCTTTTACCTCTCTTGTTAATCCTTTTACCCATTCTATTGCTTTTTGGACTGATTCTTCCGTGGTCCCCGAAATTGCAACCGAACCGTCATCTTCAACATCAACAGTTGCGCCGGTTGTAGCGATAATGTTTTTAATTGTTTTTCCTCCAGGCCCAATAAGTTCTCCGATTTTATCAACCGGGATTTTAACTATTTCAATTTTTGGCGCATAAACAGAAAGATTGGGTCGGGGCATTGATATTGTTTTCTTGATTATTTCAAGGATTTTAAGTCTTGCTACTTTTGCTCTTTCTAGAGATTCTTTTATTTGTTTTACGGTAAGTCCCGGAATTTTAACATCCAGCTGAATCGCTGTAACTCCATCATCTGTTCCTGCAACTTTAAAATCCATGTCTCCTGAAAAATCTTCAAGACCAATAATATCAGTTAATAATTCGTACTTATCTCCATCCGACATCATCCCGATTGAAATACCGGCAACCGGTTTTGCAATTGGAACTCCGGCATCCATAAGTGCAAGTGTTGACCCGCAAGTTGATGCCATTGAGCTTGATCCATTTTGCGACAAAACTTCAGAAACAACTCTAATTGTATATGGGAATTTGTCTTGACTTGGAATTACCGGAAGCAAAGCTTTTTCAGCTAAAGCTCCGTGCCCTTTTTCCCGTCTAGAAGGACCGGCAACTCTTCCTGTTTGACCAAATGAATATGGCAGTCCTAAATAATGATGTATATATCTTTTTGTTTCTTCACCTTCTGCTGATTCTATTAATTGTTCCATACGAGGCGAACCCAGAGTTACAATTGATAAGGCCTGGGTAATCCCCCTTTGAAATAGAGCCGATCCATGAGTTCTTGGAAGAAGTCCGACTTCTGTAACTATTTCTCTGATTTCATCCAATTTTCTTCCGTCCGCTCTTTTTTTCTTCTCAATTACATCTGACTTAATAAGAGAGAACATTAGGAATTCAACTGCTTTTGCGATTGTTTTTTTATCAAGTTCTGTTTCGGGACTTGCCACTTTATTCTCTTCTGTAATTTTTGCAATCAAATCTTCTGTTTCAGTTCCTCTGCCTTCTTTATTTACGCGGGCTTCAATAAGAGCTTTAACTTCTGCTTTATAGGATTTTTCAATAAGATTTTTTGTTTCATTAAGGGAGGTTTCCACAGGCACTTCTAATTTCTTAGTCCCGACTTTTTTTACTAAATCTTCAATTGTATCTATAATTTTACTTGTCTCTTTATGTGCTAATTCAACTGCCTCGATTAAAATACCTTCTGAAATCTGTGCTGCTCCGGCTTCTATCATATTTGTTTTATCTTTTGATTGGGAAACAACTAAATCAAGCTCTGAATATTCCTGTTCTGATCCGGGATTAATTATGCAAGCTGATCCTCCATTACCTGATTCTTTAACACAGCCAACTCTTACTGCTGCAATCGGTCCATTCCATGGAATTTTTGAAATTGCCAGCGCCGCTGATACAGCGTTAAGAGCCAAGACATCTGCTTGATTTTCTCCATCAACTGACAAAACAGTTACAATAACCTGAACATCATTCTTAAAGCTTTTTGGGAAAAGCGGACGGATTGATCTGTCTATGAGACGTCCTGCGAGAATTGCATCATCTGAAGGTTGGCCTTCACGCTTTACCCATCGGCTTCCTTTAATTCTTCCACCTGCGTAAAGTCTTTCTCCATACTCAACTGATAATGGGAAATAATCCAGATCTGACTTACCGCCTTCAACAACAGTAACTAAAACTACTGTGTCTCCAAGACGCGCCAAAACAGCTGCTGTTGCCTGAACAGCAAGTTCTCCTGTTTCAAATATCAGAGTGGTATCTCCAATCTGCGTCTTTACTGAGGTTTTTTTCATCTAGTCTTTTAAACTGAGATTTTTTATAATTATGGAGTGGCGGATTTTATCTACATTTTTAAGAAAATTAACCAGTCTTCTTCTTTTTGCAATCATAGATAAAAGACCCCGACGGGAATGAGTATCGTGAATATGCTGTTTTAGATGATCTGTTAATTTTATAATCCTATTAGACAAAAGGGCGATCTGAACTTCGGGACTTCCAGTATCTCCCGATGCTGTCTGGAATTTTTTAATAATCTCCTGTTTTTGAGTTGATGTTAACGGCATGTTTTGTATTATATCAATTTTTAACTTGCTCCTCAACAAGGAAAACGTTTGTTGAACGAAGAATCTTGATCCAAGTTAAATATTCGTTGAGCCTTTGTAAATTTTTGGAGCGAGCCAGTCAACCGGCGGATTTTTCCCCTGCCCCGCGGAACCCTGCCTTGCCGGCAGGCTGGCTTGGCGGAGTGGGACCTGTTCCGGCCGGACTTGGTCTTTTTTATCTGTTCTGGACTGTGGAATATTTTTTTGAGAAAAGATTGAAGACTCTTCTTCGTCTCTCTTTACTTGAGAGCTTCTTAATCTCTTATCACTTCTTACCGCTCCCTTTTTCATAAGACTTGCAACCATTTCAAAAGCTAAAGGACTTGTTCTTGTGTTTTGAAAATTATCTGTTGCGCTTTCTATTCCAATTAATAAATTTTGTGCTGTATCAATATCCATTGGAAGATCTAGTGAAAAAATTAAATCGCCTATCTGCTCGCAAAGTGAAGAATTATTCGGAGAAACCATAGCAATATCTCCAAATCCCTGATTATCAGACTTATTATCTATATTAATTACTACAGTATCTTTTAAAGCCTGAGGGTCAAAAATTCTATCCAAATCCGAAAGCCTTGGAGTTCCCACAACAAACAAAAGTCCCGGATACCCTTGCGATCTTTTAAAAATAACATCATTCTCGGAAAAACCTAAACCCTCTTCTCCTGCTTTTACAACAATATTTAGAAAACCATCTTCAAGAGTATAGGAAATTTTTTCTATTTCCCCCTCTTTGTATGGAAAAGAAGCAGTCAAATCTCCCGATCCTTCGTCAAAACTTGATTTTACCTTATCTATTCCAACAAGATGAGAATGTTCTACTAAGGCTTCTGTTGGACAGACTACTGTTGCATCTTTTCCGAAAGTTCGAAGAGAGAGATAAAGCGAAAGAGCCGCTCCCATTTCATCAACTCCCGGATTTTTGCCAACGGCAATTCCGATCTTGTTATTTTTTTCAATAAAATCTTTTATTTGATCCAATACTCTATTATCCATAGGGGAATTTTATCCATGAGATATTACCATATCTCCTATAGTAAAGTCAAGGAATGGAGAAATAATTATACCGGCCTCATTTCCTTTTTCTACTTTTGAGATGGAGTTTTTGCCCTGCCGAAGAGATAAAATTGTGCTTTCTCCTATAACCTCATCTTTTCTAACAAGCCTTATCTTGTCTCCCTTAGCCATTCTTCCTTCGAGTATCGCAACTCCCATAACTTTTGTTTTTTCAAACGGAAACTGCGCAATTATCTTTGCCCGTCCCAAAATTTCTTCGACAAGCGAAAGCTCTCTGCCTTCCAAAACATCTGATATTTCATCTATAAGCTCGTAAATAAGACTGTAATTTTTAGCAAGGACTTTTTCTGTTTTTGCAAGTTTCATAATTTCGGGCTTAATCTTTATATTAAATCCAAGAACAATTGCGCCAACGGATTTTGCAAGCAAAAGGTCTGCAGGCGAAATATCTCCTGTTTTTTGAAATACAATATTGATCTGACTTGGCAATGCATTTACTATTGCCTCAAGCGAACCTAAGGTATCCGCGCAGATTATTATAGAAAGGAGAGGATTTTCCTCTTCGGCAGGGCTTCCGATTTGGCGTGAGGAGCTTACAAAATTTTCGCTGTTCGTATTTGCGCCACCGGCTTTTTGGTCTGAGGGAATCATTCCCGCGCTGTGAACACGAAAATTTTTGTGAGCGACCTCAGCGCCAAAACCTTTTTTCAAAACTACACTCCCAACACGGGGAACTTTTTCAAATCCTAAAACTTCAACTGCCTCACCTATTGTTGCCCTATCTACTCTTTTTCCCAAAGTATCTGTAAGGCTCTTTACTCTTCCATGTATCTCATCTGCTGAAATTTCGTCTCTTACAGATAAGGTACCATTCTTTATGACAACTGTTGATACCGGTCCTATCCTCTGATCTCGTTTTGACTCGATGACTACTCCTTTAAATTCTCCTTTTCCCAAATTATCCAATCCTTCATTTTTCATTTCAAACACCAAAAGAATTAAACTTAAAAGCTCCTTAATATTTGTATTTGTTTTTGCAGATACTTCAATAACCGGAACATTTCCGCCATAACCTTCTAAAATAACTCCAGCTTTTAAAAGCTCTCGTTTTACTTTTTCCGGATTTTTTTGCGGAAGATCCGATTTTGTTAAAACAACAATAAAAGGGGTATCGGCCTCCTTTAAAAAATTGATACTTTCTTTAGTCTGAGGCATAACTCCATCAACAGATGAAACGACCAAAAGTCCAATGTCCGCAGCCATAACTCCTCTTCCTCTCATATTTGAAAAGGCTTCGTGTCCCGGTGTGTCTATAAAAGTAATAGCTCTTTTTTCTCCTTCATTTATAAACTCTATTTTTGATGCTCCTATTCTCTGAGTTATTCCCCCATATTCTCCTTGTGCAATATTTGATTTGCGGATTGTATCCAAAAGAGTAGTCTTTCCGTGGTCTACGTGGCCTACTACGACAACAACCGGAGGAACGGAAGCTGAAGGCTGAGTTCGCTTGCTTGACAAGCGTGGGTTTTTATTTGGTGGATTTGGTTTTTGTTTTTTTGCCATAACTTAATATTCTTTCTTGAATTCTCTATTTTTTTATAAAAGTCTGTTCTCATAAGACTTTCTTAGATTTTTTCTCTGTTTTTGTCGCCGACTTCTTTACTACTTTTTTAGCCGGTTTTTTCTTACCTTTACTATTCTTTTTTTTATCGAAGGACTCTGTCTGCCCATCTTCAGGTGAACTGAAAGTCGACTCAGTTTCTTTTCCCGAAGTTTTATTTTTACCGGTCTGTCGACTTTCATTTAGCGAAGCCGAAGCCTTAGTTTGTTTTTTTTCTGACTGCTGAGCGTCACCTGAAGCATGTGGCTGATTGAGGCCTTCAGGCATCTCCTCTCCTTCTATCTCTATTCTGTACTCCGTAAGCTTTGATGCAAGACGAACATTTTGCCCCTCTTTTCCAATAGCTAAAGAGAGTTCTTCCGATGGAACAAAAACATGGGCTGTTTTTTCATCTTCGTTTAGTTCAACTCTTACATTTTTTGCAGGAGACAAAGCTTGCCCAATATAATCTTTTAAGTTCTCTTGCCATTGAATAATATCTATTTTTTCAAGTCCCCCGAATTCCGCAATTACGGCCTGCACTCTTACGCCTTTTTGACCAACGCAGCTTCCAACCGGATCAATCCCCGATTGAGAAGAATAAACGGCAATTTTACTTCTTGATCCAGGTTCTCTTGCAATATCTTTAATCTCAACACTTCCTTGTGCAACTTCGGGAACTTCTCTTTTAAAAAGGCCCGCCAAGAGTCCGTTGTTTGCTCTTGAAACTATCAGTTCTTCTCCCTTAGAACCTTCTACTATCTCTAAAAGATAAACGGTAAGTCTTTGATTTAAATGATATTTTTCATTTGGAATTTGCTCGGCAGGCGGCATAATCGCTTCTGTCTTACCTACATCAACAATTATATTTGGGCCTGCGAATCGCAATACCATTCCATTAACTACTGTTCCGATTCTCATTTTATAATCTGAAATAATTGCCTCTTTTTCTTTTTCTCTTATTTTCTGAAGAATGACCTGTTTTGCAGTTTGAGCTGCAATTCTTCCAAAACCGGGCGGGGTAACATCCTTATCTTTATAAAAAATTTTTGCCTCTCCACTGTTCTTATCCAAAGTTGACGAGTATTCCTCAATTTCTATTCCGGGATGGTCTTTTTTGTAAGCAGCCAGAATTGCATTTTTAACAGTGTCCAAAACCACAGAAACATCAACGCCGCGCTCGTTGGCGACCTGATTTAAGGCAAGTGAAAATTCACTTCTTTGTAATGCCGGCATAGTCGAAACAGTATACCAAATTTACCTCCAAGCCGCAACGATCGAAGATTGGTTTTATGAAGATTTTGTAATTATTATTGAATCTGAAGAATCAGTTAAAACGAGGATTTTGTCGCCGCGTTTTATTTCATCCTTTAATATTTTCTGAGCGAGGAGGTCTTCGATGTTATTTTGAATATATCTATTGATTGGACGGGCACCGAACTGCTCATCAAAACCTTCCTTGATAATTTTCTGAATTATTCTTTCATCAAAACTTACCGTAATATCTTGCTCTAACATCTTCCCAGAAAGTTCTTTTAAAAGAATTTTAGTGACTTGCTGCACTTCTATCTGTCCCAAAGGTTTAAAAACAATTATCCCGTCGAATCTATTTAAAAGTTCGGGCTTGAAGATTCCTTTTGTCTGCAAAAACTCTAAAAGAGTCTTTTGAAAATTTTTATCGATTGGTGTACCTTTATTCACTTCTTCGCGTATAAACTCCGAGGCCGCATTTGAAGTTGCAATTATTATTGCATTGGTAAAAGAAACAGTTTTACCCTTGTTATCTGTAAGTCTTCCGTCATCAAAAACTTGTAGAAAAAGATTTAAGATGTTTGAACTTGCTTTTTCAAATTCGTCCAAAAGAACAAGAGAAAAAGGATTATCTAATATTTTATCTGTCAGCTCTCCGGGCGCATCGGTTTCTCCTGGCATTGAACCAAGCAATCTTTTTAAAGAATCGCCTTCTGAATATTCACTCATATCAAGTCTTATCATTTTATGCGCCTGCCCAAAATATATTCGGGCGAGTGTTTTGGCGGTTTCTGTTTTTCCGACTCCGGTTGGTCCTAGAAACAAAAATGAAATCGGTTTATCCTTTATAGAAAGGCCTGTTCGCAAACGCCTCATTGCCTCTGCGACTTGCGAAACTGCTTCTTTCTGATCTACAACTCTTTTATGAATTTCTTCTTCTAATGAAAGCAGTAACTCCTTTTCTTCCCTATCCGGTTTTCCAACAGCAATCTTAGTTTTACTTTCTATTTTTTGAATAATATCTCCTTCTTCGACAATCTTTTTTTTGGAAAGCGATGCTGCGGCAGCTGCATCCTCAAGAAGTGTTACCGCAGAACCTGGAAGAACTCTATCAGGGAGATATTTTTTAGCGTACTTGAGAGATGAAACAATCGCAGAATAAGATATTTTTATATTATCTACTCTCTCTATTTCACTCCCTTTTTTGAAAAGCATAGCAAGGACGGCATCTTCGCTCGGCTCTTCAACTTTAATTATCTCAAGATTCCCAAGAAGTGTTTTTCTTGCCTCTACAAATTTTTTAAATGATCCCGGTGTAATAGTTGCCACTATACGAATTGCTCCTCTTTCGATGTATGGAATAAGGATTCCCGAAAGATCAAGATGAAATGATGAAGATCCCAAAATATTTTCAAATGATGAAATAAAAACAATAATATTTCCCGAATGGGAAATCTCCGCAATAACAGAATCTAACCTTTCCTCTAATTCGCCGAGGTTCTGCGAACCTGCCAATATTGCATCAATTAAAAGCTGATAAAATCTTTGATGGTACAAACTTCCTTTTAAATTTCCTGTAAAGCTTTCAAAAGCAAGGCTTTCCGCTATTTCTGTTTTTCCGCTTCCTATTTCTCCAACCAAAAGAGCGCTTTTCCCTTTATACATTCCTTCAACAAGCTGTCTGAACTCACTTTCTCGACCTAAAAGAGAAGGTTTTTTTTGTAAAACCTCTCCGGTTAAATCAACCATGTATTTCTTGGTCTCGATTGTCCACCCCGTTACCCAATCTTCTCCAATGCCCTCTCCCCAGAAATTAACTCTAAGCGGTTTTGGATTTTCCTCATCGGCAAATCTTATTCTTGCCCAAGATAGAATTTGAATTAATTCCTCTTTTTTAAGATTTTTATTAAATAGCAGTTTCGTATTGTCTTCTGTTACGAGCAAATAAGACACAAATAAATCCATCGTCGTAACAAATTTTCCTTTTAAGTTTTTAGAAATTTCGAAAGCATATTTTATTAATTCTTCTCTTGGAACATCAACTAGTTTTATTTCTTCTTTAGAAAGAATATCCATCTTATCGGTTATGAAATTTACAGAAGGGATTTTAAAAAGTTTTCTTACCAAAGACTGAGTATTATTTGAACTTAAGAAAATACTCAGTGATTTTAAAGTAAATGAATCAAGGAGATTTCCTTTGCTTAATGAAATTTCGACTTCCGGAAGTTTTCTCGAAATTTTAAAATGGAAAAAAGCTTCTATTATTAAAAACAGAGATAAAAAAAATAATGAAGGCTTAACTAATAATAGGCTGAAAGAATTATTGAACATAAAAAGCAGGATATAAGAAAATAAAAAGATAAATAAAAATATTCTGATTATTAAAAATATCAGAGATTGATAAATATAATAAATCTTAGCGTATGCAGTCATTTTATAAAAAAAGTAGAAATATTGTTCCTGCCGGCCACAGTAAAAATGAGATAAAAAAGACTATCTCAAAAAAAATTAATAAAAAAACTAATATTAAATCCGCCATTATTACAAACGTCTTAATAAAAATTCCCATGGCGATGGAAAATGCAACCAATCCTTTTCTATATTCGTTTTTCCATGGTTTAAAATAGGTTCTCACTAAAAGGGGCAGCGATAATAATTGAAGAAAAGAATTGTTGAGTGAGGCAAGAAAACCTATCAGGCCTTTTGGTGCTTCAATATACCAAAATTTTAAAAAAATTATGGGCAATGATAAATAAAACATTAGGCAGATTGTACTTTTAGTGTAGGAGTTTTTAAAATAAATTGCAATCAAGGCTACTGAAGAGATCCTAAAACCAACCTTTTTTATTCTTACTTTCCTCTTCGAATTGTTTAAGAAGATCTTTCTGATGACTTGTAAGATTTTTAGGAATTATAACTTTTATTTTTACATAATGATCTCCCCGTCCTGAACCTTGTAAATGCGGCACTCCTCTTTGCGCAAGTCTTACAATCGAATCGGGTTGCGTACCGGAAAGAATCTTAAGCTTAACGTCTCCATCAATTGTTAAAACATTTACCGTATCTCCCAATGCCGCTTTGTAAAATGGGACTTCAACTTCTGAGATAATATCAGTTCCTTCTCTTTTAAATCTTGCGTCCTTCTTAACATCTAAAATAACATCGTAATCTCCGAATCTGATTCTTGATCCATCATCAACCCCTGCCGGAATTTTTATTGTCTGATTTTTCCCTTCAATTGATATTTTTTTTGTTGTTCCCAAAACTGCTTCCATAAAATCGATTGAGAGCGAATATATAGGGCGTCTTTGGCGATCTCCGAATGGTGACCCGCCTCCAAAAAATTGTTCAAATATCTCAAAAGGATCGGAGAAGCCTCCAAAATCAAAGTTAGCTCCTTCTCCTCCTGCTGAGGTCGTGTATGTATAGGTAAATGGCCCATATTTTCCGGCCCTTGCCTGGTTTCCAAATCCCTCAAATGGTCCCTGACCTTGAAAACCACCCTGAGAAAAAGCATCTGATCCGTAAAGATCGTATGCTTCTTTTTTCTTAGGATCCGCTAAAACCTCGTAAGCTTGAGTTATTTCTTTAAATTTAGCTTCTGCTTCTTTGGTTTTATTTTTGTCTGGATGATATGCAAGTGCTAATTTTCTATAAGCCTTTTTTATTTCATCAGCCGATGCATTTTTTGAAATTCCTAAAACTTGATAAAAATCTTTTTGTGCCATAAACTCCTTTATTATAATACAAAAGCGCGTTGACCGCGCTCTATCTAGTTGCTAATTGCTAGCTATTAGTTACTAATTTACCACTTCTCCCTCTACCGGTTCATCCTTGTCCGAGTCTGCTTTTTCTTTCTTTGAATCATTTGGATCCGACTGTGAATCCGTTGCTTGTTGTCTCTCCTCGGATGACTGTTCTGAGGACTGTTTGTCCTCCGACCCGTTCTCAGAAGTCTTAGCGGAGGAGGAATACATTGCCTGTCCTACTTTCTGAAGAGAATCGGAAAGATCTTTTGTTTTTTTCTCCAAATCCTCTTTTGTTCCTGTCTCAAGAACTGATTTAAGATCGGCAATCTTATCCTCCACCTCTTTCTTAAGATTTGAGTCGACTTTATCACCCGCATCCTTAAGTGTTTTTTCTCCAGTAAATATTAACGAGTCTGCTGTATTCTTGACTTCTATTAATTCTTTTTTCTCCAAATCCTCTTTTGCATGTTCTTCTGCCTCTTTAGTCATTTTTTCTACTTCTTCTTTTGTAAGCCCTGTAGAACCTGTAATTTTTATACTTTGTTCTTTCCCCGTTGCCTTATCCTGCGCCTTAACATTTAAAATCCCGTTTGCATCTATATCGAAAGTCACTTCTATTTGAGGCACTCCTCGCGAAGCAGGAGGAATTCCGTCTAGAATAAACCTCCCAAGCGATTTATTATCAGATGCCATTGGTCTTTCTCCCTGAAGAATATTTATCTCAACTTGGGTTTGGTTATCTGCAGCTGTTGAAAAAACTTGAGACTTTGAAGACGGAATTGTTGTATTTCTTGCAATAAGGGGTGTTGATACACCGCCTAACGTTTCTATGCCAAGCGTTAAAGGCGTTACGTCCAAAAGTAAAACATCTTTTACTTCTCCTCCTAAAACTCCGCCTTGAATAGCTGCTCCGATTGCAACGACCTCGTCGGGATTAACAGATTTATTTGCTTCTTTTCCAAAGAATTTAGTAACTATTTCTATAACTTTAGGCATTCTTGTCATTCCGCCTACAAGCACAATTTCATCAATATCGGCTACTTTTATCTTTGCATCTTTAAGAGATTGCTCAACTGGTTTTATGGTTTTTTGAATAAGACTATCAACGATCTGTTCAAGTTTTGCGCGGGTCAGGGTTAGCGTAAGATGTAGCGGTCCGTCTTTTCCTTGCGTAATGAAAGGCTGGTTAATTTGTGCTTCTGTTGAAGAAGATAATTCAATTTTTGCTTTTTCTCCGGCTTCTCGCAAACGCTGAAGAGCTTGTGGATCTTTTTTAAGATCTACTCCATTTTCCTTTTTAAATTCTTCTGCAAGATAATCTACGATAAGCTGATCAAAATCGTCTCCTCCCAAATGAGTATCTCCATTTGTTGATTTTACTTCGTAGACTCCCTCTCCCAACTCAAGGATGGAGATATCAAATGTTCCACCGCCCAAATCGTAAACTGCGATAGTATGGGCATTTTTTTTATCAAGGCCATAGGCCAAAGCTGCTGCTGTTGGCTCATTTATGATTCTTAAAACTTCAAGTCCTGCAATTTCTCCTGCTTGTTTTGTTGCCTGACGCTGACTATCGTCAAAATACGCAGGAACAGTAATAACGGCCTGTGTTACTTTTCCGCCAAGATAACTTTCGGCATCGCTTTTTATTTTTTGAAGAATCTGGGCTGAAATTTCCTGAGGAGTAAAAGTTCTTCCTTCAACTTCAACAACAGCCATTCCATCTCTGCCAGACTTTACCGCATAGGGCAGCCATTTAATATCGTTTTGGACAGAAGAATCTTTAAACTTTTTTCCCATTAATCTCTTAACAGAAAATATTGTTCTTTTTGGTTTTAAAACCATTTGTCTTTTTGCAACATCTCCAACAATGTGAGAAATAGGATCAACCACGGAAGGAGTAACATTTCTTCCTTCTGAAGAATGGATAATCTTTGGATTTCCTCCCTCCATTACCGCAGCTGCCGAATTTGTTGTTCCTAAGTCTATTCCTATAATTTTTCCCATAATAAATTAAGTATTATAACTTGCTACTCTTTCCTACTGATACTTGGGCTGCTCTTAAAGAGCTATCATTTAACATATATCCTGGTTTTAATTCTTCGATAACTTTTCCTTCTTGTCCTTCTGATGTCGCAACACATTCCATATATTTTGGGTCAAAGTTTTTTTCTAAAGTTTCTATTTTTTTTACTCCCTCTCTTTCTAATATAGCAAATAATTGCTGTATGGCAAGCTCAAGCCCCTGATCATTAATGTGCTTCTTAGCAAGAATCAGCGTATCAAGAGCAGGCAATAATCTTAAAATGAATCCTCTGTTGGCAGATTTTATAAGTTCTTGCTTTTCCTCTGCCGCTCTTTTTTCTAAATTCTGATAATCTGCCAAAACTCTTTTTAATTGGTTTTCAAGTTCTTTTTCTTGTGTCTCTATTTCTTTTGTCTTTTCTAGTTTTGTTCTTTTTGCCATTTCATTTTATCCTGAATTCTAAATTTTGAATTCTGAATTCTATTACCATCCTTCTGCAAGTTCATTGATCAAATTGCTAAAATATCTAACTGCCGGTACAACATAAGTATAATTTAATCTTGTCGGACCTATTACTCCTATTTCCCCACCTGCATGTCTTGGTGTTTTATAATGGACAAAAACTGATCCATAAGGACCCGCAAGTTTTGGACCCAGATCTTCACCGAAAAGAATATGTATATCTTGATCATTCTCTATTTTTGAAAAAATATTGTCAAAATATCCCAGCTCATCTATAACGCTTAAAAGATTTTTTGTTATGTCTATATCGAAAAACTCAGGCATGTCCAAAATATTTGAATAACCGGCGCAGAAAAAATCGCCCTCGTCGGTTGTTGCAATCGCCAAAGCCTTAGTTTTTTCTGCCAAAGATCTTACAACTTCCTTTAGCAACCGCTGTTGTGTTGCTCTATAGTCCCAGACTTTTTCTTTAAGTTCGACTCCTTCCGTAACAGAAATTTCCTTTTCTTTCATTAGCTGATTAACATAAAATTTCATACCTTCGGGAGTAGGAATCCGCCCCGCAGATGAATGAGGCTTTTGAAGATATCCCAGATTCGTAAGTTTTACCATTTCGTTCCTAATAGTTGCAGGAGAAGCTGAAATATTTCGCTTTTTCTCAAGCGTTTCAGATCCAACTGGCAAAGCGGTTTCTATATACTCTTCTATGAGATTTCTTAAAATTTCGATCTGTCTTTGAGTAAGATTATGCATAAGCGTATTTAATTAGCACTAATATAGCATGAGTGCTAAAGTATGTCAAGACCCTTTTTCTATATCAAAATATGTTAAACTTATTTTTATTATGAAGAGAAGACAAAAACCTATTTGGCTTTTGGTCGGTGGTCTTTTATCTTTAGCAATTTTTATATATTTAATAATATTTTTCTATCCCAATTTTCAATTCTCAATTTTCAATTCTCAACTCGTAGTCCTTCCCTTTTTCTTCATCTTGATCTTTACTTCTCTCTTTTTTCTTTTCTCTTTTCTCTTGAGTAATTTTAGAAGAGGAATTTTTATCGGTCTTTTTGTTTCAGTTTATCTCCTGCTTAGATTCCTAGATCTAACCCACATATTCTTCCTAATCATGCTCCTAATCTTATTCACAACCCTAGAAGTGTTCTTTAGTTATAAAAAGTGAGACTTATTTGACAATATTTTTAACCTAGGAGATACTTGTGCTATGGATAACCAAAATCCGGAAGTAACAAGCCCACCTTTAGAAAATCCTGTTCAACCAGCTGTTTCTACTCAATCAACTATTACTCCACCACCTCCTAAATCAGGCTTATCAAATAAATTAATTCTAATTGTAATAATTTTGATTATCCTATTGGGCGCCGGCGGAACATATCTCGCCCTCCAAGCGACCACATCGCCAAAACCAAATTCCTCGTCATCAAAAGAAACGAAGAATTGGAAAACCTATATATCTAATGATAGTTTATTTAAGCTCTCATACCCAAGTAATTGGGGCACGTCCGATTCAGTTCAGAATACATTCTATGCAAATCATAAAGAGGTAATGCAAGTTATCGTTTTTGATGTTGATGTAACAAGCGAGTATTTTGTCCAATCGTCAAAGCGATCGCCATTGTGCGGCACGTTTAAAGGCGGTGCAAACCAAGGTGCGCCCCCACCGGAATTCAAAGAAGAAAAAACTATTACTTTTGGCACACAGGTATTTTATTGGAGAAAAAAATGCGATGACCAAGTATGGATAAGTATTCCAAATGACGAAAAGAATAAGGTAGTAAGAATTAGCACGCTAGACATAATTGATGAGGACATACTTAATCAAATCCTCTCCACATTTAAATTCATACAATAAAATTATCTATACATTTTTCTTCTGTGGCCGGTTTTAATAATGGCTATTTCTCTTCTTTATTTCCAATCCTAGTTTTTTCGCAACAGTTTTCATAGACACCCGTTTGGATTTTTTTCTTTCAGCAATAGCTTGCAGATCTATAATATCTTCCTTTAAATAAAATTGTTTCATAAAAAAATTTTTTAATAAACTTGATTGTGTGTGCCGATATCAAGAAAGAGGAAGTGATCTTTAGAAATCTTTATGTATATAATGCGTATATCCCCTGCTACAGAGAGCGATCTAATATTCTTCCTACTTCCTTTTAAAGGATGGTCTTTTAGAATAGAATCCTGAGGATTTTTCTTAAAAATATTAATTCTATTAGTTGTTTTTGCAATTAGTTTGGAATTAGATGAAATACGCTTCTTATAAGATTTCTTAAAATCTGGGTGAA
>Ga0209542_10001050_pt1 | contig 65850 bp, 73 predicted proteins | sample RifCSPhighO2_01_FD_184028 | JGI IMG/M metagenome (GOLD analysis project Ga0209542, IMG submission 184028) | Soil microbial communities from Rifle, Colorado - Rifle CSP2_plank highO2_0.1 (SPAdes) (version 2) | ecosystem: Environmental > Terrestrial > Deep subsurface > Rock core/Sediment ...
TTCTAACCAATACGGCAAAAACGTATTGAGACAGTATCTGGTGGATAGTTTTACTGGGGCTGTACCCTCCTAAAAAGTAAAGGAGGGGTTTAAAGGTCAGCTAGGCGCGAATGGAAACCGTGCCGATAGTGTAATGGCACAAGCTGGCTTGACTGTAAGAGGTACATCTCAAGCAGGTGGGAAACCAGAACATAGTGATCCGACCATTCGCATTAGATGCGGTGGAAGCTCAACGGATAAAAGCTACTCTAGGGATAACAGGCTAGTTCCGCCCAAGAGTTCATATCGACGGCGGAGTTCGGCACCTCGATGTCGGCTCACCTTAGCGCGGCGGTGGAGAAGCTGCCAAGCGTTTGGCTGTTCGCCAATTAAAAAGGTACGCGAGCTGGGTTCAGACCGTGGAGGAAGTAAATTTATAATTTTAAATTTCTAATTTCTAAACATTAAAAATTGTTTGAAAATTGAAAATTGCGAATTGAAAATTATTTCTTGTGCAGTCTGAACCCTCAGAGGAAAGTTTTGAACTTATGTTATAAAAACAAGTGAGGAGTAAAGTAAAATTTATTTTTATTTTATCCGAGCGAAGTTTTTATATGAAATATTTATATTTCATATTTAAAATGTTTTTTGTTTATGAAATTAAAAGATAGGAATCAATCAAATCACGGCGGTCCCTCACATACAATGTATGTGAGAGAAGAAGTCGGGGTTTTCGGAGAAATCCTGAACGAAAGTGAAGGACAACACCGAGCCCAGCACCACTTTGAAATTAAAGTGGTGCTGGGTGTAGAGACTACAAACTGACCGCAAGAAATTGCGAACGTATAGTCCAATGCAATGAGTAATCATTGATATCATGCGTGAGACAGGTTGGTCTCCTATCTACTGCACTCGTTGATTCTTGAGAAGATTTGCTTCTAGTAGGCCCTTTAGGGCTTTGCTACTTCACACAGAAATGTGTGATGAAAAAGTGGCTAATAACGGTGAAGTCTTCATTAATGTTTCTCGGTTTTAGAATTATAATACCACTCGATCCTTGATATTATAATTTGCTTGAGGACCAGAAATATGATAAGATAATACCGTGGGAAGTCGATCTAAAATCAAGTTAGCATATATTGCCGGTTTTTTGGATGGAGATGGAAGTTTGATGCTTCAGCTTAAAAAGCGAAGCGATAGTAAACGAGCAATTCGTTTTATGACAACCATTTGTTTCTACCAAGACACTAGGCACGCAAAAACTTTGTATTGGATAAAGGAAGTTTTAGGTATCGGTTATATTTCCAACAGAAATGATGGGATGACCGAACTGCGAATAAATGGCTATAAACAAATAAGAGAAATTCTTAAAAGTTTATTGCTCTACATTCGATTTAAAAAACTTCAAGCTCATGCGCTTTTACAAGCATGTGAGATATTATCTAACACGAAGTTTAGCAAGCTAACGAAAAAGCAATTGGCAAAACTTGTTGACCTAATTTTAGTAATTCAAGGTGAAAACTATGTTACTAAAAAGAAGAAAACAAAAAGCGAATTGCGTAAAATTTTAGGTTTGACCCCGTAACGACTTGTCTCTGACATTAGGTCAGAGTGGATTTGCATAACGCTGGAAAGCCCCGACGTCCGTCGGGACAGGCTTATGCTTATAATACGCCAACATCCTCCTTCCAATTTGGGAAAGGATGAAGATATAGTCTACACTCCTAGAAATAGGGGAGAATGTGACGAGAGGACCGAAGTGAACTGACCTCTGGTGTACGAGCTGTCCTGCCAAGGGCAATGCTCGGTAGCTATGTCGGGATTGGATAACCTCTGAAAGCATCTAAGAGGGAAGCCAGCTTCAAGATTAGGAATCGTTAAGAACCCTGAGAGATGATCAGGTTGATAGGCTTTAAGTATAAGCGCAGTAATGCGTTAAGCTGAGAAGTACTAATGTTTCGATTCCTGTTAAGAAATTTGGAAACCACAAAAAATAAAAAAACAAACACAAAATATTAAATGTTTTGTGTTGGTGATTTGTCGCAGGGGCCACACCTCTTCCCATTCCGAACAGAGAAGTTAAGCCCTGTTGAGCTGATGATACTCTTTTAGGGGAAAGTAAGCAGTCGCCAACACAAAGGATTTAATCTAACCAATAGTAAATGAATATTTGCTGGTTTTTTGCTATAATTTGCACATGAAACTTCTTCTTACATCAGCGGGAATAAAAAATAAAACGCTTGCCCAAGCGCTACTTGATTTGGTGGGTAAGCCGGCGAGTGAAATAAAATTGGCTTTTATTCCTACCGCGGCAAATATACCTACGGTTGATATGGGCTGGTTTATTGATAATTTGTGGCAAATTAAGCAGCAAAAATTTAAGAATATAGATATAGTAGATATTTCAGCATTACCGAGAGAAATCTGGCAACCGCGACTTGAGGCAGCAGATATTTTATTTTTCTCTGGCGGAAATACGTCACACTTGATGCGTTGGCTGGAAGAATCCGGATTAAAAAAAATACTGCCGGAACTTTTGAAAACAAGAGTATATGTGGGGGTTAGTGCAGGGAGTATTGTGACGGGCCCAACACTTGATACAGCTAATGCAGAAAAAGCCTTACGTTATAAAAAACAATTTGGATATGAAACTAATACAGGGCTTGGCTTTGTTGATTTTTGTGTTCGGCCGCATTTAAACTCTTCTAGTTCTCCGCATTCTCGCAAAGAAATTGTGGAAGAAATAGCTGTCAGGATTCCGCAAACTATTTATGCGATAGATGACCAAATGGCTATAAAAGTGGTAGACGGAAAAACAGAAGTTGTCGGTGAAGGGGAATATCTCGTTTTTAATAAATAACCCCGAATGTTAGCGAGGGATTTTTTTGCTTTTCTGATTTCCTTGTGTTAATTTATTAACTGAAGGAGTGATCAATGCCGAGCTTTTCCGCTCTGTTCCTCCTGCTTTCTGTTCTCTGTCCGAAAAGGGCGGAGTGGATTGCAGGTAAAGTCGTAGCCTATTACAGGCTGACTCGTCGGCGCTTTGGGCGCCGTTTCAAATGAGCCCGGACTTCGTTTTCGACGAAGCACCCGGGCTCGCTCTTTTTATGTTGATTTTGATATACTAATACCATGAAATTTCTTCTTACATCTGGCGAAATAACGAATCCAACAATTGCCATGGTATAATTTATAAATATGGAAAATAAAATAGGATTAAAAACACCGTCACAAATAAAAGACCCTGAGGAACAGGCGCTTTCTCGCCTGAGAACTTTTCGTGCATATTTTCGCGATTTTGCCATTAAAGAAAATGACCCTATGTTGCTTTCTCTCAATTTTGAAGAACTAACTGAAGAAGATATGGTTTTCTTTCAGCGCTTCCAAATGGGGATGTTTCATATTAATGATGTTGAAAGACAAGAACAAGTTTTGGCCAATTTAAAAGAAGCTGATACTGCAAGAAAACTTTTATCCTACATGCGAAAGAAACTAACCAAGAGCGAAGCCAAAGCCGCTTAACTTTTTAAATAAATTGACTTATAATGGGCTTGGGAGAAGGGGTGTGCGTCGCGGAGGAGCGTGCCTGTGTTCGGGCCTTTCCCAGCGGGAGCCAGCACGGGTTCACCCCCCTTCTCTGTCAGTTCATTGTCTTGTCTTTTCATCTTGTTGCGCCCGATTCGCTTTTGCGAACCGGGCTGCGTTTTTTTAATACCAAGCTCCATAAACCCATCAAAAAAGCCATATTATATGGCTTTTTTGATGGGTTTTCTTGGCTTGACTTTCTATGTAAAATAGTGTATGATATAAAACTAAGGAGGATGGTGCGGGGTGTTATCCTTGGGTAGTGGTCTGCTGCGGCAGATACACAAAGGTACGCACCTCCTCCCCTTGAATTCGTTCCTCGTTTTTTGGAGGCACTAACATGCTGTTGTTCGCACTTAGTTTCGTTCTTGCCTTCGTTCTTCTCAAGTTCGGACCGCGGCCCTACTGGACGGTCCGCATGAAAGCCAGAACTCAGGCACCGCGGCAGGATCTCATGGCGTGGTACTGGCGCGTCCGGCGCAAGCTGGAAGCAAAAACCCGTAAGGCGCGGGAACACGCCTTACTAGAGGAGAGAGCATGGCACGAAGCCGGAAGGTGCGACGAGCCGACTTGCTCCTCGCACTCGTCGTTCTAGGAGGAGTTGTACTCCTCCTAGCGATGTTGTAATATCGTTCGCTTGAGCCCGGCTCGTCCCTATGGACAGCTGGGCTCGCACTTTTTTAGAGTGTTTTTATTTTTATATTTTTAGTGGTATTATATCCTTATGGCACTTATGACCTGGGCTTTTAAGAGGCAGATTTTTTATATAATTATTCTCTTTTTATTCTTTGCAGTATTCGGATTTTTAATAATTTCTCCCAGCTTGAGCAAGGCGCCGACTTGCGCAGACAATAAGCAGAATGGAAATGAAACCGGCACAGACTGCGGAGGCTCGTGCGCCAGGGCATGCGTCGCGCAAGTGGACGCGGTTTCAACTCTCTGGGCCCGCGCCTTTAAGGTGGTTCCCGGACGCTATAACGCCGTCGCTTATCTGGTAAATCACAATAAAAATACCGCGGTCAAAAAAGTAAATTACAAATTCCGTTTTGCCGACAAGGATAATGTTTATATAGGCAAGCGCGAGGGCAGCACTTTCATTCCTCCGGCCAGCGCCTTCGCCGTCTTTGAGCCTGGAATAGATATCGGGAATTCCATTCCTGTTTATGTAACTTTTGAATTTACCGAAACGCCTGTCTGGCTTCAAGTTTCGCAGGAAAAAATCAACCAAGTCAAAGTCTTGGTCTCAAATATCCAACTTGCAAACGAGGCGGCGAGTCCCAGGCTTTCGGCTACGATAAAAAATAATTCGCTTTTCACCATTCCGAACGTAAGCGTAGTCGTGATTTTATATGACAACTCAGGTAACGCCCTTTCCGCCAGCCGCACTTATTTGAGCCAGCTTGCTCCGCTGGAAAATGCCGATATTAATTTTACCTGGCCGGAACCGCTGACCGGCGCCGTGGTTGCCAAAGAAATAATTCCGATGTATGACATTTTCTCCGTGCAATTGAATTAGATTATGGCGGAAAAGGCTATAAAAAGAATAGATTGGATGCTTGTTTTTTTCATTCTTCCGATAATTGCGGGAGGGCTTGTCACAATGAAATCTTTTGCGCCGCTGGAATCTTCCAATGATTTTTTCAGTAAACAGATTATCTGGGTTGCACTCTCTTTTGCTGTTTTTTTTATTTTTTCTTTCATTGATTTTCGCTTTTTAAAACGCACAAACGTATTGGTATTTTTATTCCTTTTTCTTTCCTTTCTTTTATTGACGCTTATTTTTTTTGGGCATAAAAGCTGGTTTAATTTTGGTTTTTTTTCTTTTCAGCCGGTTGATATGATGAAATTGGTATTAGTTCTAGTTTTGGCCAAGTATTTTTCCCGCCGCCATGTGGAAATCAGGGATATTAAGCATATTTTTATTTCCGGATTTTATGCATTGATGCCCTTAATCCTGGTTTTGCTTCAGCCCGATTTCGGCTCGGCAATGATTATACTTTTTATCTGGCTGGGAATGGTGCTTGTTTCTGGAATTTCCAAGCTTCATTTATTTTTAGTTCTTATTTCGGGCGTGGTGATTTTCGCGTCATTTTGGTTTTTTGCTTTTGCGCCATATCAAAAAGCCCGTATTTATAATTTTATTAATCCCTCGGCTGATATTCATAAAACAGGCTACAACGTGTTTCAATCAACTATCGCCGTCGGCTCGGGGCAATGGACGGGCAAAGGCCTGGGTTTTGGAACGCAGTCAAGATTAAAATTTCTGCCGGTGCCCCAGTCCGATTTTATTTTTGCCGCTTATGCCGAAGAATGGGGTTTCGTCGGCTCGTTTTTAATTCTCCTGCTTTACAGCCTGGTAATCTGGCGGATTCTTTACTCCGCGTCTTTAGGCGCGTCTAATTTTGAAATACTTTTCGGCATGGGCGTTGCTATTTTTTTTATGAGCCATATACTCGTAAATATCGGCATGAATCTAGGATTGATGCCGGTGACCGGCATTCCTCTCCCATTTATGAGTTATGGCGGTTCGCATTTATTAACCGAGTTTATGGGATTGGGAATCCTGATGAGCATGCGCAAATATAGCAGGCCGGCGCATCGGGACGATATGCGGAATGAATTTTTAGGGGCTTAGAATTAGTTAACGAGGTGCTAGTTTCTAGGTGCTAGTGAAAAAATGCTAGAACCTAGACTCTAGAACCTAAAACCTAATGTACATAATTGACGGGAGAAAATTGCGCGGAGAGATTTTAGCCAAGGTCAAAAGTGAAGTGACTCTTTTGCCTTTTGAACCGGTTTTTTGCGATGTCTTAGTGGGTAACGACCCGGCATCGGTGCAATACGTAAAGATGAAAGCGAGAACCGCCGAAACGGTCGGCATCCGTTTCCATAAAGCAAATTTCCCCGCATCTATTACAACCGAAGAACTCATAAAAGAAATAAAAATTTTAAACAAAATTCCAAATATGTGCGGGATTATCGTCCAGCTTCCGTTGCCCAAGTCAATCGACAAGAGAGCCATACTCGACAGCATTAATCCGCGCCTGGATGTTGATTGTTTGGGCATTTCCGCAAGTGAAAAGTTTTACAAAAATTACGACAGCCGAACGGATTTGGTGTATCCAACGGCCCTCGCCTGCATGGCGCTTCTTGATTCGCTTGGTTTGAGTTTGAAAGGCAAAATCATTGTCGTCTTGGGGCAAGGGGAGCTGGTGGGACGGCCGACGGCTGAGCTTTTACATTCCCGGGGACTGACTTATCTTGCGATTGATAGCAAGACAGAAAATAAAGAACGGCTTTTGCAGCAGGCGGATGTTATAATTTCCGGCATAGGAAAGGGTAAATATATTACCGGCAATATGATTAAGCAGGGAGCGGTTTTAATAGACGCAGGCACTTCCGAATCAGATGGCGGGATTGTCGGCGATGTTGATTTGGAATCGGTCCGAAATGTCGCCGGATATGTTTCGCCCGTGCCCGGGGGAGTAGGGCCCGTCACCGTAGCCATGCTTTTAAATAATGTGCTCACGGTAGCGAAGCGCCACGCTTTAACGGACATTGCGCGGCATGATTCTGCAGAATCAAAATGAACAATCAAATCTTTTTCTTTTTTTATAATTTTACTCACCAGTCGGGTTTTTTTGACAAGCTGGTTGTTTTTTTTGCCGTTTATTTTCCATTGGCAATTCTTTTTAGTGTCGGAGTATTTCTGCTTTACCATTCTGGCGTTTACAAGAGGGAAAATTTTAATAAGATAGTTATAAAAAAATTAATTTTAAATTCCCTAGTAGTTTTTGGTCCAGCGTTCTTTGCATTTTTAATTGCTACAATTTTAAAAGAAATAATCCACATAGATCGTTCTTTTGTGCAATTTAGTAAAATATCGCCTCTTTTTAATCCAAATCAAGAATATGCTTTTCCCTCTACTCATGCTTCAATTTTCTCCGCTCTGGCTTTCTCCATTTTCTTTCTGCATAAGAAGGTCGGATATATTTTTATGCTTTTCGCCCTCTTGATCGGCCTGGCTCGTATAACTGCCGGAGTGCATTTTCCAATTGACATTTTTGGCGGTTTTATTCTCGGCGCCGTAGTTGCATATTTAGTTGCTTATTTTGGAAAAAAAATATAGAATATCTTTATATTTATGATTAAGAAATTGATTTTATCTGTTGTTATGCTTTTACTGGGCACGGGAGTGGCTTTTTTTGTCTTTAAATCCGAGCCTAAACTGAACAAAAATTTTGAAACTCAAAAATCATTTTTTAAAAACCATCCTTTCCGTCTGGGGCTTGATCTCTCCGGAGGCAGTCATTTGATTTATAAAGCCGACACCTCTTTGGTTCCGGCTGGCCAAGTGGGCGATTCAATGTCCGCGCTCCGCGATGTAATCGAGCGGCGCATAAATATTTTCGGAGTTTCCGAGCCGGTTGTGCAGGTTCAGCATGGCGGGTTTGTTTCCGGCGGAGGGGAACAGCTGATAGTTGATCTTCCCGGCGTGACCGATGTAAAGCAGGCGATAGACATGATTGGACAGACCCCGCTCCTTGAGTTCAAAACCGAGGCGCCTAAAGACACCCCGCAAACTGCGACCGTGGATAAAGACGGCAAAGTGACCCTGGATGTGAATTCTCAATTTGTTTCCACCGAGCTTACCGGCCGATATTTGCAAAAAGCGACTTTGGAATTTGATGCAAATACCCGCGAACCGCAAGTAAATTTGCAGTTTAATGATGTTGGCACGAAACTTTTTGCCCAAATTACCAAAGACAATGTTGGCAAAATGGTGGCGATTTATCTGGACGGCGCTCCTATTTCCACTCCGGTCGTCCGGGAAGAAATTCCCAATGGTCAGGCGGTGATTTCCGGGAGCTTTACCCCGACCGAAGCGAAGACGCTTGTCGGCAGACTCAATTCCGGAGCTCTGCCGGTGCCGATAGCCCTTCTTTCCACCCAAACCATTGGCGCTATTTTAGGGGATAATGCGGTAAATGCCGGAGTCAAGGCCGCATTTGTCGGGTTTTTACTGGTAGTTCTTTTCCTGATTCTTCTGTATCGTTTGCCGGGACTGATTGCCGCTCTTTCTCTCTGTATTTTTATCTCTGTAATATTGGCGCTCTTCAAGCTCTTGCCGGTCACGCTGACAGCCGCCGGTATCGCCGGATTTATAATTTCTATCGGCATAGCGGTTGACGCGAACGTGCTTATTTTTGAACGTGTCAAGGAAGAATTGCGCTCCGGCCGGAGCATTGCCGACGCAGTTTCCACCGGTTTTTCCCGGGCTTGGTTTTCTATCCGGGATTCTAATATTTCAAATTTCATCACTGCTCTCATTCTCTTCTGGTTTGGCACATCCCTGATTAAAGGTTTTGCATTGACGCTCGGCATGGGAGTTATTGTATCAATGTTCAGCGCGATTACGATTACCCGGATTTTTCTTTCGGCGCTTGTTTTTATGGGAGAAGGAAAGGTTGCCAGATTTTTGTTTTCCAGTGGGATTTCAAAATAACTTTATGAAAAATAACTTTAAAAACTTTCAACTAAAATGTTTATAATAAAATACAAAAAAATATTCATTGGCATATCAATAATTTTAGTTATTCTTTCCTTTGTTTCTTTGCTTGTCTTCGGGCTAAATATTGGCATTGATTTCAAAGGCGGCGCATTGACCGAAATTGTTTATCAAACGGAACGTCCAACACAAGAAGTTTTATATTCAAATTTAGAAACTCTCAATTTTGGCTCCATTCTTTTGCAACCAACCGGCGAACTTGGTTATATTGTAAAGTCTCGTGATTTAAATGATGCCGAACACTATTCACTTTTAAAAGTGCTCTCGTTGCAAGATAAAAATATTCCAACTGAAATGAGTTTTAATTCCATTGGACCTTCGATTGGGCGCGAACTTACCAGAAAAGCAATCTTGGCGGTTATTTTGATTTCGCTCGCAATTATTTGTTTTATTGCCTTTGCTTTTCGCAAAATCTCGAGTTCCGCCACGGGTCGCCAGGGCGTGGCTTCCTGGAAATATGGCCTTATCGCCATTGTCGCGCTTTTACACGATGTGACTATTCCTGTCGGGCTATTTGTCATGCTTTCCCATTATTATGGCGCGGAACTGGACACTCTTTTTGTCGTTGCGGTTCTTACTATTCTTGGTCTTTCTGTTTCCGACACGATAGTTATTTTTGATCGGATTAGGGAAAATTTAAGGAATCAGACAGCCACAGCCAAGGCGGATTTTAGTGAAATAGTCGGCAAAAGTCTGGAGCAGTCATATGTGCGGTCTATCTGCACTTCATTTACGGTTATTCTCGTGCTTCTGGCTTTGTTTTTCTTTGGTCCTGTTTCAACGAAATATTTTGCTCTTATGCTGACTGCCGGAATGTTCTTCGGAACTTATTCTTCAATTTTTCTAGCCTCACCACTACTGGTGTTGGTAGAAGAGTGGCAAAAAAACAAACACAATAAGTAGAAATCCCCCTATACACTTGCTTACAATCTTTGCTTATTGGTATAATACAAAGATGATGTATATTTTGATAATTTTAGGAGTTATAATTTTATGGGCAATTTTTGTTTTCAATAGTCTTGTTGTACGTCGTAACCGCGCAGGAGAGGCTTGGGCGGATATTGAAGTCCAGTTGAAACGCCGATATGACTTGATACCGAATCTAGTAAACACGGTAAAAGGTTATGCCACTCACGAGAGTTCGGCTTTTGAAAATGTTACCAAAGCGCGTTCGGCTGCCATGGGAGTGGGAAATAATTTAGCGGACAAAGGTGCAGCCGAAAATATGCTGACGAGTGCCTTGAAATCTGTTTTTGCGATAGCCGAAGCATATCCGGACTTGAAAGCCAATCAGAATTTTTTGGCTCTGCAAAATGAACTTTCGGACACCGAAAATAAGATTCAAGCTGCGCGCAGATTTTATAATGCCAACGTCCGCGACTTGAACACCTCCATTGAAAAATTTCCGTCAAATTTAGTTGCAGGGACCTTCGGGTTTTCTAAAAAAGAATTCTTTGATCTGGGAGACAATGACGCCGCGCAGAATCCCGTAACAGTAAAGTTTTAGCTTTATTTTTTGATTTGGGTTTTAGATTTATGATTACACAAGAACTTTTAGGATATATACGCGGGGAGACTGCCAAAGGTAAAACTCGGGAAGAAATCCGCGGAGTTCTGCTCTCCGGCGGCGGATGGAGCGAAGATGATTTAAGTGAAGCATTTAGGGAAATAATTCCTATGCAGGGCATGGTTTTGCCAAACCCTGTCGCTTACGAGCGACAAGGAGAAGGAAAACCGGTTGAACCGGTATCTTCCTTGTCGCCTTCTCCGTCTTTGTCTTCATTCTTACCATCATCATCGCCATCAGTCTCTTCTTCTCCTTCGCCCATACGTTCATTTTCACCTTCCTATTCGCCTTCATCTTCATTATTAAGAAAGAGCTCATTTTCCGAGCCTGCACCTTCTTCGCACCGGACATCTTCGTTATTAAAGTTTTTGGCTATTTTTATTATTATTGCAGGACTCGGCTTTGGTTTTTGGTTTTACCGTTCATCCATAATAAATTTATGGACCTCTTTATTTTCAAAAATATCTTCTCCTTCTTCGGATTTACCTCTAAATACTACCTCGGATACTGAGACAGCAGCGCCAACATTTCCCATAGCAGTGACACCGCCGGTAATAGAAACTATAAATTGCGGAGTTGGCACAGCTCCAAAATTAGGTAATCCTTCCACTTACGAGAACGACTCAGTGCTTGCCTGTTTGGGCGCAAATGCCATTAATTGCAAAAACGCCAAGGGAGTTCTTCAGGATAATTTTTTTCCCACCATTTTTGAAATTACCAAATCGCAGGATTCCTGCAATTTCAGACTGTCTTATCCGGCGGACAGCGCGTTAATCGATATTACCGGCAAGCAACTGGCCGGACAATATATTTTATGCCCTATTGATGTAGTTAAAGCCATAGACAATACCAAGCCCGCAACCCCGAAGTTTAATGCTCCCAACAAGGCTGATTTTAGCGAATACGCGAGTGATGTGTATTTTTACGGGACTCTCGGCTTATTTGCAGAAAATAATCTTGATATGGCGAAAATCCAGGCTCTTGGTTGCAGCGGGGAGTATATCCAATCGGTAATAGCAAGCTACAAAGCTAAAAGATAGGAAATTAATGGCGACACTTTATACCGAGCAATCAAAAAATGTCACAAAGACTTGGCTGCTTATGTCAATCTTTTTTATTGTGGTTATCGGTTTTGGCTGGTTTTTTAGTTTTTATTACGGCAATCCGAACATACTCTATTTTTTTGTCATCTTTAGTATTCTGATGAATATTTTTTCCTATTGGTTTTCGGATAAAATCGTGCTTTCTTTAGCTGGAGCAAAACCCGCAAACAGAGAAGAAAATTTTAATTTATATACAAGCGTGGAAAATCTTTCTATCACCGCAGGCTTGCCGATGCCGAGAATTTATATAATCAATGATTCGGCTCCGAACGCTTTTGCGACCGGGCGAGACAAAGAACACGCGGTAGTAGCTGTGACGACCGGCTTGCTTGGTATTCTGGATAAAACAGAGCTTGAAGGCGTGATTGCCCATGAATTGTCCCATATAGGAAACAGAGACATGCTTTTGTCTACGGTAGTGGTTGTGCTTGTCGGGTTTATTTCTATTCTCGCGGATATTTTTAGGCGTAATTTATTTTTCAGCAGAAGCAGGGATAACGACAATAAAATGCAAGGAATAATGATGCTGGTTGGAATAATTCTTTCAATTTTGGCGCCGATTATAGCAATATTGATTCAATTGGCTATTTCCAGAAAACGCGAGTTTTTGGCGGATGTCTCCGGGGCGCTTTTGACCCGTTATCCGGAAGGACTTGCCGGCGCGCTTGCCAAAATTTCTAAATGTCAGAAACCGATGGTCCGCCAATCCGGCGCCATCGCGCATCTTTATATTGCCGACCCCAAAGGTGTGAGATTGAGGCAAACCATCGCCGTTGGCGAGGTCCCGCCAAAGGCGGGAAAAATCTCCGGATTTTTTGCAACTCATCCGCCGGTGGAAGAAAGAATTAAGGCTTTGATTGGCGGGTAATATTGGGTTATACTCTTAAATATGGATCCCGTTAGAAGTAGGAAACCCAAGGTTTCCGTCAAGCTAACAGGATTCGTGTATTATTATTTTAACTTCTAACGGGATGGACATAAAGGATGTAGAAAATTTGGCAGAACTGGCTAAATTAGACTTAACGGAAGAAGAAAAAAACAAACTTCTTAGTGACGTTAAGGAGATTTTGGATTATGTAAAAGTGATAGAGTCAGTTAATGCGCTAGACACAGAAACTGTTTATACTATTCACAATGTGTGGAGAGAAGACGAATTAAAGCACCCATTATTTTCACGAAATCTAATAATTAATCAGTTTCCGGACTCTCAGGACGGCTATTTGAAAGTTAAGAAGATATTGTAACTTATGATTGATTTAAAAAATCTGACAATAGAAAAAGCGCATGAGATGATGCAAAAAAAGAAACTTACATCAGTTGAACTTGTTTCTGCTTGTTTAAAAAATATTCAAGAAAAAAATAAAGAATTGAATATATTTTTAGAAATTTTTGACGATGCATTGGAGCAAGCCAAAAAAGCTGATGAGATAATTAAAAGTGGCAAAGGAACCAAACTTACTGGCATACCGATTGCAATTAAAGACAATATGCTAATAACAGGAAGGAAAACCAGTTCGGCGTCTAAAATGTTAGAAAATTATACAGCTTCTTATGATGCTTTTGTTATTAAAAAATTAAAGGAGGTTGGAGCAGTCTTGATAGGTCGGACCAATATGGACGAATTTGCCATGGGATCTTCGACTGAAAATTCTGTTTACGGACCAGTTAAAAACCCTATTGATCCTACTCGTGTTCCTGGAGGATCTTCGGGGGGGAGCGCTGCAGCAGTGGCAGCCGATATGGCCCTGGGTGCGCTTGGTAGTGACACAGGAAGCTCAATTCGCCAGCCGGCATCGTTGTGTGGCGTTGTTGGAATGAAACCTACATACGGCGTAGTGTCGCGTTTTGGTATCACCGCTATGGCTTCTAGTCTGGATCAAGTAGGCCCAATTGCCAAAACTTCTAAAGATGCAAAAATAATTTTTGATTGCATTTCAGGAAAAGACGAAATGGACTCTACTTCTGTAAATTTTCTTGATTTTAAAGTATCTCCAAATAAAAAAGCTATCGGAGTTCCTCGTGATTTCCTAAAAGAAGGAGTCGACCCTGAAGTATTGAAGAATTTTGAAGAAAGTTTGGAAAAGCTTAAAAAGATAGGCTACGCAGTGAAAGATATCAAGATGCCATCCTTGGAATATTCTTTGCCTGTTTATTATATTATTATGCCCGCAGAAGTGTCTACAAATTTAGCCCGTTTAGATGGTATGAGATATGGACTGCGAAAGGATGGAATAGATATGTTTGATACATTTAAAAAAAGCAGATCTGCAGGTTTTGGTCCAGAAACTAGAAGACGCATGATTTTGGGAGCGTATGTACTTTCTCATGGATATTATGATGCCTATTACAATAAGGCTTGGAAATTGAGACATGTAATTGAAAAAGAATTTGCTTCAGTCTTTAAAGATGTTGATTTTGTCGTTATACCCACAGCTCCTACACCAGCATTTAAATTTGGAGACAAGAAAAGTCCACTTGATATGTATTTGTGTGACATTTTTACGACTCCGGCGAATATTGCAGGTTTGCCTGCCATATCTGTACCATCAGGTTTTTCCATTAAAGGATTGCCGTTTGGATTTCAGTTTAATGGACCTATTTTTTCTGATGAAGCTGTTTTTGAAATCGGCAAGAAATTTGAGGAAATAAGAGATATGGTATAATTTTATATATGGAAACAGCAAGTCAAAACAGTCTTCTCGACGATTCGTTTCTTGGTTCCAGGTATTTTGATGCGGATTATTTATTCAGCCAAAGCGCCGTATATATCAAGAAGTTTTTTGCTTTGGCTTTTAGTGGGCAGGGAATTAACCTTGGAAAAGCTGTTCTTTTTTTCTTGGCTATATTTTTTCTGACAATAATTTGCTATACAGCTATCCGTTTGTTTGAAATCCGGGCCAAAGAAAAAAAACATTTACAACACGAGATAGAGAAATATGCGCACAATAAAGCTGAATATGAAAAACATTTGCGCGAAGAAATCGGAGGGTCCAAAAATGAGCGCTGGAGTAAGACCCTTACCTATCTCTTCTCCCAGCATTCCAGCGATTGGAAGCTGGCGATTATTGAGGCGGACTCCATACTCGAGGATTTGATGGGCCAGCTTGGATTTAAAGGTGAAAACCTGGGTGATAAGTTAAAATCAGCCAATCAAGATAATTTTCCGCTTCTCACTACCGCCTGGGAAGTCCATACCATCAGGAATAGGATAGCCCACGAGGGCTTGTCTTTTGAGCTTTCACACCACGAGGCCAAACGGGTGATTGCTTTATATGAGAAAATTTTTCACGGGTATGGCTATATTTAAGCCCTTGTTTGCTTTTTTGAGGATTTAAGGTAAAATGAAAGAGTGCCCTTTAAGTTTTATTTTGGGCATTTTTTAATGTAGCGGGGTAGAGAAGAGGCATCTCGCAAGGCTCATAACCTTGAGACTCTGGTTCGATTCCAGACCCCGCAACAATTCGGCAAGTGACATGCCACTATGTCTAATTGTCGAGTATAGTATTATAATTTGTCGGCGTAGTTGTTTTGGTAGGTATCGGCAAATCAGTTATAAAAATGAATAAAATATCGACGTAGCTGTTTTGGCAGGTATCGGCAAGTTGGTTAAAAATGAATAAAATGTCGGCGTAGTTGTTTTGGCAGGTATCGGCAAGTTGGTTAAAAATGAATAAAATGTCGGCGTAGCTCAGTCGGTAGAGCGGAGGACTCATAAGCCTCAGGTCACAGGTTCGATCCCTGTCGCCGACACCCTCCCAAAAGAGGAAAAGTTCTTTAAAATTGCAATCGTAGCTGTTTTGGCTAGTCTAAAACCTACATTTGAAAATCAAAGGTGTTAATTAATGTTTAAGAGGTAAATTGCGATCGTAGCTCAACTGGTTAGAGCACCCGCCTGTCACGCGGGAGGTTGCCGGTTCAAATCCGGTCGGTCGCGCAAGTTTTGCCGTTATAGCTGTTTTAGTAGGTCGAAAAGTCATTTTGCCGTTATAGCTGTTTTAGTAGGTCGAAAAGTCATTTTGCCGTTATAGCTCAGGTAGTAGAGCACGTTCTTGGTAAGAACGAGGTCATCAGTGCAAATCTGATTAACGGCTCCAGGGTTGACGTAAAGTAGCTTCTGAAATGTACGCATAAAATTCTGTTGAATTTTTGCTCAAGACTCGGCCCGTCGGCCTCCGTAGCCATTTCAGAAGCTACTTTACGTCCCCAAAAATATTTGCCGATGTAGCTGTTTTGGTAGTTAAACTAAGGTTTGCCGATGTAGCTGTTTTGGTAGTTAAACTAAGGTTTGCCGATGTAGCTCAGTTGGTAGAGCACCGCTTTCGTAAAGCGGGGGTCGACAGTTCAATCCTGTCCATCGGCTCATGGAAAAAGATTTAGTGAATATTCAGGAGAAAATAGAAAAACTGGAAGCTCAAATGCTTGAGGCTGATTTTTGGAGCGACAAAAATAAAGCGCAAAATATTTTAAGGGAGCTTGCTGAATTAAAAAGCAAGAAGGTAGGTGTCCATAAATATGACAAAGGCAATGCTATTCTTACGATAATTTCCGGCGCCGGGGGCGACGATGCGGAAGATTTTTCGGCGATACTTTTCCAAATGTATGAAAAATACGCAAAAAAAAACGGCTGGGAAATTTCTTTTATCAGCGAGCATAAAAATGACCACGGCGGCTACCGCCACATTGCCATGGAAATTTTGGGCAAAAACGCATACGGAAATTTAAAAAACGAAACGGGAGTACACCGACTGGTGCGGATTTCGCCTTTTAATGCGAAAAAATTGCGCCACACTTCTTTTTCTCTGGTGGAAGTTCTGCCAAAATTTTCAAAACTGGAGGAAAAAGACATTGTGCTTTTGCCGGAAGATTTGAAAATAGAATTTGCCCGTTCCAGCGGACCGGGTGGGCAAAACGTGAACAAGAGGGAAACTTCCGTCAGGATTGTTCATATTCCAACCAATATTTCCGTTCATGTTTCCACCGAACGTTCCCAGGAACAAAACCGTCAGCTGGCTCTGGCAATTCTCCGCGCAAAAATTTTCAAAAGGGCCGAGACTGAAAAAAAGAGCGTGGAAGAAAGCATGAAATTGGCGAAAAATACCGAAATAGAATGGGGAAATCAGATCCGTTCATATGTTTTGCATCCCTATAAAATGGTCAAAGACCACCGGACCGGCGCCGAAACTTCCAATGTTGATTCCGTCCTGGACGGGGATTTGAATCTTTTCATTGAGGCGGAGAAAAATCTGTGATAAGATGAGAAAGTGATCTATTTCAACAATGTTTCAAAAGTTTATAAGGATGCGACTGCGCTTGATGATATAACCTTTACGGTTGAATCCGGGGAATTCGTTTCCGTTGTCGGGCATTCCGGCGCCGGCAAGACCACTCTCACGAAAATGATTCTGGCGGACGAAACTCCAACTGGCGGCACGGTCTTTTTTGAATCAATCAACGTGCATCAGTTAAAAAATAAAGATTTGACCAAGCTCCGCCGCCGTATCGGCGTGGTGTTTCAGGATTTTAAATTGCTTTCCAATAAAACCGCATACGAAAACATCGCTTTTGCTATGGAAGCCGTCGGAAAAACCGAAGAAGAAATACAGAGCGATGTCCCGCATGTATTGGAGCTGGTTGATTTAAGTCACAGGCTTTTTCATTTTCCAAACCAGATGTCCGGCGGGGAGCAGCAGCGTCTCGCGATAGCCCGGGCCATAATTAACCAGCCCGAGCTGATTATCGCCGATGAGCCGACGGGAAATCTGGATCCGGTCAACACGCATGAAATAGTCCAGATTTTAAAAAAAATAAACGATCTGGGCACGACGGTCATTTTAACCACGCACAATCGCGGGGTCATTGAGTCTGTCAATAAAAGGGTAATTACGATGGAAAACGGGAAGATTATTAGAGACACGAAGCATAGCAAGTAGGTTGTTTTTTATGGTATAATCTAAATTATTTATGGCGATAATCGCATTAAAGAGAATTATAAAAGCCGGATTCCTAAACTTTAAAAGAAGCGGGATTGTTTCCTGGGCGGCGGTTCTGGTTGTTACGATTACTCTTTCGGTCATTACTCTTATTATTTTTTTACAGGCGGTTTTGCACTTTTCACTCAACCAAATCAAAGACAAAGTGGATGTGACGATTTATTTTACTGTTAATGCGCCGGAGGATAAGATTATGCTTTTAAAATCTTCTCTTGAAAAATTACCCGAAGTGGCGCAAGTGTCTTACACCAGTGCGGACGAAGCCCTGAAGCTTTTCCGCGACCGCCACTCCAATGATTATCCGACGATTCAGGCTCTGGATGAAATAGGCGATAACCCGCTCGGCGCATATCTTAATGTCAAAGCCAAAGAAGTTTCTCAGTATGAAAATATTGCGAATTTCATGAAATCGGACAATATGCTTGTTCTGGGTTCGGCTTCCATTATAGATAAAGTGAATTATCATCAGAATAAATTAGTCATAGACCGATTGAACACCATAATATCTGGCGCGCAAAAGCTCGGTTTTCTGGTTACGCTGATTTTGGTAATAATTTCCATGATTATTACCTTCAACACGATTCGGCTGACTATTTTCATCTCTAAGGAAGAAATTGGTGTGATGCGCCTCGTTGGCGCTTCCAAGATGCATGTACGCGGGCCTTTTCTGATTGAAGGCGCGATTTACGGCATTATCGCAACGATAATCACCTTGGCTATTTTTTGGCCAGCAACGGCCTGGCTCGGGCGCAATATGACCGATTTTCTCGGGATTAATATGTATGATTATTATCTTTCAAGCTTCTTTCAAATTTTTGCAATACTTTTATTATCAGGTATAATCCTAGGGATTATTTCCAGCTTTCTGGCGATAAGGAAATATTTGAATAAATAAACAGAAATGCCTAAAAAAGAAACAAAATATATTTTCGTGGTGGGAGGCGTAATGTCTTCCGTCGGTAAAGGCATAGCCGCCTCTTCCATCGGTAAAATTTTACAATCCCGCGGTTATGCTATTACCAACATCAAAGCCGACATGTACGTAAATCTCGATGCTGGCACTATCCGTCCCGCCGAACACGGGGAAGTTTTTGTCGGGGAAGATGGCATAGAAGCCGACCAAGACCTCGGTAATTATGAGCGTTTTACCAATCAAGTCAGCACACGCGAAAATTATATTACTACCGGTCAAATATATGCCGAGGTTATAAAGCGAGAACGTAATCTGGAATACGAAGGGGAAGATGTCGAGGTTTATCCGGACATACCCAAAGAAATAATTAGACGCATAGAGGCTTGCCAAAAAAAGAACAATGCCGAAATTGTGATAATAGAATACGGCGGCACAGTCGGAGAGTATCAATTATTGCCTTTTCTTGAAGCAGTAAGGATGATGAAATCTAAAAAGCCCTTGGATGTTTTTATTGTTTTAATAAGTTATCTGCCTACGCCGTCATTGCTGGGCGAGCAAAAATCAAAACCTACCCAGCATGCCGTTACTGACCTTTATTCGGTAGGTCTGAATCCGGATTTTGTGATTTGCCGGGCCGACCATCCCGCCACACCGGATATAAAGCGAACCATCAGCAATGTATGCAGTCTGCCGGTTGAGAGAATAGTATCGGCTCCGGATGTTTATTCCATTTACGATGTGCCGGTTAATTTTGAAAAAGAGAATTTTGGCGGTGTTTTGCTTAAAACCATAGGCTTGTCGCAACGCCATAAAGATTTGGCTGACTGGACAGCACTTGCCGCTAAAATCAAAAAAATGAAAAAAGAAGTTCACATCGGCATTGTCGGCAAGTATTTTAATTTTAAATCATGTAAAGATACCTACATCTCGGTAATTGAATCTATTAATCACTCTGCTTGGGCATCAAATTTCAAACCGGACATTATTTGGCTTGATTCGGAAAAATATGAAAATGACCATAAATTATTAAGCGAGCTGGATGAATTGGATGGCATTATTGTTCCGGGAGGGTTTGGCAAGCGCGGTACGGAAGGTATGATACTGGCTGCCGATTATGCCCGGCGCAATAAAATTCCTTATTTCGGGCTGTGCCTGGGAATGCAGATTATGACCATAGCTTACGCCAGGCATGTTTTGAATTTAAATCATGCCAATTCCACGGAATTTGATTCTAATACTCCGGATCCTGTTATTGCCACTATGCAGGATCAAATTGAAAAAATTAAGAATAAAAATTATGGAGCGACCATGAGATTGGGTGCTTGTCCGGCAAGTTTAAAAAAGGGGAGTATTGCCGAGGCCGCATACCATGAATCTAAAATTTCTGAACGCCATCGTCATCGTTATGAAGTAAACCCAAAATATGTTGACCGGCTGGAAAAAGCCGGACTGGTATTTTCCGGCAAATCCCCGAGCGGAATTTTGATGGAAATAGCCGAACTACCCAAAAACAAGCATCCGTTTTATCTGGGAACCCAATTTCATCCCGAATTCAAATCCCGCCCGCTTTCCCCGCATCCGCTTTTTACCGCCTTCATCAAAGCTTGCATCGGCAGACAAAAGAAATAAATTATTTCTTTTGTCCAAATTCAGTCCTTGATTATTATCAAATGGATATGAAAATGTCCAGGGATGGATTTCTGCTTGTTTACAGTTTCAATTAAAAATTCATATTTTTGCTCTATATATCTTGACTTGATTATTTCAAATTCTTTTTTTTCCGCTTTTGTCAATTTTTTTTCAGCAGTGTGCCTTTTTGGAAGAATTATATGGTTAATTTTGGCGATACGGTCATAAGGGAATAAATTGTTTATTATTCTCCAATACCTGAATTCTTTGAGCGACTTTGTTTTCTTTTTGTTACATAAATTACACCCATCCGTCAAAAATCCTTTGGCTATAAGTTTTAAATATTTTTGATGCGATTTTTTCTTTCTTAATGTTCCCATAATTTGATTGTATAAAAAACTATGAAAAATAAATTATTTCTCCAGTTTTTTATACAGAGTTCCGGTAATGGTAAGAATTGCTAATCCGGCGACAAGCAGATACCAGGGGTTTATATTTAACAATCCAAATTCTCTCATCAAGCCTTTCAATCCTTCGTGAACCGCCATGACCCCAATCAATATCATAAGCCCAAAAGTGACGGGATATCTGCGGAAAACGGCTCTAGCCCGCGAAGCCATCATTCTGTTTACCTGGTTTGATAAGTCTTCAATATGCTTCAATATGTCCACGCTTATTCCTTTTTCGTCTTTTCCCTGCATTGGTTTATTGTAGCAGATTTTTTAGGTACGTAATAGATTACGTAATTGATTATGTAATATGTAAACGTAGTGCATAAGCAATTCCGAAGCCTTGGCGAAGGATTGCTGGGAGACTTGGTGTCCTTCGTCAAGACTACGGAGCACCCATATTATACCCCAAACTTATCCTTCTTCAACGCTTCGGGATTTAATAATCTTTTGTAAGCGAAGGCTTTACCTGAACTGGTTTTTAAATAGCGCTCAAAATCTTCTGCGAGTTTTTTATTTTGAAAACCGGAGTACCAAACTAATTTCCACGGAACATATGGAGCTGTTGCTTTTGATAAACCTTTATTGTGTTGCTCGAACCTATTCTTAACATTACTTGTTGAGCCAAAATAAAAGTTCGAAGATTTTGAGCTATGTAATATGTAAACGTAGTGCATAAGCAATTCCGAAGCCTTGGCGAAGGATTGCTGGGAGACTTGGATTCGGACCAAGATAACGTCCTCCAGAGGGACGTGTCCTACCATTAGACGATCTCCCAATATTTTAAACTTAGCATATTTTTTCCATAATTAGAAGTGTTATAATTAATTACCATGGAAACGAAATGGCATTTATTGTATCTTCAGTGTTAAATACACTAGCTTCGGCAATTTTGATTCTACTTATTTTATAAGTGTAATTGTGATATTATATATTCATGAAGATTTTCAGGAATTATACATATAGTTGGTGGCAAATAGGGTTGTTAAAATTGGCTTTATTGTCTATTGGTATTGCCATAGGAGCGCGTTGGTATGAAGTCTTTTTACCATACTTTATTGCTTTAGTGGTATTTGGGCTTGTCTTTGGATTTTGCCTTTTGTTTGTCTCGCTCGGACAGCGATAAAAGTTATGAAATATATTTTTGCCATTATTGGTAGTGTTGTTGTAGCTGTAAGTTTAGTCGCTCTTGGATTTAACATCAGACAAGTGGATCAAGAAAGAGCTACTTTAACGACTAACTTAGAACAGCGGGCTTCTTTGCTTGCCGACAGTTTAAAAGAATCTGTCGAGCCTTATTATGCTAACTCCTCACAACCTTCATTTCAAAAATCACTTCAAAAAGTTGTTGATAAATTTGCAAATCGTGAACGCTTAGCCGGAATCGCTCTTTACGATAATAAAGGAACGCTTTTAGCTACCTCTTCTGGATTACCGAAAACTATAATTGAGAATACAAAAATCATTACTGATGCCATGGATAGCAATACATCAAACAATGATTTTTTTGATGCCGATGGAGAGAACCGTTATGTACATGTTGACCCATTACACAATGATGAAAGTATCGTGGGAGCACTTATGGTTGTGCAAAACGCAGGATATATAAATACCAGCATTAGAGAAATTTGGAAAGGTAATTTACTAAGATTATTGATTCAGATAATAATATTTTCAATCACTATTTTTATAATTTTGAGATTTTTTGTTTTTCGCCAAGTTATACGCTTTGTAGAATCCGTGAAAAAAATTAGAATGGGTGAAGGCAAAGAAAGTTTTAAAGATGAAGGCAAATATTCCTTTTTTTCTCCACTTGCAAAAGAAATTACTCATATTACAAAAAGTTTATCACAGGCGCGTTTGTCTGCTCAAGAGGAAGCCCGAATGCGTCTGGAAAAACTTGATAGTCCATGGACAGCCGAACGTCTAAAAGAATTTATCAAAGCATATTTTAAAAACAAACCAATTTTTGTCGTATCAAACCAAGAACCTTTTATTAATCAAAAAATTAAAAATGAAATTACATGCTCTGAAGTACCGAGCGGTTTGAATACTGCAATCAATTCTGTGATGGAAGCATGTGGGGGAGTATGGATTGCGCATGGAAGTGGAAATGCGGATAAGGAAACTTCTAGTGAAGACGGTAAACTTCAAGTGCCACCAAACGATCCACATTATACGCTAAAAAGAATTTGGCTTTCTGATAAGGAATTTAGTGGACATTATGGATTTTCTGTAGAAGCAATGTACCCTTTATGTCTTATGACTTATACTCGCCCTATTTTTAAAAAAGAAAATTGGATAACATATAAACATGTAAACAAGAAATTTGCTCAAGCCTTACTTGTTGAGATAAAAGACATAGATCAGCCGATTATTTTGATACAGGATTATCACTTTGCTCTTTTACCAAAAATGATAAAGGAAAGTCGTCCTGATGCTCAAGTGGGAATATTTTGGCATGTACCATGGCCAAGCCCCGAGGCTTTTAGTGTTTGTCCTTGGCGTAAGGAAATCCTTAAAGGAATGTTGGGGGCAGACATAGTCGGATTTAATACTCAGCAATTTTGCAATAACTTTATTGAAACAATTGGAAAGGAAGTAGAATCTCTGATTGATTTAGAAACTTTTTCAATAACACGCGAAGACCACACTACGCATATTAAATCTTTCCCGATTAGCATTTCTTTTTCAGATAGCCAAGAAACTAAAATTGAACAGACAGAAGAAAATAATCTTAGGTTAAGTATTTTTAAAAAACTCGGAATTAAAACCAAATATTTTGGAATAGGTGTTGATCGGCTCGATTATGCTAAAGGAATACCGGAACGATTTTTTGGGATTGAACATTTTTTTGACGCACACCCCGAATATAAAGGACAACTCACATTTTTACAAATTGCTTCTCCGCATCGGGAGCATTTTAAAGATGTTCAAGAGCAGTATAAAAACTTGATTACAAAAGAAGCGGATAGAATCAATAATAAGTTTGCAACCAAGGAATGGAAACCGATTATTCTAGAAACAACCCAATACAGTCATCCAGAACTTTCATCTCTATATAAAGTCGCCAATTTTTGCCTTATTACTTCTTTACACGACAGTATGAACCTAGTTGCAAAAGAATATGTAGCAGCACGAAGTGACTCGCTTGGTGTGCTCATTCTAAGTCGATTTGCCGGGGCTTCGCGTACTCTTAAAGATGCGCTTATTGTAAATCCGCACAATATGGAAGAAATTGGGATGGCAATTTATACAGCCATCACAATGTTACCCTCCGAACAACAACGTCGTATGAACATTATGCGTATTAGTGTCAAAGATTACAATGTCTATCGTTGGGCGGCAGAATTTATCAAAGCGATAACTAGTTCGGGTTAGATTATAAATAGTTTTTTGAAAACAGCCTCTAGTTATATTGCTATTTTTTTTACCTCTATATTTTAATGCTGAGAATATGTTGAAAAAAATAATAATTAATATATAGTTAAGGTTATGAAAAAAATAATGATAATCGCTGAGTGCGGACACAATGCGAATGGCTCAATGAAGCATATGAAACTTCAAATTAATGAAGCAAAGAAATGCGGTGCAGATATAGCTAAATTTCAAGTGTATGATATAGATAAAATAATGACACCCGATAATCCTGTTTATATGGAACTAAAAATGTGTCAATTAGACAAAGAAGAACTAAAAGAACTTGCGGATTATTGTGAGAAAATTGATATAGAATTTTGTGCCTCTGCATTTGATCCAGAACGAGTAGGTTGGCTAGAAGAAGTAGGAGTAAAACGTCATAAACTTGCTTCACGAAGTATCTATGATGCTGAAACTATTAAAGCAATGGAAGCAACAGGTAAACCCATTATTGCTTCTTTGGGCATGATAAATGAAAAGCAAGGTATCCCCTCAATAACTAATAGTGAATTTCTTTATTGCGTAGCAGAATATCCCGCAATAATTACAGAAGAAATGTTTCCTAAAGATTTTAAATTCTATGCAGGCTTTTCAGACCACACAATAGGCATAAAATGGACCAAGGAAGCAGTCAGACGAGGGGCAACCATTATTGAGAAGCACTTTACGCTTGATCAAAGATTACCAGGATGCGACCAAGCAGGTTCTTCAGATCCTAAGGAGTTTAAAGAATTTATTGATTGGGTAAGATTATACGAGAAAAATGGATAAAGTCCATTGTATAGGTTTTGAAGTTAATAATAAAAAACCTAACTATCAGAGTAGGAAAATAAAAATATAGCTCTGCTAAATATTATTTACGTGATATCGGAGAGGTTAAAAAGTTTCTTGCTTGGCTCTGTTTCTTGTAAAAAATGTTATAATTTAGCGTATGCTTAATTTCCTAATTTATTTTATTACCGGCGGATTATTTACCACTCTTATCGTGGCATTTGAACAGAGTGGGCAAAGAACACTCTCTGGACTTGCCACACTTATTCCTGTATTTACGCTTGTGGCATATTTTTTTATTGGACAATCTAAAGGAGGTGTTGCAGTAGGTCAGCACGCCAAATGGGTACTTGTCGGAACTCTTGTATCATGGGTGCCGTATATGCTTACTATAGCATTTCTTGCACCACGAATTGGCTCACAGAAAGCGATTATTGTTGGGCTCGTGGTATTTTTTGTTCTCTCTTTAGTATATATTTTAATTGCAAACCGTCTCGGACTTTTTCAATAGGTTTTACCTCAAGGTATAACTATCAGAGTAGGAAAATCCCAACATAGCTTTGCTAAATATTATGTAAATAACACCAGAGAAGTAAAAAAATTCCTTATATGGTTGCTGTCTACTTTAAACTATTAAAACAAGCCATTTAGATAAATATTGGTTATAATAATTGTTATGGAAACGAAATGGCATTTATTGTCGCAGGAACAAATACTTGAAAAGCTCAATACATCGCTGCGCGGACTTACTCCGGAGGAAGCTCAAAGCAGGATTAAGCAGTATGGGTTCAATAGTTTACCTGAAAAAAAACCGGTGTCCCTGGTTCGCATTTTTTTCGGCCAGTTCAATAACCCGCTTATTTTTATATTGCTTATCGCGAGTGTTATTACCTATGCAATAAGCAAAGCCAGCGACGCGTATATTATTCTGGCAATACTTGTTTTCAACGCAATTGTGGGGACTATTCAAGAGGGCAGGGCTCAGAATACTCTTGCGGCTCTCAAAAAATTTGTTGAGACAAAAGCAACGGTGTTGCGCGGCGGCATGGAACTTATAATTTCAGACCGCGAAGTGGTGCCTGGAGATATCATATATCTCCAGGAAGGAGAAAAAGTGCCTGCTGATGCGCGGGTTATCTTCTCGCAAAATCTTAAAGCGGACGAAGCGTCGCTTACGGGAGAATCAGAACCCGTTTATAAAATAGCCGATGTGCTTGAACAGGACATAGTTTCTGTTGCCGACCAAAGAAATATGTTATTTAAAGGTACGCATATTGTTTCCGGAAACGGAAGGGCTGTTGTCGTGACGACAGGCTCGGCCACGGTTATTGGCGGTATTGCCAAAGAAATCTCTTTTATTGATACGGAAATTCCTCTGAAAGCGAATATCCGATACTTGTCTCGGGCGATTATTATTACCGTAGGAGTAATTTCCGCAGTATTGTTCGGTGTCGGTATCGCAACCGGTGAATCGATACGGACGATGTTTACCGTTGTCGTAGCGCTTTCGGTTTCTATCATTCCGGAAGGATTGCCTATCGTTATAACATTGGTGCTCGCAACGGGGGTCTGGCGGATGTCCAAACGCAATGCTTTGGTAAAGAAGCTTCAAGCTGTCGAGGCGCTTGGTCAAGCGCGGATAATTGCCGTTGATAAGACGGGCACTATTACGAAAAACGAATTAGTCGTGCGGCAGGTATGGACTGCGGAAAAATTATTTGACGTAAGTGGTGTCGGCTATGAACCTATCGGGAATATAACATTTGGAAATAACATTGTTGATGCGGCAAATCATCCCGAATTGCTTATGCTTGGCAGAGCTGTTGCTTTGTGCGCCAGCGCTCGGCTCTTATTTTCTGATACCGAAAAACACTGGTCTATAGCAGGCGACCCGACGGAAGCGGCAATGGTGGTTTTTGCGCAGAAGATTGGGTTTCGCAAGGAGGATTTGCTCACTGAGATGCCGGTTTTGTCGGAAACGCCTTTTGATTACAAGCTCAAGTATCGCGCAGTTGTTAACTCCATTGAAGGCAAAAATTTTCTAACAGTAATCGGCGCGCCCGAAGTTATTATTGGGCTTTCAAAAAATATAGCAAGTGTCGATGGTATTCATGCGCTGTTGAAAGAAGAGAAGGAAAAATTGGAAAAAATATTGATTCACATGTCCGGATTGGGACAACGCGTTATTGCGGTTGGTATTCATGAAAACACCAGACGCATGGCTGATCCGCAATCAATCTCAGAACTCACTTTTGTCGGTTTTTTGGGCATGAAAGACGTGCTGCGCCCTGAAGTTAAAGATGCGATGGCCCGGGCCCAGGAAGCAGGCATTAAAGTCGTGATGATTACCGGCGATCATAAAATCACCGCTCAGGCAATTGCCCGCGAGGCAGGCATATATCATGATGGTGATGAAATACTCACTGGAAATGAAATTGATGCGATGAACGATAATGAACTTTCAGATAAATTGTCCCGGACAACTGTATTCGCGCGGGTGACACCCGAACATAAATTAAAAATTATTAATGCCTTCAAGAAACGCGGGGAAATTATTGCAATGACCGGAGACGGAGTCAATGATGCGCCGTCGCTCGTGGCTGCCGATCTCGGTGTGGCGATGGGCAACATTGGAACGGAGGTGGCAAAAGAAGCGGCAGATATTGTGCTTCTTGATGATAATTTCGGCAGTATCGTCTCGGCGGTTGAGGAAGGGAGGAATATCTATAAAACCATAAAGAAAGTGATATTGTATCTTTTTTCAACCAGTATTGGCGAAGTGCTCACAATAACCGGGGCGTTGTTTTTAGGTCTGCCATTGCCGATACTTGCCGCTCAGATCATTTGGCTGAACTTTGTGACGGACGGCTTCCTTGACGTGTCGCTTGCGATGGAACCGAAAGAAAAAGGACTTTTGTCGGGCAGTTTTGAACGGCCGAAAAAATATCTTATTGACAGGCTGATGCTGCAGAGAATGATTATCATGGCTGTCCCCATGATGATTGGCACGCTTTTTCTCTTTCAAAAATATGCCGGTACGGATCTGGAGAAAGCATGGACTATTTCGCTTACGACGCTTGCGGTGTTCCAATGGTTTAACGCCTGGAATTGCCGTTCCGATTCAAAATCGATTTTCCAGCTGAATCCCTTTTCCAACAAATTCTTGCTTGGAGCGACAGGCATTGTCATTATTTTGCAATTATTGGCGGTATATACGCCGGTTCTGCAAAAAATCCTGCACACGGTTCCGCTCGGGCGTTCTGACTGGCTTATGATTATATCTGTCGCATTGTCTATCGTAATTGCCGAAGAGATTAGGAAATTCTTTGCCCGCAGGAGAATCAGCAGCATTTTTTCTTTTTAATAGATTCCTGTAATACATTGCAGAAATGTATTTTCCCCGCTATACTTAACTAAAATGAGTAAAAAAATCTGGATTTTTTCAATAGTTGCGACACTTTTTTGCGTTTTGGTTCTTAACGTTTCCGGATTTTTCGGCGACGATGTTTATTATAAAAAACCGGAAGAAGAAAAAAAATTAACAGAAAAAAATTTGCCTCTGCCAATTCCTCCGCTCGATATTATCGCCTACGATAAGAAAATAAATGAAATAGCCAATAATCCTCTCCCCAAAGAACCAGTTAAAAAAATTATCAAGGACCCAAAAACCGGAGAAGAAACAACCATAACTATAGAGCCCAAACCCACTCCGTCCAGTCCCTGGCCGGTAAAAACCCCCTATCCAAACCCCGGCGCGATTTTGCCATTCAAACGTATTGTTGCTTATTATGGAAATTTATATTCCACAAAAATGGGAGTTTTGGGGCAATATCCTGAAGAAGAAATGCTCGTAAAACTTGGGGCTGAAGTAAAGAAATGGGAAGAAGCTGACCCTGACACGCCGGTTGTTCCGGCGCTCCACTATATTGCGGTCGTGGCCCAAAACAAGCCTGGGGATGACGGCAAATACAGATTTAGAATGCCTTATTCGGAAATAGATAAAGTTTTAGCGATGGCGGCAAAAATACCTGCCCGCAATGCTTCAGGCACAGCTGATGCAGGCGGGAATGCAATTGTTTTTCTTGATATTCAGCTTGGCTTTTCCAGCGTAGAAAAGGAAATCCCTTTATTGGAGAAATATTTTAAAATGCCCAATGTGCATCTGGGAATTGATCCCGAATTTTCCATGAAAAGTGGCATCAGGCCGGGGAAAATCGTCGGCACCCTGGACGCAACTGATATAAATTTTGCCTTAAATTATTTAGCCGGCTTGGTGCGGGGAAATAACCTCACTCCTAAAATTCTCACTATTCACCGCTACACTCAGAAAATGGTTACCAATTACAAGCAGATTAAAACATTGCCGGAAGTGCAGATTGTGATGCACATGGACGGTTGGGGAGGCGAGGCGAAGAAGATAAATACCTACCAGCAGTTTATTTATAAAGAACCCGTGCAATTTACCGGTTTTAAATTATTTTACAAAAACGACACTCTTGGCCCGGGAACCTTATTGATGACGCCGGAGAAGCTTTTAAAACTAAGCCCGCGACCTATTTACATACAATACCAATAGTATTATTATATAAATATGAAAAATATATACATAGCAGTAATTGTTTTAGTTTTAGTTGCAGGGGGGTTGTTTTTTATGACTAGGAGTACAAAATTAGAGGCGCCAACATTAAATAAAGACACCGGAGAGGGTGGTGTAGTAAGTAATGAAATGCCAACAATAGATGCACCTAACACCGAAGAACAATTAGCAATAAAAGAATTTGTCGTATCGGGTCAAAATTTCTCTTTCTCACCTTCTTTAATAACAGCAAAAAGGGGAGATAGGGTTAAAATAACTTTTCAGAACACTCAGGGATTTCATGATTTCAAAATCGATGAATATGGAGTTGCCACAAAACAAGCACAATCACCAGCTACTGAAGTTTTGGAATTTACAGCGGACAAAACAGGAAGTTTTGAATATTATTGTTCTGTTGGAACTCACCGGGCTATGGGGATGAAAGGGACCTTAAAAGTTGAATAAAAAATGGATTCTCAAAAAGAAAAAAAAGCGTGGCGGGAAGTGAAATATAGTCAGAAATTTTTAAACGCATTCAGGGGAATGTATATTGTTTGGAAAACAACAAGGCATTTATTTATACACATCATTGCAGCCCTGGTTGTGATATTTTTGGGATTTTATTTTCATATTTCCGGTATTGAATGGATTGCTTTGATTTTCGCTATCGGTTTTGTGATAATCTCAGAGGCATTTAATACGGCTATTGAAATAGACATAGACCTGACTTCGCCGGAATATCATCCCTATGCCAGAGACACCAAAGATGTAGCCGCCGCCGCCGTATTATTGTCTGTATTTGTGGCAATAATTGTCGGATTTATTGTTTTTTTGCCAAAGATTTTTTAAATTGATATAATAAAATTATGGATAATAAAAAAGTTTTCTTTTTGATAATCGGTCTCTTGGTTTTAGGAGTGATTGCAACCGTCCTGCTTCGTTCAAATGGGGCGCCTGCCGGACCCGGTCCGTATGACAGTTTTGCAACTTGTTTAAAAGATAAGGGCGCGGTTTTCTATGGTGCTTTTTGGTGCTCGCATTGCCAGGCGCAAAAAAAAATGTTTGGCACCTCCCAAAAACTATTGCCTTACGTTGAATGTTCTCTCGCCAGCGGACAAGGTCAGACGCAGGCTTGCATAGATAAAAAAATAGAAGGTTATCCAACTTGGGAATTTGCCGATGGTTCAAGGTTGACTGGAGAAGTTTCGCTCACCAAATTATCCGAAAAAACTTCATGCGTGTTGCCGGAATAATATGAATCTAGAAGCTGTAAATTATCTTAATATGTTTCTGGGGGCTGGGGCGATATTTTTGCAAATTTTTGCTGTCATTGCTCTATTTTTACTTTTTATAGGACCCAAGCAAAATATCTTTTTAAGTTTTGTCGACAAGCACTATCTGACGCTTGGTTTTATTATATCTCTTCTTGCCTCGTTGTTTTCTCTCGTGTATTCGGAAATAATCGGTTTTGTGCCCTGTTATCTGTGCTGGTATCAAAGAATATTTTTGTTTCCGCTCCCCTTTATTTTTGGGACGGCTATCTGGAGCAAGGATAGAAAAATAGTAAAATATGTGCTTCCGCTCCTTGGTGTTGGTTTTATTTTTTCCGTTTATCAGAATTTTTTCTATTACTTCGGAGGAGGTTCCAGCCTGCCGTGCGATGCTTCCGGCGTGTCTTGCTATCAGCAGCTGATATCCGCATTCGGGGGATATATTTCTTTCCCGATGCTTGCTTTAAGCGGTTATTTGGCGCTGATTGCCATTGTCTTGGTTGCTCATTTTTACAAGAAAGAAGATTAATTTAGATTATTAGCCCCGACGTAAAGTCGGGATCCCGACAACGAAGTTCGTCGGGATTAACTAAAACTGCGTCTCGCTAATTATAATGATTGCGCAACGTTTTTCGCAAAATCAATGGGAAAAGGAAATAACGCATATAGAAAAGATGTAAAGAAGCCCAAAAAGGCAAAGAAGAAATAGTTGGAATTTGGGTAAAAATGATTCGGCGCGGCCAGTTGATGTTTAACTAGTCGCGCCGATGGATGATACGATTTAAAACGGCTCGGTCGCCGTTTTCTGGGGGCACGTAATTCGGGAGAAAAAACCCTCCCGAAAGGGCGATAACCGCCCACTGAACTAAATGCCGAAGGAACAATATCATCCCAAAACTATACACTAAATCTTTATTTTGTCCAGAACGTTTTTTAAATTCATTTTTGTATATATTTTGTGATACAATCTACCAATGCAGGATAGGGCGATTCAAATATTAATTATTGACCTCGGTTCGCAATATACCCAAATTATCAGGCGCAGCCTGCGCTACTTAGGTTTTCATTCAATTATTATTTCTCCGGAAAAATCTCTGGAATGGGCAAAAATAAACAAGCCGAAAAGCATAATTCTCTCCGGAGGAACGATAAACATATCCGATGCCGATACGCCGGAAATCCCGAAAGAAATACTGGGTCTCGGCGTACCGATTTTAGGGATTTGCTTAGGCATGCAATGGCTCGCGTATATACACGATAAAAATGCCATTCAGGCAATAAAAGAAGGCAAGTCTTACGGGCCGGTAGAAGTTTCCTTAAGTGAAAGCAGACTTTTTAAAAATCTGGCGAAGAAAATTAGCGCCTGGTCCAGCCATGGGGATTCCGTGAAGAATGTTCCGGCGGGTTTTGATATTATTGCCACTTCTAATAATAAAAAAGTGATAGAAGCCATAGAATGCGCGGATAAGAAACTTTGGGCAGTTCAATTCCATCCGGAAGTCGAGCAGACGGAAGATGAAAATATTATTTTAAATAATTTTGCGAGCGATATTTGCGGTTGTGTAAAGGATTATGATAAAAAAAATGTAATCGAAGAAATACGCGCAAATACAAAAAAAATATTAGGCAGCGGCACGGCAATTATCGGAGTGTCCGGCGGGGTGGATTCTACCACTCTTGCCGCAATTCTCACGCCGATCCTGGGCGATAAATTGAAAGCATTTATGATAGATACCGGCGGAATGCGCAAGGATGAAATTGAGAAAGTGAAAAAAATTGCGAAAAAATCCGGAATCAATTTGGAAGTGGTTGATAAATATAAAAATAAATTTATAGAGAGTGTCGGACAGAGTATAGATGCCGAAAAGAAGCGCGCGCATTTTCGGGAAGTTTATGGCGAAGTTTTTCGCGAAGTAGCCCGCTCGTGTAATGCGACGCATATGATACAAGGGACGCTGGCGACAGATTTGATAGAATCCGGAAATGCCGGGAATTCTGCGCTTATAAAAACGCATCACAATGTGGATTTAGACTTGGGGCTGACAGAAATAATGCCTTTATCCGATTTTTTTAAATTTGAAGTGCGCGAATTTGCCCGCGAATTCGGGCTAGAAGAGCTTTTAGCCGGCCGGCAGCCTTTCCCGGGACCCGGATTATATCTGCGTATCGTCGGCGTGCCGGTCTCGAGCGAGTTGCTTGAAATTGTGCGCGAAGCGGATTATGAGGTCGCCGAAATTTTAAAGAAACACAATTTATACGATAAAATTGCGCAGACAATTGTTGCACTTCTCGGAGTAAATACTGTCGGCGTGAAAGGAGACGGGCGGGTGTATGGATATTCCATAGTAGTCCGCACGGTAGAAACTGTTGATTTTATGACAGTCAAGGGTTTTTATTTAAATAAAGAAATTTGCGAAGAAATTACCGGCGCTCTCATCAAACATCCGAAAATTGTCCGCGTCTTTTATGATTTCACTCCCAAGCCTCCCGCCACAACCGAATTTGAATAAAATTCTATTTGCGTTATAATTAATCTATGTATAAAAATCTTGTTTTAAGTGTTTTGGGTTTGGGAATCGTTGCGGGTCTTGGATTTTTGGCTATTGAATCAAATAACAAAATTATTAAACAAGGGGATACAGATACGGGAAAGCCCGTAGAAAATCCTATAAATGGTTTTTCGGAATTTGGCAAAGTTATTACATTTAAATTGAATGACAAGACTGCTTTTTCTGATGGTCTAAATGTCGAGCTGAAGGGAATAAACGATTCGCGCTGTCCGAAAGATGTGCAATGTATTTGGGCGGGGGAGCTTGCGGGAACTTTCATGGCTTCCGGCGGAAAATTGTCAAAATCATCAGAAATACGCCTGGGAACTGAAAATAATAAAAGCGTGACATTTGAAGGTTATACTTTTCGCTTGCAAAATGCCACAGAGAGCAGCATGACAATTCTTGTCGAATTTCCCGGACGCTCGGAAGGTCCTTGTTATGTCGGCGGATGCGGCGGACAAATTTGCTCCGATAAAAAAGATTTAGTAACTACCTGTGAATATCCTCCCGGAGGATATAAATATAATTGCGGAAACTCAACTTGTGAGCGTCAACAAGACGGGCAGTGCGGATGGTCTTCATATCCATCATGTATATTGAATCAATAAATGTTCTCGTTTACTAAAAATGAAATAACTTTAATCAAAAAGTTAAACACTCCCGCCAAAGTGCAGGATTATTTAAATGGACTGCAGTTTAATTTTGAGAAAGGCAGGGAGACCCTAAAAAGCCCCCTTTTTACATTAAGGGCTAAGAGAGCGCATTGTTTTGAAGGAGCGCTCCTTGGGGCTTATATCTTGTCACAGCACGGTTTTAAGCCTTATTTAATGCATCTAAAGACAACAAGAGGGGATTATGACCATGTTGTTGCTCCTTTTAAGGTTAGAAGTTTTTGGGGCGCATTATCAAAAACTAACCACGCGATTTTGCGCTACCGCGAGCCGATTTATAAAAACATCCGCGAGCTGGCAATGTCGTATTTTCACGAATATTTTTTAAATGATGGCCGGAAAACATTAAGGCAATACTCCGCGCTTTTGGATTTGAATACTTTGAAAAAAAATTGGGCGGTCTCAAAAGTTGACCTTTGGTATATAGATAAAAAGCTGGATAAAATAAAACATTACGATATGGTCCCGAAATTTTATATTAAAAATCTCCGCAAGGCGGACAAAATTGAAATAGAGGCAGGGAAAATAGTTGAATATAAAAAATGAAACACAAATTAAAACTAATTTTGCCGAATAAGAAATATGCTACTTCATACTTAAAGATGGAAAAGGAATTTCGAGCAGAGGGAAGCAAGACTGCCTCGAGAGGTATGGATTTATTCAAATCTTTAAAAGATTTTTCCCTTTACAACAGAAAAATGATTAACGACAGAAGAGGAATTAATTTGGAAAAAGGCAGAGTGCCCGCAACACTCTATTGGGCAGTCGTGGGGAATAAAATCGTCGGGCGTTTAGATATTCGGCATCGCTTAAATAAGAATCTTAGGATTATAGGTGGGCATATCGGTTATGCAGTCGCGCCTTCAGAACGAAAAAAAGGCTATGCCACAGAAATGTTGCGATTGGGGCTCAAAAAAACTAAACAACTCGGCATCAAAAAAGCCTTAATCACTTGTGATGAAGGCAATATTGCTTCCAGGAAAGTTATAGAAAAAAATGGCGGAGTGTTGGGAAATAAAATCAAGGTAAAAGGCGTATGCAAACTAAGATTTTGGATACGCAATATATTGTAAAATAATGATTGTCGTGTATAATAGATTTATTAATATTAATCTTAGGCCTTGCCTAGGGAACATAAAATTATGGTTTATTTATTTTTATTGGGCAGGATATTGTTGGGAGGTTATTTTATAATGAGCGGCCTTAACCATTTCAGGCATCTCGGGATGCTGACCGGCTATGCGCAGTCAAAAGGTGTGCCAATGCCGAGAGAATCTGTGCTTTTGACCGGACTTATGATGGTTTTAGGGGGTCTAGGGATATTTTTAGGTATCTACATACAACTTTCAGTGCTTCTGCTTGCGGTATTTTTATTCGTCACGACCCTCCAAATGCATCAATATTGGAAAATTGCCGACCAAAACGCAAGAATGGGAGAAGAAATCAACTTCAAAAAGAATTTAGCGCTCCTCGGAGCTGTGCTGATGCTTCTTGCTGTTCCGCTTCCCTGGGTGGCAGCTTTATTCTAAAAGCCGAAAATACTATCCAGTAATTTCATAAACCAGTTCTTTTTTACCGGTTGCGCCAGCGCGGGTGTTTCTGTATTTTGAGTGGCAGAGAGAGCAATTGCGGTGTTTTGTCCTGCTATATTTTCTAATTTTATTTTATTATCATTTGGATTATTTACTTTTGCAATCGGGCTTTTTTTAACTACCATAGTTTTAGTTTCTTCTTTTTGTATAGATTCTTGTTGAATTTCAGTGACTACTGGTTTTTCGAATTTCTGCATTATTTGATTCCAGGTTTTATCGGATAAAATGGAGGCGACATAAGCAGTTTCCCAAATTTTATTGTTTAGATTTTCATTTTTTATTCCTCCATCGGTGTCCTGGATTGTTGCGAGATAATCAAGTGGCGTGTTGCTTGCCCCGTCCTTGGCGAGGTCATTTTTCGTCCAATCTTCCGGTTTTTCATTGAGTGCCAAGATTCCTTCCAGCGCCCAAGCGGTAGAAGAAGCATTATTCCAGCCACCGTTGTCTTTCTGATTTTGTTTCAAAAATTCTCTTGCTTTCATTAATGCGTTTGAGATTACTTCTCCTCCTGCTAAGGGAGAGGTCAGGAGAGGGTCTATTTTTTGATTAAAATTAGCAAGAGCCTCTATGGCTGCTCCGGTCATATCCACAGATTCATCCCAGGAGCCATTTTCTCTTTGCCGGCTCAGGACAAAACTTATATCGTCATTTATCATTTTTTCACCTTGGCCATAACCTGCATTTTGCAGAACTATCAAAGCAAAAATATCATCATTGTCTTCATTGGCATTGCCGAATTGTTTGCCGTCAAAACTATTGACTATTTTCTCAATATAATTTTCACCGTTAGTGTTATACGGGTTAAGTCCGAGCGCCATCAAAGCCATGGCGCGTCTTTCATAGTCCGTCAGGAGAGGATTTTCAATTTTAGATTCTCCAAAATATTTAACCAATTTTATCGTTTGCTCTTGATAATTTCCCGATGCTAAGGCCATAGCAGTCCAATCCGTATAAAGATCTTCGCCGAAAGACCCGTTCTCTTTTTGTTGTGAAGTTATGAATTTAAAAGCTTTTTCAATATCAAAAGCAGGTTTCGTTTCAGGAGCAGATATCGTGGAATTAACGGAAGGGGAAGCTGTGACTGGATTAGATTCAACAAATAGCGGTCCTCCTCCCGAGTTTATTAGTGGCGGAGCGATTAACGAATTTATATGAAGTATTACCTGATCTTCCAAGGATGTTTCTGCAAAAGTTATGGGGTCGAAAGCTGTTAGTATTAGTGATACTATATCGCCTGCCTGTAATGTAAGATCTGATACGCCAACACTCGCACTAACATTATTTAGTCGAAGTTGCCAGTATGTATTATTCTGTGAAATATTGTTAACGCTATTTATAAAAAGTCCAAAACCAAAATCCACGAAGTCAATAGCACTAACTATATTTTGCTCAAGTGCTTTTTCCAGAGCGCAGATAGCCAGATACGAATCGGCTTGGGGATAGTTGTGCACTGCTCCATCAGTGTCCGTCACACTACAACTTACGGGCACATCCACTGTTGTGTCTATATTGAGTGTTGCATAAGCAGTGTTAAAAAAACTAACGAACGCAAAAATTATTAATATTGTTTTAAAAATTTGATTTTTCATATTTCCAAGAGACAATGTCTCCCATATTTATCTTATAATTTGAAACCCCTATTTTTGCTTTTTCCCCATTTACGTAATAAATCCAATTTTTCTCTCCGTTGCCTCTTATCCCGTTGATTGTTTCAATAAATTTTCCCATCCCTATATAATTTTTTTCCGTGAAATCTATTTTTCTTTCACTCCGGAGCTTGCTCATGAAATCATAAACTGTAATTTCGCCCGTAATATTGTCTTTAAAACTAACTTCATTTGTTTTTACCCCTACCCGATCTCCCCCTACATAGGGGGAGGAGAAAGGAGGGGATACTGGTTTTTGTTTTTGAAAGACTTTTACACTAATTAACGCAAAAAAGCTCAATATCAATATCACAATTATTATTTTTTTATTTTTCATGAAATTTGGCACAAAAAAAATCCTGTCGAGGCAGAATTTTTGGTCCTTCACATGCGCGCATGTGAGAGATTATCCTGCTCGGGAATAATAAAATGATTGGTATTCGGACTTGTTCCAGCTCCACTTTTACAAAACAACTTCCTGAAAAAATTGTCTTTCAGACAATTTTTTATTTTCAAGATTTATCTAAACCTAATATAAGTTTAAATAAAAAATTATTCTGTAAAAGTGGGGCTGGACTTACCGTAGCGGCACTGTACTGGAATCTAACCAGTTTCCCCAATCACTTCTTTTGATTTTTAAATGAACAATTTTAGTATATACTTGTTTCATATATTATGTCAAAGAAAGGTGTGGATAAAAAAATAATCCTCCGGAGACGAACAAAAATAATGGTTTTTGGGACTTTTGACGGCCTGCATCAAGGGCATCTTGATTTTTTAAAGCAGGCAAGAAATTTGGCGGGACGGTGTTTCCTGGTTGTTTCAATCGCACGGGACAAAAATGTTTTTAAGATAAAAGGGAAATATCCGAATAAGAATGAAAAGCAAAGAATGGTTTTGGTAAAGAAATGCAAATTGGCTGATAAAGTGGTTTTGTCGGGTATAAAAAATCATATTCCGCATATTGTAAAAATACGTCCGGATATTATTGCCCTTGGTTATGATCAAAAAGCATATATAAAAAATCTTAAAAAGGACTTAAAAAACGAAGGTATTCTGGTTAAAATCAGACGCTTAAAGCCTTTTAAAGAGGAAATTTACAAAAACCACTTGCTAAAAACAGGGAGATGAATATAATGAAATTATTATCAATTTTTTAATTAATTTTAAAATAATATGCAAGAAACAAATATCATAAAATTCATTAAAAAAGTTTTTACGAGTAAAGATTTTGCCCCTGTTTTTTTTACCAGCCTGCTTTCCGTCCTGATTATCGTCTTGACCGGAGCCGGCTTGACATGGCGTTATCGGGCAAATGTCTTCGGATATTTTGCCAAAGAATATTTGCGGGAAATGCAGGACATCGGCAATAAAAATGACACAAAAATTGTCGCGGAAAAAATTATTGAAAAGCAGTCTATTTTTTCTCAGGATTCTTTTGTTATTGATGCGGTGAAAAAAACCAATCCGGCTGTTGTCTCTATAATTATTTCCCAGCAAGTTCCCAAATATGAAGCCTATATTGACCCGAATCAGCAGCAGAACCCGTTCGGCGACTTATTTCCCGGTTTCTTTTTTAACATTCCGCAATATCGCCAGAACGGCACGGAAAAAAAGGAAATTGGCGGAGGGTCGGGTTTTTTCATATCCGGCGATGGCTTGATTGTCACCAATAAGCATGTTGTTGACCAAAGAGACGCGGAATACACCGTTTTTACCAACGACGGCAAAAAACATTCGGCAAAAGTCGTTGCCCGCGATCCGATTTTAGATATTGCCCTTATTAAAATAGATCCGCCGGCTGGCGGAGGCTTTCCATACCTTGCGCTCGGCAATTCGGATTCTCTGGAAATCGGGCAGAGCGTCATTGCTATCGGGAATGCTTTGGGGGAATTCAGAAATACCGTTTCCGTGGGAGTAATTTCCGGCCTGGCGCGGTCAATAACCGCGGGTGATAATTCCGGCAGGGCTGAGATCCTGGACCACGTGATTCAGACCGATGCGGCGATTAATCCGGGAAATTCCGGAGGGCCGCTGCTGGATCTTTCCGGAAAAGTAATTGGGGTCAATGTCGCCGTTGTGCAGAGTTCTCAAAATATCGGTTTTGCCCTGCCTATCAATAGCATCAAAGGGGCGATTGAATCGGTAAAATCTACCGGCAAGATTGTCCGCCCATATCTGGGTATCCGCTATGTGGCTGTCAATGCGCAAATGAAAGAAAAAAATAATTTGACGGTGGATTACGGAGTATTGGTAAAAGCCGGAGCGGCGGCGAATGAGCTGGCAGTTATTCCCGGCTCTCCGTCCGACAAGGCCGGCATTGTGGAAAATGACATTATTTTGGAAGTTGACGGCATAAAGCTGGACGAAAAGACAAGTCTGGCTTCGATTATCCGCGGGAAAAAAATCGGACAGGTAATTAATCTGAAAATTCTCCATCGTGGCGATGAAAAAAATATTTTAGTGACCTTAACCGCCGCTCCTGATAATTAAATATCGCTTTTCTTGATAGTGGAAGACAGGTAAATCCCACAAAGCATCAGGGCTCCCAGAATAAGAAAAATAAAATTAAAAGAAGGAACCAGGAGAAAAACCAACGAAGCCGAAAGAGGACCGATAATATAAGCCATCGATGGAACGCTCCGGTATACTCCCACGAATTCTTCGTTTTCGGGTTTGATGTGCTTGAAGAAATAGGCATCACTCATTGTTTCAATAGTGGAGGCGCCGGCTCTAGTTGCAAAAAGCACTAGGGCCCATATCCAAACTTCATGCTTTTGGATGAAAAAGAGAATAAAAGTAAAAAATGCAGTCATGAAAAATCCAAGCATCAACAGTTTTCTTTCGCCTATCTTGTCCGAATATTTGCCGAGAGGAAACGGGAAAATAATAAAAGGCAGAAGCATCACGGAAAAAATCATTCCTATCTGCTTCCAGTCAAAATCCAGGTAAGCAAATAAATAGATTGGCGTGTAGATGACCATCCAGCTGTAAAAAAACTGCAGTAAAAAATTTATACCGTAAATCCGGAATAAATTTTTATTTTTAAAAAATCTCCCAACAAATTTTATTGTTTTGATTTTGTCATACCGCGGGTCCGAAATATTTTTTAGGGTAAAAAGAGACAGGAAAAAAAACAAAGTCATGACAAAAAAGGCGAGAAGATAAACACCCCGGAAAGGAAACCCTTCTTTGATTTTGCCGAATGTCAAAATCAGCTGGGATAAAATCCAGGCCAAACTGGTGATAGTGAGATATGCGCCCCTGATTCCGCCGGTTGTGGAATTTTTGGAAAGGATTTCCAGAAATTCATCCAAAGAAAAGATTATTATGGTATTGAAAGCGAAACCGAAAATGAAAGCGATGATTACGCTCCAGGCGTTTTTTGCCAAAACAAAAGCCAAAATGGATAAAATATCAAGTCCGATTATCAAAAGCAGGAATTTATACCCGCCCAGTTTGCCGAAGATTCGCGGAATCAGCAAAAATGCCAAAATTAAAACGACGGACCCCGAAGCGTAAATTACTCCCACCAATTTTTCGCCGACAAAAGCAGATAAGAAACTGGAATTAATGTAAGCCATCAGGGCGACGGATAAAGAAAACAGAAATCCCGCCGAGTATATTATTTTTCTGTTGTGTTTCATACGCTCAATATTACCGGTATTACCAAAGGCCTTTTAGCGGTTTTTTGGTATAAGAATTTTGAGATGCTTTCTCCCAAATTTGACTTGATTATGTCAAAATCCACCATATTCCCGCCTTGGCCCGGCGAAATAGGTATTTTGGCTGCCGTATCTTCTACCGATTTCTTGATGATAATCCGAACCTGGCGCAGAAGTTCCTGGTTTTCTTTCAGATAGACAAAGCCGCGGGAAATCAAATCCGGCGACTTTTTTAATTTTCCTGTTTTTTGATCCAGAAGAGCAATAATCACGAACATTCCGTCCTGCGCAAGCATTACCCGGTCGCGGATGACGACATCTTGCGTATCACTGATAGAAGTGCCGTCTACCATCATGGCGCCGCTGGGCGCTTTTTCTTTTCGCGCTGTCATTTTTTGGCCATCCGGGGATATTTCAATAATCGAGCCGTTGTCGGGAACAACGATATTTTCTTCCGCCATGCCGAGTTCCATTGCAAGTTCTTTGTGCCGCACGAGCATTGAATGCCAGCCGTGAATCGGGACAAAGAATTTTGGATGAGTTTTCCTGTGAAGCCACTTTATATCTTCCTGATTGCCGTGGCCTGTTGCGTGAACGAAATCTTCTCCGGCTGTTCGATAGCTGATGATTTTAACTCCTTGTCTCGTCAAGCCGTCTTTCATTTTCTGGACTTGAAGCTCATTGCCGGGAACAATCGATGCCGAGAGTATTATCGTGTCTCCTTTATGCAATGAAAATTTTGTATTGGATTTATTGGCCGCACGATTAAGCGCGGCAAATTCTTCGCCTTGAGCGCCGGTCATCAAAACGACCATTTTATTCGGTGGGTAATTATTTGCTTCCTCTATCGGTATGATTGTGCCTTTTTTAGGCTGAAAGAGCCCAGCTTCTATTGCCACGTCAATATTTGTTTTCATTGAACGTCCATCGATTGCTATTTTTTTACCTAAGGATTCCGCAAACTTGACTATAAAGGCCAGTCGGGTAATGTGCGAAGCGAAAGCGGCAATAATCATCCGGCCACTTACTTTTCTTATCAAATTTTCCAACCCTTGATACACTTTTATTTCCGGTAAAGAAAACCCTTCGTTTTCAATGTTGGTCGAATCAGTCATCAAAAGAAGAACTTTGGCCTTGTCAAAAATCGAATATTCTTTTTCTTCTTCCTTGGAAACAATCCCGTCCACTTGGTCAAGCTTGTAATCCCCGGGAGTCACAATCCACCCATGTTCGGTTTCCATGATTATTCCCATCGAGTCCGGGATAGTGTGGGTGACGCCGAAGAATCTGACTTTTATTTTTCCGCAGTTTATAACCGAATCTTTTTCCACGATATTTTCTTTCATCGGGGGCAGATGCGGAAATTCCGCCTGGCGCTTTCTCATCATCAAGATAGAAAGATTCCTGGAATAAACCGGAGGATTGCCGATACGCGACAGAACCAGAGGCACACCTCCGATATGGTCCAGGTGCGCGTGGGTTATAATAAGCGCGCGGACCTTGTCTTTTCGTTCTTCCAGATAGGTCGTATTAGGTATGACATAATCGACTCCGGGCGTCGCTTCAGTGGAAAAGTGCATGCCGGCATCAATAACAATAATATCATCGCCGATTTCTATAGCTGTCATGTTTTTACCGACTTCTTCCACTCCGCCTAAAGGAATAATGCGGATTATCCCTTTTTCCGGCGGGGGAATCTTTCCAATATTTGAATTTCTATATTGGCTTTTGGAACCGAAAGGGCGGGATCCCCGATTCTGCCCGTATCTTTTCTTGGTGTACTGATAAGTGGAGCTTTTAGCCGTCCTTTTTCTTTCAGTCTCGCCCAAAGGCCTACGGCTGAAGGGAGCCTTACGTTCCCCGCTCGAATGACCGGAGTCATCCGGGCGGGCGGGTATTTTTTTATTATCAACGCTGATTGCGCTGAAGGATAATCTTGTTTTTTTCATCATTTTTTATTTTTTTTGTTAATTTTCCGCGTCGAAACAAACTATTTGGAAAATATTTTCCAAACATTTTCTGTTTCGGTATACCACGAATAAACATTTGAAAAACGATCTGCCGGAGAGATGATGCGGTTAATAGAAAGCCCTTTTAGGCTGCCTGAGACTGCATATATGAAATTAGGGCTATACAGGAAAATGACCGGCATGTCTTTTTTAATTTCACTTTCAAATTGGGCGTATTTTTTGATTCTGGATTGTTCGTCAATAGTAATAAATGCATCTTCCAGAATTTTGTCCACCTTCGCATTGGTATACATGGCAACATTGAGCCCCGGGTCTTTTCTCTGTGAAGAATGCCAGAAAGCGAACAGGTCGGCCTCATGATTTATAATCTGTCCGAAAAGCAGGGCGTCATATTTGCGCGGACGGATTACGCTTTGATTCAAATTACCGACTTCAAAAGTTTTTATGTCGACTTTCATGCCGATAGCCAGCAGGTTCTGCCTGATTAATTCGGCGGTTTTTGCGAGCTCCGGAGCGTTGCCGGTTGAGATAGAGAACTCCAGCGTGGTAGTTGTTTTCTTTTTATTTTTGCCGGTTGTAGTTTTTTGCAGGAATCCATCCGTCCCTTTGACCCAGCCGGCTTTTATCAGGCTATTTTGCGCATTCTTCAATATCTCGTCCCGCGAGACATTATTTTTATCTTTTAATTTCTGGTATGCAATCATGTTGGGCGGTATGGGATCGTCAATAGCGATGCCATAGCCAAAAAGCACTTCACGGACTATTTTATCCTTATCTATGACTTGGTCAATAGCCTTGATGACGGCCTTATCGGTAAAAAGGCGGTTTTGATTTTGGTTGAAGAAAAGCCCGAATATCCGCGGAAGCACCGAAGACTCTATCTGGTAATTTCTTTCTTTTAAAATATCCGCATTCAAGGGAGTAATAGAGCTTATCTGCTCTACTTCTCCGTTTTCAAGCGCCCGAACTAGATTGTCTTCATTCGAATAAAAATACAAGTTCATGGTTTTAATATACGGCTCGCCCAATATGAATTTTTTAAATGACGCCAATTCGTAAGAATTTATGGCCCCGGACGATTCTTTGGTAATGCTTTTTATCATATAAGGTCCGGAACCGACCGGGTTCGTGTTCGCATTATTCAATTCTATCGGCGAATTGTCCCATAAGGACATGGGTATGATGCCGAGTGTCGCGTTTTCCAAAAATGACGGGTAAGGCTGTTTCAGGGTAAATTGGATTGTCGTGTCATTTATTTTTACGGCATTTACACCGTCCCAGTCTATCTTACGCGGGCTTTTAATGATTGAATCCTGGGCTTTGTTTACGGTAAAGATCACATCATCCGCGGTAACAGGCTTTCCGTTATGAAAAGATATCTTGCTTTTGAGGGTGAAAGTATAAGTCAAACCGTCTTTAGACATCTCGTATTTTTCTGCCAAGTCCGGAATCAAAGTCCCGTCTCCTTTTTTTCTCATCAGGCCGGAATAGATGAGCGAGACCAGGTCCTGGTCAGCGGAAGAATTTGCCAGTACCGGATTTATGAAGCGCGGGGTTCCAATAACGCCCTCGGAGATAAATCCCCCGCGGAAAGGCATGCTGACCATCAGGGATTTATTAATGCTTTCAAGTATTGATATCGTGCTTATGAGCAGTATCGCTACCAGCGCGACAAAAACAATTCTCTCTTTTTTTGAGAAAGTATGGATAACAGAATTTATTTGGTCTTTTGTAGGCAATTTACCAGCAATTTTTAACTGGCGTATCCAACTATAAAATTTTCCCATAAAAGAAATTAAGCGGCTTATATAATTATACCGAGAAATGCAAATAAAGCAAAAAGAATTCCGCAGATAAGCGTCAAATAAAAAAGAAACTTCTCAAAGCCCCGGCGGGTGTGATGAAATGACCCGCTGTCATCTCCGCCCAAAGCGCCTCCCAGGCCCGCCGCGGACTGCTGAAGCAGGATTGCCGCCACCAGCACTACCGAAAGGATGATCTGCGCGTAGGGCAGAATCTTCGCTACTAAAATCATAGCCCGATTATCGCATATTTGCCCTAAAAAGGCAAATAACTTGTTTTTGCTCCTCATTTGTTGCTACAATACATATATGTCAAAAGAAATTTCAATTTTGGGTTTGTTTCAAAAACTATTTCATAATTTTAACGCGCGTCAGATGAAAGATGCGACACTCGCCTTCAAAAAACACCTGGACGGCGGGGGGAAAATGCTTCTCGCCATGGGTGGGGCCATGTCTTCAGCCCAACTTGGAGTGACGCTAGCGCCGATGATAAAGGAAGGGAAGATTCATGCAATATCCTGCACCGGCGCGAACCTGGAAGAATCCATTTTTCGGCTGGTGGCGCACGACAGCTATAAAGATTATCCGGATTACCGGTATTTTACCAAAGAAGACGATGAGGCAATTTTAAACAGGGGAGAGCGCCGGGTGACCGATACTTCCATTCCCGAAGAAGAAGCCTTCCGCGTCATTGAGCCGATTATCCTGAAAAGATGGAAAGAAGCGGAAAAAAACGGTCAGCGTTTTTTTCCGCATGAATATTTTTACCAGATACTTTTATCCGATGAGCTGAAAGGCAAGTATGAGGGAAATCCGGAGCATTGCTGGCTTTTGGAAGCGGCCAGGAAAAATTTGCCGATGGTGGTGCCGGGCTGGGAAGATTCCACTTTGGGAAATATTTTTGCCGGATATTGTAAGGCGGGGGAAGTCAAGCCGGGTGTGATGAAGACCGGCGTGGAATATATGATGTATCTTTATGACAAATATGTGGAGCTTTCGCAGGATGGCTCCGGCCTCGGTTTTTTCCAAATCGGCGGAGGCATTGCCGGGGACTTTCCAATTTGCGTCGTGCCTTCCATCAAATACGACCTCAAAAAGCCCGTGCGCCCTTGGGGATATTTCTGCCAGATTTCCGACAGCACCACTTCTTACGGCTCGTATTCCGGCGCTACCCCGAATGAAAAAATAACCTGGGACAAGCTGACCAAAGACACCCCGATGTTCGTGATTGAATCCGACGCCACCATTGTCGCCCCACTTATTTTTGAGGCCATTTTGGACAGGTATACTTTGAGCGAAAAATGATTTACCTCACCCGACCTTCGGCCACCCTCTCCTTGTCAAGGAGAGGGGCTGGGGGTGAGGTGTTGTATAATATTGACATAGGTATGCGAAAAATCTTAAATTTATTTTTTCTGCTCATTATCCTCGGAACTCTTTATCAATATCGGGCGCCACTTGGTAAACAGTTTTTGCTGCTCCGAGATAATCTTGGCGCATTTTTTGCAAAAACTCCCTGCCTGGAGCCGATGCCGTATGCTCTCGGCAGTTTTGACCCGAAATTTGGTATTTCGCAAAAATATTTCTTAGACGCGCTTGCCGAAGCAGAAGCCGTTTGGGAAAAACCTTTCGGCAAAAATCTTTTTATTTATACGCCGGCCGATTCCTCTTTTGATGTTTTAAAAATCAATCTTATTTATGATTTCAGACAACAGGCGACAAGCAAATTAGCAAGCCTGGGTATTATCGTGAAAAACGACAGAACCTCATATGATATGCTCAAGGCGAAATTTACAGCCTTAAAAGCAGAATATGCTGCGGAAAAAAATGCCTATGATATGCAGGTGGCAGATTTCAACCGCAAACAGCAGGCTTATGAAGCAGAAGTGAGCTTTTGGAATAAAAAAGGCGGGGCTCCGCGGCAAGAATACAACAAAGTTGAAGCCGAGCGCCTTGCGCTGGAAGCCGAGTCAAAAAAATTACAGGCGGCGCAATTGCGCATCAACAATATGGTGGATGAAATCAATGCGCTGGTGGTGGCGCTGAACCGCCTGGTCGCTTCGCTCAATTTGTCCGTGGACAGCTATAACACAGTCAACGTTTCCCGCGGGGAATCTTTTGAAGAAGGAGTTTATACGAGCGACGGGTCAAACAGGGAAATAGATATTTATGAATTCAGCAGCCGGGCCAAGCTCGTGCGCGTGCTTGCGCACGAGCTTGGCCACGCTTTGAACCTGGACCACGTGGACGATGCCAAGGCGATAATGTATAAGTTCAATCAAGGCAATAATTCAACCCTGACCCAAGCCGATTTGGCGGAACTGAATATAAAATGCCAAGTAAAATAAATGTGCTATAATTCAATTATTATTAGTAACTAACGCCACGCTTTTGTCGTCGTTGCGCGGCATCTTTCGTTAAATCATATGGACATCACAATTTTGGTTGCAAAAATATTAGGAATCTATTTGGTGGTCAGCGGCTTGTTTCTTATTTTAAAAGGCAAGACCGTCCCGCATTTGCTTAAAGATTTTTTTGACCATCCGGCCATTGTTTATCTGACCGGCGTAATTTTGATTTTCTTGTCGTCAACGTATCTCATCCAATATAATGTCTGGGATGGGACTTGGAAAACCGTCGTAACGTTTTTTGTCTGGCTGGTTATGCTAAAAGGCCTGGCATACATTTTTGCTCCCCAGATGCTCAATGAAATAGCTGTTAAAAAATTTCGAAACACGTTCGGCATTTATGGCCTGGCAGCCGTAATAATCGGCTTGTATCTATTTTTCTTGAAATAAATAAATTAAATTGGCTGCTTACATTCACGTAAAAGTCACGGCCGGGGCGGGAAAGGAATCTTTCAGGAAAAAAACTGAAGACCATTTTGAAATTTCCGTCCGCCAGAAAGCCGAACGTAACCTGGCCAATATGCGTGTGCTTGAAATTATAGCCGGGCATTTCAAAATCCCCTCGAGTAAAGTTAGGATTGTAAATGGACACAGACACCCCAGTAAGTTGATAGTCATTGATTAATTGTAAATGCCTGCCCGCCAAAGCCTTGGCGTCGGCGGGGTCACAAACACCCCAGCAAATTAATAGTTATTGAATAATCAGCCATGAAATCCATTTCCATCAAAACTACCACTCAAGCACAAGATGCGGCAGACTTTTTAGCAGAATCCGTCATTCGCCAGCTGGGTTTAAACAAGCGCGTGCTTTTGTTTGTGACCGGCGGTTCTTCCATCGCTGTTGCCGTGGAGGCAGCCAAATTAATATCGGCGCACCCGCATCAAAATTTGACCATTATGCTGACCGATGAGCGTTACGGGCCGCCCAACCATCCCGACTCCAACTGGCGGCAGCTTTTGGAGAAGGGTTTCAGCCTGCCTGAGGCAAAACTTCTGCCTATTTTGGAAGGAGAGGATAGGGAAGCCGCCAATAAAAAATTCAATAACATGCTTGAAAATGAGCTCCGCGCCGCGGAATATAAAATCGGATTGTTCGGAATAGGAGCCGATGGCCATACTGCCGGTGTCCTGCCCCGGAGTGTGGCGGTTAATGCCATGGGGTGGAGCGTCGCTTATGATGCCGGGACGTTTGAGCGCATTACCATAACGCCGAAAACTATAGTAAAGTTGGATGAAGCGGTCGCTTTCGCGCAGGGTAAAGAAAAGTGGAAGGTTGTGGAAGATTTGGAAAAAAATGATTTGGATATACACGAACAACCCGCGCAAATTTTGAAAAAAGTTCCATTATTAAAAATTTTTACAAATTACAAAACAAAATGAAAATAGCAGTCGTTGGTTTGGGAAAAATGGGAGAGCAAATTGCCAGGAAGCTCCAAGAGGGCGGTTTCAAAGTTATTGCCCACACCAAGACGCGGGAAAAAATAGACGAAGCCGAAAAAAAGGGTATGAAGGGGGCTTATACCAAAGAAGAAACAGTTGTCGCTTTCGGCGCGGAGCCGGTGATAATCTGGCTCATGTTGCCTTCGGAAATTATGGAAGAGGAACTCCGGGCCTGGCTTCAGATAATTCCGAAAGGGAGCATTTTGATTGACGGGGGCAATTCAGATTTCCGGCTTACGCGGGAGCGCGCCCGGAAAGTTCTTGAAGCCGGCTCGGTCCTTCTTGATGTTGGAACGAGCGGGGGAATCTGGGGCTATAAAAACGGATTTTCCATGATGGCGGGTGGCGGACAGGAATCCTATGAAAAAATTATTCCATTCTTAAAAACGCTGTCTCTTCCCGGCGGCGCCTTTCACCGTTTCGGCGAAAGCGGGGCGGGGCATTTTATCAAAATGACGCACAATGCCATTGAATACGGCATGATGGAATCGCTGGCCGAAGGCTACCGGCTTCTTAAAGAAGGGCCCTACAAAGACATTGACTTGGTGGCGGCCGGAGATGTTTGGCAGCACAGAAGTGTGGTGACTTCCTGGCTGAACGAACTCACCCGGGACGCTCTTAAAGAAAATCCGGAGCTTCAAGGCATTGAAGGGTTTGTGGCCGAGTCCGGCGAAGCGCGTTGGGCGCTTGAAACGGCGCAGGACTTTAAAATAGAAACTCCTTCCATCCGGGCCGCTTTTGATGTGCGGCTGGCGTCCCAAAAAGGCGCGATTAATTTTGCCACTAAGCTGCTCGCCCTGATGCGCAACGCTTTCGGCGGGCACAAAATAAATGGAAACTAAATATATAATTTTTGGCGCGTCCGGAGACCTATCAAAAAGATATTTGTTGCCTGCCTTGGAGAAAATAAATGTTGATGTGATAAAGGTCTCACGCAAAGACTACGCCGATTTAAAAAATTTAATACCGGCAGGAAGCGAAAAGATATTTCACTTGGCTATCCCGCCCCAGAGTGTTCCGGAAGCGGTAGAGCTCATTAGTAAAAATTTTGGGAAAGATAATATTAAAATTCTTTTAGAAAAGCCGTTCGGTAAAGATTTAAAATCAGCGCAACTCCTGGTGGAGCATATAGATAAATATTTCTCCGAGGACCAGATTTACCGGGTGGATCATTACTTGGCCAAAAAATCCTTTCAGAATGTCCTCCAGGGGAATTTAGACGCGAAAAATATTAAATCTATAAAAATTATAGCCAGTGAAAAAATCGGGATAGAGGGACGCGTTAATTTCTACGAACAAGTCGGAGCTTTAAAGGATTTCGTGCAGAGCCATCTGCTTGAAATGGCCAGTGTGGTTATCTCCGGGAGTTTGGACCAAAAAAAACGCCACCTGGCCTTGAAAAATATGGCGGTTGTGTGCGATATAACAAAAAACGAATGTGTCAAAAGAGCGCAGTATGAGGGCTACCGGGAAGAAGTGCAAAACATGAACAGCATGACCGAAACCTTTGTATCAGTAAATCTGATTTCGGATAATATACCGATAAGTTTAACTACTGGAAAGGCGCTCAAAGAAAAGCTTACCCGGATTGAAATTGATGTGAAATCCGGAAGCCAAAAAGTTTTTAATATAGAGCACGAAACCGATGCCTACGAACGGGTCATTCGTGCCGCAATAAAGGGAGAATGCGATTTATTCATCAGTAGCGGTGAAGTTCTGGAAAGCTGGAGGATACTTGAAGACATTCAGAATTCTTGGAAAAACCATGATGGCGAAATCGCAATCTACAAAAAAGGCAGTTCTATTGAAGACATCCTCGGGTAAACCGGCAAAGCCGGAAAAATTTATGCCTTCTATATATTTTTCCGAGAGGAAAATAGTATAATCATATTATGCCCTTGCCGACAAAAGAAGAAGCGCAGGCGCTTCTGGAAAAGCATGTCAAAGACGAATATCAGAGATACCATGTCCGGATGGTGGCAACTGCGATGGAAGGCTATGCGAAAGTTTATAATGAAAATGCTGATTTGTGGTATATAACTGGATTGCTTCATGATATTGATTTTGAAGAATATCCGGATGTCCATCCGAGGGAATCTCTAAGGTGGTTTAAAGAATGGAATTTTCCGGAAGAATTAATTCATGCGGTGGAAGCGCATGCTTACGGCTATAACGGGTATACTACACTCCCGGACACCCCGCTTGCCGCCGCCCTGATGGCTTGTGATGAAATCTCCGGCATTTTCTACGCTTACCGCAAATTAAATCCTATTCCTTATGGAGAAATGAAATTGAGTTCTATCAAGAAACGTCTGGCGGAGAAAAGTTTCGCCGCCAAGATTGAGCGGGAGACTATCTACCGAGGCTGTGAAGCCTTGGGCGTGAACATCGATGAACACATAACCAACCTTATAAAATTTTATGAAAAATTTACCCATTGATTTAGAAATTTTTCCTTTTTATGAGAGAGAAAAAGTTAATGACAGAACGGTGAAAAATCGTTGCGGGCGGGATTTCCTTTTTTACGCCTTGGCTTTCTATTTTCCGACAAAATTTGGATTGAATAAATTAACAGCTTATGACTTGGAACATCAGGGACATTTTGGAATTTCTGTTCCTTCATATTTGTCTTGGATGCAGATTCAATTCTTAAGAGTGCCGAAATATTTTAAAAAATTAGGATTACGGCTTATTATTAATGACCGAAAAATAAATTCTTTTTTTGATTTTGTTCGGGCAAATCTTTTCAGTCGGACTACTTACGAAAAGGCAATTTTAGACATTGAAAAAATAATCGACAGGAATGAGGTGGCTGGAGTAGATATTTCTATTGGCTATGGAGGTCTGCTTGACCATGTTTTATTCGTCTATGGCTATGACGCTGAAAGCCTTTGTGTTTTTGATACAATCCGAGCCCCTGTTCAATACGAGAGTGTTGATGGAAAGAATATGAATATGATGAAAATTTCAAAAAATGAAATTAAAGAAAGATGGACCCATTTCGGCCGGGTTTGGAATGTTACAAAGGTGGTTTGAGTTTGGGGGTATGGGGGAGTAAAATCAAAGAATATATGAAAATGGGAATGGGTATGGGGCCTAGACAAAGTCTCAGACAAGAGCAAAAATTGACGCAAACACAAATTCTTGAACAAAGGATTTCCGCGCGACTGCTCATAGAACTTAGGCAAGATGTCGGTAAATTCGAAAAACAAATTCTAAAAAAAGTTGAATTTGTGGGCATTGACCCCGAGGAACCGGAATCCCAATATCACTACGAAGTACTCGGGACTTTGGTATTGAGAGCATCGGAAGACCGGGAATCGTTGTTGGGCCAAATTGTCAGGGAAAATTATATAGATATAGAGGATGTCCAGAAAGTCATGGTGGAGAGTTTTGAGTTGCAGGATATTGACCTTGATTTGGGAACTAAGCGTAATGTGGATTTGATAACATTGGTATTGAAAGATGAAAAAGAGTTTTCGGTTACGGTCAGTATCGACAAACATGCTACCCATGATATCCATCAAAGTCCGTCATTCCAAGAGTCACAAGCGTTATCAAATATTGATACGGGCAAGGCGTGGGCCGTGCAAAGATTTTTGGGTTATAAGACAATCGAGGATTCGGTGGATGGAAAGTTTAAGGGCTTGATCTGCAAGGAATTCATTCCAGGGGAAGTTCTGGGCAATGTTACTGCCGATATTGAACTCTCAAAGGAGACCCATGGCGAGGCGGCGATGAAAAAATTGGCATATGCGGTAGGCAAAATGTTCGCTAATTGTTTAAACGAGTTTGGGGGAGTGCCAAGAGATTCCAATTCCTTGAATATTATTATTGTTAATTCAAATCTTGAAAATCCGGTCACCCGGTTTTGTGATGTTGAAGAAGTCCGTAGAGACGAGGCGGGCATTAAACTGGAACTTCGTTTGATGGTTGCGGAGTTTGAAGAATTCGGGAACGAAGTGACTCGCGGTATAAAAGATAATCTTTCTGAAGAGCTAAAGGCCGTATATCCTTAAATAATGATATACCACCTTTACATATTAAAATGTGCGGACAAGACCCTATACACAGGTATTACTACCGATTTGAAGCGGAGAATTATTGAGCACAATAGCGGGAAACTGGGCGCGAGGTATACGCGTTCCCGCCGGCCGGTGAAATTGGTGTATTCCAGGCGTTTCCGCAATCGCTCCGCCGCCTCCCGCGAGGAGGCGAGGATTAAATCGTTAAAGAGGGTACATAAGTTGGAGTTAATTAATAAAAATAGGGTGGATTGAGTAGTAATTATTTGTTAAAATTAGTAAATGGAACCCAAAAATAACTTTGCATACATAGATGGAGCCAATCTGCATAAGGGTACAGAAAGCCTTAGTTGGAAATTTGATTATAAACGCTTTCGCATATGGCTTCGTGAAAAATATGGGGTAGAACAGGCATATATTTTTCTTGGTCTTGTTCCTAAGTACAAAGATTTGTACACGCGCCTACAGGAATACGGATATACGCTTGTTTTTAAAGAAGTAATTTTTGACGGTGAAGGCAAGGCAAAGGGCAACTGCGATGCAGATATTGTTGTTCGTGCTATGCAAGATGCTTATGAGGAAAAGTTTTCAAAAGCAGTTTTAGTCTCAAGCGACGGGGATTTTTCACCGCTTGTTAAGTTTTTGATTAGTAAGAATAAAATAGAAACTATTTTGTCGCCCTATGATACAAAAAAATGCTCCGTCCTTTTAAAAAGGACGGGAGTAAAAATTGCCTATATTTCTGAACAACATAATATACTTGAATACAGAAAGAAGTAGAAAAGAAAAAGCCCCCAATGTGGACGAAACCACATCAGGGTCTTTTTCGTAAGGATATACACAATATAGCAAATTTTAGTACAACAAGCAAGCGCCTGTGGATTACTAAAAATGGAAGAAAAAGCTTATTTTAAAGCGTCTTAATTTACAAATCGCCTGATTGAGAGTATTATACGTATACGAATACGTAATCGAATACTTATCATGGGAATCACTAAATCAGGCAGTAGCAATATAAGAAAGTTAACGAAAGTGGGGCAGGCCTCCCTGGCTGTTACTTTGCCGAAAGACCTTGTCCGGAAACTCAAATGGAAGGAGAAGCAGAAAGTCATCGTCAGGCAAAAAGGAAGTAAAATTATTATTAGCGACTGGAAACCGAAACGGGGGAAGTGATTACGTGTCCTTCCGTAGCTTTATGCGAAGGAGGAAGGATTGGAAAAAATAGAGTTTATAAAAAACTTATTTAAAAATAATTTATGTATTTAATTAAATTAAATGAAAAATTGTACCTCACGCTTTTATTAATTACGCGCTTTAATACAAATTTTTTTAATACAAATGATATCGCAATACTTGCTAATAAATATTATAAAGAATTGGTTAGGGCTAAAAAATTTAAAAAAGATTATAAATATTTGGAAGATACAAACTTTGGTGGCCTAAGAGGAAATTTATCTACTATTTTAACATTGAGGGGTTTAGTAAAAAGAGGGTCTAGAATTATAGCCACTTATAGTCTTGGTAATGATTTTCGTTTGAAAAATGCTATTCAAAAAGGTGAAGTCATTCTCGGAAAAGATTTCACAGTAAAGACAAATAGTAGTGGTTTAAAAGATTTGTTAGAAAAAGTAGATCAGCAGCATTCTCTTAGGGAAGCTCAAGCGCATGTGAAACAATGGCTAAATAGAAATAAATCTATACCTATAAAAAGAGACAACGATTTTCCAAAAGATGCAGTATTTAAAACAGAAAATAATAAATTTCTTTTTAGAATTTTATTTAATAATTTTTTGAAAGGCGGCATCTTTGAATATCACCTATTAAGTTATTGGGAGGGCAATAAGATCAAGAGGAAAAATATGCATATTTTCTTTGCAGTTCCAATAAAGAAAAATCCTTTCGGTGAACTTTTCTTTATAAAAGTAGAAGATTTATTTTTACACGAACCATTATTTCTAGAGTTCAATAATGTAACTAAAGAGTGTAAAGACAAAAATGGAAATACCTATAAAGTCTATAGTTTAGAAAATGCAATTGAAGAATTTTCAGATCAATATGGGAATGAAGTAGCTAGACTTGCTTATTCGTGGAAAGAATTGAAAGAAAAATTTTGTGAGCAGGAAACTGAATTAGAAGTAAGAAAGGAGAATGAATCTAATAGTTTTATAAATTTATTTTTAGATTGGAGCAAAAAATTTAGAATTAATGGTAAGGATGTAATAGATGTTGTGCAAATAGGATCATCTGGTCCTGATATTGAGCTCATTTTTTCTGGTGGAACAAAACAAAAAGTTGAGCTTGAGCACACATGGTCTTCTTATTTTAATCATGGCCACCAAAACAACAATGCATTTAAAAATGTATGGATTTTTGCGGAAGAGCCGTGGGATGCATCTAAGGTTTTTCAATTATTTAAATCACAAAAAGTGCTTAATGGAGATCGTGTACCAGATGTGTTTCTTTGTATAGATAATGGAATTAGAAAGGTTTATCAGGCAAAATGGGAAAAAGAAAAATTTCTAGAGCTGCCTGTTGTTTTCAAGTAAATATTATTTTTTTAACTTTAAATTCCTTACCCCTTTTATTTTTTTTAGACGCTCTTTCATTATTTTAAAATAATCCGGATCATTTTCAATGTTAATTGAGCTTCTTTTTAATTCGTCGGCAGCTTCCGCAAGTGTACCACTACCCGCAAAACAATCTAAAATTAGGTCTTTTTCATTCGTAAAAATTTTTATTAAATGAGATAAAACTTTTTTCGGTTTTTGTGTTGGATGAGCTGTTCTTTCGTGCCCCATACAAATTGGAGTTTGAATAAAATTATGCATTTCATTTTGTTTTGAAAAATTAAAAGTATAAGATATTTTTTTGTTATCAAAACCATTAGTTGCCCAAAGAATAGCTTCGCAAGAGGATAGAAAACCATTTTTTCTTATTTGTGGGGCAGGATTAGTTTTATGCCAAATCATCGTACCATGATGTTTAAAACCTAATTTTTCATAAATCCTCTTTATATCACTGATGTATTCTAGCTTTGAAAAAATTAGAAGGTTTCCATTTTCATTTAAAATTGGCTTAGTAAGTCTTATCCATTCCGCAGTAAAATTTAAATATTCATCACGGGTAAAATAGTCCCATTTGCCAAAATCAGAGGACCGTGCCTTTCTGCCTTTTAAAACTTTAGTATTCTTATTTGCAGTATTATATGGTGGGTCAACAATAACAGCGTCAACCTTAGTTTTTAGTTTAGATAAAACATTTAAAGCGTCGCCTAAAATTAAATAATGTTTTGGCATGTAGTTTGGTTAATTCTTTCAATTGCTTTTTTAAAATAATCCCTATCTAATTCGGAACCTAAGTATTTCCTTCCGTATTTTTTAGCGACTACGGCTGTAGTACCAGATCCCATAAAAGGATCAAAAACTATATTTTTAGTTTTTGAGGTTGCCATAACTATTCTTTCTAAAAGCCACTCCGGTTTCTGTGTAGGGTGGATTCTTTTTCCTCCTGCTGTTTTTCCTCTTGTCCATATTGAACGCATTTGTTTTCCGTCGTTGAGTTTTTTCATTATATCATAGTTGAATATATTTCCTTTCCCTTTTCTGGCCCAAATAAAGTTCTCATGATCAGCTACAAATCTTGTACAAGATAGATTTGGTGTTGCGTCAGATTTATGCCAAAGGATCTCATTTAAAATTTCAAAACCTAATTTTTTCATTAAGTAACCCGTTAAATAAATATTGTGATAAGATCCAGCAACCCAGATAGAACCATTTGGTTTAAGTATTCTGAAACACTCCGTCAACCATTTTCTTGTAAATTCTTCAAATTCTATGTCGCCGTAATGATCCCACTGACCTTTATTAGTATTTAAATCAGCACCCCCTGATTTTTTAAATTTCATTTTAAAATTACTTCCACTCAAATTATATGGTGGATCTGCGAAAATAAGTTCTATAGAGTTATCCCTTATATTTTTCATCAACTCCAAACAATTAATATTGTAGATTTGATTTATTTTATATTGTTTAGTAAAAAAAATACTCCCTAATCCCGTTTCAATTTTTTTCTGTAATTTTTCTTTGTTGCTTATATTAAAAATCTCTCCTGTTGGATTTGGCTGGACATCTTTTATATCACGCAAATTTTTTATTATTTGGATAGAATACTTTACTCCTTTTTGTCTCACGACATAACCTTTTTTTTCTAAATAGTCTACATGTTGAGAAATCGTAGGTATTGAAACACCAAAATGATTTGCCATATCGTGCAAGGCAGGGGAGTAGTTTTTTCTTTGCTGGAATTTTTCTACGAAATCAAAAAGTTGAGCCTGTTTTTTTGTAAGTTGTGAGGTGAGTATTTTGGGCATATTTATACTGTTAATTATAATACCTAAAGATAACCTAAACAAGCGGAATTATCCACACATCGATATTTGAGCAAGTTTATGGTGGTATACGAGGATATGTGATGTTGTATTGTTTTTTGAAATTAAATATGTATTATATAAAGAATGGCAGTTTTTTATTCTAAGGTCTATAAAAAAGGGCTTAAAATTTTAAACCGAGTTTTTGTGTTTTTTTCTGAATACACATATAAAATTCATCATTGGATGATGAAAAGCTCAGAGGATACCGAAATCCTCGATTTCTGCTCTAAAGCACTTTTTGCTGTTTCCGGCTTAATAATCACTGCCATAATCTTTCCTAATGTTTTGGATGTGATTTCTTCTGTTAATAAACTAGGAGATGAACAGAAGACGGCGATAATTGGTATCGTGATAATAATAATATCTGTATTTTATTTTATAGGGAAAAAAATAGCTAGAAAATTAATAGGTAAAGAAATTTTATTTCCCGCCAGATATAAACTTTTGGTATCTATCGCTTCAGTGCCAATAGTAATTATTATACATAAATTTTTGACAATTGGATTGATTAAAAAAAATGGACAAAATAACACCAATAATTAAATATTTAGGAATTTTAGGAATTACTTTAGTCCTTGGTTTTTGGTCTATTTCATATGTTTTTGAACTCTCAGAAAAAAATAATACAGCTGAAGTTCCTGAAGTAACTCAACCACAAAACCAAGCACCCTTAATTACACCAATAGAAACAATAAAAATTGAGCTAATTAAACCTTCAGATAAATATACTATGATGGGTGACCCTTACTCTAAAAACAATTATGATAAAATGGCTCGCCGTATGGCTTTAATTGGTGATTTTCAAATTGCCAAACTCAATATTAAAGGCTCTTTCACCGACAACAAGAAACACTTTATTTCTTTAAATGTTGGTTCCGTAAGTGGTGTATATAATGCAGTACGTCAGTCTTCAGGTCTAAACATAGCTTTAACTGACGAAAGTAAGGGAATATTCGATAAAAACAACCCTATCAATATAACTATTGATTTATTTGGAAAACAAACAATGTCTACTACTCAAAAAGAATTTTTAGCAACAAGAGAAGCAACTAAACTTGTTAGATTGTGGGATGCGATACACCCGCCAACCCCATCACCAAGTGTAACTCCGATATTAATAGCTCCTTTTGATAAGAGTGGAGTGTTCTCTGGTACCATAGATTCTTTAGAATTTGAATATAAATGTAAAGATTGGAATGATTGTCAGGCTGTACTTTGTAAAAATAATGTAATGGATTCTGTGTGTATCAATGATAATTTTGGTGCAAATGCTAAAAATAGTTGGGTAAAATGGTATAAAAATACACAATAAATTATGTGTATCATTTTGATTTTTTTCAAAGATCATGTAGTCAAAGATGTGCTTATATATGTTGAAGGCATCACGAGTAAGCTTTTGGTGGTGGGTTGAGTTTACTCTTTAAAAGAGTAGACTATATAAAGTTATGAATAATAAAAATATAAAAAAGAAGAGAAAAACCAAAAAACCACAGGACTTTTTTGATTTTCAGGGAAATAAATTTACAAAACTAGCACGTGCTTACCACCATGAAATACTTCATTTGACAGGAGATCTTGGGATTATTAATAAAAGAATTCAAGAGTCAATAGCTTTGTGTCACCAGCAGATTAGTTTTATAAAAAAAGGTCAAGTGCACCTTTTGTCTGCAAGAGAACCTATTTGTTTCGCTGATGCATTATATCATCTTGAGAATTTTACTTTTCGGGTTACTGGTTACCGCGATAAACTAGTTCAGTTTATTAATCAGGCACTAAGAATTGGCTTTGATGAAAAAGCTATGGGGGTGTTAGGAACAATAATAAGTCATGGAACAGTCAGGGATGCTCATCTTGATACTGAAATAAAGAAGTTCGACAAAGACCAAGATTTCAAAGATATTTTGAATCAAAGAATTTTAATGACCCATCGTCGTTATTACAATAATGAAGCCGGATATAATAGTTTATTGGTTCCAAATATAGAAGCTACAGACACTAAAGGTAAATTAAAATTGTGGAGAGAAAACATTAAAACTAGAGCAAACCGTGCTGATCGAGTTGTATTAAAGTCAAGAGATATTAATGACAGAGTAATGAAGAAGATAAATGACTACCTGAAAAAACATCCATTTAAGTAATGATAAATGCATCACCCCTTAGTTCTCATATGTATACATATACGCATATCCGCTAACCCCAAAAATGAAAAATGCTAAAGCAACATTTAAATTCAAAAGCAAATTCGTTACGCAGAGAACCTCTACGACGGCATCCCCATAATGTCTTCATCTCCATCAGTAATAAGCAAGAACCGTTCTTGCTTAAACAAGAACCGTTCTTGCTTAAATACCGGCCAAGGCCCAACCAAAGTAAAATTTAAATTCAAAAACAAGGTAATGTGAAATCTGGCAGGAGTTATAAAAAGTGAGTAATGAAATGAACAAAAACCCAAAAAACAAGAAGACTACGACGATGATGATTGCGAGGTATGCAGGCTTATGAGAATAGGGGATGTAATCCCGGAGGCACTGGAAAAAGCCATGAGTTTGCAGAATTTTTTGAATCAATTTCCGAAAGATAAAAACAAAGAAGAATAATCATATACGTATTCATATACGTATTCGAATACGTATATGCCAAAATATTCCCCAAATCCTCTAATCTCTAATTCGCGCGAATAGGAGAATAGTGGCATTGCGAAACTTTTGCTATAATATATCTATGACGGAAAAAGAACTTGAAAAAATTTTAAAGGCTTTAGCCAACAAGCGCCGGATTGCAATTCTTAAATTTCTGAAAAAGTCCGGTCCCGCTTCGGTAGGGGAAATTGCCGGCGCAATAAAACTCTCCTTCAAGGCGACGTCAAAACACTTAATGATTCTTGCCAATGCTGATATACTAGAGAAGGAGCAGGTTAGTCTGACAATGCTTTATTCCTTGCTCAAAGACAACCATCCCGTTGTTTCCAAAATTCTCTCTTTGGTATAACTTTTATTCAATCTCTAATTCGCGCGAATGGTAGAATGGTTATGTAATAATATGAAAAATATAAAATTTGCGAATTTAGCTATATTTATAATATTTTTTGGAACGGCCTTGTTTAATGCTTTTCAGAAACATAATTGGGTAGAGGTAGTGCTCTTCTTAGCCTTAGGAATAATATTTTTTTGGGCTGATACGAAGAAAAAATAAAAAAAGATGCAAGCATATAATTGGTATTCGATTCTAATCAAACCTACTTGGGCGCCGCCGCCGTGGCTCTTCGGGCCCGTGTGGAGTTTCCTTTATATTTTAATAGCAATTTCTTTTGGGCGGGTTTTCATGATGGCGCTACAGAAGAAGATTCCTTTTACGGTTGCGATTCCTTTCATCCTGAACCTAATCTTTAATTTCATTTTCACCTACATACAGTTCGGATTGAAGAACAATCTACTGGCGGGGCTCGACATCATCCTCGTCCTCTCCACCCTAGTCTGGGCGATGGTGGTGATATATTCATATGCTAAATGGATAGCGTATATCCAGGTACCGTATCTGCTCTGGGTCATTTTTGCGACGATTTTGCAATTTACCATTGTTTATTTGAACAGATAAATAAAAATATCTCGGTTTCATGCAAAAGCAGATAGTTTTAAAAATTTACGGGAAGGTGCAAGGGGTGTTTTTTCGCGATTCCAGCCGGAAAAAAGCGAAAGAATTGAATTTGTCCGGCTGGGCCAGGAACGAGCCGGACGGAATGGTGCAAATTGTGGCGGAGGGTGAAGAAAAAGATTTAAAAAAATTAATTGAATGGTGCGCAGATGGCCCTTATCATGCCAAGGTGGAAAAGATGGATGCGGAGTGGAAAACGTCCACAAGCCAATTCGACGATTTTATGATAAAATAAATATATATGAAAAAAATACTGCTGGCGATTGTTGCGATAGGCATTATTTTGGGGGTTTTCTATTTTTTTAACAGGAAAGAAGCACTTGCTCCGGCGGCAATGGACCAAAATTCAGCCGAAAGAGCAAATGTGGAAAATTATTTGCGTGAAAATATATCAAAGCTTTCTCCAGTCCAAGCTGTTTTAGGTGGGACTTGGTATGTCGTTTCTAGTACGATTGATTTAGAAACAAATTCCGGCATGGTGGAATACGAGGACGGGCATATACAAGAAACAAGAAATTTTTCATATACTACGGGTGAAAAAGGAGAAGTGACAGTTTTAACTATTGATTCTACGCCAAACAAAAGCGGCATTACCGGCGTGGTGACCTTAAGTCCTACTTGTTCGGTAGAACGCGTGCCGCCTGACCCCAATTGCGTTCCGAAATTTTATTCAACTTCAATTAGCATCATAAGAGATATTGACAAGCAGATTATGAAGACAGTTCAGAGCGACGAAAAAGGCGCATTTAGTGTCGACCTTCTTCCAGACGTATATACACTGCAGGCACAAGGCGGCAAAGTTTTACCAAGATGTGGGGAAGTTTCCGCTTCAGTAAAAAGTGGGCAATATACAGCTGTACAGATATCTTGCGATACCGGTATTCGGTAGAATATGGTATACTGGGGACATATTAATAGTTTAACAATATAGATTTATGGCAGATAAAAAAGTTTCCGCATTTATGAAGCCGATGAAGATAAGTCCTGAATTAGCAGAAGTTGTGGGCGCTGGTCCTATGCCTCGCTCCGAGGTGGTCAAAGCTTTGTGGGTATACATTAAAAAGAACAATCTTCAGGACCCAAAGAACAAGCGCAACATTGTCGCTGATGCAAAATTAAAGGCAGTGTTTGGCGGCAAGGGGGTGGTCAATATGTTTGAAATGACCAAACTCGTCTCCAAGCATCTTTCGTAATTATTCTCTCCGACGTAAAGTCGGAGCTCCGACCCCAAAGGGCGTCGGGGCTAGTTTAAATCGTTCCAGACGATGAGTTTCCACTCGTCTTTCTTGAACCAGTGACTCTTATATGAAGCTATAGCCATGCCGGCATTATTTATCGGATTAAAATAACTCAGGTTATTATATTGCGAAGCCGTGAGGCTGTCTCCATAAAGCATATAAGACACCACCATTTTTAAAAAAATGCCGTGAGTGACCATGATAATTCTTTCTTCCGGTCTCCGTGTAATGTAAGCCAGTAATTTTTTTGCCCTTTTTTTCAGGTCAATAAAATTTTCTTCATCCGCAACCCGCAAATTATCGGCATGATAGCTTTTATCAATACGGTCTATAATCTGCCGGACATCCCTTTCTCCTCCCCAACGGCCGATTATTCCGGTAGGATTTTTCCTCTCCACCAGTAGGTCGGAATATTCTACCGGCATTTTCAATTCCTTGCTGATAATTTCCGCGGTTTCTTTGGTGCGCTCATACGGGCTTGAGACAATAGCTTGGGGGCAGCCTTTGTGTTTCGGGAATCTTTTGGCGGCGGCAAATGCTTGCTCCCGGCCTTTTTCCGTCAAGGCGCCTTCCGCTCCCTGCCTGATGTTGTTCGCATTATTTTCGGTTTCCCCATGCCGCACAAAATATATTAATTTTGTGGCCATATAACTATTTTTCTATAACCAACATTCCATAGGTTAAGAGACTTAGAATAATGGGCTTACTTAAATCTAGCTCAACAGGGTCTGGATTTTCGAGTGAGGCGAAAGTAATTTTTTTTGCTGTACCAAAAAAGCTGATATTGATTGGAATATTTTTTTGTGTTTTAAATCCAAAAGCGTCGTAATTATAGTTGAAAAGATGTGCTACCATATTCCCCTTAGCGTCAGTCTTAATCAACGTTTTCATTTTGGGCGGAAGTTTCAGGACGGGAATATTTCCGAATACCGAGCTGACGGCCGATTCATTTATTATTTTTACTCCCACATCTTTTGCTTTTTGCAGCGCTGCTGTAGAATCCGGGCTGGTCTTATGCATTATAGGCAAAATGACATATTGATATTGTTTGTTGTTCATGGCTAATTCCTGCCAATTGATTACATCGTAAGCTACATCGGCCGCGTATAAATCCTTGCCGATATTTTCTACCGAATACTGGTGGTCAGCAGTGAGCGCATCTTTCCATTCTCGCACCACTTCATTATTATCATAAATTATTGCGACTTTTGCTGTGGAATTGGTAAAGTCACGGAAGGTATCGAAACTGTGGCGTATAAATCCATATGCCTTTTGTACTTCCCTCAAATCTGTGCGATCTTCTAGCGCGAAATATATATCATTCATTTTATTTGATTTTTGTCGTGGATCATTCAGTGAATATCGTACATAAGAAGTCGTGCTGCCAGCGGCATAACTTTCCATGATTCCGAGCCGCATCAGGTCGTATTTGAGCGGAGCTGCGGTATCGTGCGCGAGCACATTCCAGTTGTCCACTAAAATCTGGTTGGCGACCGGCTTTTCCTTGGCGAGAGCCAGATGAGAAAGCGGAATGACACTCTGAAAAATGAGCGGATTGTTGCCCTTTAGGTAAGCATGTTCGAAGGTGAAATAATCAAAGTAAGGAACAATAAACGCGCCGGAAGGAGCTAATTCTCCGGAGTTTCCGGTAACGACAAATTTTTTCAATCCCTTCTCTTTCGCGTATGCTTTTACCTGAGTGATGATATCAATTAGGGCTTTCTGGTTTTCTTCCGTTAGGAAAGTGCGGAACTCCACCATGAGCGGAATGTTTCGCCAGGCATTGGACGCGCCGATAGTCTTGCCGACGGTATTGTCAATTGTTGTTTTAGTATAGCCTTTGCCATGCAGGAAATCGCGATAATTAAAACTGGTCCAGTTTTTCACTCCGTATTGAGCGAGCTCCGACTTATCGGGCTTAGCGGCGAGCCAGGCGCCAAATTGTTTCATTATGTTTTCATTCCAGGAATTGGCGGGGGAAAGTCCGGCGAGATCGTCCACGAACATCCCGTCGGTGTTGGCATCCACCTGCCATTTGTAATATTGAATCAAATAATTTTTAAACTCCGGTATGATTGCATTGGCCAAAATATTAGAAATGGCCTTGGAACCATCGGGGAAAGTATAATCTACAACGATATCGTGATTATCGAAATCCTTAGCAATAGCTGGCGCCAACTTCTGATAAATCGGTGATTTGGATTTCAGATATTCAAAATCATTCTTGATTTTCAACACTTCCGGCTTTTGCAGGTCCGCCGGTCCGGTAATGGCGATGCCTTCGTCTTTAATCAAGCTGCCCCTCATATAATCTAGGTCATTGCCTCCCAAATAGCCGAAGCTATGGCTTACGATTTTGAAAATGCCAGCGGCGTGCGTCATAAAAATCTCGTCATTGCGCCAGCCATCGTAGGAACCTCCGCCCCAAACACTCACATCCGGCCGGAGCTCTTCGGTGCGCAGGCGAGTGTCGCCATAAACATATACATTCAAATCCGGGCGTTTCCACCACTCTGGATTTTCTTTTCGCAAAGTGGTAATTTTTTCATCTCCAATTTCCTGAAGTTTTGCGCGCTCGTTCTTGCAGGTGTCGACGGCGGTTGATATCGGCATCGCGGCGCAGGCTTCTTCCTGCCAGAAAATTATCGCTCCGGCCTTGAAATCTTCGCAGACGCTCTGCGCGATTTTATCCGGAATCAGAGTGCAAGAAGGAGGGAAGGAAAACATGCCGCGTGCGCCGATATATTTCGGCTTGGAAATTTCAAAGTCCGTTATTCCAGCCGGTGGTTTTTGTGTGGGTGAACCTATGCCGAATGGCAGGCTAAAACCCGAACCTGAACACCACGGCGGGGTCGGCCATGGCCCTGAAGGTGGGCAGATTTTAAAGGCAAAAGACAGGCCGCCCACGATTACCAGCACGATCAGCACCACGAAAAACTTCTTGCTTTTCATCATAAAAATAGTTTTTTGTTAGGAATAATACACAGCGAATTATACCAAAATATATTAAGGCCAATAGCCGCCAAAAGTGCATAACTTGAACCCCTATTACCTGTTGACAGTAGTTCGGAGCCGGTATATACTGTTTCAGCGTCTTTCCTTTAGTGGAATGACGTTTTAATTTACCTCCTCTTTGACAAATGAATAGTTTTTGAGAACAAGTGCAAGCTTGTTTGTTTTTTTGAGAAGTAGTTTTCTAAAATAACCCCGACGTAAAAAGTCGGGGCCCCGACCCGAAAGGCGTCGGGGTTTCAAAGAGCTAGGACAACGCATTTACAAAAACATTGCTGTTTTTTGTTTTGTTTCGTTCTGATTTTACGAAGTAAAATCACCCTGCGAAGCCTTTGGCGTAGTAGGGTTTAAATCCTACGTCGCCCTTCGGGCTATGCAGGATTAAATTACTTTGTAATTTAACTTTTAGTTAGAGTTTGATCCTAGCTCAGGATGAACGCTGGCGGCGTGGATAAGGCATGCAAGTCGAACGAATCTTTCATATTCTGAGATGCGATTATATCAAGTCAAAGGTCGTGAAAAATTAGTGGCGAACGAGGTAGTAATACATAGGAACTTCCCCCAAGGTCGTGAATAATCCGTCGAAAGACGGACTAATACACGATGGTCTCCCTCTTCGCTTTGTATTTCATACAAAGCTCCGAAGGGACAGGTCGCAAGACTAGTCCCGCGAAGCTCGAAATGGAATGTAGAGCGAAGTGGGAGTAAAGTTTTAACGCCTTGGGAAAGGCCTGTGCGATATCAGCTAGTTGGTAGTGTAATGGACTACCAAGGCTATGACGTCTAGGGGAGGTGAGAGCCTGACCCCCACCGATGGTACTGAGACACGGACCATACACCTACGGGTGGCTGCAGTCGAGAATCTTCCACAATGGACGAAAGTCTGATGGAGCGACGCCGCGTGATTGATGAAGTCCCTCTGGGACG
>Ga0209542_10001051_pt1 | contig 65830 bp, 66 predicted proteins | sample RifCSPhighO2_01_FD_184028 | JGI IMG/M metagenome (GOLD analysis project Ga0209542, IMG submission 184028) | Soil microbial communities from Rifle, Colorado - Rifle CSP2_plank highO2_0.1 (SPAdes) (version 2) | ecosystem: Environmental > Terrestrial > Deep subsurface > Rock core/Sediment ...
ATTATCACAGATTTGGTCGTCCTCATTCACTCCGATTTTTCAAAGAGCAATCGGGCTGTTTTCAGTCCGATTATTGATTGGATAAGACTGCAATTGGTATCTGCAAGTTGTTCATGGTATAATTGGCTATGGAGCAAAATAACGACCCGAAACCAACTTTAAGCCCGCTCCAACAGATCCGAGTTTTTGTTTTGCAATGGAAACTGCCGATTTTAACCGCAGTGGTGTTTATGTTGATTTTTAGTGGTTTTGCCATATTGATCACCTGGCAACAGCAAAAAAGCCGAACCAACAACCAACTGACAACTAACACCGCTTCATCTCAAAAAATTGCTGATCAAAATAAAACCGCGGACTCCGCCAACATCACCTCAGCCAAACCCAACCAGTTGAACAAAACTTTACCGACCACCACCGTGAAACCGACGGAAAAAATCGAGATCGGAGATGTAACTGTCGTGGTCAATCCAACCGCCGCATCAAGCAACAGCACTCAACCGCCGGGAATGAAAGTCACCTTCCCAAGCGAAAACCAGTCAGTTACCTTAAGTTCTGGCCAAAATTTTTGTGTTGTGGATGCCCCAGATGGCGGAAATCAAACTGGTTTACAACGGCGACAAGATATCAATAATCAAGGTTGGAGCAGTTATGCGGCAATGACCACCCTGTGTTATAACCCGCCAGAAGGGGCCAACACCCTCAGTTTACAGTATAAAAATAGCTCCGGCAAAGAGTCGGTAATATATACGACCCATTTTCAGTTTCATCGAGTTTCTGATATCACGGTGACGATCAGCGGCCGGATGTATCGTGATGAAAACTGCAATAAAAATCAAGATGGTAACGAAGGCGCAGTCGCCACCGCAACCACAGTCAACATTTTTCAGATGCCGGAGTTTTATCTCATCGGAACAATCAACTCCGACAGCAGCGGCAATTTTAGCTACTCTAAAACTATTCAGGAAAACGCAACGTTAATCTTACAAGCAGGCCCTGTGGCGCCAGCAGGTTATAAAAGCAATCCATTCTTCTCTGAACCCTCCATCACCTTAAACTCCGCCAATCGCAACGGCAACGTCAATATACCCCTTATCCCCTACGAAAACGTCAGCGCCTGCTCGTTTTAATTAAGTAGATAGTTTAAAGATTTGATTGTCTTTTCACTGCAAAAGGTTGTAGTTGTTTAGCTTGTTCTGGAGTCAGATCTCTTGGACAAAGACCTGCTGTAAGTTGGGTTTTACAATAATTTCGGTTAATTGGCATCCCAATAATTGCCACCGCCTAAGTAAGCATCTCACCTCTAGCATCTGTACAAACTTCCGTACAAGGGGTGTCTTGGGCTAGTAATTTTAGATGTAAATTAGCAGAATTAAGATCTGGATCAGTCACTATCATCGGAACTCTATTAGAGCCTAGACTTGCAAGATAGCAACAAGGATACAATATTACTTCAGCCATATAGCAATATTATACCACCTATTTTCCATTTTTTATTTTAAACTACTTATTCCCGTCTGCTATAATAACCTTTTATGAACTTATCAATCGGTATAGTGGGTTTGCCTAACGTCGGTAAATCGACGCTTTTTAACGCGCTTCTCAAAAAACAGATCGCCAATGTGGCCAACTATCCTTTTTGCACCATCGAACCGAATGTCGGCGTGGTCGAGGTGCCTGACGATCGGCTGCCGGTTTTAGCTAAGATAGTTAACACCGAAAAAATCGTGCCGGCGGTGGTGGAATTTTACGATATTGCCGGGTTGGTACGTGGGGCTTCACAAGGGGAAGGATTGGGAAATAAATTTTTATCCCACATCCGCGAAGTGGCGGCGATTGTCCATGTGGTGCGGCTGTTTGCAGATGGGAATGTCGCCCATGTCAGCAGTAAAATTGACCCGCAAACCGATATCCAGACTGTAGAAACCGAACTGATTCTGGCTGATCTGGAAACGATTACCAAATCAAAGATCAAAGATCAAAGATCAAAACTTCAAAGCAAAGATCAAAAAGAAATATCAGACTTGGTTGATAAAATTGGGAAAGGCCTAAATCAAAGTATTCCTGCAAGATACATCGATCTAACGGATGAAGAAAAAGTCATAGTTAAACAACTCAATCTCCTGACCATCAAGCCGGTGATTTATGCTTTTAATGTTTCTGACGATCAACTTAATCAACCGGAAGAGACGAAGAAAAAGATTAAACAAACAACCTCTCTCTATCTCAACGCCAAACTAGAAAACGAAGTACTCGCCCTTTCCCCGACTGAACAAAAAACCTATCTCAATCAATATCAGTTGACCGATACCGGCCTTAATCGACTGATCCAAAAATCCTACTCAGTTTTGGATCTGATCTCGTTTTTGACGGCAGGAGTTAAGGAAGTCCGCGCCTGGACTATCAAGCGTGGTATGCTGGCTCCTCAGGCCGCTGGCGTGATCCACAGCGATTTTGAAAAACATTTCATCAAGGCCGATGTCATTCCCTTTCCCCAATTTGTCGAAGTTAATGGCTGGCTTAAGGCTCGCGAACTTGGTAAAGTCCAAAGCGTGGGCCGCGATTATGTCATCAAAGACGGTGAGGTGGTGGAGTTTAAGATAGGGGCAACTTAAAAATTAACAATAGACAGTTAAAAATTTAATTAAGAATGAATAATTTTTTTACCTTTCAAAGTCAATAAAATAGAACCTAAAATCTTACTTATTTCTTTAACCTCATTTATCAACGGTTCTACCTGACTTTTTTCTTTATCAGTAATGATTTCTTTTAAAATAGTAAGCCAATATCTGGTTTCTAAAGAACTTTTATAAGCGTGGTGAATGAAATTTTTAAACTCATTTTTTGACGAGGAACCTTGGGCTTCGGTCACATTTGCCCCGATCGATAAGCCCGAACGCAAAACTTGATCAATAATCACTTTCGTCGTTGCAGTCGGAGAGACAATAGAAATAAATTTAACTAAAAGTAGAGAGAAATTAAATGTCCTTCGCATAAATTCAACCTTAAAATTTTTTGCAGGCATAAAAACTGTTAATTGTTAATTAAACTCTAAACTTTTCATTCTTAACTTTTAACTTATGGTGTCTTAGGTATACTCCCCAATAACGGATGGCGGAAAAAAACGCCCACACCAGGCCCTGCCAGCCGTCCATGAAGCCTTTATGGCGGATATAAATGCTTAAAAAAGTAACTAGCGGTTTACCGATAAAATAACAAGGAAGGCATGGCTTTTCCTTTTCCTCAAGAAGTTGGCGGGCATCAAAAGTATTATATCGGTTCCAGCGAAGAAGATAACGCTTAAAAGTCGGATCGGCATTATGTAATATCGGATTTTTAAAATAGCCAATTTTTGACTTTTGACTTTTAACTTTTGACTTTATTATCACGTTTTCATGGACATTTTTCAACTCAAAATAGGCGCCTTCTCTTTTATAAAGCCTTAATACGTAGTCGGGATACACGCCGCCCTTCATCAAGTACCGGCCCAAAAACCAGTTTTTGCGAGGAATTAAATATCCACTAAAATTCGAAGCACGAATATCAAATTGAAGATTTAGTAGCTTGGCGATTTCTTCTTTTAATTTTGGTGAAAGCGCTTCGTCCGCATCAAGCTGTAAAATCCACTCCCCGCGTGCTTTTTCAATCGCCCGCTGTTTATTCACTAAAAAATTGGCTGGATTATCTACCTGGTAAATCTTGACCTTTGGGCCATACGAAGCGGCGATTTCCCGCGTCTTGTCCGTTGATCCGCCATCAATGATCACGATCTCATCGGCAATATCGATTGTCGAAGCCAGAGGCAGGTGAATATTCTTCTGTTCATTAAAGGTGGGAATACAGACGGATAATTTCATGTAACTTGTAACATGTAACTTGTAACTCAATAAATATCAAAATTTTCTGAAAATATATTAAATAAATTTAAATGTTTCATGTTATATGTTACATGTTATATGTTGCGTGCTATAATTTCCACATTATCCTCGTATGCTAAAAATACTGACAACGCCCAACGCTGCGCTTAACGCGCCGGTTAAGAAGGTGAATAAAATCGACGGCAAGATCAGGCGGCTGATTGCCGAGATGGCCGATACTTTGGAGTCGCAGATTGACCCGGAAGGAGTCGGCTTGGCGGCTCCGCAAGTGGGTATTTGTCTGGCGCTATTTATCACTAAACCGCACCCCAAATCACCTATCGGCATATATATTAACCCAAAAATTATTGAGGTTAAAACTGTCAAAAAAATTAACAAAAAAAAGTCGAAATCTTCATCTGCTCTTGAAGGATGTCTTTCGATACCGCGTATCTGGGCCGCGGTCTCTCGCCCCAATTACATCCTTATGCAGTACCAAACTCTTGATGGTTCAATTAGAAAAGAGGTGTTTCGCGATTTTGATGCGGTGATTATCCAGCACGAGGTGGACCACTTGTCCGGTAAACTTTTTACTAAGCTCGCAATTGAGCAAAAAACCGTGTTATATGCGGAGCAAGAAGACGGTGAGTTTAAGCAGATTCAGATTTGATTAAATCAACTTTTTTTTCCTTCGCTGGCAGATTCACCAGGGTGAGAAACGGAGTCTTACCATCAGTTCTGTCTTTTTTTATCCGCTTAAGGCATTTAGTACAGAGCTTCACTCGTGTTGATTCACCTTGGATAAGAATATGAATAGGTTGGAGGTTGGGATGAAAATACCGAGCGGTCTTGGGAGCGCGCTTTTTCCAGCGTCCACCAGCGACACCCCGATGATGTGTATGGGAACGGCCAAAGATGCCTGACTTTTTGCAGTAGTAACAGTTCATACCTGTCTTTTACAAAAAATTAAGAGAATTTATGATATCATAGATCAATCTTAAAAGCAATCCCACCAAAGTCCTATGATTGACAATCTATTTACCAGCCCGGTCTTTTTTATAATCAATATTTTCGCTCTTCTGGTGGCCATCACAGTCCATGAGTTTTCTCATGCTTTGATTGCCGACCGGCTGGGCGACCCCACTCCCCAACTGCAGGGCCGGCTGACTCTTAATCCTTTGGCCCATCTTGATCTTTATGGCACCATGTTTCTGTTATTTTTTGGCTTTGGCTGGGGAAAACCGGTGCAGTTTGATCCGTACAATCTTCATAATCCCCGAAAAGACGCTGCTCTTATCTCGCTTGGCGGGCCAGCTTCCAATTTTATCGTAGCAATTGTTTCCTCGATTATTCTCCGGCTGCTGCTTTTTTTCTCGGTGCCTATTTTGACCACCGTTGCCACTGTCATCCTGCCGTCAATTATTTATCTCAACATCATCCTGGGCGTCTTTAACCTGCTGCCGATTGAGCCTCTGGACGGCTTTAAGATCGTCGGCGGGCTATTGTCTGAAGAAAAAGCCCGCGAGTGGTACCAGCTGGCGCGTTACGGCATCATTTTTCTTTTGCTTCTGATTATCCCGATTAACGGCCGGTCCATGCTTTCCATCATTATGACTCCGATTATTACACCGCTTAGGATGCTGCTGATACCGTAAAATTAATTTCCAATTTTCAAGTTTCAAGTTTCAATCAATATTCAATTTTTAATTATCAAATTGAGAATTCGATCATTGGAAATTGATTGAAAATCGGTAATTGTGACTTGAAAATTAGTTTTTAAAACTGTATAGTTATTCTCCTCCAGATCTCAAAATCAACCAAATCTACTTTGTTGTCGCAGTTGAAATCGCTCCAGTTCTGTGAGCCGATAACCGGCAGTATATAAAGCGACTGATCACTGCAAACTCCCCGGTTTAGATACTCGCACTGCCAGATCTGATAATCTTCAAGGTCAACCCGGCTGTCTTTATTGGCGTCACCTGATGACTGCGTGCACTCAGGCGGCGGGGAAATGGGCACGCTTGGAGAGATGCCAGGCGGCAGGGTGACGATGCCGGTTGGCGATGGACCGGGCGTGATAGTCACGTTATCCAGGCCAACGGCCGCCACTACCCAGTCTTGCACCGCAATCCCCCAAATATCGTTGCCGCAGGTGATGGTAAAGTTGTAAATACCAGGCTGAGCAAAAGTATAGCTCTCCTGGCCTTTGAGCCCTTTTTCACCCGGCTGTTTCCAGCCGTTGCCGGTGGCGTGACATTTCATTCCTTCCAGATAGCCTTCCTCCCAGCCCGTCGTTTCCCAGTTGACCGGAACGCTCACCGGATAGGCGTTAAAATAAACCGCGTGCAATAAACTATCGCCGTGCTGATTATTGACCCGTACACTGGCCGCCGGCACCCCTTGGGCCTGCACCTGCCTGATATTCTTTTGCCATGGTAAAACAAAATACAAAGCCGCAAGAAAAATAACCAGACTAACAATGATTTTTCTGAACATGAAGTTCATTATAATTGACTAAACGTGCGCAATGCAATCTTTTTTTAATAAGACCTGATATAATTTTCTTATGAAAGTAGCACAGTTTCCTCATCTACCACAGTTGATAAAAGTCAGAATAATGTCCCATAAAAATGGACGGGGATTTTTTGCAGAACTTCCTGAATATGATGTTTTTACAGAAGCCGATTCAGAAGCACAGCTTGATTCAATGATTAACGATTTGATTTACGATTTTTTCTCCGTACCTAAAAAATTTCAAGGTAAAATACGATATATTAAGGAAAATACCGATCAAGACTTTGAAAAAGTAAAAAAACTGGTGGTAATGTCAACTCCTGAGATAATTAAAAGGTGTACATATGCATGAAAGTAAAAGTAAAGTTTGGATCTTTGCAACTATGCAAAGCCTTAGAGAACTTAGGATTCTCTCCAGAAAAACAACATGGAACAAGTCATCAGAAATAGCATCTCCCAAAAACTAAAAAAACTCCAAAGGGTTTAAGACCGTTTATTGAAGTAGTGCATGGTAGACGGCTATATTTTCCTCCAACTGTATCAGGATATATCAGGCAACTGAGAACTCTAGGATTTACTGATAAAGAAATTATTGAAGCTTTCGGTAAATAAGAACCAGCGAAAATAGAATTCCCGGTATCTGCATTTTTAGCTCTTTAAGCATATTTCGTTTCTCTCAGCTTGAAGTAAAGGTAACGCTGGCCGTATCGGTAATCGTAATGACATTGGTGCTATCGGTGGTGTCTTTGGCAGTAAAGGTATAAGGACCGCCAGCGGTAGTTGACGTGACTTTGAAATTAACTTGACCAAGACTGTCTGTAGTCTGAAATGTATCTGGAGTAATAGTTGCCGAACCGGTTGTCGATAACGTTACCTTTTTACCGGAAACAGGGTTACTGTTACTGTCTTTTAAAGTGACGGTAATGGTGGCACTGGTATTGCCATCAGCGCGAACGGAAAGCGGATTGGCGACAACTGTTGACTTGTCTTTGTTCACTGTACCTGCGGTAAACGTCACGCTCGCTGTCTGATTTATCGTTAGATTATCACTAGCATCAGTAGCGGTAAAAATTACCGGTCCTGAAGTGATTGACTTGACAGAAAAAGTCGCCACTCCCGAAGAGTTGGTGGTACCGATCACTGTCGTGATTGTCGGCGCTCCGGTACCGGTGATATTGGACGCTAAAGTCACTCGTTTGCCTGATACAACGTTTCTGGCCGAATTTTTTAATGTGACAGTAATGAGTGAAGTATTGCTGCCGTTGGCCGGAACCGCGGTCTCGTTGGCAGTCACCGTAGAATTATCAGCGTCAACCGCGCTTGAACTGGAACTGGTGGTGGTTGGCGCCAGAGTTGGCGATCCGGTAGCTGTTTTAACCGTCATGATGCACTTGACATAGTCGGCTGCCGAACAACCATAACCCAACTTGAGACGGATCTTCTGACAGTCAGTTTCAGCGCAGGCTGCCGCCGGCGTACTGGTTACGACCTTAGCCCTGGTGGGTGTAATCACTCCCACGCCAAAGGTGGGCGTTGGTTCCCCGCCGGTGCTTTGCCCACCACTATCTGCTCCTTTGGTGGTAAACGACCAGGGACTGCCGCCGTCGTCAAACACCTGATTGTTAATGCGAATTTGAAAATAATGGCTGGTGCGCGGAGTAAGCAAAGACAGGTCTACCTGGTGATCTTTGGTTTTTTTGGCTTCAGGAGCAAAATAGACCAGGGCCGCCGGCGATGTGCCGTACTCAATCACCGCCTGTACTTCCTGATCAGTTGACCAGCTTACCGTGGCTTTGGTGGAATCGATTTTTGAAATTATTACATCATGAGGCATGTAATCAGAAGCCGTGCTGAATCTTTTCTGGACAAAATAAACGCCGGCCACAATCACCGGCACCGACAGCATTATACCAATAATAATACTGACAACACGAGGAAGCCGGTGGATATTGTGAATGGTGCGATAAATGGCTGCCATATGGATTAGCGGCCGCGTTTGGTCAAAAATAGTACCGCTTTGAGAATCAGTCCCACGCTAAGAAGCAAAATGGCCGGTAACGAAAATCGTAATACATTTTCAATAACACCGCTTTGAGGCAGATTGGAAGAAGTAGTCGTGTTTGAGCTTGAAGTAAGGGCGGTGCTGCCGGCGGCCCCGCCGACTGTGATTGAGAAAGTACCCAGGCTGCCGCACTCAATCACATTAGTCGCATTAAGGTCGTTTTTGACGATTTTGGAAGCATCGCTTCTTGTCAAGTCACAGTCAAACCGCAAAGTCCCTGACCCGACTTGTAAACCTTTAAAAGTAACAGTAGCCACTGTCCCGCTGCCGGTTTTATACTGGGTCGAGTCCTCCACTACCGCCGAGATATAGATCTTGCCTGAGGTGATGTTGTTGCTGGCAATCGGAAAAAAGGTCCCGTAATTGACCGCCTGCGGTTCAACCAAGGTCGGGTCATAGATGATATAAATGTCGCTTCCGGCAATTGAGTCGGTTTTGGCGTCAACATTGATCTTGACATCAAAAGTGCCAGCTACCGCCGCATTGGATGAAACCGGATCAAACTGCAAAACTGCGGCCTGCACCGGTACCTTAACTAAAAATCCGGTTAGCAAAAATAAACCAATGGCTAACGTTAATGTTTTGATTAAACGAATCATAATTATATAAACTGAAAACTAAAATCTCAAATCCTAAAACTCAAATCTTAAAAACTTGGTAACAGATTTAAGGAACCTCTGAAAATTAAGTAATTTTGCCTGTATTTTCTTTTTTTAATATCTAACCTTTATTTTCTCAGCATCATTAAAATTTGTACGTACGTTTAACCGTATTTTTAGCTATTTCTCTTTGTTTTTACCTCTTTTTGTTTTGTTTTAAGCACTATACACCTATTAAAAGCAGCCTTCTTCTCGTCATATACAAGTTTGTCAAAGAAAACAGGGTAAACAGATTAAGGGTATTTTTCATTAACCCTCGATATCTGACTTTCGTGTAATGCCACTGACATTTGATAACGTTAAAAGGAAACTCTACCTTTGACCGGATTGATGACAACTTTCTGTTGGTTTTCTTTTGAGAGGAGCTTAAGGGTTTATTGCGTTTACCCTTATCTAAAATTCCCCAGTAGATTCCTTTTACTCTGGCTGCTTTCTTCAAATCCTCATCATAATATCCTTTGTCTCCAAACTTTGCCTTCTCCTGCCCATGCATGAGTGCTTCAAACTTATCTTTGTCATGAATTTTGGCAGTGGTTGTCTCAAGGGAGTGGATAACCCCGGTATCGGTGTCTGTCCCAATGTGCGCCTTCATACCAAAATACCACTGCCCGTGTTTTTTGGTTGAACTCATATCGACATCCCGCTTTTTATCCTTGTTTTTAGTTGATGAGGGGGCGGTGATGATGGTTGCATCCACCGTGGTTCCTTTTTTGAGGATAAATCCGTTTTTTTCCATAATCTCTTTTACTATCGTAAAGAATTTCTGCTGTAGCTTGTGTTCTTCAAGAAAATGTCTGAAGTTAAGGATCGTTGTTTCATCGGGAACAGTATCTGCCAATAGATCAATGTGCAAAAACTTCTGGAATGAGTTTCTATCATAGATTGCCTCTTCAGCTGCCGGATCAGACAGTGCATACCATTGCTGCAGAAAATATGTCTTTAACATAAGTAAAGCGTCTTTCTTTTTCCTCCCCACCAGTTTCTCATCGTAGTGGAGATAGATTTCTTTAAGAAATGCATCCCAAGGAACAACTGTTTTCATCTCATCTAGAAATCTCTCGCAGCGCAGCTTTTTACTATGTGAAAGAGCGAGAAAACTTGATTGATACATAGAAAATATTATGTATTATTAATACATTCAGTCTATCAGAAAGCCGTATTCAATACAATTTCATTATTCTTTGGCATTTTAAACCTGTTTATTTTTCAGAGGTTCCTTAATCACTAGCCCTAGTTATAACAGTAACTATTCCAGATTCTGTCAGAGGATTCCTTCCCGCCAGTACTCATTTTCGTTTATCATTTATTCTATTTTTTTTAAAAGGTCACAAGGTTTAAATAAACAATAACACGATGTTATCTGGCATCTTTAATGATCTTGCGTGCTGTCGGGAACCCATCCTCCTCTGCCACCTGTTCCTTGGAAATTAGCATTGATTTTTGATTAATTGCAAAATTCCAATGTCAAAATTTTAGTTTTTAGTTGGAATTTTACGTTTTGAATTTTGAGTTTTGAGCTTGAATTGTGATTTGAGTTTTGTCATTTGTAATTTAGGACGCAAGCTCGTTGTACTTTTTTAATGATTATGTAATATGTATTTCACCCCATGCCCATAGAGCAATTTTAGACGATCGTCTTTTAAAAAATCCTGAGGGTTTTTATCATAGATTAGCGTTGTATTGACACAGGCCAGTTCTGTTGCCTCGTGAGCCACTACATCAATATCATGAGAGACTAAAACAAGAGTGAGATTGAGTTTTTGATTCAGTTTCTGAAGCAGCTGATAAAAAGCCTCCTGTGCTTTTAGATCCACACCAACGGTCGGTTCGTCAAGCAAAATCACCTGCGGCTGGCTGGACAGGGCGCGGGCAATAAAGACACGTTGCTGTTGGCCCCCAGACAGATCACCGATAATCCGGTCCTTATACTCAATCATCTCCACCTGCCGGAGTGACTCGAGAATCATTTTTTTATCGCTTGCGTTAAGTCGACGAAACAGTCCCCGTTTTCCATATCGGCCCATAGCCACTACTTCGTAGACCGTGGCCGGAAAATTGGCGTCAAAGTTCACTGCTTTTTGGGGGACATAGCCGATCTTAGGCCAGTCCCGGAATTGATCAAGAGGCTGTGAAAAAAGACACACTGAGCCTTGGCTAGGTTTTAGAAGGCCAAGCATAATCTTAAGAAGTGTGGTTTTACCACCACCGTTTGGTCCAATCATTCCCAAATAATCGCCCAGATGTACTTGTAGGTTGATATCACGAAGCACATGCTCCTTTTGGTAGGCAAAAGAAATGTTTTTCAGTTCGATGATGGTTTTGGTGTGGTCTACTGGCATTGTAGGGCAAGACGCAAATTGCTAAGGTTTTCTTCCATAATAGTAAAATAATTTTTCTTGTTTTGCATATCTTTTTGACTGATGCCTTCTAAAGGATCAAGTACCAGTGTTTGGGCGCCAATTTCCTGGGCGATGGTGCAGGCTAGCTTGGGGCTAATCAGTTTTTCAAAAAAGACATACCGCACATCGTGTTTTTTGGCAAAATCGACTATTTCAACAAGCTGTTTGCTCGAGGGTTCCTCATCAGGGGAGAGTCCGGCAATCGGCAGCTGGGTTAATCCATAAGCAGAAGCCAAGTGGCCGAAAGCGGCATGCGAGGTGATGATATCGGTCTTTTGGCAGCGGGCGAGACCCTGTTGAAAATCGGCATGAAGATTGTCCAGTTGGGCAGCCAGTCGGGCGGCATTGGCCAGATAATAGTTTTTATTTTTTGGGTCGACCTTTAGAAAAGCCCGGGCAATGGCTTCTACCTGTTTTTTGGCCAAAGGCGGGGAAAGCCAGAAGTGCGGGTCAAAATTATTAGCTAAACTTTCACCGGCCACCACTACCGTCACTGATGTACCTCGTAAGTCAGTTTTTATTTTATCGCCCCACGGCTCCAGATTACTACCATTTAAAATGAGAAGTTTGCTTTTTTCAATGCGGGCAATATCAAGAGCGGTCGGCTCAAATTCATGGGGTTCGACGCCAGCCGGTGTGATATTTTGCACTTCCGCCTTGTCGCCCCCGATCTCCGAGGCAAAAAAATATAGCGGATAAATCGAGGCAACTACTTGGAGTTTATGGGAATCTTGACTGTTTTTTTGGGAAGTTAGACGGTATGCTACAAAAATTATAATAAAAAGTAATACTATCACAAGCAGTATAGTTTTCTGATTTAGTTTTTCCATGGATTGAAATAATAATATTGTATCTCATAATGTGTTATATTAAATGCTAATAATATGTCTGATCAAGTTGAAGGAAACTTGCCACCAGCAAATTCTGAACCACCCGCTCCACCCGAACCTGCAGCCGAAGCAGTGGTAGAATCAGGCGTACAGGAAAACCCCATTCCCCAACACGTCCAATCATTAATTGATGCCTATCGTCAATATTCTACTTTTACAGATCATTTTCAATCATTAGAAAAAGCAACAGAAGCAACTGATCCAAGTAAATTAGAACTACCTTGGAATAAAATCGGAGAAGAAGTTAATAAAGATAAAAGAAGTGCCGCTCGAGTTATTGATCTTGCTGGCAAAGACACAACTCCTGAACAACTAGGGCAAGCTTTATATGAGGCGAAAGATAAATTTAACGCTTTAAAACTAGTTGGAACAGTGAAAGCCTTTCAAAGAGGTGGCTGTATTATAATGGCGGTTGATAATGAAGCTGATTTAAGGAAAGCTGGAAATATAGCTTACGATGAAGACGAACATCATGGGCACTTTCAAAGAAGCACTTTCAGACTTAAGAATGAAAAAGGTTTAACTGCTGTAAATGCGGGTATACCAACGATTGTTGTACTAGATGACGGACAACTTGATGTTGAAACAACGATTCAACACGAACTTAACCATTATCGTTTTAGCTTGTACTCGGATTTGTCTGCCGATGAGGCCGCATATAGCACTCCAAAAGCAACAAGTAGAGGTCTAGCTTTTATGAAAGCAAGGGAGTTAATAGACAAATTTCAGTCAGGAGAAACAGACGAGGCTCAATTACTTGAATCACTTCATATGTATGCACAAGAAAACAAGTTGAGAGCTTTTGAAGAGATGAGCTGTCAAATGATGGCAACTCAAAAAATAGACATTCGTAGACCATACGTCGATGATTATTTTCGGGATATTACCCAATCAGCTCGTGATTCGCCAATTGCCACAACACATATCGATCAGGTAAAAGCGGAATTTGAGAAAGATATGAAGTCAATTCAAAGACGTGTAGCAAGAAGTGTAGCACATTTTCAAAGTATGGAAAGCGATCCAGAAGTCGTTTTTGGGACAGTTGGAATGAGCTTGTTTACGGCTAAGGCGGAGACAGTAGAAGAGGTATTAGAAAGTTTTGATTATATTGTCGATATTACCTCGAAGCAAGATCTTTTTAATTTCAAACAAGAATTAGAATTCCTGCAAGACGATAATAATGTTCGATTGGCAAATATCGCAGGTAAAAAAGAGTTATATATTCAAATTGGTCATTTACGAGATCGGTTTTCTGAAGCGGCAAAAAGTAGTGAAGCGACGCAAGCTTATGGGTATAAAAGAGTAAGGCAGGAAGGAGGCGTTTTCCCTTCCGCTTTAAAAGAAGCGGCTCTTAAAAAGGAGGGTTTCGCAAGAGTAATGAGTGGTATGAAAATTGAGAAAGATCAAATTCTTGATGAAGCAAAGCAGGCTAGAAAGCTTTTGGAAGCTCGGGAGGCTATTGCTCAAGAAACACCGAAGCCAGAAGAAAGGGTAGAAAACAAGCAACCATTATCTAAAATAGTTGAACCTGCGCCAATGCAAAAAGTACTAAAAAGATTAACGAAATTAATTGGGCGTTAGGTTATCTTTTTTACCTCAGATACTTACTAATATTTTCCTCATGTTCATCAAGGGTCGTGGCGTAATGGGTCTTGCCGGAGGGCTCGGAAAGATAAAATAGGTAGGGAGTATTGGGGTTGGCGTTGACCACTGCCTCAAGAGCCGAGAGTCCGGGATTGGAAATTGGACCGGGCGGCAGGCCGATTTGTTTATAGGTATTATAAAAAGAATTTATTTTAAGATCATTGACAGATAAGTGTGTTTTCCACCAGCGTTTTTCTGTTGATTGGTAACCCAAAATATACTGAATGGTGGCATCAACCTGTAAGGGTATGTCCTCGCGCAGTCGTCTGACTAGAATCCCGGCCACAATCTTCCGGTCTTGATCAAATTTTGCTTCACGCTCGACAATCGAGGCTAAGGTGACCACTTGTCCTTCAGTCAGCCCGAGTTTTTGGGCTTGGGCTTTCATCTCCGCTTGAAATTTGCTGTTAAAATTATTAGTCATGATTTTTATTACATCTTGAGCTGAAGCATTTTGCGGAATCAGGTAGGTATCGGGAAACAGATAGCCTTCCTGCGCCTGCTCGTTAAACTCCACTTCCGTGATACCAAGTTTTTGGGAAAAAATTTCTGCCACTTCCTCGCGGCGCAGACCCTCAGGTATCGTCACCCAGACATCAAGTGTTCCATGGGTCAGGGCGTCGGCAAGCTGGTAGGCGTCAAATGATGGTTGCAAGCGGAAAGAGCCAGCTTGAATATTACGGTCCAGACCCTTTTGTTTTAAGATAAGAAAAAATACCAGACGGTTGCGGATGAGTCTGGCCTTGGCCAGATTATTGATGATCATATTCAGCGACTCGCCCTGGCCAATGACAAAGATTTCCGCGGTATCGTCATTTTTATTTACTGGCAAGGAGCCCTCTTGATAAAAGAGGTAGGTCGCTGTTGTTATAATCAGCAAAATAATCCCCAGAATTGTTAGTTTACGCATGTTTTAATTGAAACTGCTAAAACTAATGTGACAAATTTACGGAATAAAACTTACTTATCTGATTTCAAATATTGGAAAATTTTTCAGAGCGCTTTGCGCCTCACTGATGTGATGCTTGCTGGTTGAGTGCAGTTCCAACAAACTGTCGTTGGTTTTTATTTTATCCGGACGTTTGGCATGCATAAAAATGCCGGCAAATTTGTCTTTTGGCGCACCCAGAATCTTGGCCACGGCATTCAAGTTATAGTTATTAATACTTATTATTGTACCAGAAAGCGGAGAATGTACCGTCTGACGATGGGCCGGTGAGGTCAATGTGCCTGAGGCTACATCAGCTTTCCCGCCTTGAGCCAGGATGATGTCCTTAAATTTTTGCAAAGCTTTGCCGCTTTGCAAGAGTTCTTTAGCCGTATCCAGGCCGTGGCAATCGGATTTTTGCGTTTCAAAACAAGAGTCAAGCAGCTTACCCGCCAGTCTCAAGGCGCGCTCTTCAAGCTCGACGGGCCGGTCTTTTTTTTGTTCCAGCACTTTGAGCACATCTATAGCCTCAAGGTATGGACCGATACCGTTACCGGCCGGCTGATAGGTTTCATTGATATCGGCAACAACCTTCATATTAAATTGACGGCCCAGCTCTTTGAATTTATGAGCAATAATCTGGGCGTCTTTCTGGTATCGGATTTTCATGGTCGGCCCAATTGGGATATCAAAAATTACATGATTAGCGCCAACTGCGACTTTTTTGGCCATTATGGAGACAATCACTTTGTCAAACGACTCAAAAGCCAGCGGCTCTTCCACCTGAATAATTACATCGTCAGCCGGTGCCAGACCTAAATGTCCATTCCAGACTATACAACCGCCTATCTCCTCCACCACCTGCGTCACTTGATGCGGCGTGAGGTTAACGTTGGCCAGAAGCTCCATCACATCAGCAGTGCCGGCCGGAGTGGTGATTGCCCTTGATGAGGTCTTGGGGATCTTAAAGCCGGCAGCGGCGATAATCGGCACAATTATCATAGAAGCCCGGCTTCCGGAAAGGCCGCCAGTTGAGTGTTTATCTGCCACAATACCGTCAAACTTCAGATGTGTACCGGTCTCCACCATGGCCTTAGTCAAAAAATAAAGCTCACTTGGACTAAAGCCTTCCTTAAAACCGGCAGCGACAAAATAGGTGGTCAATATATCGCCTAGGCGCTCGTTGGCAATCTCTTCCATCAGATTATAGATCTCTTTGTAAGTCAACCGGCGGCCAACCAGTTTTTTTTTGATTGAATCAACGGCCAGAATTCGTTTGGTGTTATTGTTCATAAATTAAACTTAAAACTTAAATCTCAAAGCTTAAAACCACAACTGAAAACCGTAAATCTAGTTTAGTTTTGCAGATTTAAAATTTGGATTTGATATTTAAGTTTAAAGTGATTAGTTTGTAAACATTTTCATTCCACTCCCTGAAATACTTCGGTGGTTTTTTGTTTTTGGCCGCGTACTTTGAGCACCATCTTAGTTATAAAGTACATCTCTTGAATGCCAAACACCCAGGTGAGAAACATGTATAAGCCTAAGTAAACGGTTCCGCAAAAAACTAAAAGTAAAAAGACATTGATGGTTCTTGTTGTATCAAAGATCAGACCGTCAAACACCCGCAGCATAAAGTAGGCGATCACCGAGGCATTAAAAGTGGCTACCGCAATTTTGGTGGTTTCCCAGAATAAATGGCGAATATTATAGCCGCCGATTTTTTTATAAAGCATGATTAGTAGCAAGGAAACATTCAAGGTGATAGACAGAGAAAAAGAGGCGGCCATTGACCAAACCGGCCACTTGAGAAAGACGATCATCACGATACTTAAAATAGAGTTGAGGCTGACTGAAAAAAGGCTGATATAAAAAGGTGTTTTGGTGTCAAAAACAGCGTAAAAACAACGGGTTAAAAAATAGTAAATTGAATGAAAGGGCAAAGAGCAGGAAAACGCCGAAAGAGTTATGGCAGTGGTAACAGTGGCTTCCCAGTCGAATTTTTCTCCGCCAAAAAAAAGCCGGACTATCGGGGTGCGGGCAAAAATAAAAAAACTGGCAACAGGCACTACCAGATATAACATATTCAGAATCGAATCTTCGATAATTTTTTGCAGTTCGGGTAATTTTTTCTTTTGGTAAATCTCTGAGAGATAGGGTAAAGAAGCTTGTCCGAAAGCCACTCCGATAATGGAGACTGGCAGAAGCTGCAGACGCTGGGCCAGATAAAGCACGGTGTATGAACCAGATCCTAAAAGCGTTGCCAGGGTCAGGTCGATAGTGGCATCGATCTGGGATACCACCACGGTAAATACCCGCGGTACAGCGGTACGGAAAAATTGATAAGTTTCCCGAACATGATTGATAATCAGCCGGTATTTAAAGTTGGCAAAATACAATACCGGCAGCTGCAGTACAAAAAAAATAATCGAGCCAAAGACAAACCCCCAAAGCGGAGCCATCAGATGTAGCTTCTGATTAAAAAGAACAGTGGAGACGATTGCCGATAGGTTGTATAGTACCGGCACAATAGCCGGAATAAGAAACGACTTTTTAGCTTGGCTGATGCCTGTTAAAAAGTTACCCAGTACTAAAAACGGCAGCTGGCCAAGTAGTAGGATTTGCGAAAAATACACCACCAACCGGCTTTTTTCCGGCGAGAATCCGGGGGTGAGAATCGGAATCAGGTAAGGCAAAAACAGGGTTAGAATAATGACCGCTCCAAGCAGAATCAGACTGATGATGTTGATGATGGACGAGATCACACGGCTTTGCTCTTCCTCGTTTTGGGCAAACTTGATAAAGAAAGGGATAAAAGTAGTACTTAAGGCACCGGTAATGAGGATTTCAAAAACTAGGTCGGGCAGTCGAAAAGCGGCAAATAAAACATCCAGCTCTTCTTTAGTGTAGTAGCCGGCTAAGATACGGAAGCGGAAAAAGCCGGCAATCCGAGAAAGGATTATCATGCCAGACAGGATAAGCGTTGAGGACAATATGCTCGTTTGCTGGGCAAAGACAAAGTCCTTTGTCCGGTTGATTAATCTATTCATGCATTTCGATTATACAGAAAATGGGAGGAGTACATGAGGATAAATGTACATCTATTTATCCTCATGCCATATTCCGCGGTTTCCTCTTGACATAAAGGGGAAAATGGCGAATAATGGTTAAATATGGTGTTTTATGGTGAATATCAGGTAGCATTCACTGGCGCCGGAAGAATTGTTTTACCAAAAAAAATTAGAGAACTTTTAAAAGGCAACACATTCATCATCACCAAAGGTTTTGACCAGTGTCTGGCCGGTTATGACCGCCAGGATTGGGAAAACAGAGCCCAGAGTTTGCTGGCCGTATCGCTTTTGGATAAAGAACAGATGGAAAAACGGCGGTTTTTGTTTTCCTCAACCGTGTATCTGGAGATTGACGATCAGGGGCGGTTTGTGCTGCCCAAGCACCTTTTAAATTACGCAAAGTTGGCAAGTCAGGCGTTAGTTTGCGGAGTGGGTGACCATTTCGAGATCTGGGAACCCAAGGTTTGGCAAGAGTACATCAAGTCGACTAGTAGTTAGTAGTAAGTAGCAAGTAGGAAATGGGAAAGATAGATTATTTTATGCTTTTTGATATTTTTTATTATGCATACGCCTGTTTTTTTAAATCAAGTTATGGAAAGTCTAGGGATCAAGCGTGGCGGGCAATATATCGACGCTACGGCCGGTGAGGGCGGTCATCTTAAACAAATGCTGTTGCAAGGGGCTCGGGTGTTGGCTATCGACTGGAACCCGGAACAAATAACCGCGCTGAAAAAGCAAATAACAGATCAAAACGTTTTGTTTCACTGTGGTAATTTTGCTGATATCGAAACAATTGCCGGCGAGAAGGGATTTGCCCAGGTTGACGGAATTTTATTTGATCTCGGGCTGTCAATGAGGGAGCTCCAGAATTTAGAAAAAGGTTTTTCTTATAAGCGGCCTGAAGAACCGCTGGACATGCGTTTAAATGAAGAAACGCAGTTAACCGCAGCAGAAATCATAAATAGATTTTCCGAAGAAGAGCTGGCGGATATTTTGGCGAAAAATTCAGAGGAGTTATATTCTGCAAAGATAGCCAAACAAATCGTTGAGGAAAGACGAATACAGAAGATATACACAGTCGGGCAGCTTTTGGTGGTACTTGACCGGTCAATAGGAGGTAGTAGCGGATCAAACGAAAAGGTATACGCCAGGATTTTTCAGGCACTGAGAATTGCGGTCAACGAAGAACCAGACAATTTACAAAAAGCATTGGCAGGAGGAATGAAGCTTTTAGCCGAAGGCGGAAAAATGGTAGTGATTACTTTTCATTCGCTTGAAGATCGCGCTGTTAAGCTTTTTGCTAGAAGAAACCATATTGTTGAAAAAAGAATCGAGGTTAAAAGTCCGCACTCTTTTGAACGATCGGCTAAATTACGGGTATTACAAAAATAACCTTTTTTATGAAAATAGTTTTCCGGCCATTGATATTTATCGGGTTTGCGATTTTGATTGCCATCAATATTGCTGTTTTTGTTAATGGGTTGACACTGAGCGATGAGCTGAATTATTATGAAAGCCAGATCACAAAATTAAGACAGGACAGTCTGGAACTGGAAAAGCGGGTTTATAAATACGACTCGGTCACATACGCCGCCTCAATTGCCGCCGAGCTTGATTTTACCTTTCAAGAGCAAACGATCTACCTGAAAACTCCTGGATACGCTTATAATAGATAAGTTAAGTTTAAAAACGGTAAAGAAACTATGTCCAAAATCCGTCTGCTCTTTTTTTTCTTTATCATCTGTTTTTTTTTGATTCTCGCCAAGCTGGTATATCTACAAGTGATTGCTCGTGATCTGTTTTCTGCTGATTACATTGCCACCCAAAAAATATCCCCTGTGCGGGGCAAGATCTTTGACCGGCATTTACAACCTTTGGCGGTCAACCAGTCTTCCTATCTTTTATATGTTGAACCGCCAAAAATACAGGATAAGTCGTACCTGGCGCGAAAGCTTGACGAAGTGTTAAAAATTGGCGAGGCAACGATTGAAGCCAGAATCAATGATAAAAAACAGTGGGCCGCTATCAAAGACGGTTTAACTGACGAGCAAAAAGCGGCGCTGGAAAAAGAAAAGCTAAAGGGTATCGGTTTTCAGAATCAACAGATCAGGTTCTATCCAGAAGCCTCGCTAGCTGCGCACTTGGTGGGATTTGTCGGTAAAAACGATACCGGTAGCAGTGTGGGTTATTTTGGTATTGAAGGCTACTATGATAAGGATTTGGCAGGTCTGGCCGGGGTCATTAAATCAGAAAGAGACCTTATCGGCCGGCCGATATTTGTGGGTACGCAGGATTTCGTAGCCGCCGAGGATGGACGCGACCTGGTTTTAACGATTGATAAAACAGTTCAGCACATCATCAAAGATGCACTTCGACGCGGCATGGATCTGTATAAACCCAAACAGGGTTGTGTTATCGTCACTTATCCGGCCACTGCTGAGATTTTGGGTCTCACCTGTCTGCCCGACTATGATCCTGATACTTACTACGATTATTCCGAAAAAACATTCAACGACTGGGCGATCAGTGATCTGTATGAGCCCGGCTCTACTTTCAAACCACTGGTGATGGCCGCGGCTCTTGAAGAAAAGAAAGTCAAACCTAGCGATCTTTTTGACGAAAAAGGCGGGGTGGAGATTAGTGGTTATACGATCCAAAACTGGAATGACAAATATGAAGGAAAAATCAGCATTTCGAGAATTTTGGAAAAATCATCCAATGTGGGAATGGTGTATGTGGGCAATAAATTAGGCAATGAACGACTTTATCAGTATCTGGGTAAGTACGGCCTCGGAGGCTCAACGGAAATTGATCTGCAGGGCGAAGCTGTCAGTTATCTCAAACCTATCAAAGACTGGTATCCGATTGATTTTTCAGCCGCTGCTTTTGGCCAGGGTATTGCCATGACTCCTTTACAGCTCATCCGGGCCTTTGGAGCAGTAGTCAACGGCGGGTATCTGATGAAGCCTTATACAGTCAAAGCGATAATTGACGGAGGTGAGGAAAAGCAGCGTGATCCCAAACCGGTTCGCCGGGTTATAAGCGAACAGACCTCTGCCACCATGCGGCAGATGCTGGTTTCGACTGTAGAGCACGCCGAGGCAAAATGGGATAGACCCGAAGGGTACAAGATCGGCGGGAAGACCGGTACTGCTCAGCTTGCCATTGGCGGTAATTACGACGCCTCAAAAACAATCGCCTCGTTTGTCGGTTTTGCGCCGGCTGATAATCCGGTGTTTCTGGTGCTGGTGGTGCTTCGCGAACCGGCCACATCAGGCTGGGGTTCAGAGACAGCGGCACCGATTTTTTTTGAGATCGCCAAACAGCTTTTTGTTTATTACAATATACCACCACAAGAATAAGATCAAAAGATATAATTGAACAATTGCTATGTTCCAAGCAGTTAAGAACATTTATCACAATTTCCAAGCAGTAATCGCCAATATCTGGTACGGCCACCCAGGTGAAAAATTGAAGGTGATTGGTATTACTGGTACCGACGGCAAAACTACCACCTCTTTGCTTATCTATTATGTTCTAAAAAATACCGGACATAAAGTATCTTTAATTTCTTCGGTATACGCCCGGATTGGCGGCAAAACATTTGACACAGGTTTTCATGTGACTACTCCTTCGGTATTTTGGGTGCAAAAATATCTGAAGATGGCCGCCGACTGCGGAGATGAATATTTTGTCTTGGAAACTACCTCGCACGCTCTTGATCAGTTTCGGGTATCGGGCATCCAGTTTGAGATTGGAGTCGTCACCAATATCACCCATGAACACCTGCAGTATCATAAAAATTATCTAAATTATGTCAAAGCCAAAGTGCGATTATTGAATAATTCAACCTATGCTATTGTCAACGCTGACGATATGTCTTATCCGTTTATCCGAAAATTGTATCAGGGGGATCTTATCACTTATTCACTCAATAATTCGGCGGATTTTCAGATCGATCTGTCAAGTAAATTAAACCAGCCTTTACCAAGGTTTAATCAATACAATTATCTGGCCGCCTATGTTGTTTGCCAAAAATTAGGACTTAATGACCAATTGATTATTGCGGCCATGCGCGGTTTTCAGTTACCACCAGGCAGATTGGAGAAAGTCTATGACCAAGACTTTATGATAATTATTGATTTCGCCCATACGCCCAATGCTATTTATGAAGTTCTGAAGAGCCTGGCAAAGACTTATCCAAAAAGAACAATAATTCATGTGTTTGGGGCTGCTTCGCAAAGAGATGACAGCAAAAGACCGCTGATGGGTGAAGCCAGCGGCGAGTTTGCTGACAGAGTAATTTTAACTGAAGAAGATTATCGGAAAGAGGATCCGCAAAAAATTGCACGCGAGATTGCCGCAGGTCTCGAGAAAAAAGGTTTTCAACTAGCCAAGTCTGGACATTTTACTCAAGGGAAAGAGTATGTGATTGAAATTGATAGACAGCGGGCGGTTAATCGCGCTATTGATAGCGTTGGAGCCGGCGACATCGTCATTCTCACCGGCAAAGGTCATGAGAAAAGTCTGTGCCGAGGTACTAAAGAACATCCTTGGGATGAAAAACAGGCCGTCTTGAAGTCGCTAGCTTCCTTGAAAAAATAATATGGCACTCTTCATTAAGGATAAGTCAGTTATAGCCGGCTTTACCAATCGCCACGAGCTTGATGGACGTAAGGTAATCCAAGTTATTCAGTTCTTAAAAAGACAGCCACTTCATTATCGCCATTTGGTAATCCCTGTCCAAACCCATTCAAGTAATACAGTAATAGTAGAAGAAAGCGATTTTAATGAACCAAAAATTTTAAAAATAAATAACTGCGACGGACTGATCACGAAACTAACCGGAGTTATTCTGACGGTACTTACCGCTGACTGTCTGCCGTTGATTTTTATAGATCGTAAACAAAAAATTATTGGCATCTCGCATCAGGGTTGGCAGGGAACACTTCAACTGCTTCCGGCTAAAATGGTTAAAGCAATGGAAAAGCTGGGGAGTCAAAGAGACAACCTTGAAGTGTATTTTGGACCGTCAATCGGCAGTTGCTGTTATGACATCTCAGAAGATCGGGCCAGGTTGTTTCAAAAAAAGTTTAGTTCAAACATTTTGCGAAAATCAGACACAAAAACCTATCTGAATTTATCAGAAGCCAATCGACAGTCATTGTTAAGATCGGCTATTACAAAGGGCAATATTTATCAAACCGGCCGGTGTACATCCTGTAAAAGAAAGCAATTTTACTCTTTCCGCAGGGATAAAAAGATTGTCGGTGAGATGCTGAGTTTTGTTGTTATAACTTAAACTGCTAATTATTTCTTCAGGATCGCTATTGTTTAGTTTGTTAAAAGCGTTTATCTTATCTTCAATGCTATAAAACAGCAGCTTAGGGTGTAAAATTAGGGAATGTTAGATCAATACACGGATTTTTTTTTGGTAGGAATTAAGGGTGTGGCCATGGCCAATCTGGCCCGTATCCTCCATCAGCTTGGTAAGTGGGTAACTGGCTCAGACAGTGCCGAGACTTTTATCACTGATCCGGTACTAGCTGAGATCAAACTGACGCCGCTGATCGGTTTTTCTCCCCAGGACTTACCGCCAATAACCGAAGTTGTAATTTATTCGGCAGCTCATGATGGCGCTGAGAATCCTCAGGTTAAGGATGCTAAAAAGCGCGGACTGCTGGTGGTGCATCAGGCAGCGATTTTGGGCGAACTAATTCAAAAATACCAGCAGTCAGTTGCAGTCTGCGGCTGCCACGGTAAGACTACCACTGCTTCACTTTTGGCTTATGCGATGATCAATTTACAGGTTAGTCCCGGTTATCTGGTTGGGACTTCGCAGTTTTCCGGTTTTTTTGGTGGGGAGCTGGGAAAAAAAGATTATTTTGTCCTGGAAGCAGATGAGTATGCGTTGCATCCGCCAGGCGACAGAACGTCGAAATTAGAACATTACCAACCAACCCAGATTTTATGCACCAATATCGACTACGATCATCCGGATGTCTATGCTAATCTGGAAGAAACCAAACGGGCTTTTTTGCGGTTTTTTCAGAAAATTCCCCTTGACCGTGTACCGAGACTGTTTTTATGCCAGGATGATGCCAATTTACAGGGCGTAGCCCAAAAACTGCCGGTCCAGTCATATCTGACTTTTGGCTTATCGGATCAATCTGATCTAAAAATCACCGACGTAAAAAATGACGAACACGAGACCAAGTTTAAGCTGGAAACGTCATCAGCCAAAGCACTTCGGTTCTTACCTAAAATTTCCCGAATTTTCTCTATTGGTTTATTTGGCGAGAAAAATGTCAGTAATGCTGCCGGAGCAATTCTGGTTTTACTGTCTTTGGGGTTTGCGGAATATAAAATTGAAAAGGCGATTAGATTGTTTTCCGGGGCTAAACGTCGTTTTGAAAAGGTGGAGGAATCAGATAGCATGACTCTTTTTGACGACTATGCCCACCATCCTCACGAAATATCCGCCACTATTGAGGCGGCACGCAGGCGCTTTCCCCACAGGCGACTGGTAATCATTTTCCAGCCTCATACATTTTCGCGTACACTTAGTTTGAAAACGGAGTTTCTCGAGGCGCTGTCCCATGCTGACTTAGCCTTGATTGCTCCCATTTTTCCTTCAGCCAGGGAGAGCTACCCGCAGCCGCCGATTACCGCCGGTGATCTTGAGGAGTTGGCAAGAAAGGCGGGGAAAACCAATGTTTTTGGCTACGATTCAAATAATAAGCTTGTCGACGCGGTCAGTATCATGCACCGACCGGGTGATGTCATTTTTACCATGGGAGCAGGTGATATTTATAAGCTAAAAGACCGATTAAAAGCGGTATAATAACAATCATGATTCCTAGTATTACGGGACAAAAATCAGACGTTTCGGATAAGTTACGCGGCTTTTTAGGCAAGGAAAGAGTGCAAAAACAAAAAGACATCACGCCATATTTAACCCTTCACAATCAGGCTAGCGCCCAGTATTTTTTTCAAGCTGAGAGCAAGAATGATTTAATAAACGCGGTCAAGGCGTCAAGAGCTTTGGGTCTTTCGCTTTTGATAATGGGCGGTGGTTCGAATCTGGTCGTATTTCGAAAGGATTTAACTGGTTTGGTTGTTCGCAATCAATTTATCAATAAACAGGTACTGGTTGAAGATAAAACACACGTTGAGTTATCAGTCTCATCCGGCTATCCGGTCACTCGGCTGGTGTTGGAAACTGTTGTTTGCGGTTGGGAGGGTTTTGAGTATCATCTAGGGTTGCCGGGTACAGTTGGCGGCGCACTTTACATGAATTCAAAGTGGACAAAACCAGTAAGTTATTTCGGTGATCAGCTGCTCCGAGCGGAAATAATTAATCTGCAAGGAAAAATTCGTCAGGTTGACCGCTCCTATTTTCGGTTTGCCTATGATTACAGTTTTTTGCAGAAAACCAAGGAGCTGGTACTTGAAGCAATTTTTTGTCTGAAAAAAATAGATCCGTTTGTTTTAAAAAAAAGATCTGAAGAGGCGGCGCAGTATCGCAAGCAGACTCAACCAATGGGCGTTGCCACCTGCGGCTGTTTTTTCAAAAATATTTCAGAAATTGACCGACTGAGACTGGGCCTGGCCACAACCTCAGCCGGTTATCTGATTGATAAAGCCGGTCTAAAAGGTAAGGTAGTTGGTGACTTTATGGTCTCGCCGAAACACGCCAACTTCATTATTAACCGCGGTCAGGGAAAGTCCAAGGATTTACTTCTCCTTTTGCAGGAGATAAAAAGTCGGGTAAAAGAAAAATATCAGGTGGACTTACAAGAGGAAGTAATTATTGTTTAAAATTATTATTGTATTCATATGCTGGAAGACGCTTTTATTATTGAGGGAGGCAAGCCGCTAAAAGGCCAAGTACAACTTTCGGGTGCCAAAAATGCCGCTTTAAAGATTATCATCGCTGCCACGATGCTGGACCAGGAAGTGCGTCTTGAGCATGTTCCTTTTATCAAAGACGTTGACGAGCTTTTTAATCTGATAAGCGATCTTGGCGGAGAGGCAAGTCGTCTGGATAACCGGCAGGTCGTGGTGGACGGCCGGGGTATCAAAAAAAATCAGGTGGAACTGCTTTATGGTTCAAAAATTCGCACTTCTTTTATGTTTTTTGCCCCATTACTTTATAAATTTAGGACAGCTTTTATTCCCAATCCCGGTGGCTGCCGTTTGGGTGCCCGATCGATTGATCGGGTAATTGAAGCGATGAGACGCCTAGGTCTTCAAGTGGAGTACAACTCAGCTACCGGTTATTATCAGGCACAGATGAAAAGCCGGCCAAGCGGAAGTTATACTTTTACCAAACCATCCCATACCGCCACCGAGCTTTTGATTATGCTTTCGGTCTTTGCGCGCGGCCAAGTGACAATCCGAAACGCCGCCCAGGAACCGGAGATTGATGATCTAATTTTATTTTTTAACCAGTCAGGCGCTAAAATCAACAGGCAGGGTAATGACATTACCATTGAAGGGGTTACCAAATTAAGCCGGCAAAAACCATTTACCGTCATGTCTGACCGGATTGAGGCGGTCACTTATGCGGTGCTGGGACTGGCTACCAAAGGCGATGTCATCCTGCATCCAATCAAAGAAAGTACTATTAAAGCGTTTGTGGAAAAGTTACGGCAGACGGGTGCGGGAATTGAGCAACAGGACGAGGTAACCTGGCGTTTTTTCTACAAACAGCCGCTTAAGTCGGTCAATATCGAGACGGCGCCACACCCGGGGTTTATGACCGACTGGCAACCGGTCTGGGCCGTACTGATGACTCAAGCTTCAGGTGTCAGTATCATCCATGAGCGAATTTATGAAAACCGATTTAGTTATGTGAATGAACTCAAAAAACTAGGGGCCGATATAGATTTTGTGGAGCTGCCAGTTGATAATCCAGCCAATTATTATCATTTTAATTATGACGCGCAAAAGAGTTATAATCAGGTAATCAAAGTACGCGGACCAAAGACGCTTCATAACGGCGCTTTAAAGATTGAAGATTTACGAGCCGGTGCTACGTTGGCTATTGCAGCGCTGACAGCCCAAGGCGAGTCGGTGGTTAACGAAGTGTCGCATCTGGAGCGTGGCTATGAAGACTTTGTTTTGAAGGTAAAAAAGTTAGGCGGAGTGATTAAAAAAGTATAATCTTGTTAAGAACAATATGGAAAAAATACCGGTAATTGTGCTCGCGGCTGGTAAAGGCACGCGGCTTTGGCCGCTGACTGCTACCACACCTAAACCACTTATCAAAACGATCGGAAAAAGCATTCTGGAACATAATCTGGACGCGGTCTTACCCTATATCAGCGAGATAGTGCTGATTGTCGGACATCTTCAGGAAAAATTTAACGAGCAGATTGGAACCAGTTATCACGGAGTGCCAGTGTCCTATGTCCTGCAAAAAGATCAGATCGGCACCGGTCACGCTCTATATCTGGCCCGTGACAAAGTGAAAACAGCCAATTTTTTATGGATGTACGGCGATGATTATTATGGTGGGCAAATTTTTCAGGACATTATGCAAGAGGGTAATGCTACACCGACTCGTGAGCTTGAGGACTGGCAAAATTATGGGGTTTTTAAAATCAGAGATCAACAACTGGTTGACGCGATTGTGGAAAAACCAAAAAAGTACATCGGTAAAATGGTCAGTATTGGTGTTTTTATTTTACAAAAAGAGATATTTTCTTACTTTGAGAGAATCAAAAAAACAGTGAGGGAAGAGTTTGAGGTGACTGATATGATCAGTCTCTATGCCAAAGATTTTGATATAAAAATAATTAAAACTGAAGGAAAATGGTTTCCAATTGGCTATCCCTGGCAGCTTCTTGATCTGACTGAATATTTATGTGGTTCCTTGAAAACTGATATTCAAGGAGAAGTGGAAAAGGGCGCAGTGATCAAAGGTAAAGTATATCTTGGGAAAAATTCGCTCATTAAAAGCGGGGCATATTTGGAAGGTAATTTTTATATCGGAGAAAATTGTGTGATAGGACCCAACTGCCATTTGCGCAATTTTGCCTCAATCGGCGATAATTGTTTGGTCGGTAACGCGGTAGATTTGAAATCGTCAGTTATCGGCGACGGCACCAAGATCAGCCATCTGGCTTATGTTGGTGACAGCGTGATCGGTAACAACGTCAATCTGGCCGCTGGTACAATCACCGCTAACCTTAAGCACAATCAGTCATCTGTCAAGATGAGGATCAAAGAGCAGTTGGTAGATACTGGTCGGCGGAAGTTGGGGACAGTGATTGGTGATAATGCGAAAACAGGTATTAATACCAGCATTTACCCGGGACGAAAAATCGGTCAGGGTGTGTGGACGATACCCGGCGAGGTGGTGGCAGAAGACAAGTTAAAATCATAAATTTTTATATGAAAAAAGTAACCGTCATCGGCGGTGGAACCGGCTCATTTGTCGTGCTAAGTCGTCTGAAAGAGCACGCTTTAGATCTCTCGGCCGTTGTGACGATGATGGATAGCGGCGGGTCAACCGGCAGGCTTCGCGATCAACTGGGAGTTTTACCTCCTGGTGATCTGCGGCAGTGTCTGGTAGCATTATCTGAGGCATCAGAGCTTTGGCGAAGGCTATTTTTATACCGGTTTGAAAAAGGCGACCTGAAAGGTCATAATTTCGGTAATATTTTTTTGTCGGCTCTTGAAAAAGTGTGTAGTAATTACAATGAAGCCATTACTTTAGCCAGTTATGTCCTTAAAACCAAAGGTAGGGTGGTTCCCGTAACTTTTGAAAAAAGCCATGTCTGTGTGGTCTATGCCAATGGCCGTAAAATTAAAGGAGAAGGCAATATTGATGAGAACAATCCCGAGCGTTCACGCATCACCAAGTCCTATCTGGAACCAGAGCCTAACCCCAATCCGATCGCCATTGAAAGTTTAGAAAACTCAGATGTGATTATCGTCGGACCGGGCGACTTGTATACCAGCATTATTCCTGTTTTCTTGGTCAAAAACATCCAGAAGACTATTAAAAAAAGCCATGCAAAAATAATTTACAATCTTAATTTGATGACAAAATCAGGCCAAACCACAAATTATCGCGCCTTTGATCATGTGCAAGATATTGCTAAATATCTTGGGAAAATGCCCGACTATGTGGTGGTAAACAATAGCGAAGTTCCCCAAAATATTCTACAATGGTATGAGGATCATCAGGAAACAGTGGTTGTTAACGATCTTAATCGTGAGAACTATCAAGGAAAGGTGATCAGTGATGATATTATCGATCGAAATTCATTTATCAAACAAAACGGTGATAAGTTAACAAGGAGCATCTTGAGGCATGACTCGGAAAAATTAACCGGTATTCTTTTAAAACTTATTTTATGATTCGTGGACACAGAATTTCTATTAGACATGCAATTGACGGCATAATCTGGGCCGTTCGGACACAGCCTAACTATCGGATTCATTTTACTTTATCAATTCTGTCTCTGGTTGGTGGCCTGATTTTCAAAATTTCCTATGAAGAATTTTTAGCAATCTACGTCCTGATTTTTGTGGGGCTGGCAATTGAGACAGTCAATACTTCACTTGAGAAAACTTCAGACGCCATCACCCGTGAATACAATCACGATATCAAAACCGCCAAAGATGTGGCGGCCGGAGCAATGCTTTTTTTTGCGATTGGTGCTTTGGCCGTGGCCTGCGCGATCTTTATCCCCAAAATATGGCTGTTATTTATTAACGCGTCTTAAGTCAAATATGGCTTTATATCTTTTTTTATGTCTTTTATCGTTATTTGTGCATTTTGTATTGATAGTGCCATTTATCAACTTTTTATACAAGATGAGGTTTCAGCGGGCACATCAGTCAACTAAGGACGCTTTTGATGTGCCAACACCGATCTTTGACCGGTTTCACGCACATAAAACCGGCACACCAGTTGGCGGTGGCATCCTGATTGTTCTGGTAACAACCATATTATTTTTATTGACTTTATTGGTTTTAAATCTCCTGGATATTCGTATCATCTCCAATTATCCGGAAGTGGTAGCCGAGGTAAAAATTCTCCTTTTTACGTTTATTAGTTTTTCATTTTTGGGGATTTACGATGATTTAACTAAGATTTTTTTATGGGAAAAAAAGCTTTTCTTTGGTATGCGTATGCGGACAAAACTGGTCTTTGAGATAATTTTGGCGCTAATTATCTCCTGGTGGTTATTTTCCGATTTAAAAATCTCTATCATTCACGTGCCGTTTTTTGGCGTTTATAATTTGTCCTATGTGTATGTTATCTTTTCGACATTTGTAATCGTAGCTTTTGCCAATGCAGTCAATATCACTGATGGCCTTGACGGTTTAGCTACCGGTGTGCTGATGATTGCCTTGATGTGCTTTTGGGCGATAGCCAGATCGATTATTGACGTGCCAAGTTCGGTATTTATCGCTCTATGGATTGGCGGCCTGATTGCCTTTTTATACTTCAATATTTATCCTTCCCGTATTTTTTTAGGCGATGCCGGCGCTTTGTCTTTTGGGTCAACATTTGCCGTGGTTGGACTGATATTAGGCAAAGCTTTTGCTCTGCCAATCATCGGCGGCATCTTTTTTTTGGAAATCCTCAGCTCTTTTCTACAACTTATGGCTAAAAAGTTTTTTCATAAAAAATTATTTTCCGTATCACCGATTCATCTTTGGTTTCAGCTGCATGGCTGGGAAGAACCAAAAATCGTGATGCGCTTCTGGATTTTTGCCATCTTGTTTGCGATCTTTGGTCTAATGATTGCCTTTATGAAATAAAATTAACCTTTCTCTCCAGTTGCAAGTATTTTAATAAATGGTATAGAATAATAATCATGCAGAGTCTGAAAACCATTTTTCTTATATTAGGGATCGTTGTTTTGATCTCCGGTATTATTTATATCACTATTCAATTGCAAGACGCTTCCAAATCCACCGGTGTGATACAGACTCGTGCTGACGAAAATTCAAGCTCGCAAGAAGAACCGAGTCCCGCGCCGTCAGTGACCGCGCCACTGCTTGCCGCCGGCATAAAGACCGCATCGCCTACCCCAAGTAGCAAACTATCGCCAACTCCCACCTTTGGTAGTGCGTATTCGGCCAGCCCTACTTCGTCGTTTGAACCAAATACTCTGCCCGTAGCTGGAAATTTTACCAGTTTTATTCCGGTGTTTTTATTACTTTCTGGCCTGTTGATATTTTCTGCCTTTCTTTTCTGAAAAAAAGCGAGGAGTAATTAAAAAAATTAAACCGCATTCAGTAGCGCCAGAAAATCTGTCGGACTGACAGAGGCAGTGCCGATTAAAAAGCCGGCAATTTCCGGATTGGCCCGATATTGATGGATATCATGAGCGTTCACACTGCCTCCGTAAAAGAAAAGCTGTTTTGGGGTAAGAGGCAACTGTTTTTTTGTCTTTAATGTTTCATCTAGAGATAAGTTATCACCGGTACCAATCGACTGCGGCGGTTCATAACAGACAATTGGGGTGTCGGGGTCAATTTTATCTTCTTTCCCTCTAATACACAAAATCGGCTTAATCTGATACTGCCGGCAAAAGTGCAGTTTCTGACTGATGTCGGACTCAGTTTCGCTAAAACTACTTCTTCTTTCACTATGGCCGATGATTGCATATTCGACAACGCCCTGGAGTGATTGGGCAGTTACTTCGCCGGTATAACGACCATTATCAAACCGCGAGATGTCCTGTGCTCCACAAACCACGCCGGTAAGTCCAGAAATTTTTTTCTTAAGTGGCAGTAAAAAAGAAAAAGGCGGACAGACCACTACCTTAATTTCACCCGATTGCAATTTTTGCTGAATTTGAGTATTCTTTTGTGTTTCTGGGACGAAGATCTCCAGCCAGTTGATGATGTCCAAGTGATTTAAATTGGCTTTGAAGTTAGCAATAAGATATTTCATAAAAAAATTAAATTTCAAAACTCAAATGTTAAATCTGTAAAAGTTAATAAGATTATCAGTTTTTAGTTGTGGTTTTGAGATTTGAGTTTTACGTTTTGAGTCTGTATTTATTATAGTTATGAAAAGTGATTTATTCAATAACTTAAATAGTAAACAGCTGGAAGCAGTAAAGTATAATAATGGCCCTTCGATTATTTTGGCTGGCGCCGGATCAGGTAAAACTCGGGTATTGGTGCAAAAGGTGCTGCATCTTATTTTAAACTCAGGCGTATCGGCTGGTAGCATCGTGATGATTACTTTCACTAACAAAGCCGCCAAGGAAATGAAGTCAAGGATAGAAAAATTTACTGGCCAAAAGATCGGTAAATTGGGATATGTTGGCACTTTTCACTCTTTTTGCAGCATGCTTCTTCGCCGCGACGGAGTCCAGGAAGGCGTTGACCATAATTTTTTAATATATAACACAGATGATCAGGAAGACCTTCTGAAGCCCATCTTAAAAAATCTGGGAACGAAAAAATACACCCCGTCGTATTTCTTAAACCGAATTTCTGATGCCAAAAACCGTCTAATTACGCCTGACAAGTATATCAATTATTATTCATATCATGGGGCAGCTCAGGTGGCCGACGTCTATTATCAGTATCAAAAACAGCTGACTAAAAATCGGGCGTTGGATTTTGACGATCTGATTATGAAAACGGTCCAGCTTCTAACCAATAATCGTCCGGTTTTGGAAAAATATCAGGAAAAATATCGTTATCTGTTGGTTGACGAGTTTCAGGACACCAACTTTGCCCAGTATGCCCTCACCCGATTATTAGGACAAAAACAGCAAAACGTCACGGTGGTAGGTGATTTTTCCCAAAGTATTTATTCCTGGCGCGGGGCAGACATCCGCAATTTGGAAAAATTCAGTGGCGATTTCCCAAAAGCCAAAATGATCAACCTAGAAGAAAATTACCGCTCAACCCAAACCATCCTGGATTTTGCCTTTCAAGTGATTTCCAAAAATGAACTTCATCCGGTGCTTGAACTTTTTACCAATAATTTACCCGGTGATGAGGTGATCTATTATACGGCAGAAAACGAAGAGGAGGAGGCGCTATATGTAGCCAATAAGATAGAAGAGCTTGAAGCAAGAGCGGGTTCGTATGCGACAATTGCAGTATTGTATCGCACCAATGCCCAGTCGCGGGTGATTGAAGAGGCGTTTCTGCACATCGGGATTCCCTACACCCTAATTGGCGGTATCCGTTTTTATGAACGCCGAGAGATAAAAGACGTACTTTCATATTTGCGTTTGTTTGTTAATCCTCATGATACAGTGGCGACCGAGCGCGTTAAGAAACTGGGGAAAAGGCGTTGGCAACAGTTTAAGGCGTTGTATGATGAGATTCATCAAAACGCCTCAACATTGACTACTGTTGAGTTAATGGACAAAGTATTTTTACAAACAGGTTATTTGGACACTTACAACGCCGATATTCCCGAAGATTATACGAGACTGGAAAACATTAAAGAACTGAAATCAGTAGCGATCAATTTTCTCTCGCTGCCGGAGTTTTTGGAGCAAGTGGCGCTGGTGGAATCGGAGTATTTTGAAGGTGAAAAGAAAAACAAAGAAGACAGTGTGCGTCTGATGACTTTACACGCCTGCAAGGGTCTGGAGTTTGAAGATGTATTTATTGTCGGGGTGGAGGAAGGGATACTGCCGCATTCTCGTTCAAGCGAAGATATTTATCAACTTGAGGAAGAAAGACGGCTTTTTTATGTCGGGATAACTCGCGCCAAAAAGCGGCTGTATATCACCAACGCCAGACGCCGATTTATCTTCGGTCGGCGGTATGAAAGCGCCAGGTCTCGTTTTCTGGAGTCAGATCAGCCCGATCCCACTGAGTCGTGGTGATCTCTCAAAATAATAGACAGTACTTATGGTATGATTGAAGAGTCAAAAAGTTGGAAAGCAGAATATGAAACTGGAAGCTTATCTGATTATTCTTTCCATCGTCATTCTAATTGCAGCCGGTGTTTTCTATATTGCAAAACAAACAGATTCTTCGCAAAAGGCAACCGCTGATCAAGAAAGCAGTCAGCTGAATCTAAGTGGAGACAATAAACCGGTTAATATTAAAAATAATCAATCTACAATCACACCTATGCCTCAACTGCCTCAACAAAAAACCCTGTCGCCACCCACCATGGAAATCGATCAGAATAAAACTTACACCGCTGTTTTATCAACGACCGCTGGCGAGATCAGTATTGAATTAAATGCTAAACAAACTCCCAAAACTGTCAATAATTTTATTTATCTGGCAAAACAGGGTTTTTATGACGGAGTAATTTTCCATCGGGTGATCCGCGGATTTATGATTCAGGGCGGTGATCCGACCGGCACAGGTGCCGGTGGCCCCGGCTATCAGTTTGCCGATGAGCCATTTGAGGGAGATTATACCCGCGGCACTGTGGCGATGGCCAACGCCGGACACAACACCAACGGCAGCCAGTTTTTTATCATGCATGGCGATCAACCACTACCAAAAAATTACGTCATATTCGGCAAGGTTGTTGCTGGCATGGAAACCGTAGACAAGATTGCCCAAGCTGAAGTAATTGCCAGTGGCTCGGGTGAGCCGTCAAAGCCGGTTGATCCGGTCAAGATTGTTTCAGTTAAATTTACTGAATAATAACACTTTCCGGCTCTATTTTATCCTCTTGATTTTATATACCCAACTGCTAGAGTTAAATTATGGGGCGAATTATTGATTGGATCAAAACTCACAAACTCGTCGTATTTTTATTTCTTTTGGTGGCTTATTTTGTATTTAGAGACAATTTTGCCTATCGATTGGCTACTCCTTTAAGTGGCGGCGTGATGATGGACAGAGGTTATAGCGCTGATGTCATCGAAGCACCATCTCTAGCAAAGTCCAATTTTATGGGGGTGGGAGGAGGGGGGCCAAGTCAACCCATAAGTCAACAAGAGCGCATGGTAATTCAGGAATCAAGCGTTTCTTTACTGGTCAAAAATGTGGAAATTACCAAAAAAGCAATTTTGACCAGAGTAGCAAACCTAGGTGGTTTTATGGTCAATACCAATATTCAAAATCCCGATGAAGCGGCGACTGGCACTTTAGTATTGCGGATTCCGGCTAAACAAATGGAAAGTACGCTTGAATATTTTAAAACTCAGGCGGTGAAGGTGGTTTCGGAAAATATTCAAGGTGAGGATGTGACCGACCAGTATACCGATATTCAAGCTCGGATGGATACCTTGCAAAAAACTAAAAATAAACTGGAAGAAATATTAGATAAAGCCACTGCTGTCCCTGACATTCTTGAGGTCCAGCGGGAGCTTATTAACCTGCAATCCCAGATTGACAGCCTCAAGGGGCAGGAGGAGTATTTGGCCAAAAATACCCAGATGGCCAGGGTGACCGTCTACCTGTCAACTGATGAGTTGGCCCTACCGTATGCACCAAGCGAGGCCTGGAGGCCGCAGCTTATTTTCAAGCAGTCTATACGCTCATTAATTGGCACTTTACGCAGCTTAGGGTCGCTAGCTATCAGGCTGGCCGTTTACAGCGTGATTTGGCTGCCAATAGTTGGTATAATATACTTCTTAAAAAGAAGACACCGGAATAATCCTCAGGTTTGATTCTTCTTTATTCCATTTAATTTTTAATTTTTGAGTTATTTTAAATTATGTCAATTAAAAACATCGCCATCATCGCCCACGTTGATCATGGTAAGACCACCCTGGTTGATGCCATGTTGAAACAAACGCATACTTTCCGCGACAACCAGCGGGAGATGCAGGAGACGCTGATCCTTGACTCCCGCGACTTGGAGCGGGAAAAGGGGATTACTATTTTGGCTAAAAATACGGCAGTTTTTTATCAAAATACCAAAATCAATATTATTGACACTCCCGGGCATGCTGATTTTGGCGGAGAAGTGGAGAGGGTAATCAATATGGCAAGCGGCGCGATTCTTCTTGTGGATGCCGCTGAAGGTCCGCTTCCTCAGACAAAATTTGTTTTAAAAAAAGCTCTTGAGGCCAAGTTAAAGATTATTCTGATTATTAATAAAATCGACAAAAAGGACGCTCGTCCGGTCGAAGTTTTGGCCGAAGTGGAAAATCTGTTTCTGGATCTGGCCAACGAAGCGGCGCATCTGCATTTTATCACTCTTTTTGCCGTTGGTCGTGACGGAAAGGCTTTTCACACCTTACCGACAGTTTATAAACCTGATTCAGTCGGTGATCTTTCGCCACTTTTTGATACCATTTTGAAAGAGATCCCTGACAGCGCCGTAAACGAAGATAAACCGTTTCAGATGCTTATTTCCACGCTGGATTATGATAATTATGTTGGCAAACTATGTATTGGTAAAGTTAACCGTGGAAGTTTGAGTAAAAATCAGACAGTGGCATTGGTTGAAAATCAGAAAGCGATTGGTGACTATAAGGTACAGAAGCTGTACACTTTTGCCGGACTTCAAAAAACAGAGGTAGAAAAAGTGACAGCCGGCGATATTGTGGCTATTGCCGGCATTCCGGAGTTGACCATTGGCCAGACAGTGGCGGCTCCCGAGGCGCCGGTCAGCTTACCCAATATTGCGGTTGAAGAACCGACAATCAAGATCACCATTGGCCCCAATACCAGTCCGTTTTCCGGTAGAGAAGGTAAGTATTGCACTTCCCGTCAGATTAAAGAGCGGTTACTCAAGGAAAAAGAAACCAACCTTGGCCTGAAGATCGAGGCTGATCCGGCCGGTATCAACTTTATCGTGCACGGGCGAGGTGAGCTGCACTTGGCCATTCTCATTGAAGAGATGCGCCGGGAAGGGTTTGAGATGCAGATTTCCAAACCGCAGGTAATTTACAAAGAGCAAAACGGCACAGTCTGCGAGCCGTATGAAGAAGTTACCATCGACATTGCTCCGGATCTGGTGGGAGTGGTGACTGAGGAGCTTGGCAATAGGAAGGCACAGATGCTTGATATGGCCACCGACCGTCTTACACACGCTCGTTTGGTCTATAAAATATCCAGTCAAAATTTATTGGGAATTCGCAGTGTGCTTCTGACCAAAACCCGAGGCACAGCTCTAATGAATACTTATTTTTTAGGTTACGAACCAAAAGGCGCTAAAATGGAATCGATACGAAATGGTGCTCTAATCGCTACTCAAAGCGGTGAAGCTGTCACCTATGGCTTAGGTAACGCCCAGGAGCGCGGTACGCTTTTTATCGGACATGGAGTTAAAGTTTACGAGGGCATGGTGGTGGGCATTTCCAACCGCGAACTGGATATCGAAGTCAATGTTTGTAAAGCCAAACAGCTCACTAATAACCGCTCTCAAGGCGAGGGAGTTTCCGTTCAGCTTGCCCCTTCAACACCTCTTTCTTTGGAACAAGCCTTGGATTTCATTAATGAAGATGAGGTTTTGGAGGTGACGCCTTTAAGTATTCGTGTCCGTAAAAAACAATTGACTGAAGTCCAGCGTCGTCGTCAACGCCGTGCAGATAATCATGCTACTTCGAATATTTTTTAATAAAAATCACCACTTCTGTCAGTTCTTTTTCATGATTGTAGGTCGGGCAGGAAATTTTAATCGCAAAGTCATATATTTTATCCCACGGCGCCACAAACGTACGGCCGTTTAATTTCAAAAATACATAGCTTGAGATGATTGCTACCCGTTTATTGCCGTTGAGAAGCGGGTGATTTTTAATAATAAAATAAAAATAGCAGGCCGCCTTTTGCTCGATTGTCGGGTAAAGTTCGCGCCCGTAAATATGTTGCTTGGGGATTTCCAAAACTGATTCCAGCTTGTGGGGAAAGCGCGTCTCAAACTCCGGCACCGGTTCGTTGAAGCGGTATAAGAGTTTTACCGTCTCAAGACATATTTCTTTGATATCCTGCAGAGCAAGGTAATAGATAATAACAGGAGGTTTAATGGTAGGAAAGTTTACGGATGGCTTTTTCATACACAAAAATGGCTTCACGGGTATATTTTTTAATCGACCGTTTTCGCAAAGGCGAAGTTAACCAGTAAAAGATACTCAAAATCAGATTCATGGGGTAATTATATATGATTTTGTAGCAATTATGTGTAAAGAATCACGAAATGGCTGTCAAACTTAGGTTCACAAACGAAGTGCACCACTTAGAGTAAAATTATAGCCTATAGTTTAATCTAGATTGGTGTATACAAGATACATAAGATTGTCACAATAACCTTTTTATCTATTGACAGGCGCTTAAGAAGTCTGTTAGAATTGTTTTGGTTGAGTAAAATCAACCACAAATCATAGGCTTAAGGGTCTCGCTAAGCGAGATCCTTTTTGCCTTTATAGCTTATTTTTTACATCTTGGGGTAATTCGTTGGCAAAACAGATAAAGTTCCTGATTTTTTGTATATCAAATTTTAAAGAGCGCAAGTTCAATAATCAAGTGCAACTATCTTTAGTGATAGCATTTAATAAAAGATTTCACAGCAAAAAGTGATTGAGAATATTCAATTAATCCTTATGCTTAAATAGTTTCCAGTAGAACCATAAGTTGACAATCTGCAAAATTTGAAGAGACAAAAGCGCGCGCGAAGGCGAAATTTTATCGGCCGTCAATCCCAGCAACAAAGCCAAGATACCAAAAACAATACTCCCGGCAAACGAATTTAACGAACCCATAGTTGCCCTTTGCTCGTTGGTAAATTCTTTCTGCAGTAAGGTGCTTTCAGCGACGGTGGTGACGCCAAAAAAAAGTGATGTCGTTGACATGATAAGAGGCGACAAGACAGTAGGAACGGCGGTTAAAACAATATTGACTATTCGATTAGAGACATTATCGATAATGAGCAGTTTTAGTCCGCCGAATTTTTTGATTATTTTTCCACTGAAATGAAAGCTAAATGCCGCTGTAATATTGGAAAAAGTTTTGGCCAAACCGACCGCCCAGATCGGCCAGAGCGTAATATAAAAAGCTGACTGAAATTGATAACCCGCCTCGCCGAAAGCATAACCCAATATTGATGTGACGCTTAATAGCCGGAGCTTCCGGTTAAGTAAAAAGTTCTGGTAAGCTTGTTTGAGGTGACTGAAAATATTGCCGCTTTGACTACCGTGAATTTTTGGTTCTAGAAGTTGAAACGCCAGATACAGGCAGATTATTTGCGGGATAACGGAAAGCCACATAATAAGCGGAAACGACCATTTAACCAATAAGCTTCCCAGTAGACCAGAAACTGCAAGCGCCACCTGAAACATGGCGCTTATTTTCCCCAGAAATTCGTCATAAAGGTGCTGTTTACCTTTTTCGGCCAAGGTGTCATGTAATAAGGCGTCGTTGTTGCCGCTATAGAAAGATCGGGAAAGCCCCTCAAACAAACCGCCAACTGCTAGAATTATAAAAGAGCCACCCAGCGCGTAAAAAAGCGAATAGACGACGGCAGAAGAAGCGCCTAAAATGACTGTTTTTCTGCGGCCGATCAGATCAGAGAATATTCCGGTCGGTATCTCAAACAGGGCAGAGGCAATCATGGTGATAGAAAAAATACTCATTCCCAAGGCATAAGAACCGGAAACGCGGCTAAAATAAATTATGGCAATGGGAGCATAAAGTCGAAAGTCGGTGAAAAAGTTGAACCAGGTAAGCAGGCGGATATTTTTCTTTTCACTCATGCTTTATTATACTGAAGTTAAGTCTTTTCGTTTGCAGTGTAAAAATACTCATATAAAGCCAGAGAGTCAAAAAAGGGAGCAAGTTGGGGAAAGGGGAGGGAGGAACTTCACTACAATGTTTTCTTATATCCGAAACAACAGCGTTTTGGCGTGGTCTTCGATGTTGGTGAAATCGTCAGCCATGTCCACCAGCTCATGATTGGCGGTTTTTTTAAAAGCCGCCACTTCAACCAGACAGCCAAGCGACTGCTGAAGATAGTTCACTACCGGCCGAAAGTCGCCGTCACCTGACACCAGGATAATGGAGTCGACTTTGTTGCCCAGGCGAATGGCGTCCATGGCAATGCCGATGTCCCAGTCGCCTTTTTTAGCCCCACCGACAAACACCTGCAGATCTTTTTCCTTTACTTCAAATCCGGCGGAATTTAATGCCTCAAAAAAGTCGCTTTCCCGGGAATCTTCGGCCTTAATCACGTAGGCAATCGCTCGAACAAGGATGCGTTTATTGATGAGAAGTTGAAGCAGGTTTTTATAACTCACCCGCGCTTTATATAGATTTTTAGCTGAGTAATAGAGATTTTGTACGTCAACTAAAACTGCGACTCGCTGATCCGGATTTTTGACGATCATAAAAGTGTAACGTGTAACTTGTAACGTGTAACATAAAACAGTCAAACAAGAATTTATTTGCTAGTTAACACTATATCATACGCGCCAAGTTTTATGGTATGATAAATTATGGAGCAAGAAAAAGCCATTACTTTACCGCGAGTGATTTTTCAGGAGAAAGTAATTGTCTGGTCTCTTGCGGTTTTGGTTCCGCTGTTTTTCTCCGGACCGCAACTTCTGACTGGCAGCTTCATCAATGCACTTCTTATCTATACGGCAATGCGCTTACCAGTAAAACAATGGATTCCGGTCATCATCCTGCCTAGTGTGGCCGCTTTTGCCCATGGAGTAATATTTGGCCCGCTAAGCTGGTTTTTGTTTTACTTTTTACCGTTTATCTGGCTTGGAAATTATTTATTTGTTTTTATCTTTAATAAAGTCAATCGGTCACAGTATGTTAAGCTCGTCATATCGGCGGCAGTTAAAGTTGCGCTACTCTTTGCGGCTGCTTATATTTATTTTATTTTTGGAGTAGTACCAGCGCTTTTTCTAACCGCCATGGGTGCAGTGCAGTTAATTACTGCTTTGGCGGGCGGCGCGGCAATCATTTTATTTTTTAGCGCAAGAAAAGATGGCAGAACTTCCTGAACTGATACAACTTCTGACCGATAAATCAAAACTCACGGCAATGCTGGCGCCCTCTTTTCCAGTGGTTTACGATTATCCGGGCATTGTCGGCAAGCTAAAACGGTTGGGATTTGCCTATGTGGTGGAGGTAGCGGCAGGTGCAGAAGAGACAAACAAGAAAGTGATTGAAGCTTTGAAAAAAGATGAAAAAGCTCGTTATATCACCAGCCCCTGTCCAAGTTTTGTACGGATGGTTCGCAAAAAATACCCGCATCTGGAAAAATACTTAGCTTATGCTGCCGAGTCGCCGATGATTCAGACGGCCAAAATGGTAAAAGTTAAATGGCCGGATTATCAAGCGGTATTTATTGGTCCCTGTTTTGTTAAAAAACTAGAAGCCTCGGAAGATTTTCCTGATCTAAAACTGCTGGTCTTGACCTATAAGGAACTGGATGAGGTGTTTAAACATTTCCAAATCAACGATGAGGAAAAAGATAAGCAGGCGGAGTTTGATATCACCTTTCCCGGCACCAGGCTTTATCCAATTTCCGGTGGTTTGGTCCAGAGTGGCAATCTGAAAGAAATTTTAAGCGATGACCAGATCCAGGTGGTGTCGGGGTGGCAAAATTGCGGAAAAGCGCTGATTGATTTTCAAGCCAGCGATACGGTGCGGCTTTTAGATATTCTTTTTTGCGACGGCGGTTGCATCATGGGTGGGGGAATCACCTCTTCTTTAAATCTTGAAGAGAGGCGCAGGCGTGTCACCCAGTACTGGGTGCTGGGGAAAACAATAAATAAACCAAGTTGTTAGCTCTCCAAACTTCAATTAGTCTTGTTTTTTTTGGATAAAGTTGGCGCAGGTGTGATACCATCCATAATATTTTTGACATCAGTCTGTACCTGGCGCCAGTTGTCTTTTCCCGATTTTGGTAAAAGGATATATTGACCATAATCTGAGTAACTGCTTATCACATATTGGGGTTCGGCAATCACCAAGGGGATAATTTCATATTCATTGAGATTTTTAATTTCCGGAAATAGCCTGCGGATGTCATCTTCCGGTACATCGGTTTTGATATAGTTTTGCATCTCATCCATTAGCGGTAGTATCTTGGTGAGTCCTCCGATACTCAAAAATTTATCTTTCACCGCTTCAAGTATCTTTTGCTGTCTTTTGGCGCGGTTAAAGTCGCCGCCATCCTGCAGTGAATGCCGGGAACGGGAATATTTTAAAGCTATTTCGCCATCCATGTGCGCCGGTCCCGCCTCAAATTGCAAGGTTACATAGCGGCAGGGAAAAGCTTTGTTGGGTTCATCTTTTATTTCGTTGAAAAAATTTTCCAGATCAGACTTTTCTTTAAAAAGTTTGACTTTATCTTCTTCGCTCATCTGTTTGTTGATAAGCGGCTCAATCTGTTTGAATTCTTCATCGCGGCCGCAAAGATCGGTTTCTTTTCCGGCAATCGGGTATTCGTAGTCGCTAAAGGCACGGTCTACTACCACGTCCACCCCTCCTAAAATATCGATCGCTTTAGTAAAACCGCTGAAATCGACGCTGACATAGGCATCAATCGGAAAGCCGAGTATTTCAAGCCCTGCATATTTGATTAAGCCCGCGCTGTCGCCATAAGCTAAATATTTTTTATCGACATTGGGGAAATCCTGAGGAAATAAGCCCATTTCATAAAGGGCGTTGATTTTGTAATGAAAATTTTCCTGGGTGGTGGTCGGAACCTTTACCCAAACGTCACGAGGTATAGAGATTAAAACGGCCTTTTTTTTCTTGGTGTCGGCATGCACGATCATAATAGTATCTGTAAGGTACGCCCCATCGTGTTTACCGCCGCCGTAGCCAAGAACCAGCAGATTATAGGTATATTTCTCCTCAGGCGACTTAGTGACAATGAGTTTACGAGTCGGTTGCTTGATACCACGGTAAAATCCGTATACCCGCCAGGCAAGAAAAATGCCGGAAATAACCAGTATAGTAATTACTATACCAACGATATTACGTATTTTAGAGCCCTTTTTTTTCTCCAGTCGTTGTAATCGGCTAACCATCATAAATTAATAGAAAATTGCAGACTGAAAATGGTAAATTCTCTTGCCAACAAAGCCTATCTCCTTAACGACTACCTGCAGGATAGGGAAATTAAAAATAACCTGTTTTCGATTATACGAAAAATCGCAGTAATAAACAAACTAAAAATTGCAGGCGTTAGGATAAGATTTTAAGTCGTTTGAGCTTAAGTAATAAATAGAAAGGACAAATTTGTTGATCGGAATTGATTTTTGGAATCAAAATCAGTTACAATTGTAAGCAGTCAACCATGATAACGTTTCCAACAAAATCAGGTCGTTTGCTTTCGCCAGGCCAAGCCGGTTATAAAATAGTTTCCCGCGTGTTTAATTACATCAAAGAGCTGGATGTGTTTTTACTGCACTTGGTGGGACGTATTCCTTCCCATCACCTGAGGCGGTTTTTTTACCGGTTGGATGGGATCAGGATCGGCAGCGGCTCGACGGTTCATATGGGAGCGCGGTTTTACAATCCGCATCTTATCCGACTTGGTGAAGACTCGATTGTTGGCGAAAACGTAGTTTTGGACGGTCGGGATAAACTGGTAATCGGTAATCACGTCGATATTGCCAGTGAGGTGATGATCTATAATTCACAGCATGATATCAATGATAAAGATTTTTCGGCGGTAACTGCACCGGTGAATATTCACGACTATGTTTTTATCGGCCCGCGGGCGATTATTTTACCCGGCGTGTCTATTGGCCGTGGTGCGGTGGTGGGTGCCGGCGCTGTAGTGACAAAAGATGTGGAGGAGTTTGCTATTGTCGGGGGCGTTCCCGCCCAAAAGATAGGGGAGAGGAAAAACAAAGATTTGCATTATCGTTTAGGCCGCGCTAGTTGGTTTCGATAAATCAGGAGATAGTAGTAAGTAGCTAGTAGCTAGGGGAAACAGTGATTTACGATTTAAGATTTATGAACAAAGAGAAATAAAAAACACGTGCAGTTTATTAGCGGTATAAGTAGAAGCGATTAACCAAAGGTTACCAACAGACAAAAAGGAAACAGTGTTTCTGGGAAGAAGGAGTGGGAGTAGGTGATGAAGGACGATTGGTAGTTTTGTAGGTTGTTGTGGTGGTAGGAGAGGTTGTAAGTTTTATAGGGTTAGCTTGTGTCTGGTGAGTATCACTTGTTGCTTTGAAGCTTTGGACTTTCAGTTTAAACTCCGGTATCTCCACATAGTCTCCTTGAGAGTTGGTACTTATCAGGTTAACGGTATATTCTTTGTCTGAGGTAAGGTTATCTGAAGAGTCGATGTTAATACCAAACCGTGACTCACTATTGGCTATTGTCTCTCTCCTTATTATCTCGCTACTATTATTTATCTCTTTTGGATCTTTAATCACCACTGTGACTTTACTTTCAGTTGGAGCAATACCATAAAAAGAGAAGATAGATGAGGGAATGGCGATAGGGGAAGTTGGATATGATGATGAGTCATAGGATGAGATGTTGGTGTTAATATTACCTAAGGAAAGTATGGTTAAGGGAAACCAGCCTTGATTACTATTGGAGAATACCGCCTGATAAGTTTTGACTCTTAATATATACTCATTGGAGTCTCGGTAATTACCGGCTTTATCGACTACTCTTACTTTGTATTTGTAGGCGCCTGGTGTTAATTTATCTATCTCTCTCTTACTTCTTACCTTGATCTGGTTTAAATCATTGATGTATTCCATGTATTTATCGGTTTCATCTCTGATCTTGTCAACTGTGGCTTGGGTTTGTCCGGGAGATGAGGGTTGGATATTATCGATATACACTACCCACGCTCCTTGAGAGGAAGAGTAAAGAAGAACCTGATACCTATCAATAGCTGAGGTCTGGTCTTGTGATTTATTAAAGATAAATGTTGGTAGCTCATTGGTATTGTAGAGGTTACTGGAGTTTACTAAACTGACTATTGAGTCGTCGATTGCGTAAGCTACAAACTTTACAGTCTTTTCTATTCCACCTGTTGTTGATGTCCACTCAAGCTTGGGGGAGGTGGTATCGGTAGTGAAGGAGACTGTTGAGTATTGACTCACTGCCGTATATGAGGTATTAGTATCATAGGCTCTTAGATATACCGAATGAGCGCCTTCAGAAAGACCACTTAGCGCACAGCTAAAGCTTTCACCGGTTGAGTTAAATGATCCATCTGAGGGAGTACAGTTAGTCCAACCACCAGATCCTCCAGCAAATGTCCCATTATCCAGACTATATTGAACGTTAGAGATATTGGTAACCGAGTTTGCGGCATTAACAGTACCGGTGATATTGACTGATGTTTGGGCCTGGAAACTGGAGACTGAGTTAACAGAAATAGTATGAGGGAAGTTGTAGATGATGTAAACATATCCGGCGTCTCTTTCACTTGGATCAGCTGTATAGCCATAGGAAGCTCCAGCAATCAGATCTTTTTTCCCATCATTATTTAGATCAATAAACCTCATACTGTCGCCTCCGGGAAAGTTTATTAAGTCAGTCGCTCCGTCGTAACGGATGCTATAATTATCTGCAGTATCGATAGTATTGCCCGTATCAGAATAACCAGAAAAAATTGAGTTATAAAAAACATATAATGATCCGGAGTATGTCCGAGAATTATTACTTTCAGTTATTGAATTAGAAACGATATCCAGTAATCCATCGTTATCAACATCTAACGTGGCAATATAATGGTAAGATAACCCTGATGTTTCCATAGCTCCATCAAAGCGGATGTTATAATTGGCTGGATTTGTCATATCGATATTTTGTCCGACAGCAGTGTAATTGGGTAATTGATTACCGTAAATAAGATAGAATGAACCAGAATTATTTCGAGAGTTGTAGTCAGCCCCTTGTCCCCCAATAACCAAATCGGTTTTTCCGTCACCGTCGATATCGTCGCTGACGCTTGGTGGAACAGCGACTTTTTCATTAGCCGCTCCATAAAAAAGCAGGTTGTAGTTATCGGAATCTGCCAGATCAATGTTATTGCCTACGTCAGAATAATCATCAAGAAGAGTGTTGTAAATTACATACAAAGCACCGCTGTCTGTTCGTGACTCAATAGCTGAGGTTACAGAGCCAATCAGCAAATCTTGCTTGCTATCATTATCAATATCCGCCGAACCAATATCTGGATCGCCGATAATGGCACTTGCCATTGCCCCATCATAACGAAGGTTGTAGTTGGCAGCAACAGACATATCAATGTTATTACCCACTCCAGAGTAATTATCTAGTAAATCATCGTATATTATCCAGAGAGAACCGGCATTAGTGCGGCCGTTATAGTCGGTTTTGACAGAGTGAAGAATAAGATCATTTTTATTATTATTATCCATATCGGCGACAAAACTATAGGTGCCAATCTGATCATTGGCAGAAGCGCCATCAAAGCGCAGGTTATAGTTTGTTTCTTCACTCATGTCAACATTATGTCCGGTGCCGGAATAGTCGTCAATTAGTGAGTCATAGATAACATAAAACGACCCGGAAGCGCTTTTTCCGTTATTATTAGCATTAAAAGCAGTCACCAAAATATCTGGCTTGCCGTTGTTATTGAGATCGGCGATTTTGGCAGTCGCATATCCGAATCGATCATCGGCGGTTGGGCCATCATATCTAATTGTGTAATTTGAGGGATCGGAGAGATCGACTGTGTTTCCAGAGCCAGTTAAGGAATTAAACAATGTTCCGTTAATATAGTATAGTGATCCTGAATCCACACGGCCGTTATTGTCAGCTCTTTCTGCACCGACAATAAAGTCTTGGACACCATCACTATCAACATCAGCGACACTAATACTGTCAAACCGGCCCAGTTTATCAGCCACTTCGGCACCGTTAAAACGGATATTCCAGTTACTGGTCGTTGCCATGTCATAAGCAGTTGCAGCTGAAACAGAAGAAGCAAGAATACACGAAAAAAATAAAAATAATATAAACCCAATAGTGTTTTTTAATCTCATATATGATCTCAAATTATATCACCCTTGTCCTACTAAAAATACCGCCTGCCAAGGGCGGAAATTGGAAAAGAAAGTTTCATCAATGCTGGTTTCATTGCCTTTGATTACTTTATATGTAAATTTGGTTTTGGCGCCCCAGGCTGGAAAATCTACCTGCTTCACTTCTCCTTTAGGTAATGTCGGGTCGTCCTGGTAAAGGGGAGCTGGCGGGGGAGACTCGTCCCAGATGGTGACCGGCGAGATATTAACCTGCCGATCGTCCCTTTTTCCGTAAAATTTAAAGGTCAAAATATTACTCTCTTTATCGATCGCCGTTTGAATAAGGATTGAGGCGGGTGTGTTGTTTTGGAATTTTAAATCCACACTTGGGCTAAAGATGGTCGCGTCAAAACCGGGCTGCGAGCCGTTTTCATAATAGGACACACGATAGGCGTGAGCGTGGCGTTCGGCAATCGGGAGACCGGTATTGATCGCCGCGCGAAATAGGGTAGTGGAGACTTGACAGACGCCGCCTCCGTCTCCGAGTACCGTTCTGCCGTTTTTTATAATGTAAGCCGGTTCATAGCCGGTCAGCGAGGAGATATCCCCGACCGTATTGTTAAACGAAAACATTGCTCCTTTTGGTATTAAAACACCGTGAAATTTACTGGCGGCCAGAATGACATTGTGGATACGGGTGGGAATGGAATGGGAATAATTGGATACGCCCTCACCAACAAGCTCCTCTATCCCAAACTGGTTGGCATGGCCTAAAGTGATCTCCGGTAAGATTATTTTATCGGTCAGGATCACCGTCTGATTAACTATCCGTTTATTCAATTGTTGCAGGGCCGCTTCAAGGTCTTCTTTGAATTTTTCTGATTGGATTTCCAGTCCTTTTTCATCGGGTTTGAAAGAAACTACTTTACCTTCGGTAAACTCAAAAAGGGCGTTTTTTGCCGGATAGTTAAAACGATCTTGCTGAGCTAGAATAAAGTCGTTGATAGCCGCCTGGGTATAAATCACATGGGTTAAAAAGTGAAATTTTTCTAGATTAAAAAAAACTACGGTCTGCTGTCTGATCAATGTCGGTAGATGATTAGTCCGACCGATGAGATAAGCGCGGTCAATGACTTCGTCGGTATCGGTATGCAGAGCCAGTGTTTTAGCAGACAGTGTAGCGACAAATTCATCGCGATAAATCACCTCTACCTTGACTTTGTCAAAAGACAGTTTCTTTTTACTAAACAGATCCTTGGCTTGTTTTTTTGTTTTACCGCCTAGGTCAATGTTGTCCAGATATACATTAGGATAAATATTGTTTTTGTATTTTTTGGCTTGGTAAAAAACATAAATTCCAATAAAAAGAGTAAAAATCACAATTCCTAAAATAATGCCGGTTAGACTATACCAGAGAGTGCTTTTTTGGTTGGGTTTTGATATCATAAATGTATGGATGATAAAGGAAATCAGGATAAAAATCAATCCCAGCCAGTAACATCCGGTAATGTTTTTGGGGGCAATGTACCGGAAAATATCCAGCCTGAAGAAGTGGCGCCAGATGTGGCTAATCCCAACGACGTATTAGGCACGATTCCTCCGGATGTGAGTCAGGATGTACCGGTTTATGAAGAGGGAAAAAGAAAATATTTAATTATTGCTTTTGCCGGTATTTTTTTTGTAATCATTGTCGTTTTGATTGTCCGTTACTTATTGGGAAACCGATTTATCTTTCCGGCTGGTACACCAGCAATATCTGACAAAGAAGTTACACTTACCTACTGGGGTTTATGGGAAGAAAAAGAGATTTACGAGCCGCTTATTAACGAATTTCAAAAAAAATATCCCAAAGTACATATTAAATATGAAAAACAATCACCGCAACAGTATCGTGAAAAACTACTAGCTAGAAAAGAAAACGGTCCGGATTTATTTCGTTTCCACAATACCTGGCTGCCTGAGATCCAGGAAATGGTGGCTTTTTTACCCGATGAGGTGATGAGCGCGCAAGAATACGAAAAGACATTTTATCCGGTGGCACAAAAAGACTTTAAAATTGGTGATAAATATTATGGAATTCCTTTGTATATCGACGGACTAGTGCTAGTCTATAATGATACGCTTCTAAAACAAGCCGGCATCAGTGCTCCTCCAAGCGCCTGGATCCAACAAAGTGGCGGGGGCGGCGATATGCTCTCGGCGGTTGGTAAATTGACAGTCCGAGACGCCAATAATACACTCATTACCTCCGGTTTTGCCGCCGGTACCTCAGACAACGTGGAACATTTTTCCGGTTTATTTGGACTGCTGCTGGCCCTCAATGGGGGAGATTTAAAACAGCTGGATAATAATCAGGCAGTCGGCGCGCTGCAGCTTTACCGTAAATTTGCCGAAGACAATTACTGGAATAGCAGTATGCCCAATTCCATTTCGGCTTTTATTCAGGGTAAAGTGGCGATGATAATCGTCCCTTCCTGGGAAATTTTGGTCATTAAAGCACAAAATCCAGATCTAGTTGTTAAAGTGGCGCCTATCCCCAAAGGCCTGGATGGTAAATCCATCTCTATTGCCGATTATTGGGCGGAAGGTGTATCACGATACAGCAAAAACCAACTGGTAGCCTGGCAATTTTTGAAGTTCCTATCGGCTTATGATTCCGAACTTAAGCTCTTTGAGCAGCAAAGTAAAACGCGATTATTCGGGAATGCTTATTCGCGGGTTGATCTGGCGGAAAAACTATCAGGACATGAGTATCTGACTTCGGTTATATCGCAGGCGAACTCTTATATCTCTTTGCCTTTGATTGCTCGTACCTATGACGGAGGATTAAACGACGAGATCATACAGTATCTGCGAAACGCCATAACCGCAACCAGCCAGGGAGTAGACTATCAGGCCGCTCTTGTTACCGCCAAAAGCGGTGTTGATCAGGTGCTGTCCAGATATAAGATTGAGTAGTATTTTACTATTTGCTACAATCATTCATATGCAATTGCCCTTTTTCTCCAAAAAGGCCGCTCCACAGGAAGATTATTTTGGGTTGTTATTCAAAAATAACGGTGCGGTAGGTTTCATTTATCAGCTCCAAAAAAATAAAGTTTCCATAGCCGCCCAAGATTCAATTACTTACAGCAACGGCTGGGAAAATATTCTTGAAGATATTGATAAACTAATTTCAAAGCTGGAAACACAGTCAGCGACACAGGTCAATAAGGTGATATTTTTTTTACATTCTTATTTGGTCGATCAGACTACTCAGGAAATCAAGAATCCCTATAAAGATATCATCAAAAACGTGGCAAAATCGCTCGAACTTAAACCTCTAGGATTTATTGAGCTTCATGAAGCAATAAAGGAATTTATCAAAAAGCGTGAACAGGCGCCGTTAAACGCGATCTTTGTTGAGCTGGACAGCAGCCATTTAAGCATCTGCGTATATAAAGGCGACAGACTGATCTTGTCGCGACATACACCGCGAACCGATGATTTAGCTGATGACATAATGGATGTCTTTTCTCAAAATGTCATAGACAGCCATCTGCCATCAAAAATGATCGTCTACGGTTCAGTACAAGAGGAAGAAATTGATAACCTTAAGTCTTTTCAATGGGATAGTAAACTGTTTATTCAGACGCCGCGCATTGAATATGTTGAAGAAAAGCAAGTTTATCAAGAGTTGCAAGTAGTTTTTGCGGACCAGATTACCGTATCGCCTACAAGCGATGATAAACGACCGGATGAGAAAGAAGAAGAGGGTTCTATGGTTTTGGGTTTTACTATAGGGGAAGATATCGCACTTCATCCAGAACTTAAGCCAGAAGAGGACGATTTAGTAGATAAAGCGGGGGTTGATAATAATCCAAGACTTTCTGAGGGATTTAAAATGGACTCTTTTTTTACGAATTTTTTTAATAAGTTAAAACTGCCATCTATGCGTATCCAAAATAAAGGCGGGTTGTTTGTTGTCTTTATGATTATAGTAATCATCATAGGTGGTTTTTTAGCGTTTGAATTTTTCCTTCATAAAATTGCCATTACAGTGGTGGTTCCTTCCAAAAGCATTGCCAAAACCATAGACCTGACTTTGGAGATAGGGACATCGGCGAAAGATCTGATGATTGCTTCTAAAAATACCACGATCGATATCTCTGATGAAACAAAAGCGACCGGTGTACGAGAAACAGGACAAAAGGCCAAGGGGCAGGTGATTATCTATAACTTTGACAATCAGGAAAAAACATTGGATAAAGGTACGCAAATATCTTTAAAAAATCTCAGTTTTCTTTTGGATCAAGAGGTGAGCGTCGCTTCTTCAAGCGGAGTCAGCAGCGATGGCACTAAACAAGCTGGTAAATCCAAAGTAGGCGCGACAGCCGGTGAGATCGGGTCCGAGTATAACATTGATAAAGATAAAGAGATGCAGATAGCCGATTTACCGGAATCTTTGTATCTGGCAGTCAGCGATACTGCATTTACCGGTGGAAGTAAAACGAAAGTGACTATTGTAGCTAAAAAGGACTTGGATGGACTGGAGGAGTCGGTTTTAGTTAAAGCTAAAAAAGAAGGACCCAGTATCGTTAAAAAACAGCAAAAGCCAGGGTTTAATATTCTATCAGGTTTAACCGAGTATAGCATCAGTGATTCGACATATTCCAAAGAGATCAGTGAGGAAAGCAATATTGTCGCTTTGCGGGCAAAAGTGGAAGCGGCGTATTACGAGTATGAAGACGCGCCTTTTAAAGAAAGGCTCTTATCAAAATTAAAAGCAGAGGTACCAAGCGGTTATCGACTTGAGCCTGACAAGTTGACCTATACGATCGAGAGTGCTGATAAAATGGAAGAACAGATTGATATCAAGGTTGATATCCGTGATAACGCGGTTAAAGATATACCCAAAGCTGAGTTATTGAGTAAAATTCGAGCCAAAACCAACGGTCAGCTGGAAGGGATATTATCTCAAAATTTTCAGGTCAGTGCCTACATGGTAGACAAGATCTTCCCACCGTTACCGATTTTTTCTGCCTGGACTCCGTTATTTACCAAAAATATTGAGGTTACTATTTCTTCCAAGTAAAAATACTTCATGGCGATCCGAGCGTATGTGAAAGAAAAGCAAAAAGGAAGGGTGCAGACGACTGTTCATCTGATGTCTTATGTTTCATTGATGGCAGGAGCGGTATTGCTTTTTTGGGCTTATTATCCAATCATTTCTTTTGAGATATATTCTCGTTTGTTTATTAATCAGATTTTAAATACCCCGATTCCCCGCTCTGAGATTGCCACCTCACTCTCAAACGTCCAACAGGTACTTGGCAGTTATAATGCTTTTTCCAGTAATTTGCGGGATTTTGTTCAGGCCAATGTTTGGTTTCCCAGTAAACCGCAAAATTTAGTCGCCATCAATCTTGCTGTTAAAAAATATACCATGTCGATCCCTAAGCTGAATATCAATAACGCACAGGTTTTGGTAGGAGGCGAGGATCTATCCAAGAGTCTTGTTCACTATCTTCCCCAGTCATTGCCCGGGGAATATGGAAATGTAGCGATTTTTGGCCACTCGACTCTACCGCAAATGTATAACGTAAAAGATTATAAGACTATCTTTACACATTTACCTTCATTGGAAAAAGGTGATAAAGTTTATGCGACGGTCGAGAATAGGGAATATGAGTATGAAGTGTATGATATGTTTATAGTGAAACCTGAACAAGTGTCGGTGCTTGAACAAAAACTGGATGACGCTTATCTTACATTGATAACTTGTGTGCCTCCGGGCACTTACTGGAACAGATTAGTAGTAAGGGCAAAAATGGTAAAACGCTAAAAAAATCTCTCTTGACCGACCTATAACATCTGATAAAATTACGGCTATGTCGATTAACTTAAAGAATACGCTTTTATCGGTGCTCAGATCCTTTTTTCGTTTATTTTATTTTTGTTTATTTTTACTGATTAAGTTTTTTATAGCGGTTGGAGAGATGACGACTTTTATTCTTCTGTTGCCGTTTCGGATGATCACATTGGTAATTCAAGAGATTTATAGACTGTTAGACAAGCTACTGCTATCCAGGGTATCGGCTAATCAAGAATATTATATTGAGAATGCTAATAAGTTGAAGAATTGGTTACTGAAGACCCATAAAAGAGTTAGTAGCAAAGGCGCCAAACTCTTAAGGAAATTCCCCAGTCTGCAAAGTATTTATCAAAGTCTTTTGTTTACTCTTTCCAAAATCATTCTAATACTGGAAGTGGTGTACCATAGCGCCAGTAAAAACATAAATAAGACATTAAATGTAGTTAGAAAAATGGTGTCTTTTCCGTTTTATGTTTTAAAATTATCAGTCAGCGCGCGTTTTCGTTATTTTTACATTGGTTTTGTGATGTGTCTTTTGGTAATTTTTTTCTTTCAATCGTATTTATTTATTAAGAAGTTACCTTCACCGCAGAATATCGGTAAAACCAACTATCCTCTTTCCACCCATATTTTTGACAGAAATGGCAGACTTCTATATGAAATATATCGCGAACAGAACCGCACACCTATCAAGTTGAAAGATCTACCCGTTTTTGTTTCGCAAGCTTCAATTGCTATCGAAGATAAGGATTTTTACCACCACAATGGAATATCTTTCGTAGGCGGAATTTTACGGGCGATCAAAGACACCTGGAAAAACAACGAACTTCAGGGTGGCTCCACAATCACTCAACAACTAATAAAATCAGCGCTTCTTACTCCGGAGCGCACAATCGAACGGAAAATAAAAGAGGTTATTCTAGCTGTCTGGGCAGAAAGACTTTACACAAAAAACCAAATACTAGAGATGTATTTTAATCAGGTGCCCTACGGTGGATCGGCCTATGGTATTGGTGAGGCAGCTAAAACCTATTTTGGCCACGATGCTACTCAGTTGACTATTGGTGAGGCAGCTATGTTGGCCGGGTTAACGCGCGCCCCGTCAGTCTATTCTCCGTATATTGACCCTAAACAGGCTCAATCTAGAAGGAATGAAGTCTTGCGCAAGATGTTTGAGTTGAATTTCATTACTAAAAATCAATACAGTCAGGCTATAAAAGAAAAACTAAACGTCGTTTCTCCAAATACCAATATTCATGCTCCGCATTTTGTATTTTATACTAAAGCGCTTTTGGAAGATAATTACGGTATAAAGCAGGTGGAAGAGGGAGGGTTAAAAGTAGTAACCACCCTTGACCTTTCTATTCAGCAGGAAGCGGAGAAGATCTTAAAAGAAGAGCTTGACAAAATTGCCCACATGAATGTAACAAACGGCGGAATTATCGTCACCCGACCAGACACCGGAGAAATTTTAGCCATGGTGGGCTCTAAAGATTATTTTTCCAACCCCTCAGGCGCTTACAATGTTACCACCGCCCTTCGCCAACCCGGGTCGTCTTTAAAACCTCTTTTATATTCACTGGCTCTTGAGCGTGGCTATACAGCATCTTCAGTTATCGACGATTCCCCAATCATTTTTAGCTTCGAAGGCTCTGAGAGATATCAGCCGGTTAATTATGACGGCAAATTTCATGGCCAAGTTACCCTTCGATCGGCTCTGGCTAATTCATTCAATATCCCAGCCGTGAAAGTCCTTAACACTCTGGGCGTGGATAATTATATATTACATGCTCAAAAAATGGGTATTACCACCTGGAATGACCTATCACGTTTTGGTTTATCTCTGGCTTTAGGCGGAGGTGAAGTCAGGATGGTCGATGAAGCAGTCGCTTTTGGCGTACTTGCCAATAATGGGGACAGAATTGATCTGACTCCGATCAAAACTTTGATAGATAAAGATTCTAATGTATTAGAAGGTTTGCAACCCTCCCCCAAAAACGCGCTTAACAAAGGTATCGCTTACATCATTTCCGATATTTTAGCCGATAACAATGCGCGGCAGCTTGAGTTTGGCGTGCATTCGGCTTTGGAAATTCCCGGTTATAAAGTAGCGGTAAAGACCGGAACTACTGACTCGAAGCGCGATAATTGGACTACCGGATATACTCCGGAATTTGTGGTCGTGGTCTGGGTTGGCAATAATGACAACACACCGATGAATCAATATCTGGCCTCCGGGATAACCGGTGCCGCTCCTATCTGGAATAAGATGATGACCTATCTTTTGACAAACAACGCCAATAAAAATACTGTTTTTTCACAGCCGGAAAACGTTGTCCAAAAACAGTGCTTTGGAAAAAAAGAGTTTTTCTTGATTGGGACGGAAAATAGCAGTTTCTGTCGGCCAACTATCATCCGACCTCAAAATTTAAATGAAGCCATTACACAAACACCTCTGCCGTCTATTGAGATTAAAGTAGTTACACCGACCCGGACAGCGCGGGAATCAACGTGAAAGTGAAAATTAGCCTTTAGCAACCTATTCGAGCAAGATAATGATTATAAGAGTGAATAATATCCGGCAAATTATCACAGCCAAATTTTTCAAGCATGGCGCGAGTGATGACAAATGACAGCATAGCCTCAGACACGACACCACCTCGCGGTACAATACAAATATCAGATCGCTCCACTGTTGCAGTGTCAGGTTTTTTTGTTATTAGATTTATTGTCCCTAAAGGCTTATAAAGCGTAGAAATCGGTTTATGAAAAACGCGAACAATAATCGGCATGCCGTTTGTCACACCGCCCTCAATTCCGCCGGCGTTGTTGGTTTTACGGTAATATTGATTATTAAAATATATTGTGTCGTGCACAGAGGAGCCATATTGTGAGGAATTTGCCAACCCTTCACCAATCTCTACCGCCTTAACCGAGGGAATACTCATCAGCGCCTGGGCAATCTGTCCGTCGATTTTACGATCATAATGAACATAACTGCCAAGCCCCACCGGAACATTTACTGCCCACACCTCAACAATACCGCCAAGAGTGTCTTTTTTTATCCTGGCTTTTTGGATCGCTTCTTTCATATTTTTGGCTGTTTGTCGGTTGAGACAACGGATTTCGGGATTAACGCAATAGCTGTTTTTAACATCCTGAAATGAGTATTTTAAGTTATCTGATCTGACATTACCTATCTGCACGGTATGACTGGCCATCTCAATTGAAAACTGTAACAAGAACTGTTTGAAAATTGCACCAGCCGCTACTTTAGCTGCTGTTTCCCGGGCAGAGGCTCGTTCAATGACATTACGCACGTCGTCAAATCCATACTTTTGCACTCCGGCAAGATCAGCATGTCCCGGACGAGGTTTGACCACGCGAATAGATTGGCGGTATTTTGACGTTTGGGGGCAGATAGCCATTGTTTTCTCCCAATTGATAAAGTCGCGGTTTATAATTTGCAGACTAATTGGCGAACCAAGAGTCTGGCCAAAACGTACTCCCGACATTATTTTCACCTTGTCTTTCTCAATCAGTTGCCGACCTCCGCTTCCGGCACCGGTCTGCCTTTTTTGCATCTCAGAGGCGATAAATTCTTCACTAATCCGCACACCAGCCGGCATACCTTCGATGATGACAGTGAGACATTCGCCGTGTGATTCACCGGCAGTTAAAAATCGCAACATATAAAAATATAACTTGTAACATGTAACATGAAACTACAATCAACTCAGTACAAAGGTCTATTCTTTATTAATCATCATTTATTCGTAATTCGTAATTAAATTCCTAATTTCCGATACGTTTCTTTTAACTTTTCTATAGTGATCTGACCTGGTGCGGTTTCACCATAATCAGTGGCAGCATAGGTCAGGTAATTACCAAGAAGTGGTCCCAAGATTCTGGTCATTGTTCCCTTTTTGCCCATCCCGATGATAATGCGGTTTTCCGTATGTGGTTTATTTACCATTAAGCGATATAATTTTACGTTTTCATATTCTTCTTTGACCATTGTCGCGATTTTTATTATCTTTGGTTTATACTGATTCATCTGAAAAATCAGTTTATTCATTTCCCAATAATTAGGCGTTTCCTCAAAATTATGATAGGAAAGGATGGTGTTTGCCAGACTTCGATTTTTAAATGGGTGTTTAACTATAGTATTCAGTTCGATATCGACATAATCAAACATTTGATCAATGGCAGCCTGAATTATCGCTAGCCGTTTTTCTTCTTTACCGGAAAATTTACCTCCCTCGTGGCAATTTCTACAGGTAAAGATAGCGGTCTTGGTAGTTTTATTTTTGAGCAAGTTTACATCCTTTACAGTCAGTTCACTCACGTAATCGGTTCTTAATTCAATCAGATCCGAGACTGTTTGTACTTTTTGCAGATTAGCTAAAAATTCATCAAGCGTTTTGCCAGTCACCGGTGTACAGATACGAATTTTACTCATAAGGCTTCAGATGTTTTAATAACACCGATCGCATCACCGATTCGGGTGCTTTTCGGTTGGTATATAATTCAAACTGGGGCGTACCCTGGTAAAGAAGCATCTCCCAGCCGGCAATCACTGTTGCGCCTTTTGTTTTTGCCTCGGCAAGCAAACGGGTGTGCGGGGGATCGTAGACAATATCAAAGACAATGTGGATTTTGGATAAATATTGTTGGGGGATTGGGGTGAGTTTATGCTGTTCTCCCATGCCAAGCGACGTGGCATTAATAATGATTTTAAAATTTGGAAGAATTGATAAATTATCCAAACTTTTGGCTTTACAATTAAACTCCGAGGCTAAACTTTGGGCTTTTTGCAGATTGCGGTTGAAAATTGTCACGCAGGCCTGACGGTGAGTCAGTCCATAGATTATTGCCCGGGCAGCGCCTCCGGCTCCAATAACTGCCACTGGCATATTTTTCAATGAAGCAATCTTTTCCAGCGGAGTAACCGCTCCAAGCCAGTCGGTATTGTAGCCTTTTAAGATTCCGTCTTCATTGACAACGGAATTGACCGCGCCGATTTTATTAGCCGCGCTGTCTATCCAGTCAAGATGTTTCATGACTTCTATTTTATGCGGCATGGTGCAAGTGAGGCCTCGGATATTGAGTGTACGGACCGTTTTAACCACTTGTTTTACCTCATCAACCGGTACCTGGGCAGCGACAAAAACGAATCGGTCATCGATTTTAAGAGCCTCGTAGGCGGCATTATGCATGGCAGGCGATAGGGAATGTCCAACAGGATCACCGATAATGAGGCAAAGACGGGTTTTGGCTGAAATATTCATATAATTTTGTTAATTATTTCCACAATTTGAACGACGGATTTGTGATCGGTGTTTACGATATAGTCGGCGTACTGTCGATATAAAGGTAACCGAAAATTGAATAACTTTTCTGCTTGTTTCCGATTTTTAAATAGCGGTCGGGGAGTGGTGTCAGATTTTAAACGGTTCACGATAACGGAAAAAGGCGTATCCAGAAATATTACGGTACCGTTATTTTGTTTTAAATAATCAAGATTAATTTTATTTAATATTACTCCTCCTCCGGTTGAGATTATAACGTCGTTTAATGTACTATACTCTTTTGCCAATCTTATTTCCCACTCCCGAAGTAACAACTCTCCCCTTTTGGCAAAAAATTCAGCCATATTACGGCAGCCGGTCATTTGGATGATTTCTTGATCCATTTCCAGACATTTTACAGCCAGCTTACTGGCTAATTTTTTGGCAACAACAGTTTTTCCTGAACCCATAAAACCAATGAGAATGATTTTCATTTCCCTTTTAACATATAACTTGTAACATGTAACATTATCTAAATTTTATCCTTTTAATCACAATTTTCTTTTATCTTTATTCCAGTTTCTTGTATTTTTTCCCAAAAATCCGGAAATGACTTATTTACTACCTCCGGCTCTTTAATCTCTATCCCCGGAATTTTCGCTCCGGCAATGGCAAAACTCATCGCCATCCGATGATCGCCATAAGCGTCGATTATTGCACCGTGAGGTTTACCTCCATGAATTAGTAGCCAATCGTCTCCCGATTCAGTTTTAATTCCCATTTTTTTTAGTTCATTCTGGACTGCAACAATCCGGTCAGTTTCTTTAATACGGAGCGTTGATAGACCAGTAATTATAGTTTTACCCTTGGCAAATGCCGCCACTATTGCCAAAGTCTGTGCCGAATCAGGCAGGCCAGTCATGTCTGACTGAAGTGCTTGCAGATTTTCATTGCCCGTTACTTCAATCCATTGATTTTGGCGATCGAGAGTTACAATGCAACCCATTTTTTTCAAGATAGCAAGAAATTTAATATCTCCTTGGGAAGTTTGGGGATTAATGTTTTTGACCTTTACCGTACCTCCGTTTACTGCGGCCAAGGCCCAAAAATAATTGGCGCCAGTGACGTCGCCTTCGATATGGTATCGAGTTTTTTGGTAAGTCTGCTTTTGAGTAATCGTATATTGTTGATAATTATGGTTTGTTACTGTTATTCCAAATTGCATTAATCCGTCAATAGTCATATCAATATACGATTGGGAAACCGGTTTACCAGATATCTGGATTTGTAATCCTTTTGGTAGAACCGGTCCGATAAGAAGAAGCGCCGTGATAAATTGGCTACTTAGCGAGCTGTTAATTTTTACGTGTCTTCCGTCAATTTGCCCGCCTTTGATTTTTATTGGCGGGAATCCCTCATTTATTAAGTAGGTGATTTTAGCGCCAAGTGTCCGTAAAGTCATCACTAAATCGGCAATTGGTCTTTGTCGCATTCTAGATGAGCCATCAAGAATAATACAACCCGGGACCAGACAGCAAAGTGCTGTAAGAAATCTCATTGCTGTGCCGGCCGCGCCTACATTAAGTGTCCCGTCAAATGGTAAAAAGCGTCCGCCGTTACCTTTGATTTTTATTTCGTTTCGATTTATTGAAATACCGACACCCAATTTGCAAAGTACGTTAATCAAAATCATCGTGTCAGCGCTTTTGGAGATACCGGATAACACACTCTCGCCTGTCGACAAAGACGCCATAATCAGCGCCCGGTTGGTGTAACTTTTTGAGCCGGGGATTGCGATCTCGGCGTTGATTTTTCCAGTTGGCGGCGTCAGTCTGATAGTGTTCATGTTAAGATGATTACACAAATAAAAATTTATTTAGCCTTTAATAAAGTCAATAGCTTTATTCACCAACTGATCTGCGACCGGTTGGTTATAAACTGCCTTACCTATCCGTTGCAACAGCGTCCAGTTGATTTTTCCACCGCTATTTTTTTTATCAGTCTTAATCAGTTGCCAAATTGCCCGCTTTGAATCATTATTAGCCCGGATTGGCAGATCGGCTTTATTGATCGATTTTTCAATTATCTGAAATTCTTGATTGTCGATCATTCCCAAAAGTTCCGATATTTTGGCCTCAGCGACCATTCCCACCGCTACTGCCTCGCCGTGAAATAACGGTGGGAATGGTCGTAAACTCAACGACTCAACGGCGTGACCTATGGTATGGCCAAAGTTAAGCAGCTTACGTTTGCCTTTTGTTTCTTGGGGATCGGTCTTGATAATCGCTGCTTTTAGGCGAATTGAACCGGACACAATTTTTTCGAGTTGTCTGGGTGTAAAATCAAGCGGTTTTTTTGAGGTAACAAGCTGAAAATATGGACGATCCAAGATGAGTCCATGTTTGATTACTTCGGCAAAACCCTGAAGAAACGCTCTTTTGGATAAAGTTTGCAAAGTGTCAATGTCAATAATCACCGCCTGCGGATGGTAAAAAAGACCGACATAATTTTTCAGGTCATTAAAATCCACTCCCACTTTTCCACCGATTGCCGCATCTACCATCGCCTCAAAGGAAGTGGGAATATTTATGTAAGGTATGCTGCGAAGATAGGTGGCAGCTGTAAAACCACCCAGATCCGTGGTAACACCACCGCCAAGATTGATGATAAGCCCGCTCCGGTCGACAACTTTTTTTACCAACTCAAGATAAATTTTTTGGACAGTGCTTAAGTTCTTATTAATCTCACCGGCCGGGAAAACATACCAGTGAACGGGTAATTTGAGCCGATCAAGTTTTTGTATCAAAGTGGCAAGGTATAAGGGCGCCACATGGGAGTCGGTAATCACAAATGCGGCTGATGGTTGCATTTTTTCTACGACCGCATTAATTGTCGACATAGTTCCTTGGCCGATTATGACAGGATAAGTAGCAGTTTGCTTTGTGATTTGGATATTTATTTTCATAAATCTGTTTGAAGTTTTTGTAAAAAACGGTCGCGTTTTTTTTTGGTATTCTTAAAAAATACGGCCAGTTGCGGCGAATTGAGATCAACAGAGTTTAGCAAAGTAGAAAAGTGAGGAATTAGTTTTGCCAAATGAATCGAGTTTTTTTGGCTTATTTGCGTATGCATGACTGCATTGCCGCTTGAGAGACGAGTGACGGAAATAAATCCGGAACCGGCAAGCTGCAACGCTTCTAGCTGATTATCATTTACAAATGAAAAAAGCAGTGTCGATAAAAAGAAAACCAGATGAGACACATAAGCCAGGTACTTATCGTGTTCTTGCGCTTCAAGCTCCAAAGATTCACTTCCTAAAGAGGCAATAAATTGCTTTACTTTTTGCAAAGACGTTTTATCGTTTTTGGCATGCGGACAGATAATCCACTTTTTTCCGGTAAAAAGTGCAGTAGTTGCATTGATAAATCCGCTTTTTTCCGAACCGGCCATTGGGTGGGTGGCAAGACACTGGGTATTGGCATCTGTTAATTTTTCCATTTCCCGGACGATCTCACCCTTGACACTGGCCACGTCCATTAGAATTAATTTTTTCTTCAGATTTTTGCTGATCCTGGCAATGCGTCGTAAATACGTAATCACCTGATCAATCGGACAAGCAAGAATAACAATCTCGACCGCCTTCACTAAATCTTCAAGCTTGTCTAACTCGGCCTTAATTAATTTGTTTTTCGACGTATTTTTCCGCCGTAAAGAGTAAATTAAGATTTTTGGATCTTGAAATTTGATAGTTTTGACAATCGAACCTCCAATTAACCCCAGTCCAATAATGCCGATCTTTGGAAAGGGTATAGGCGGAGCGTTGTCAAGTACGTAGCCTTCTTTGACCAAAGAAAAGATAGTATGGTAAAGTTTCGGTAGTTTCTCTCTAAGAAGAATGTTTCTAGTCTGCGTTTGCAGTCTGGCGATCACTTCTTTTTCCCGGATAAGGTCAAAATGGGGGAGTTGCCGGCGTTTTTTATATTGGCCGATTTTTTTAGTGACTGCTAGCCTTTTTGACAGTAGATCAACAATCGATTGGTCGATTTCGTTTAACTTTCCTCTCCAGAGAGTCAATTTTGTCGTTTTCACAATCTTCCTCCTTGATAAAATCCCAGTATTTTTAGAATCAGGGTCTTCTTTTGACATAGCTGGATAATGCTTTTTATCTTGTTTAAGGGTTGTTTTCCCCATTCAAAGTCAGTAAAGAAAAAATATTTAAATGGCCGGCCATGGATGGGTCGTGATTCGATTTTCAATAGATTCAGTTGGTATTTGGCAAAAATAGTCAGCACCTCGCACAAGCTACCGGGTCGATGTTTTAAGGTGAAAAACAGTGAGCAGCGATTAGCGTTTTTTGGAACGGCCATAGGTTTGGATAAAATAAAAAACCGTGTGTAGTTGCGTTGGTTATCATCGGCGATATTTTTTTTCACAATCTCCAGGTTATAAATTAGAGCTGCTTCCCGATTACCGATAGCGGCTAAACCCATATCCCCCTTTTTTGCCACAAAACGGGCGGCGGCTGCGGTGTCGGTAAAGCCCAATTGTTCTACCCAGTGATGTTTTTTAAAAAATTGACTGCACTGAGCCAGGGCTTGTGGATGAGAAAAGACTTGTTTAATTTTTTTTAGATTATTGACTTTATTTAATCCACACTCTGGTACGCCAAGTAAATGGTTTTCAAACTGTAAATAATACTCCCCGACCACCTGGAAATGATATTTTCGGATAAGGTCATAGTTTTCCACCACACTGCCAGCCAAGCTGTTTTCCACCGGTATGATAATCCGGTTAACCACTCCAGTCTTTAAAGCTTGGAAAAGCTCTAGGAAATGACTTACGCCGATGAGTTTTCCGGTTTCAAAAAAGTATTGTTTGGCAGCCGCGTAGCTGTTTGATCCTCTAATCCCCAGGTAGCCGATTTTTAACACAGGTTTTTTTTAGGCAAATTGATAATTGACACGATCTGTTTTTGATTTGTGACTTTCTGGTTTGACTAAATCTCTGAATTTAGCGACTTTTTTGACCATTTGTTTTAACTCCTCAATAGTGATGTGCTGTTCCGTGTCGGTTGTGGAAGAGCCGGTTTCCACCAGTACTCCGTCATAGAGAAACTGGGAATTACTGATTTTTATTTTCAGCGCCTCAACTGTTGCCGCGACTATCTGATCCCGCATGTTTGGGCCGTGTGAATGGCTGGGATCAAGGTAAAGTTTAACGCCGGTAGCCAGCTTGGTTCTTCGGGATATTTCGTGGATAACGGCGTTTCGGTAGCGGTCTTTTTCCGGGACATCCACGCCGCGGTGAATCAGAACAATATCGCCGGCAATTTTGCCGACAAAACTCACGAGCCCAGCCCAGGTTTTTTCCATGCTGGTTTTTCCCTGATAATCGGGTGAGTTGGCGATATGCAGATGTTCGCCAACCCATTTACCGTTTTTAAGACCAATATGCCAGCCGCAGCGGCGGGCAAAATGAGCCATTTGCATAATAGGCCAGCCCAACTGTTCAACCGCCGGATTCCAAGGCAGTAATTTACCTTGCGGTATCCTCCCTACATAATGCGGTAATTGGACAAGAGGACTCATAATCTCGGTTGCGATAATCATGCCGGTATTTTGACTAATCTCCTCGGCGATGAGGACACTAGGCGGTGTTTCCATGTCGGGCATTTTACCGCCTTGCAGTAAAACTGCGGTGTTTCTCATAAACGAGGGGTAGTCGATACCCATACCATCTCCTGAGGTATGAAGAGCGGTACGCGACTTCAAGCCGACAATCCGGGTACCGGCAATCGCTTTCTGTTGGTGTCCCAAGCGATTGATAACGGTGATCTTGGAGATTTCTTTTACCTCGCGGATGTTGTTTTCGTCAATTGAACAAGGTCCGGCAATGATAGAGACGGCGTTGTTTTTCATATGTTTAGCCACAAAAAAACCTCCCTTTTGGGAGGCTTAGACTTTAGACGTTGTTTGGTTCTATTTTTTTACAGCGTCAGCTAACCTCCCGTAGGGGGGGTAAAATAAAACCAAAAATAGTTTGCTTGACGACTAATATTCATACTTATTAACAGTATTATACGTAATTGCTCACTTAAAAGTCAAGGGCATATAATCTAGATTTTTAGTCCGATAAGAAATTGCTTAATATTACCTTCTATTTCCTGCTCACTTGACCTATTGATAACATCAATTATTGCGCTTCCTACCACAGCTATATCAGCATAAGGTTTTATTTGTTTAATCCTCTCTTTATTGGATATTCCAAATCCTACTGCAATAGGAATTTTAAAACTCTTCTTAACATTCTTTAAGAACGATATGATTTGCGGGTCTAATTCTTTTTGAGCACCGGTAATTCCCTGTCTGGCAGTACAGTAGACAAATCCATCTGCTACCCTGGCATTTTTCTTTAGCCTCTCTGTTGTTGATGCCGGAGAGACTACCCTAATATTCTTTAAGTCTGCTTCTTTACAATATTTAATAAAGTGTTCTTCATGTTCCTCATCTAAAGGCATATCAGGAATAATAAGGCCGGAGATCCCAGCTTTTTTAGCATCATCACAGAATTTTTTTGTTCCATATTTAAAAACTGTATTGTAGTAGGCCATAAAGAGGAGTGGTATTTCAACTTGTTCTGACAACTTTTGAGCTAGTTTAAAAGCATCTTTCACTTTAATTCCTTTTTGTAGTGCCTCTTCGCATGCTTTCATAATTGTTGGTCCGTCTGCTAAGGGATCAGAAAAGGGGATTTGCAACTCTATAAAATCTACGCCATTTTCAGCCATAGTTTTTACAATGCTTACTGTTTCTTCTAATGTCGGATAACCTATTACAACATGTGTCATAAGTCCAATTCTCTTTTTGCTTTTTATTTGTTGTAGTTTTTCTTCAAGTTTTGTCATATACCCGCCTCTACAAGATCTTTCATAAACTCATAAAACTTTTTATCTTTAAATGCCTTTGTTAATATAAAAATATCTTTGTCTCCGCGACCAGAAAGATTTACAACAATAGTTTTGTTTTTTGACAGTTTAGGAGCAATTTTTATTGCATGAGCAACTGCATGCGCTGATTCAAGTGCTGGAATAATACCCTCCAACCGGGACAGCAGTTTTACAGCCTCTAGTGCTTCTTGATCCCTTATACTGACAAATTCCACTCGTTTCTTGTCATGTAAGAAACTCAATTCTGGGCCGATACCCGGATAGTCAAGTCCTGCTGATATACTATGTGTTTTTTGTAACTGTCCATCGCTGTTTTGCAAAAAATAGGATTTATACCCTTCTACCACTCCTACGCTTCCTGTTGGAAAACGCACAGCATGTTCACCAATTTTCTTACCTTTTCCTCCTGCCTCAACACCGATAAGATGAACCAAAGGTTCTTTAATAAAATCTGTGAAAGCTCCCATCGCATTGCTTCCGCCGCCAACGCATGCAATAACGAAGTCGGGCAATTTACCATCTGCCTCTTTGATCTGTTTCCTTATTTCTTTCCCAACAATAGATTGAAAATCACGATTCATTGTTGGGAAAGGATGTGGACCAACTACAGAACCAAGTACATAATGCGTATCCTTAACATTTTCAATCCAGTCCTTAATTGCAGCATTTACGGCATCTTTCAAAGTTTTACTGCCAAATATTACAGGAACTACCTTTGCACCAAGCTGTTCCATAAGAAAAATGTCAAGTACCTAATTTTTTAGACAGTGTGTCTCTTGCGAAATTCGACAGGCGTCACTTTGAGAACTGAATGAATCCGTTTATTATTGTAATAATATACCTGGCTGTAAATGTATTCAATCAG